>Ga0265340_10001794_pt1 | contig 12255 bp, 12 predicted proteins | sample 4CB225metaG_FD_202082 | JGI IMG/M metagenome (GOLD analysis project Ga0265340, IMG submission 202082) | Rhizosphere microbial communities from Carex aquatilis grown in University of Washington, Seatle, WA, United States - 4-CB2-25 metaG | ecosystem: Host-associated > Plants > Roots >...
GAGCCCAGCCGGTGATCACTGGCTGAGGGAGTCACCGGAACGGGGCATTACATCGAGGTCGGCGCCGTCGACGGAGGAGCTGCTGCACGAGATCTCGCCCAGCCACCGCCGTGCTCAGGAAAGCCACCCGGGAAGGCCGGACTGAATATATGACCACCTGGGAAAACGACCTCACGCTCGGGGTTCGGTTCATGGACCACGAGCATGCCGGCCTGCATGCCTCGCTGACCGAACTTGGTGAACTCGCGGCCACCGAGCTGCCGGTGAACACCAGAGCTCTCGCGCGCGACGCCCGCGCGAACGCGATCCGGTTGCGTCTGGACCGGCTCCGGCTGGAGGTGAGCACCCATTTCACCCACGAGGAACAAGTGATGCGCGCCCATCACTATCCCCGGGCCGGTGACCACATCGCGAAGCACACCAAATTTCTGGACGAGCTCGATGCGATGTCCAGCACCTACGCCGTCGGGGAAGCGGCGATGGCTCTGAGGGTGGTGCAGTTCGTGCAGATCTGGTTCGCCCGGCACACCGTGGCCAGCGACCAGGCCCTGGGCGAGTGGCTGAACGAGCACCATCCCGACGTCACGACCTGATCGTCAGGTTCTGCGGACGACGGCCGGGCGCGTCGGTTCAAGCCTTGCCCCCGGCTGACCGATGGAGCAGGTCGAGGCCGCCCGAGCAACTGATTTTCGACGTCCGGAGGGATGAACGAGATGGCATCGAACTTGCAGTTGGTCTATGCCAGCCGCCGAAACCTTCCCACCGACCCCGCCGCCGAGGCCGACGAGGTCCGGGACATCCTCACCGTGTCCCGGAAGGAGAACGCCAAGCTCGACATCACCGGAGCGCTCCTGTCCAGCGCCCATTGTTTCGCCCAGGCCCTCGAAGGCCCGGTCGAGGCGGTCGAGCAACTCTTCCACCGGATCCGGGTCGATCCCCGCCACCATCATGTCGTCCTCCTGCTGACCCGGGCCGCTTCGGAGCGAATGTTCCCGGACTGGTCGATGGGTTTCACCACGCCGACCGAGGTGGATGAAATCGAGCGGGCCGCGAAAGTCCTCGAGCAGGCGTTCCTGTCGTCGGCCGAGAAGGGCGACATCGAGGCCGCCGGTACCGCCATCTGTGAACTGATCCAGTCCGGAACTTTCAAAGTCCAGATCTGGTAACCGGTCCCGCCGAACTTCTAGGGCTGGCAGGCGGCCTGCGCGCCCTCCCAGCTCGGCCACTGGCCGAACAGGAGATACCGGTGGGGGGTGAACTTGCGGTCGATCAGCAGGTACGGGACGCCCCAGGCCTCGTACTGGTCTCGTTTTTCCACCAGTTCCGTGCCCCGGTTACTCGGGGAAGTGATTTCGACAGCGAGGATCAGGCCATCGGGGCCAACGCCCTTGCCTTCCCGGACGGCCAGTTCGGGATCGATGACGACAACATCCGGGATGACCTTGACGTCATCGCCGTCGTACACGTTGACCCCGGTCAAGACCATGTATCCGCTGGGTAAGCCGACCAGGAGGCGGCTGTACAGCACACCCGACAGGTGCTGATGCTCAATATCGCCGATCGGAGTCACGAGCAGGCGTCCGTTCAGTAGCTCAAGGTTGTACAGACGGTTGGCGTCCAGGGCCTCGACCTCGTCGATCGTCAGGCCCCGAGCCAGTCCCCTGTGCATGGCCGCACCCAGGCCCAGGTCCATCGCGTCGATCGGTTCGGCACTCACAGCCCCCCACCTCCATCCAGTTCGACTTCAGTGTTCCAGCCCGACCAGGTTCCAGCCCGACCGGCTCAGTCGGCGAGGTCACTCATTCCGATGACCTTCGACGGGGTGATCCGGACCAGCAGTTCCCCCGGCACCCCGTTGCGCTTGCCGAACTCCTCGGCCCGGTCGGCGCCCATGTAGCGGCCGCCGATCTCGGTGGCTGCCTCCCGGACGGCGTCAAGATCGTCGATCAGTTCCGCCGTGCCCTCGATGATCACGAAGGAGAACGGTGGCTCGGGCTCGTCGACCGAGATGCTCACCCGGTTGTCCCGGGCCAGGTTGCGTCCGGCCACGGTGTCGGCACCGGTGTTCAGCAGCAGGGTAAATGCCTCGGGAATTCCGTCCAGAACGTACCAAATGGGTTTGGTGTGCGGGCGTCCGTCAGCGCGGACGGTGGCTAGATGCCCGGTTCGGGTGCCGGCATCGAGAAAGTCATAGATCTCTTCTTCAGTCATCTCGGCCATGCCCTCAGCCTGTCATCCGGATCATGGGTACCAGTCTGTCCGGCGTCCGGCGCGTCGGCAACGGTTACCGGACCCGGCAACCGCAGGGCGGGACGGGCGGCGATCACCGCCGGTGGACCGCGCCGATCCGGGGCGACGTCCCAGAGTTGAGCGCGAGTCGCTCAGCTTCAAGCGAACAGGGAAGAAGTAATCCTGTAATCAGGTTCCCCCTGCATGACCATCGAGACCTTCCCAGTGCTGTTCCTCGACGATGTCGTCATCCTCCCCGGTATGGCTCTGCCGATCGAGCTGACCTCCCAGGCCCAGGCCACCCTGGACGCTGCCCGGGCGGCCCGGGGAGCCTCGCGCGACACCCTGCGACTACTCGTCGTCCCCCGGATCGACGGCCACCCCGGCGTGATCGGCTCCGTCGTGGACGTGATCCAGATCGGCCGGCTGCCCAGTGGCGAGCCCGCAGCCGTGCTTCGGGCCACCCAGCGGGCCCGGATCGGGCACGGTGTGACCGGCACCGGCGCGGCCCTGTGGGTGGAGGCCGAACTGATCCAGGAACCGGCCAGCACCGGTAAGAGCCGGGAGAAGGCGGCCGAGTTCAAGCACGTGCTCACCTCGATCCTGGAGCAGCGCAACGCCTGGCAGGTGCTGGACGCCGTCCAGCGGATGAGCGATCCGGCCGAGCTGTCCGACATCGCCGGCTACGCCACCTGGATCGAGGTCGCCGACAAGGTCCGGCTGCTGGAGACCCTCGATCCGCAGGAGCGGATCGATTTCCTGCTCGAGCGCGGGCGGGCTCACCTGGCCGAACGGGAAGTCTCGGACAAGATCCGCGAAGACGTCCAGGAAGGCCTGGACAAGACCCAGCGCGAGTACCTGCTGCGCCAGCAACTGGCCGCGATCCGCAAGGAACTGGGCGAGAGCGACGCCGGCGGCGGTGGCGACTACCGGTCCCGGATCGAGGCCGCCGACCTGCCGGACAAGGTCCGCGAGGCGGCGCTCGCCGAAGCCGACCGGCTCGAGCGCAGTTCCGACCAGTCCCCCGAGAGCGGCTGGATCCGGACCTGGCTCGACACGGTGCTCGAGCTTCCGTGGAAGAACAAGACCACCGACACCACCGACGTCAAGCGCGCCCGGTCGGTTCTGGACGCCGACCACACCGGCCTGGACGATGTGAAGGAGCGGATCGTCGAGCATCTCGCCGTCCGGGCCCGGCGGGCCGCACGCGGGCTGGAGGTGGTCGGCGGGCGGGGCTCGGGCGCGGTGCTGGCCCTGGTCGGACCGCCCGGAGTCGGTAAGACCTCACTCGGTGAATCCGTGGCCCACGCGCTGGGACGATCGTTCGTCCGGGTCGCGCTCGGCGGGGTCCGGGACGAGGCCGAGATCCGCGGGCACCGGCGCACGTACGTGGGTGCGCTGCCCGGCCGGATCGTCCGCGCCTTGCAGGAAGCCGGCACGATGAATCCGGTGCTGCTTCTCGACGAGATCGACAAGGTCGGCTCCGACTACCGCGGCGACCCCGCGGCCGCTCTCCTGGAAGTCCTGGACCCGGCCCAGAACCACACCTTCCGCGACCATTACCTCGACGTCGACCTGGACCTGTCCGACGTGGTCTTCCTGGCCACTGCGAACGTGCTCGAAACCATCCCGTCGGCCCTGCTGGACCGGATGGAGGTGGTCCGGCTGGACGGCTACACCGAGGACGAGAAGGTCGCGATCGCCCGCGATCATCTCCTGCCCCGTCAGCTCGAGCGGGCCGGCCTGACCCCTGAGGAGGTCTCGATCGAGGACGACGCCCTGCGCGTGGTCGCGGCCGAGCACACCCATGAGGCGGGGGTGCGGCAGCTCGAGCGGGCCCTGGCCCGGATCCTGCGCAAGGTGACGACCGAACTCGCCGACGCCGAGCAGGACACCGAGGAAATCAGCCAGTCGACCTCCGATGGGAGTTCCGGCTCGCCGGTGCAATCTCCTGACCGGCCGGTGCCGGAACCCTCGTCCGTCGATGTCGCCGCCGCCGATGTGACCCGGTACCTGGGCCGGCCCCGGTTCACCCCGGAGTCGGCCGAGCGCACCGCCGTTCCTGGGGTGGCGACCGGGCTGGCCGTCACCGGAGCCGGGGGCGACGTGCTGTTCGTGGAGGCGGCCACGATGGACGGTGAGCCGGGCCTGACCCTGACCGGGCAGCTCGGTGACGTGATGAAGGAATCGGCACAGATCGCGCTCAGTTACCTGCGGGCCAACGGCCGGCGGCTCGGGGTGCCGACCGAGCAGCTCGGGCACGAGCGGGTGCATGTCCACTTCCCGGCCGGGGCCGTGCCCAAGGACGGTCCTTCCGCCGGCGTCACCCTGACCACCGCGCTGGCTTCCCTGCTGACCGGGCGGCTGGTCCGCGCCGAGGTCGGGATGACCGGCGAGGTGTCGCTGACCGGGCGGGTGCTGCCGATCGGCGGGGTGAAGCAGAAGCTGCTGGCCGCCCATCGGGCCGGGCTGACCGAGGTGATCATCCCGGCCCGGAACGGCCCGGACCTGGACGACCTGCCGGCCGAGGTGCGCGAGAAGCTGATCGTGCACCAGGTCAGCGACGTCGCCGAGGTGCTGGCCCTGGCGCTCGAGCCCGCCGCCGCCCTCACCCAAACCGGTGACAGCAACACCGGCGCGCATTCCGCGGCCGCCTGAACGGCATTTTCCGGCGCCGACCGTAAGTGCAGAGATCGCTGAAGGTTTGGGTCGTGATCGCAGCAGTAGACCTTCAGCGATCTCTGCGCCGTAGCGGAATGGATCCGGGTGGCTAGCCGCCGGCCCCGGACGGAGCGATCCGCTGCACCAGTTGGGCGACTCGGGTGCCGATGTCGTCGCGGACCAGGCGCATCCGCTCGATGCCGTCAATGCCTCGTAGCGAAGGCTCGTCGGTGTCCCAGTTCTCGAACCGGGTGCCCTCGATCGCTTCGACCTCGGCCTCCCGGCCGAGGGTGACCACCAGGTCGGCGTCCCGGATCAGCTGCTCGGTGATGGCCTGCGGGATCTTCGTCCGGATGTCGACCCCCACTTCGAGCATCGACTGCGCGGAGAGGGGGTTGACCGTGGTCCCGGGCCGGGTGCCGGCCGACCGGACGGTGACGGCGTCGCCGGCGGCCTGGCGCAGCAACCCGGCCGCCATCTGGGACTTGCCGCCGTTCTTGACGCAGACGAACAGCACCGAAGGCTTGGCCGGGGTGGTGGTGAGGGCTCGGAGCCGGGTGGCTCCGGTGGGGGCCTCGGCGACCAGGGGCAGGACGACGAGCCGGTCGGTCAGGGTGGTCGCGACCTCATCCAGATAGCGGTGCTCAGCGGTGGCCCGGGCGGCGAGCACCGGGTCGGTGGGATGGGCCGCGGCGAGACTCTGATTGAGGATCCACGCGGTGGGGGTGATGCCGCTGCGGGTGAGGTCGGACTGCAGTTGGGCCGCCTCGTGCACGGGAGTGGCTTCCGGCAGGGCCACCAGCAGGACGTGAGTGTGGTCGGGGTCGCGCAGCCGCTCAAGCAGGTGCAGGACGTGCTCGGGGAGCTGCCCGCTCTGCCGGCTGAGCTCGCGGTGGTAGGTCCGGGCCGCGTCCAGCAGCAGCAGGGTGTGACCGGTGGGGGCGGTGTCGATGACGACGAAAGAGTCCTGGGCCTGCGCGACGATCCGGGCGAAGGCCTGGAAGACGGCGATCTCCTCCGTGCAGGGCGAGGCCAGGTCCTCGGCCAGCACCGCCCGGGCGCCGGCGTCGAGCCCGGCTCCGGCGGTGGCCATCACTTCGGCGGTATAGAGGGAGGTCTCGACACCGGGATCGATCCGCGAGATCCGCAGACCCGGAATATCCGTTCCGCCGTCAGTACCCCCGACCGGAGAGACGTCGATCGCGGTGGCTCTGACCGGAGAGCCGTCGATCGCGGCGGCCAGGTGACCAGCGGGGTCGGTGGTGGTCAGGTGGACCCGATGACCCCGCTCGGCCAGCGCGATCGCGACGGCGGCGGCCACCGTGGTCTTGCCGACCCCGCCCTTGCCCATGGTCATCACCAGCCCCGAACCCTGGGCGGCGAAGCTGTCGACCAGGGTGCCGAAATCGGCCGTGGGTACCGGTTCGGTCTGGACGGAGACCTCGCTCGGGGCGGGAAGGATGTTCTCGGCCAGGCGGCGCAGTTCGGGCAGCCCGACCGGGCTGACGGTGCGCAGGGCAATGGTGGTCCGCTCGAGCCGGGCCAGTTCGGGTGGCATCGCGGTCAGGGCGGCGCGAGCCTGGAGGTCGAGGGCAACGGCGAGCCGGTCGCCGGTCCCGGGAACGGCGGTGAACAGCCCATTGACCACCAGTCGCTGATGGGTGAAGCCGAGGCCGCCCAGTTCGCGGCCGGCCCGCTGGGCTTCGGCCAGGGACGCGGTATCCGGGCGGGCGACCAGGACGAGGGTGGTTCGGGTGGCATCGGTGAGAGCGGCGACCGCCTGGGCGTAGCGCTCCTGCTGGCTGGCCATTCCCGAAAGCGGGCCCAGACATGAGGTACCGGTACCGTCACCGATGAACGTCGACCACGCCGCCGGCAGGGCCAGCAGTCGCAGAGTGTGCCCGGTGGGGGCGGTGTCGAACACGATGTGCTCGAAGTCGGAGCCGATCTCGGCGCTGGTCAGCAGCGTGGTGAACTCGTCGAACGCGGCGATCTCCACGGTGCAGGCCCCGGACAGTTGCTCCTCCACCCGGGCCACTGCGCTGTCGGGTAGCACTCCCCGGTACGGACCGATCACTCGCTCCCGGTAGGCCGCAGCGGCCGCCGCCGGGTCGACGTTCAGGGCCGACAGCCCCGGCACCTCACCGATCGCCGTCGCAGTGGTGCCAATCCTCTGGCCGAGGACCTCGTCGAGGTTCGAGGCCGGGTCGGTGCTGACCAGCAGCACCCTCTTGCCCGAGGTGGCCAGTCCGACGGCGGTGGCACAAGCGGTCGACGTCTTCCCGACCCCTCCTTTCCCGGTCAGGAACAGATGCCGGGTCGTGATCGTCTGGACCAGATCGGGGATACCGGTGCTGGCCATCAACAGCAGCCGCCCTGATCGGTACCGGAAGGGGCGCAGCAGGTACTGGGCGCCAGCAGGTTGGCCCCGACCGTCGGCGCAGCGATGCCCAGCGCGGCGGCCAGGTCGGCGCGGCTGGGGTGACTGCCGCAGGAGTGCAGCTTGCCGTTGATCAGCACGACCGGGAGGATGCCCTCCCCGCCGGAGGCCAGCATGGCCGCGACCACCGAGCGGGCCACAAACTCTCCGGGTTCCTGGGCCAGGTTGTACCGGGTCACCTTGGCTCCCTGGTCACTGAGCCAGCGCAGATCGGCCTCGAAACGAGCCAGTTGCGGGTCGACGCTCGGCCCGCAGACCCCGGTGGAGCAGCACATCGGGGGGTCGAAGACCTCGATACCGGCGCTCGCCGTATCTACGGGGGCGGAGCCGGCGTCGTGGATGTCCTGTGGTGCGGTCACGATGGTGTCCTCTGCTTGGTTCGGGCCTTGGCCTTTTTGGGTCGGGCTTGATTCGCGTTCGGGGCCGGATTGGGGTTCTGGGCCGGATCGGTTCTGGGCCGGATCGGTTGCTCAGCGAGCCCGGACCGCGACCGCCCGGGGTGCGCAAGCCGAGGGAATGTCCAGGGTCAGGTCTCCCCCGCCGAGGACGGCGGACAGTTGGGCCAGTGCACCCGGGACGACCCAGTAGTAGACCCAGGTTCCGCGGCGTTCACATTGCAGCAGCCCGGCCTCGCGCAGCACCTTCAGGTGGTGCGAGACGGTCGGCTGGGAGAGCCCGAACGCGGGCATCAGTTCGCACACACACGCCTCACCCCCGGCATGGCTGGCGACCAGGCTCAGCAACCGCAGCCGTACCGGGTCGGCCAGAGCCTTGAACTTCTGAGCCAGGCCTGCGGCCCAGTCCTCGGTCAGCGGCTGGCGTATCAGCGGGCTGCAGCACGGCACAGGGGCGGCCTCCCGGGAAGCCTGCTTCGACATTCATCGATATTGACAGTTATCTATTCAAGAGGCAATCCTGGTGCGGCGGTCCGGCCGGCTCAAGGGTGGCGGCGGTCGTGCCGATGCCTGCGCGGGGGTGATCCATGGACATCGACCAGGCGATCGACCATTTGGCCCAGGTCGTGGTGGCGGCCGATCTGCCGCCGCTGCGCGCGCCCGGCCCGGCCGTCAAGCGGAAATTGGCCGATATCGTCGCGGCGATCACTCCGTTGCGTCTTCCTGTCGACATCGCGACCTTTTGGCGCCGGGTCGACGTCCTCTCGGTACCGCTGGACCCGTTCCCGGCGCTGACCGGGCTGGACTTCGCGTTGGACTGCTGGCAGAACCACGAGCGGGATCAGCGGATGACCCCGACACTGCTGTTCCCGATCGCCTATGCCAGCCACTGCTTCACCTTCACCGAACTGGCGGGCGAGCACGGCCCGGGCGGCACCCTCTTCAACTGGGCCTACGACGGGGACGACTTCCGGATCACTCACCCCGACCTGTCCGCCTACCTGGACCAACTCGCCACCACGATCGAATTGGGTGACTTCACCCGCGAACGGCAGCCGGACGGAGCCGAGTGGTACCAGCTCGATCCGGAGAACCGCTGGGATGAGATCGCCTCCGTCCGGCTCGCGGGGGCCCTCCCGCTGCCGCGGTACGGCCGGCGGTGCGAGATCGAGGACGACGTCCGTTATTGGCCTGAGCACTGGCTGCGGGCCAGCGGCCTGACCGAACAGACCCGGACCGCCCGGGGCGCGACCACCACCATCGCGGCGCTGCTGACGCAGGCCGGCTCGGGTATGGAAGCCCGCGGCACGGTGCACGCCCGGGTCCGCCGCAGCGCTGGTACCGCAACCGGCAGCCGGGTCACGATCGAGGACGGCACGGCCCCGCTCGACCTGTGGTGCCCCAGTTCGGTGAGTGCCCACCTGCCGGGAGGCGATCTGCTCGAGTTCGACGTCGTGGTCCGGCCCGGGCCGCCCGGGCCACCGAAGATCGGTGACCTGCGACGGCAAATTCAGGACAGCGCCCTATCCGGAGACCTGGACGCCGCCCAGCAGCCCGCGCGCGATCTTTACGCCCGCCTCTTCGAAACCCAAGCGGCGGCCGAGGCGACCGCCATCCGGCCGTTGCCCTGATCCATCACCTGGGCGGGCTGAACCCAGCTAGAGTTCCTGGACGACCGGTATCCGGCACCCGGCCGGCGACATCACGGAGACCACCGATGTCCGAGATCAGTTCCACCGGCCCGGCTCTGTCGGTGGCCGGCCTGTCCAAGCGGTTCGGTGGCCGGGTGGCCTTCGAGAATGTCTCCTTCGAGGTGTCGCGCGGAGAGGTGTTCGGCTTCCTCGGCCCGAACGGAGCCGGCAAGACCACCACGGTGCGCACCCTGGCCACCCTGCTGGCCCCGACGGCTGGGACCGCCACGGTTGCCGGCCTCGCGCTGCGGCCGGAGAACGGCGTGCAGATCCGCCGCCGGATCGCGGTGATGCCCGAGGCACCGGGGCTCTACCTGCGCTTGAGCGTGGTCGAGAACCTCCAGTGTTTCGCCGAACTCTACGGGGTGACGAGCCCGGCCCAGCAGATCGCCCGGGTACTGAGAGCGGTGGGCTGGCACCCGGACGGCGTCCGCGGATACCTCCTGAGCGTGTCGGATCCGACGGCGGCCGCACCCGGGGTCGCCCGCGCATTGGTGGCCGCCGGTGCGGACATACTGTCGATCAGCCCGTCACAGCACTCCCTGGAGGACGTCTACCTCAAGCTCCTCGACGAAGAGAAAGACAAGAACGAGGACGAAGACGAGGACGAAGACGAAGACGATCAGCGATGACCCACTTCGACCGCCGTCGCGTGCGGGGCATCATGGCCAAGGAACTGCGCGAGTTCCGGCGTAACCGCTCGCTCGTGATGGGGATGTCCCTCGTCCCGCTGATCTTCAGTGTTCAGCCACTGGTCCAGGTGTTCACCCTCGATCCGGCCGCCGCCGGCTCGCTGCACCGCGAGCACGTGCTGCTCTACATGCTCGGCATCCCGGCCCTCGTGCCGTCGTTCGTGGCCGCCTACTCGATCGTCGGTGAGCGGGAGCAGGGCACCCTCGAGCCGATCCTCACCACGCCCGTCCGCCGCGAGGAACTGGTGCTGGGCAAGGCGCTGGCCGCCCTGCTACCGGCGATCGGCGTCGCTTACGCCGTCTTCGCCCTGTTCGTGGCCTGTGTCGAGCTGTTCGCCGCCGCGCCGGTGGCCTCGGCCCTGATCCGCCCGGCCGACGTGCTCGCCCAGGTGGTGTTCACTCCTCTGCTGGCCGGATGGTCCATCTGGGTGGCCATGCTGATCTCCGCCCGGGCCAACGACATCCGGGTCGCCCAGCAGCTCTCGACCCTGGCCAGTCTGCCCTCGGTGTTCATGACGACGCTGATCGCGGTCAACGTGATCAGCGCTTCCCGCGCCACCGCGTTGGCCACCGCCGCGGTCCTGGTGCTGCTCAACGCGGTCGGCCTGCGGACCGTTTCCGCCGCCTTCGACCGGGAACGGCTCGTCACCGGCAACACCTGACCCGGTTCACCCACCTGGTGGGCAGGCAGCGAGCCGGTTTCTTCATAGACTCACGGCCAATGCACACAGCGTGACGAGAGGGCAACGATGAGTCGGCTGGCGCAGATCGCGGGTCTGGGGGCCTTCGGAGCCGGCCTGCTGGCCCTGGCCGCCTGTTCGGGAGCCGAGCCATCGGTGACGGCGCCCCCGCGGTCGCTGGGCGCGGTGACCGCCTCGCCGGTATCGGCGACCCTCCCGGCCAAGACGGCGACGCCCGGGCCGACGGCACCCGGGCCGACGTCGTCCAGCATTCCGGTTGTCCCGGTGCCCGCGCTCGGGGTGGGGGCGAGCCTGCACGGCCGCCGTCCCTTCCCCGCCGCCGACGCCTGGAACACCCCGGTGGACAGAGCCGCGCTCGACCCGCGCTCGCGGGCTCTGATCGCGTCGATCGGGATCTCCGGTCACCTGCATCCCGATTTCGGCGCCGACTACGACGGTAGCCCGTTCGGCATCCCGTACGTCGTGGTCAGCCGGAAGCAGCCCCGGGTGCCGGTGGGCTTCGAGTACCGGGACGAGAGCGACCCCGGACCGTACCCGATCCCGGCCACCGCGCCGATCGAGGGTGGTGCGCGCGGCGACGGCGACCGGCATGTGCTCGTGGTGGACCGGGACAACTGGAAACTGTACGAACTCTACGACGCCCACCCGAAGGGCAGCGGCTGGACGGCGGGATCCGGCGCGATCTTCAACCTCGGCACCGGGAAGGCCCGCCCGGCCGGGTGGACCAGCGCCGATGCGGCCGGGCTGCCGATCTTCCCCGGGCTGGTCCGCTACGACGAGGTCTCGGCCGGGCGGATCGACCACGCCCTGCGGTTCACCGTGAGCCAGACCCGCAAGGCCTACGTGGCCCCGGCCCGGCACTTCGCCAGCAACGACACCGGCAGCGATCTGCCGCCGATGGGGATGCGGGTCCGGCTCAAGTCGTCTTTCACGATCGGGGGCTACCCGAAGCAGGCTCGGGTGGTGCTCCAGGCGCTGAAGACCTACGGCATGATCGTCGCCGACAACGGCAGCGACTGGTACCTCTCCGGAGCACCCGACAAACGCTGGAACGACGACGCCCTGAACACCCTGAAACAGGTTCCGGGCAGCGCTTTCGAGGTCGTGAAGATGGGGAAGGTTACGGCTCGCTAAAGGGACTTGCTAGAGAACGATTGTTACGGTGACCGCATGTCGTCACCGTTCTCATCGAAATCTGGCTCCGCCGACGCTAACTCGGTGTTGACCCGAGTTGCACAGACGGTGTTACCCACGGATGCCGGTGTGTTCGATGTCTACGCCTACGTGGATCCGGTGACCGGGACCGAGCACGTCGCCCTGGTGATGGGTGAGGTTCGCGAGCACCTCGGAACCGAACCCCCGCTGGTCCGGGTCCACTCGGAATGCCTGACCGGCGATGCTCTCGGCTCGCACCGCTGCGACTGCGGTGATCAGCTCAAGGCCGCC
>Ga0265340_10001804_pt1 | contig 12226 bp, 9 predicted proteins | sample 4CB225metaG_FD_202082 | JGI IMG/M metagenome (GOLD analysis project Ga0265340, IMG submission 202082) | Rhizosphere microbial communities from Carex aquatilis grown in University of Washington, Seatle, WA, United States - 4-CB2-25 metaG | ecosystem: Host-associated > Plants > Roots > Rhizosphere...
AAGGGCGGATTGCTGGTCGGAACCGTGCTGAAGGTGCCGTCCGAGTCGAACCTGCTGCCCCTCAAGGCTTTGCGGGCCGCCGCCCTGGTCGATGGGCGCGAACACCGTTCACGCCGTCAGCGCTCCCGGATCGTGGTGCGTCGGGGTGAGACCCTCTGGGCCATCGCCCGCAAGCATGGCGTCGATGTGAATGCGCTGGCGCTGATGAATGGCATGCAACCCAATACCGTGCTGCGCACGGGGCAGCGTCTGCGGCTGGGGACCGCCTCGGGCAGCGCCAACATCAGCGCCGATGATGAGGAAGCCGCGCGCGCCGGGCGTCATGCCGCCGCCGACACCCGCCAGGTGACCCACACCGTGCATGCCGGAGATACCCTGTATCACGTGGCGCAGCAATATCACGTGAGCGTCGCGCAGGTGGCCAGCTGGAATCGTCTGAGCAAAACCACTGTGATACCCGGGCAGAGGCTCATCGTCCGCCAGCCCGCGAATTGACCCGCCGATGAGTTTTCTGGCGGGCAAGCGCGCCCTCATCGTCGGAGTCGCCACGGACCGCTCCATCGCCTGGGGCATTGCGCAGGCGATGCATCGCGAAGGCGCCACCCTCGCTCTCTCCTACGCCAACGACAAGTTCAAGGAACGGGTCGAGCCGCTGGCCGACACCTTGGCGGCGCTCACCCTGCCGCTGGATGTCTCGCGCGACGAGGAGATCGCGGCCGCGTTCGCGTTTCTGGCCAAGGAATGGGGTTCTCTGGATATTCTGGTGCATGCCGTGGCGTTTGCGCCCCGCGAGGCACTCGCCGGCAGCTTCGTCGAGAACACCTCCCGTGAGGCCTTCCAGGTGGCCCACGATGTGTCCAGCTACAGCCTGACCGCACTCACCCGCGGTGCACTGCCGCTGATGGCGGGTCGGGCGGGCGCGGTGTTGACCCTGACCTACCTGGGCGCCGTGCGCAGTCTGCCCAGCTACAACGTCATGGGGCTGGCCAAGGCGAGTCTGGAGGCCAATGTGCGCTTCCTCGCCGCCGATCTGGGACCGCGGGGCATTCGCGTGAACGGCATTTCGGCGGGCCCCATCAAGACCCTGGCGGCCGCCGGCATCGGCGGCTTTCGCAAGATGTTGGGGAGGGTGGCCGCCGCCGCGCCCCTGCGCCGCAACGTGACCCTGGAGGATGTCGGCAATGCCGCCGCCTTCCTGTGTTCGGATCTGGCAGCGGGTATTACCGGGGAAATCACCTACGTGGACGCCGGTTTCAACACCGTCGGGATGAGCTTCCCGGAGGACGAGGCCCCGTAGGCCTACTGCTGGTCGAACAGCTCGATGTTCTTCTGCACCTTCGCCTCACTGCGCGCCTGCTCGACGTAGGCGCTGCCGTCAGCCTCGGCGTATTGCGCGGCGAGGTCCCGTGCCAGGGCCGAGATCTGTTGCTTGTCCGTGGGCGCCGCATCGACCCGCACTGCCGTGACAGCCAAAACCACGGCCCCGCCGTCGGGCTGCACCAGGGCCTGATACACCCCCTGGTGTTCGGCGGGCTTGGGCGCCTTGAAGGCCGCATCACGGATCAGCGCCGGCACCGAGGGGTCCTGGCGGCCCACGAAGCGCGCCGCCTCGGCGGTCACACCCAGCTCCTTGGCGATCGCATCGAAGTCCTTGCCGGACTGCAGGCTGTTCTTGGCCGCCTCGGCCGCCGCAAGCGCGGCCTTGGCTCCCGACTCCTTGCGCAGCGCGGCCACGATCTGGTCGTGAACCGTGGCGAGGGGCTTGGGCGCGGGCAACGCATGCGAGAGGTCCTTGACCAGCACCAGCCGCTCATCGCCCAGCAGCAGCGGGCCGCCGATCTTGTGCTCGCCCAGCACCGTATCCCCAAACACCAGGGCCTGTAGCTCCGGCGTTGAACCCAGATCGCCACCGCCCGTGCCCTTCAGGTACTCCGGAATGTCTCCCAGCGTCAGGCCGAATTCCTTGGCCAAGCTCTCAAGCGTCGCGCCGGGCTGGTCCAGTTTCTGCTGTAGCTGTTCCTGCAGGTCGCCGAACTTGTCGGCCGCGCGATCATGCTTCAGCTGCGCCAGCACATCGGCGCGGGCTTCCGCGAAGGTCTTGCCTTTGGCCGCCACGATGTCATCGAGCCGGATGATGTGAAACCCGAACTTGGTGCGGATCGGGGCACTCACCTCCCCGGGCTTCATGGCAAACAGCGCATCGCCAAACGGCGCCTCTAAGCTGCCGCGCTCGGACAATCCCAGATCCCCGCCCTGGGCGGCGGATCCGGCATCATCGGATGACTGCTTGGCCAGGGCCTCGAAATTACCGCCGGCCTTCAATTTCGCCGCGAGGTCCTGGGCCTTTTTCAAGGCCGCCGCGGCATCCACCTTATCGCTCACCGCCACCAGGATATGGTGGGCGTGACGCTGCTCGGTGGAGATGTAGCGGTTCTTGTTCTTGGTGTAGTAATCCGTCAGGTCCGCATCGGACACGGTGATCTGCGCGCTCACCTGTGCGAGGCTCGCCTGCGCGTACGCCAGGTGCACCGACTCGGGCGTGAGGAACAGGGTCTTGTGGGCGTCGTAATAGGCCTGGATGGCGGCATCCGTCACCGCGACGCCCGCGGCGTACTTGTCCAGCGGCAGTATCGCGAAGCGGATCTGGCGCTCCTGGTCGGTCAGGGCATGCAGGCGCTCGAGTTCCGCGGGCGTCACGAACTGGGACAGCTGCAGGCCATCGGAAAGCTCGCGGCGCTCGAGATCACTGCGCAGATCATTGGCGTACTGTTCCTCGGTGAGCCCCGCCTGCGCCAGACGCGACTTGGCGACTTCAGCGTTGTACTGGCCGTCGAGTTGAAAGGCCTGTTCGGCGCGCACCGCGCTGGTCAATTGCGCCTCGGAGACCCGATACCCCAACTTGCTGGCGCGATCGGTCATCAGGGTGGTGCGGACCACTTTCTCCAGCAGCTCATTCTGCAGCAGCGAACGCTGGCCGACGGGGATGTCACCGCCGAAGCGCTGCTGCCATTCGGCCTGTTCGCGCTGCCAGGTGCTGCGCACGTCCGAATACGGGATGGTCGTCCCGTTGACTTTGGCGACAAACGAACTGCTGCCGAAGCTGAGGTTTGAGATGCCATAAGCACCCCAGGCGGCAAAGATCAGTGCCAGTGCACCGAACACCACATACGTGAGCCATTTATGGCCCTTCAGGCCGTCACCGATTTGCTGCAGCATCACTTCGGGTCGTAAATTATGGCGGAGCGGACGGGACTCGAACCCGCGACCCCCGGCGTGACAGGCCGGTATTCTAACCAGCTGAACTACCGCTCCAGCTTTAGGGGAGCGGGATTGTACAGGGCAAATTTGCCGGATGCCACGCAACTTTTATATTACATCTGCCAGCCCCCGCCGAGCGCCTTGAAGACGCCGATCTGTTCCGTGCCACGGCGGCGTCCGCGCCGACCGCCGCGCTTTTCCGCATTCAGCAGATCCAGGTTACTGGTAGCTCCTGCCAGGAACTGCTCGTGGGCCATCTCGAAGGCCTGCCGGGCACGGTCGCGCGCGAGCACCAGTTCCTGACGATGCGCGAGTTCTGCCGCATAGTCCGTAGTGGGTATAGTGTTGACGATTTATTGACGGTAGGTATAATACACACTGTGAAAAGCTCGGACCTCGTTCGGGAGCTGAAAGCCGCCGGGTGGGTGCTTGACCGCATCGTCGGCAGCCATCACGTCTTTCGCAACCCGGCGACGGGGGCGCATGTAACGGTGCCGCATCCGAAAAAAGATCTCGGCAAAGGATTGGTTCACAAGATTCGCAAGCAGGCGGGACTCTCATGAAATTCACGATCGCGATTGAGCCGGGCACCAGGAAGACTGCCTTTGGCGTAGTGGTTCCTGATCTTCCGGGGTGCTTCAGTGCGGGAGACACGGTCGAGCAGGCTTTCGATAACGTGCGCGAAGCCATCACCACGTATTGCGAGATCTTGTCCGAGAAAGGCAAGGAAATTCCCTATCCTAAGCCCATGAGCGAGTGGCAGATGGATCGCGAGTATCGGGGCTGGACTTGGGGGATTGTAGACGTGCCGGTGGAGCGCTTCTTCGGACCTGCCGAAAAAATCAATATCACGGTCCCGGGTCGCCTATTGAAGCAAATAGATGATTTTGCCAAGTCGCACGGCCAGACGCGTAGCGGGTTTCTCACGAGCGCTGCACTCGTGGCGATGCGTAAGTAAATATCTCAGTATTCATGTCCTGTAATGCCAGCCGGGCATGATCTGGCGATGGCCGGAATAACGGATTGACTCGAAAACCATGAAAGGCTCTTCGGTGGTACTCGGCGCCGCGCTCGGCCTTTTCGCGCTTCGCGAGGTCCGCGCCGCCGACTCCGTACCGGTTGATGGCCCGCCCGGAATTACCGAAAGGTTCGCGCTACACGGTCAGTTCACCTACGTCGAACAGGAAACTTCGGCATTCACGGCGCCCTACAGTGGGCCCAACAGCCTCTTGCCCGAAAAAGGCGCCGAAACCACCGACGCTACGCTGTATTTGGGCGCCAGGCTGTGGAGCGGCGCGGAAGCCTGGCTCAATTCCGAACTGGATCAGGGGTTCGGCCTCGACAACACCGTCGGGGTCGCCGGCTTTCCCAGCGGCGAGGCCTACAAGGTCGGAAAGAAAAAACCCTATGTGCGTTTCCCGCGCATTTTCATTCGCGACACCTTCAGCCTTGATGGACCGGTTGAGAATATTGACAGCGACCTGAACGTGCTCGGGGGACGTCAGGCGGCCAATCGGTGGGTGATCACCCTCGGCAAGTTCGGCGTTGGCGATATTTTCGATGTGAATCAGTACGCACACGATCCGCGCGCGGATTTCCTCAACTGGGCCGCGATCGATGCCGGAACGTTCGACTACGCGGCGGATGCCTGGGGCTATACCGTCGGGGCCGCGGTTGAGCGCTACCAGGGCAGCTGGACGGTGCGCGCGGGCGTCTTCGACCTGTCCAACGTTCCCAACAGCGAGCACCTGGAGCCGGCCTTACACGAGTTCCAGAGCATCGTGGAAATCGAAAAGCGCTATTCCCTCGGGCAGCGCAGCGGCAAAGCCATGATCACCGTCTTCGACAGTCGCGGCCGCATGGGCCTGCTCGATCAGGCGGTGGCAGCTGCGCAGATCAGCGACACTCCTGTGGACCTCGCGAGTGTCCGCAGCTATCGCAGTCGGCTGGGCGCCGATCTGAATCTCGAACAGCAGTTGACGGATGATCTGGGCGCGTTCGCGCGAGTGGGAAAGGCGGCCGGTAATGTCGAGGCGTACGAATTCTCCGATATCGATCGGACGACTTCCGTCGGCCTGTCCTTGAAAGGCGCAAGCTGGCGCCGAGCGGGCGACACGGTGGGTCTGGCCGGCATCGTCAATGGAATTTCAGCCGCTCGCGAGCAGTATCTGAACGCCGGGGGCTTAGGCATTCTGGTCGGCGATGGTCGGCTACCGCACCCGGGTCCGGAACAGATCCTCGAGACCTACTACAAGGCCTCCCTGCTGCCCTTCGCCCAGCTGACCTTGGACTACCAATGGATCAGTCACCCCGGGTACAACCTGGACCGAGGCCCCGTTTCGGTGTTTGCGATACGCATCCACATCCAACGTTAGGCGACTTGAATCCGCGGTGCGTGCACCCGCTTGGCGATGAAGGTCGCGAACGGTTGAAGATTCCCATCAATGCTGGCCCGGTCAAGCGCTTCCAGGTATTGAGCACGATCTTCAACTCGAATCACGGTCCAAGGGTAGCCACCGGCGGCGAGCATGGCATTCATCACAAAACGCGCCATACGCCCGTTGCCATCCGGGTAGGGGTGGATATACCCAAATAGCCAGTGTCCTAGAACTGCTCGCACCGAAGCCTCCGGCTCTTCCTCGAGCAGATCAAATAGCGCCGGCATGGCGTCGCGCACGGCTTCCCAACGTGGGGGCACATAGCGCGAAACTCGAAGGTACACGGCTTCGTTCCGGTAACCGGCGAGTGCGGAAGGCTTGATCAGACCAGCCGCCACGCAGGGCTGAAATAGCTCACGGTACCAATCGCGATGGGCATTGCGAATTATCGATCCGGAGTCTTTGCCGTCCAGGATCTGAATGACCGACCCTCTTACGGCTTGAAACGCCTGCCAGTAGCCGCGCGCCGCTAGCGCATTCCGATTCTGGCGATCCTCATCATGATTGTCAGGATCCCAGTCACCGCTGCGCACACGTTCGATTAATTCCGGGTTTACGCTGTAACCCTCGATTGATAGGGAGTGATAGGCGTCGGTCGAGTAGATGTCGTCGATGGCCTGAAGGTACCGCCTCGGGTCCTTGGGAACACCAGGAGGCGTCGGAAAAGCTTTGATGACACACTTACGCGATGCCTTCCAAAACGCCTGGATTCGCAGGACTATGGCGGGGGTTCCGATCGGTCGTGAGTTGAGTGTCGCAGGCTCAGTGAACGGATTGTTTTCCCGAACGTCGTACCCGGCAGTCTTCATCGTCGCAGCAATCTCATCCGCTACATCGGTGCGATCGACGTGGCGAAATGCTGCAATCAGCCGACCGGCAACGACGGAGCGCCCCTCATCCAGCAAGTATTGCAGAATGTCCGTCGGGTCTTTCAGCCCCGAAAGGATGATCTGGGCTTCTACCGGGTAGCGGGAGAAGAAGCCTTCAGATACTCGCGTTAGGGCTGCGCTCGGGGTGAACAGGCGCAGGTTGTCACGCAAAACGAGTGCCGTGGGGGGCGGAAATGCGGCTTCCTTCAGGTCATACAGTGAGCTGCCATAGGGGAGTTTGGCCGTGTTGTTCGCGCCGTTCTTGGCATAGACAACAACTTGTCTTGGAACGACAGAGTTTTCTGCATGGAGGAGCAGAGATTGGTCCGCAGACAGGTGCCACTTGTCCTGGAAACGTTCATCGCAATATTTTCCACAGAACTCCCAGAAGGAGACGTACCAAGGCGTGCTGTCTCCTGCCCGCGCGGTTGGGCTCGCTGAGATAAGCCAGCCGCGAATGACTTTTTGCAAAAAGCCATTGCTCAGCAATCGCCTTCTGTTGGTGGGACTGAGCTCACCGGATTGAAAAACGCGACGGCCCTCCTGCTGGAGGTGTCGCAAGGAATCCAAGGCGTCTGCTAGTTTTTCGTGCGGCCTGGCCATAGCCTGGAGAGCTACAAGTATTTAGCTCTGTGTGGTTGCAAGTATATACGAATGTACATTTACAAGTCTATATATCCGTACAATCACAAGTATTTATCGAGGGGCTATGGCAAGCACTTAGCTGAAGACGCGGCGCATGACTGAATTTTCTAGGGAGTGGTGCGCGCTGACGGGATCGAACCGCCGACATTCGCCGTGTAAAGGCGACGCTCTACCAGCTGAGCTAAGCGCGCAAGTCGCAAATCTAGCACGGGTGGCCTTACCGCTCGATGAACCTAGGCAAGGAAATTGGTCGCTGCCACCACCGCACCGGTCAGCGCCGCCAGGATCCCGATCACCGGAAACAGCCGCTTTCTGGCCAGAAAGTACAATGAGGTCAATACCAGGCCCAGCTCCAGCAGCCCCTCGCCCAGATCCAGCCGCAGCCCCCGATTCTCCTCGTGCTGGCTCTCGGCCTCGCGCGCCTTGGCATCCTGCTGGGTCTTGTCGGCGTCGGCGGCATACCGGTCGCGCTCCTGCGCGTAATGCGCGGCCAGCGCCTGGGCTTTTTCCGGCTGTGCCAGCTGCACCACGCCCAGCAGTCCGGCGGCCACGTCCATCAGATGCTCACGTTCCTTCTTCGCCTCGTAGAAGGACCACTGGTCATTCGCCTCGGTGCGGTGAATGACCGCCGCGGTGTGCGAGCGGTGCGAGGCGATGGTGACGAAGGCGAGCACGATGCCGATCACGCCCACCATGATGCTCACGCCCTTGGTGAAGCTATCGCCGGCGCCCTCGTGTTCGTGTGAGGTATGGATCTCTATCTCAGCCATGGGAGTCTTCCGCGATAAAGGGGTACCCGGCCACTTCTTTCAGGGATCTGAGCACAATGTGTCCCAAGGCCCTCAAGTCCGCCGTGGGCGGGCTTAAGTCCGGCACTTGGACGACGGTCATGCCGGCGGCGTGGGCGGCCCGCACGCCGTATTCGGAGTCCTCCACGGCAAGACACGCCCTGGGGTCAACGCCCAGGCAATCCGCGGCCTTCAGGTACACCTCCGGATCAGGCTTGGGTCTTTGCACCTGGTCGACCCCGATCACGGCCCTGAAGCGATCCAGGACCTGTGCCCGCTTAAGCTTCTCGACGGCATGCGCGGTGCTGGAAGAGGTGGCGATGGCCATCGGCAGACCCAGCTGCGCCACGGCATCCAGCAGCGCGATCGCGCCCTCCTTCAGGGGCGCCGAGGTGTTGCGACCCAGCTCCCAGAAGTTCCAGCTCCAGGCCTCGAAGAAAGCCTCGCAGTCGAGCTCCGGGCCGTAACCGTCCCGGATCACCTGCCGCGCAATCACCTCCGCAGCGCCAATGCAACGCAACAGCAGGTCCATGCGCGGCGCCAACCCGAGCTCCTCGCAGGCGCTCAAGAAGGCCTCCTGCGCGACCCGTTCGGTGTCCAGCAGGGTGCCATCCATGTCGAAGATGACGGCGTCAAAGTGTTTCATAAGGGTGGCGCGCCCCGCATCGCGGGGCGCGCATCCAACCGTGTGGCCGTCGCCGGCGCCTCGAGGTCTAGTGAGCCGATGACGGCTTGAGGGTCCGACGTCCGGCACGGCGCGCGGGCTTCGCTTCCACCGGGGCGGCCGGGGTCGCCGCGGCCAGCGGCACCGGCTGAGTCACCAGCGCAATCTGCAGCACCTCATCAATCCATTTCACCGGCTTGATGATGAGGCCGCCCTTGATGTTGTCGGGTATCTCGGCCAGGTCCTTCACGTTCTCATCCGGGATGAGCACGGTCTTGATCCCGCCGCGATGCGCCGCCAGCAGCTTCTCCTTGAGCCCACCGATGGGCAGTACTTCCCCGCGCAGGGTGATCTCACCGGTCATGGCCACATCCGACCTGACGGCAATGCGCGTGAGCGCCGACACCAGCGCCGTGCACATCCCGACACCGGCACTCGGCCCGTCTTTTGGCGTCGCACCCTCCGGCATATGCAGGTGGATGTCGTTCTTCTGGTAGAAGTCCTGCTCCAGACCCAGCATCTGGCTGCGGCTGCGCACCACGGTCATGGCGGCCTGGATGGACTCCTGCATCACCTCGCCCAAGTGCCCCGTGTGCTGCAGCTTGCCCTTGCCCGGCACGATCGCAGCTTCAATGGTCAGCAGTTCCCCGCCCACCTCGGTCCAGGCGAGACCGGTGACCTGACCGATGCGGTCGCTGTCCTCGGCCTTGCCGTAGCGGAAGCGCTTCACGCCGAGGAACTTCTCGAGGTTCCGGGGCGTCACGGAGATCGCCTTCTGTTCCTTGTCCTCCAGCAGCAGCTGCTTCACGGACTTGCGACCGATCTTGGCGATCTCGCGCTCGAGGTTGCGCACACCGGCCTCGCGCGTGTAGTGACGCACGATGTCCAGCAACGCCGGGTCCGAGACCTTCAGCTCATCCTCCTTCAGTCCGTTCGCCTTCATCTGCTTGGGCACGAGATAGCGCCGGCCGATGTTCATCTTCTCGTCCTCGGTGTAGCCGGGCAGACGGATGACTTCCATGCGGTCCAGCAGCGGGCCCGGGATGTTCAGCGTGTTCGCGGTGCACACGAACATCACCTCGGAGAGGTCCAGATCAACCTCCAGGTAATGATCATTGAACGTGGCGTTCTGCTCGGGATCGAGCACTTCCAGCAGCGCCGAGGAGGGGTCGCCGCGGAAGTCCATGGACATCTTGTCCACCTCGTCCAGCAGGAACAGCGGGTTATGGACCCCGGCCTTGGCCATATTCTGGACGATCTTGCCGGGCATGGAGCCGATGTAGGTGCGGCGATGGCCGCGGATCTCGGCCTCATCGCGCACGCCGCCCAACGACATGCGCACGAACTTGCGGTTCGTCGCACGCGCAATGCTCTGCCCCAGCGAGGTCTTACCCACGCCCGGGGGGCCCACCAGACACAGGATGGGCCCGCGCAGTTTCTCCACGCGATGCTGCACGGCCAGGTACTCGACGATGCGCTCCTTGACCTTGTCCAGGCCAAAGTGGTCCTCGTTCAGCACGGCCTCGGCCTTGGCGATGTCCTTCAGGATCTTGGTGCGCTTCTTCCACGGCACCTTCACCAGCCAGTCGATGTAATTGCGGACGACCGTGGCCTCCGCCGACATCGGCGACATCATCTTCAGCTTATTTAACTCGGCCGCGGCCTTCTCGCGGGCTTCCTTGGGCATGCCGGCCTTGGCAATCTTCTGCTCAAGGTCCGTCAGTTCGTTGCCGCCTTCGTCCATCTCGCCGAGTTCCTTCTGAATGGCCTTCATCTGCTCATTCAGGTAGTACTCGCGCTGGGACTTCTCCATCTGCGCCTTGACGCGGCCGCGGATGCGCTTCTCGATCTGCAGCACGTCCATCTCGCCTTCGATGGCGACCAGGATGTGCTCCAGGCGCTTGCGAACGTCCAGGATCTCCAGGACCTTCTGCTTCTCGCCCAGCTTCAAGGACATGTGCGCGGCCACGGTGTCGGCCAGTCGACCCGCATGCTCGATGCCGGCCAGCGCCGTTAAGACTTCCGGGGGCACCTTCTTGTTGAGCTTCACGTACTGCTCGAACTGCGAGATCACCGAGCGGCCGAGCACATCCATTTCGCGCTCATCGTAGGTCTCCCCGTCCGGCTGCAGGGTGACATCGGCGCTGTAGTACTCGCCCGCCTCGAGCTTGTCGATGTGCGCGCGGTCGACACCCTCGACCAGCACTTTCACGGTGCCGTCGGGGAGCTTCAGCAGCTGCAGGATGGTGGCGAGGGTACCAATGCGGTACAGGTCCTCGACCTTCGGATCATCCACATCGGCCTGCTTCTGCGCGATGAGCATGATGCGTTTATCGCCGTGCATGGCGACATCCAGCGCCTGGATGGATTTCTCCCGGCCGACGAACAGCGGGATGACCATGTGCGGATAGACCACCACATCGCGCAGCGGCAGCACCGGCACGCTCTGGGCCGTCGTAGTCTTTAGGATCGGGGCGACCGGCTCGGTCATGGCGAACTCCTCGCTGATGCAAAGGTTAAGGCATGCGCGGGGCGAATACGCGGCAGACCTGTCACGGTTCTAATATAACGGGGATTTGGGGGTCCGCCACGCCGTTTCAACGGCGCGGCTGCACAGATTCTGAAGAGAAGGAGCGGCAATGGGGCCGCGAGGCGCCCGTTTGCCGCACCGGCACACCGTTCAGTGTGCCGTGCCGGAAGCGCGTCGCGGTTCTTCTTCAGTTCGATATACCACGTATGGCTTGGACTGGCCCTCGATGACGGTCTCATCGACGACGACTTTCTGCACGTTCCGCAGCGTCGGCAGCTCGTACATCATGTCCAGCAGCGCCGTCTCCAGGATGGTCCGCAGGCCGCGGGCCCCGGTCTTCCTCTGCATGGCCCGATGCGCCACCGCCTTTAAGGCTTCGTCCCGGAACTCAAGCTCGGCGCCTTCCATCTCGAACAGGCGTCGGTACTGCTTGGTCAATGCATTGCGCGGCTCGGTGAGGATCGACACCAGGGCCGCCTCATCCAGCTCGTCCAGGGTCGCGACCACCGGCAGGCGCCCGACGAACTCGGGGATCAAGCCGAACTTGATCAGATCCTCCGGCTCCACATCGTGGAACAGGTCGCTGCCATGCGGGCGGTTGGTGACATCACGCACTTCGGAGGTGAAGCCAATGCCACCCTTCTGGGTGCGGTTCTGGATGATCTTTTCCAGCCCTGCAAAGGCGCCGCCCACGATGAACAGGATGTTGGTCGTATCGACCTGCAGGAATTCCTGCTGCGGATGCTTGCGACCGCCCTGCGGCGGAACCGAGGCCACGGTGCCCTCGATGAGCTTCAGCAGCGCCTGCTGCACGCCCTCGCCGGACACATCGCGGGTGATCGAGGGATTGTCGGATTTGCGCGAAATCTTGTCGATTTCGTCGATGTAGACAATGCCCGTCTGGGCCTTCTCCACATCGTAGTCACACTTCTGCAGCAGCTTCTGAATGATGTTCTCGACATCCTCGCCCACGTAGCCCGCCTCGGTCAGCGTGGTCGCATCGGCAATGGTGAAGGGTACATTCAGGAGCCGCG
>Ga0265340_10001805_pt1 | contig 12219 bp, 7 predicted proteins | sample 4CB225metaG_FD_202082 | JGI IMG/M metagenome (GOLD analysis project Ga0265340, IMG submission 202082) | Rhizosphere microbial communities from Carex aquatilis grown in University of Washington, Seatle, WA, United States - 4-CB2-25 metaG | ecosystem: Host-associated > Plants > Roots > Rhizosphere...
ACGCCTGCTCCGCGGTGCTCGTCGCGCCGCGAGTCGTGATGACCGCCGGACACTGCGTGGACGGCATGGTCTCCTGGAGCGTGTCGGTCAACGGTACCCAGGCGACCTCCGCGCGCGGAGAGACCTTCGACTGGCACGAGAACGGGGCCGCGAATGTCAATCCAAATCATCACGACATCGGACTCGTCTATCTGGATCAACCGATTCAGGTTCCTAGTTTTCCGGTCCTCGCGCTCTCGCCCTTGAAGGCGAATACGCCAGTCGTCGACGTGGGTCGAATCTTGAATGGCGCGCTGACCAATTCGTTTTACAAGGCGCCGCTGACCGTGAACGACGGCGCGGCCCTCGGCTATCCGTTCGACTACTACGGAACCGACGTCATCGAGCACGGGGACTCCGGCGGCCCGGTGTTCCTCCCGTCGACCCACACCATCGTCGCGGTGAACTCCGGGGCGAACGGCTCGATCGAAGTGCTGGCGCGCGTGGATCCGCTGAGCACCTGGATCGCCCAGCGGGTCGCCGCCAACGGTGGAGCTCCCGACGGCGGTGGCGCCGTCGCCGACGCAGGGCTCAAGCCGGCGGACGCTGGCGCGGCGGCCGACGTGGCGCGCCTTCCCGAAGCCGGTCCAATCGCCGACGCAGGGCCCAAGCCGACGGACGCGGGCTCGAGCGCCGACGTCGCACACGTTCCGGAAGCCGGGCCGATCGCCGACGCAGGTATGCGCGCCGACGCCCCGATCGCGCAAGATGGCAGCGCACCATCGAAGCCCGCCGTGGACGCTGGTACCAAGCCCGAAGGGGGCGCGACCTGCGCGCTCGAAACGGAGCCAAACGACACGGTTGCATCGGCAACCCGCCTTGCCGCCAGCCAGTGCGGAAGCCTGGCCACTCCGACCGACGTTGACTGGTACGTCGTCGTGGCGACGTCCGGAACGACCCGCGTTCAGCTGACGGCTTCGGCGGATGCCAGTCTGGCCGTCGGCTATCTCACGCCGGCGGGGACATGCTCGGTCGTGATCCCGGCGAGCGCGGGAGCGGTCGGTGTGTCGATCACCGTCGGCGGTCAGGCGGCGGCCGTGTCCGTGTGCGCGAGCGTGAGCTCTAGCGGCCGGAAGGTCCAGAGCTACAGCCTCGCCGTCGCGCGGCAGTAGGGCGATGTCTGTGCCGCTGCCGCCCATGGAGAGGCGGAGTTTTCGGCGCGAGCGCGAGAAAGTCACGACACGACGTCCGCCGGTCGCGCCCAACTACAGCTCCCCGCAACGGGGCTGCTGGGGCAGACACGCTCCACACCACGCACGACCTTGTGCGCAATGACATCCTAGCCTAGGCAATATCCCCCTAGGTTGCACACTTCTTGGTCGGCCGATCGCTATCCTTTCGACGATGGATGGTCCGGCGACCATGCAGGCGTGCAATATTGGGAATTCATTTTCGCCGAGCCCCCGCGGCGAATGGAGGGATGCATGACCGCACGGTCTTTGATCGTTCTCGAGCTGCTGGTCGCCGCCGCGCTGCCAATCTATGTGGGGTGTTCGAGCTCCACCGCTGTCCACTCGAGCCAGGGATCGCCGAACGGTGCTGGCTCCGGAGGAGTTGGCTCGACCGACGGTGGACGCGGCTCGGGGTCCGGTCCCGCACCGAGAGACGCCGGCTCGTTCGGAGATAGCGCCACCTCATCTAGCCCGGATAACAAGCATGTCGTGACGCAGCTCGACGCGGCGGTCGGCGCGAACATGGGATCACTGCCGCCACTGACCAACGTCACGGCAACGGAGCGGGAAGACTCGGTGGGAATCGACTTCGACCCCATCGACAATGCCGTCGATTACCGTGTCTATCCCCTGCCGAATCCGAGTGACGTGACCACGAACGCCGATGGGTCGCTCACGATCAAGAACGCGATGTACCGGTGCGCCGGCCTGAGACAAGCACTGGACCTGCCCAACAACACGACGAACGACGTCAACAAACCGGATGCAGGCCAAGTCTACGACAACGGAGTCTATTCGTGGGGCGCGACCGTCCCTGCGCAGCCGACGTTGGGTTACGTGTATCTGACGCCGGCGCCCGATCGCTCGCCGGTGTACGCGATCGCCGTCCATCCGCTGGCACCCGAAAACGGCTGGCGCGAAGCGCGTCCGAAGATTTACACGACCGACCCGAGCCAGCGGCAAATGCTCTTGAGCCAGGGAGGCCGCGACGACGGGATCGTCTTTTACGTCCCTTCCGCCGCGAGCGCCGCGACGCAAACGATCTACGGATCCGAGAGGGCCGAGGTCGTGGCCGGTCAGGGTTGGACGCAGTACACCGACTCTTACTTCACCGCGGCGGGCCAGGCTTCGCACGCGAAGGACTCGACACCCCCGGCGGCCGCGTTCCAGGTCCTTACCGCGGCCACAGCAGGGGCCGTGCCGCTCATGAGTGTCCTTTACCAAGGACCCCAGTTGCACGTCGAGCTCTCCGCCGGCAACGAGCGCTTCAAACGTGCGGCGAACCAGGGTCAGGGGCCCCTCTGGCATCTCGAGTGGTCAGGGCTGACGCAACCGACGACCCTTGTCGTAGAGGCCCTATCGTCCGGTTGCCCCTACCAGGGACTGCTCTCGCCGCAGTCTCTCTCCGCGACTCCGCACCAGCCGTTCCTCACGCTCGATCAAATACAGCAGGCGTCGCCCACCGGGGAGATCTACATCAATGGGCAATACGATCTTCCAGGCGCAGTCACCGGGGGCCTGCCGCTGCTGCAGACGCCGAACGCCGCCCCGGTCCCCATCGCGCGCTCGTTCGTCCAGGTCGCCCCCCAGCCTCACAACCCCGACGATTGGGACTGGTACCAGGGATTCGGCGTGGGAACGGAGCCGCCTGCCGAGACGGCGAGCACCGACCCCAAATTTTCGCATGACAACACGAGCGCACACTGGACTTCCTCACTCTTCGACTTTGGAGCCTATTCCGTAGACCATCCCACCGGCCCGTTGGTCTTCACGCACGGTCAGCTCCTCGGCCAATTCTGGACCGTCTTCGACGACTGGACGCAGGACGTCACCGGCCGCGTGCGCTTCACCGCGCAGCAGCCGGCGACGGTCGACGCGGACGCCACGAAGTTCCTGCACGTCACGTGGACGGTGAACACGGTCGGCACCGACCGGCGCTACCCGCAGGTGCTTGTGACCGACCAGCCGACGCCCGTCGAAGACGGCTTGCTGAACACCAACGGGAATTTCCTGTTGATCCAGACCATCCAGGGCCCGTCCATGCGCCTCGAAGTCCAAGCGTTCCACGGACTCGTCAACAACGGAGCGTGGGCCGTGAACAATCAGGCGCCCAGCCATCCCCTGATCGATTACGACAACTGGAGCGGCGGGAAGAATACGAACGCGACCATTCCTCCGGCCGATTCGCCCTTCGAGCATGCAGGCGTGGACCGAATGACGAAATACGACGCGTACATCTCGTCGAGTACGGTCTATGTATTCATGGACGGATCCCCGGCTGGCTGCGTGCACTACCCCACCGCGGGCTTCGCGCTGGCGGGAGCGGTCACCGTCACGTTCAGTGACGTTCTCTATCACGAAGGCGCCGCAGACGAGCGAGTCTGCAGCCAGGCCAAGCCCTACGGCTTTCTGCACGAGCACCAGTGCACCGAAACCGTGCGGCACTGGGACGATCTCGGGATCAAGAGCGGCATCGCGCCCCCCCCGTGGGATGCGAGGTTCGCGTGCGCCGCGTATTGAGAGCGGGCTCGATCGCCTTCGCGATTCTGGCGAGCGGATGCGGCTCGTCTCCGACGGGGGCCGCCGCACCGCCCGCCATGGACGCCGGCCTCGTGTCACTACCAGACGCCGCCGCCGACAGCGCCGAAGCGAACGCCGCCGATCCCGATCCGGTCATCACGCCGACAGAGCTGCAAGCGCTTCAAGCGCTCTCTCCCGCACCGCTCCCGGCGCCGCCACCCGACGCGACCAACCGTTACGCCGATGACCCGGCGGCTGCCCTTCTGGGCCAGAAGCTCTTTTTCGATCCGTCCTTCTCGGGCCCGCTCCTCGACACGGACAACGATGGCAGCCCGCGCGCGCTGGGCACCGCGGGCCAAACGGGCCGGGTCGCGTGCGCCGGCTGCCACATTCCGTCGTCCGGCTTCTCCGACACGCGCTCGTTTCAGCTTCAGATATCGCTGGGCGCGGGTTGGGGGCGACGGCGCGCGCCTTCGCTGCTCGACGTGGGACAAGCCAGTCTGCTCATGTGGGATGGACGGCGCGACGCCTTGTACAATCAAGTATTCGGTCCGCTCGAGAATGTGGTCGAAATGAACAGCTCGCGTCTGTATGAGGCCGAGCAGATTTACGCCGAGTACCGAACCGACTACGAGGCCATCTTCGGTCCGATGCCGCCGCTGGCCGATCCCAGTCAGTTCCCGCCGCTCGGCGCGCAAGTCACCGGGTGCCAGCCGAAGAACCCCACGGACCCGCAACCGACCTGTGACGGGACGTTCCACGGCATGCCGGGGGACCACGCGGAGTTCGACGGGTTGACCGCGACGCAGCAAACCGCGGTCACGACCGTAGTCGTCAATGCAGGCAAGGCGATCGGCGCGTTCGAGCGCAAGCTCACGTGCGGGCTCACGCCTTTCGACGCGTGGATGCATGGCGACTCGGGGGCGGTCTCACGCGCGGCGCAGCGCGGTGCGGCCCTTTTCGTCGACAAGGCCGGGTGCGCAAAGTGCCACTCCGGCCCGTTTCTGTCGGATCAGAAGTTCCACGACGTGGGTCTGGTCGCCACGATGGTGCAACAGGCGTTCGTCGACTCGGCTGACCACGGCGCGGCGACGGGGATTGCCGCAGCGCAACTCGATCCGCTCAATACCCTGGGGACTTTCAGCGATGGCAACGACGGTCGGTTGCCCGGCGCCGTGACGCCGGAGATGGAGGGCGCGTTCCGAACTCCGATGCTGCGCTGCGTGAGCAAGCGGCCGACATTCATGCACACCGGGCAGCTCGGCACGCTCGAAAAGGTCGTCGCCTTCTTCAACGACGGAGGCTCGCCCTACGGCTACCTGGGCACGAGTGAGATCCATCCGCTCGGCCTGAGCGACCGCGAGCAGAGCGATCTGGTCGCGTTCCTCGAATCGCTCGACGGGCCGGGCGCCGATCCGAAGTACCTCCAGGCCCCCTGACGCCAGCAGTAGCGCGCCACTGTGGCGCTGCTCAGGAGGCAACCGTGGTGCTAGGCGTCCGAATCGCTCGAGCTTGCGACGCAACACACCTCCGTCGTACGGCATCGCAAGAGAGCGCAGCCCTTAGAATGCCGACCACGATGTTTCGTCAGCCATATCCGCGAGGCCCCCTTTTTTTCGTCCTGCTGGCCGCAATGTTGGGAGGGGTCGATCGAGCGGCCGCCGATCCGCCGCCAGAGCCTCAGGCCGCCGATCCTTCCCCCATCGCCGACGGCATGCTCGCCCCGCCACCCGAGGCCCCGCGCCAAATCGCCTCGTGGGACGACGCCCTGGCGCTCATTCGCGCGCAATCGCCGGACTACCTGTCGAGCTACCAGAGCGTCGTTCGCGCCGAGGCGCAGAAGCGCATCGCTCTTGCTGCCGTGCTCCCCGTGCTCACGGGACAGGGAAGCTACACGCATCAGTTTCTGAACGAGCAAGTCACGTTTCCGACGGCGCCACCCGTCACGTTCGTTACCCCCCCCTCGGACGTGTTCGGCGTCGGTGCGACGCTCGCGTGGTCCGTCGTCAATCCGCGCGGCATCTATGCCCAGGGAACCTTCGCACGAAATGTCGATCTCGCCCGACTTTCGTTCGAAGACAGACGGCGCACGATCGCCACGTCGGTAGTCACCGCGATGCTGTCGACGTTGGCGGCCGCCCGCGTCACTGATCTGAACAGGGTCGGCCTCCGCGCGGCCCTCGAGCGCCTTGCGCTCACCCAGACCCGCCAGCAGCTCGGTCAGGGGACGGATCTCGACGTCGACCGTACGCAGCAGGACGTCGAGGCAGCGCGGGCGCTCATCATCGCCAGCGACGAGTCTCTCCGCCAGACGCGCGAAGCGCTCGGCCAGGCGGTCGGCTCCCCCGTCGCCGTCGCCGCTCCGGGAGATCTGGACCTCGAGCGGTTCGAGGCGGCCATCGCGCGAACCTGCCGGATGAACGAAGACGTCGAGAAGCGGCCCGACGTGCGCGCGAGCCGTTTGCAGCTCGAAATCACCGAGCGAGCGGTTCACGACGCCGACCTGCAGTACGCGCCCTCCCTAGGCCTACTGTCGCAGCTTGGCTACGCGACCGAGACGGTGCTCGCGCCCCACACCACCTGGTCTTTGCAGGGGGCCGTCATCCTGCCCATCTACGACGGAGGCGCGCGCCAGGGCGCAAGACGCGACGCACGCGCGGCGGTCGAGCAGGCTCGCCAGGCCCTCGTCGCCACCCGACTCGCCGCGATCGTGGCATCGGCCCAGGCCGATCGCGCGATCGGCGTCCTTCGGGCGTCTCGCGACGTGGCCGCCCGTCAGCGCGACCTCGCCGATCGAATCGATCAGCGGACGCGCTCCGGATACCGGCAGGGGCTGGGCACCAGCCTGGATCTCGTGACCTCGGCGCAAGCGCTCCGGCAGGCGGAGACCAACCTGGCCCTTCTCGACTTTCAGCTGGCTCAGGGGCGCGCCAATGCCGTGCTCACGAACGCGGAGTGTGTCTATTGAACCCGAAACCGATGTGCCCGTTCTCTTTCCCCATGCCTCCTTCTCATCGCGCGCGCGCTGCAGCGCTGGCGTTCGGGGTCCTCTCCCTTGCCGCTGGCGCCTGCGACAACTCGACGAAACCAGTCGCGCCGCCCCCGCCGACGGTTTATGTCGCGGCCGTCGAGCGGCGCGACGTCGCCCTCTATATCGAGGCCGTGGGCACGCTCGATGGCTACGACAACGCCGAAATCCGCGCTCGCGTGCGGGGCTTTCTGCGAAGCCAGGGCTACAAGGACGGCTCGTTCGTGAAGGCGGGGCAGTCGCTGTTCTCGATCGAAGCGACCGAATACGTCGCCGCGCAGAGCGCCGCACGGGCCGCGCTCACTCGCGCTCGAGTCGTACAGGCGCACAACAGTGTGCAGCTCGACCGCGAACGAGGGCTGCTCAAAACGGGCATGATAGCCCAGCAGGACGTCGACAACGCGACCGCCAATCTCGCCGACGCCGACGGTCAGGTCCAAGCCGCCGAAGCGCAGCTGCAGCAGGCCGACCTGAACCTGTCGTACACGCAGATCCGCGCCCCCATCGATGGGGTCGCAGGGCTCGCGCTCGTGCGCATCGGCAACCTCGTCGGGCAGGACGGACCGACGTTGCTGACGACCGTCTCGCAAATCGATCCCATCCGGGTGAACTTCCCGATGAGCGAAGTGGACTTCGTGAAGTACCCCGATCGCTTCAAACAGCTCGATGCGCGGGACATCGCCTGGGCCAAGCGGCAGTTCGCTCGCCTCGACGCCAGCGGAAAAACGGAGGCCGGAGACCCCGGCGTCGAGATCAGCCTCTCCGACGGCAGCACCTATTCGCACCGGGGCGTCATCGTGACGACCAACCGCCAGATCGACCCCAGCACCGGGACGATTCAGGTTCAAGCGCTTGTACCCAATCCCGACGGCAACCTCCGACCCGGGCAGTATGGACGGGTGCGCATCGCGCGACCCGAAGCCGGCCGCGGCGTATTGGTCGTCCCTGAGAAAGCGCTCATCCCGGTCCAGGGCACCTATTCCGTCGGTGTCCTGGGACCGGACAACAAAGTGCAGCTGCGCCGCGTCGACGTCGGAGCGAGCGCGCAGGGGCTGCGCGTCGTGGACCGAGGCGTCATCGAAGGCGATCGCATCGTCGTCGAGGGCGTTCAGAAGATCGCCGATGGCGCCCTGGTCGTGCCCAAGACGGCTCCCGAGCCCGCTTCTTCGAGCGCATCGGTCGCGCCTGCGAAGACCACCCCGAACTGACGAGAGGACGCCGCCACAATGTCCGCGTTCTTCATCAGGCGCCCGATCGTCGCGATGGTCATCGCGATCTTGACCGTCCTCATCGGCACGGTGTCGCTCCTCGGGCTTCCTATCGCGCAATTTCCGCAGATCTTGCCGCCGCAAGTCAACCTGACGACGACGTACACGGGCGCCGACGCGCTGACAATCGAGCAGTCGGTCGCGACGCCGATCGAGCAGCAGATGAACGGCGTAGACCGGATGCTCTACATCCAGTCGACGAACGCGAACGACGGGTCGATGAACCAGACGGTGACGTTCGACGTCGGCACCGACATCGACGTCGACAATGTCCTCGTCAACAACCGCTTTTCGCAGGCGCAGCCGTTCTTGCCGCAAGACGTGAAAAACTTCGGTGTGACGATCAAGAAGTCCCTCGCGTTCCCTCTGATCGTCGTCTCTCTTTACTCGCCCGACGGCCGCTACGACCCGACGTTTCTCGCCAACTACGCCCTCATCAACATCAACGACGCCCTCTTGCGCATCAAGGGCATCGGCGACATTCGAAACCTAGGCGCGGCCGACTACTCGATGCGGATCTGGATCAAACCCGATCTGCTCGCTCGCCTCGGCCTGACCGTCAACGACCTGCAGAACGCCGTCCGGGCGCAGAACGTCGTGAACCCGGCCGGCCAGGTGGGCGCGGAGCCGGCGCCGCCGGGGCAACAGCTCACGTACACCGTGCGCGCGCAGGGACGGCTGGTCGAGCCGCAGGAGTTCGAGAACGTCATCGTCCGCGAGAACCCCGACGGATCGAGCGTGCGCATCAAGGACGTGGCGCGCGTCGAGCTCGGAGCGCTCACCTACCAGCAGTACGGCACGTTCAACGGGAACCCGGCGGCCGTCATCGCGGGCTTCCAGTCGCCCGGGTCGAACGCGCTGGAAGTGGCGGACGCGGTCCGCAAGACGATGGTCGATCTGGCCAAGCGCTTCCCGCCGGGAATCACCTACGAGATCTCGCTCGACACCACGGCTCCCGTGAAAGCCGGCATCCGTGAGATCGTCGAAACGCTGGTGGCGGCGGTCGTCCTCGTCGCGCTCGTCGTCTTTCTCTTCCTTCAGAGCTGGCGAGCAACGCTGATTCCGCTGCTCACGGTCCCCGTGTCGCTCATCGGGGCATTCGCGTTCTTTCCACTCCTCGGTTTCTCGGTCAACACCCTCTCACTTTTCGGCCTCGTTCTCGCGATTGGCCTCGTCGTAGACGACGCGATCGTCGTCGTCGAAGCGGTCGAGCACCACATCGAAGAAGGAATGGCTCCGCGCGACGCCACGTTCCGCGCGATGTCCGAGGTGCAGGGTCCCGTCATCGCGATCGCGCTCATCCTCGCGGCGGTCTTCGTACCCGTGGCGTTCATGGCGGGAGTCACGGGGCGGCTCTACCAGCAGTTCGCGCTCACGATTGCCGTGTCCGTTCTCATCTCCGCGTTCAACGCGCTCACCCTCAGCCCGGCGCTCAGCGCCTTGCTCCTTCGGCCCCGGCCCGCGACCCGTGGGGTCTTCGGCCGGCTCGGGGGAGGCTTCAATCGATGGTTCGGAAGGACGACCGACGGGTACGTCTCGGTCAACCGTCTCCTGGTCCGCAAGCTGATCCTCCCTCTCACGCTCTTGGCGGGCGTCGTGGCCGCCTCCGTCCTCATCGGGAGGAAGATCCCCGCAGGCTTCGTCCCCGACGAGGACCAGGGCTACGCGATCATCGGCGCGCAGCTCCCGGACGGAGCGTCGCTGCAGCGCACCAAGGCCGTCTACGAGAAGATTGCCGACATCGTCGCGAAGCAGCCCGGCATCCGCACGTACAACGGCATCGCGGGCTTCAGCTTTTTCACGCGAACGGCCGCGAGCTACCTGGGCACGGGGTTCATCGGCCTCAAGCCGTGGGACGAACGCAAGTCACCCGAGCTCGCGTCGAGCGCGATCGTGGCCAAGCTCAACGCGAAGTTCGCAGCCATCCCCGAGGCGCGTGTGTTCGCGATCGGACCGCCCTCGATCCCGGGCATAAGCGCCACCGGCGGCTTTAGCATGATGCTTCAGGATCGCGGCGGCTCGCCGTACGAGTACCTCGCGCAGAACGTCCGACGCTTCATCGCGGAAGCGAGCACGCGGCCGGAACTGGCGGGGCTGCGGCCCATCTTCTCGCCGGCGGTTCCGCAGCTCTTTGCGGACGTCGACAAAGACAAAGCGATGAAGCAGGGCGTGGCCATCGGCGACGTGTACGCCGCGCTTCAAACGTTCCTCGGCGGATCGTACCTCAATGACTTCACGCGTTTCGGGCGCCAATGGCGGGTATTTCTGCAGGCCGAGCCGGCCTATCGGACCAAGGCGGAGGACATCGGGCAGTTCTACGTCCGAAACGGCAAGGGCGAGATGGTTCCGCTGTCATCGTTCGTCAAGGTCAAAACGACCATGGGGCCCGAGTACACCGTGCGCTTCAACTTGTACCGCTCGGTGGAGATTCAGGGTGTCCCGGCGCCTGGCTACAGCTCGGGGCAAGCGCTCGACGCGCTAGAGGCGGTCGCCGCGAAGACGCTGCCGGCGGACATGGGATATGCGTTCAACGCGCTCTCGTACCAGGAGAAGATCTCGGCCGGCGGCACGGCGCGTGTGCTCGGACTTTCCCTCGTCTTCGTATTCTTGATCCTCGCGGCTCTCTACGAGAGCTGGTCGTTGCCCTTCAGCGTGCTCTTGAGCACGCCGGTGGCGGTCCTGGGCGCGTACGTCGGCCTGCTTTCGCGCAAGTTCGACAACAACGTGTACGCGCAAATCGGCCTGGTGATGCTCGTCGGTCTCACGGCGAAGAACGCGATCCTCATCGTCGAGTTCGCGAAAGACCGGCTCGAAACCGGGCGTCCGATCGTCGACGCAGCGCTGGAGGGCGCGCGGCTTCGGCTGCGGCCCATCCTGATGACGTCGTTCGCGTTCATCGCGGGCTGCATCCCCTTGTGGATCGCGACCGGGGCCGGTGCGGCGGCTCGCAGGATGCTCGGGACGGCAGTCATTTCCGGGATGCTCGCGGCCACCCTTCTAGGGATCTTCTTCATCCCGGCCCTCTTCGTGGCCGTCGAGCGACTCTCGCACCGCGGGCCGAAGAAGGAGCAGCGAGGCGTCGACGCGGGGGTCACCGCCGAAATCGAGAGCGCCGCTCACGCGGAGTGAAGTGCGCCCAGCCCGCGCGGGGTGCAGATTCGGCCGGACGACGGCGTCCTACGACGGCGAGAAGTCGCCCGAGCTGATACGCGCCAGACTGTCGACCGGCCGGTTGTAGACGTAGACCCACGCGTGCACGAAGCGACCGCGGTGGCTTTTCACGGGCAGGATGCAGCGAATGAAGAGCGAGCTCGCCGCCCGTGCCGCGTCGAACTCCTCGTACCGGTCGAGGACCGAGAGGAGCTCGTCTCGCGCCTCGGGATCTGCGGGCAACTCGAAGAGCTCGCCGCGAACGACGTCGTCGTCGGCTTCGCCCGGGACCGCGGCCGGATAAGTCAGGGCTCTACCGTCGGCGGCCACCTCGTGACACCGATACATGCGGCCCTGGAGCGTCGCGGTCCCGAGCCGCTTGGCCCGCGCGGCCAGGACTTGGGCCTCCTCGACGTCCGAGCCGCGAAGAGTTCCGTAAACGAAGAGAAGGTCGCTACGGGGTGCGAACGAGCCCAATGACGCCGATGTGTCCTTTCCTCGGGTCGCGAAGCAAACGCTCATGCTGATGTTGCCGAGCGTCAACGTCAACAAGAGCGGAGCCCCGACGTGCAAGCGCGCGTACCGGAGCCGCAGCCACCTCAAACGGGCAGGCACGTCGAGGAGACGCCCCATTGCGCCGAACATTCGCGTGGGTACATCGACCATTCATGCGCGCATGACGAACAACCGCTAGATTGCGCGCGAGTACGGCGAACACTCGCGCACGAGTACGGCGAACACTCGCGCACACAAGCCGAACAATCGTGCGCGTACGCCGAACATGCGCATGCGTACGCCGAGCACGGGCATGCGAGCAACGAACAAGCGCATGCGCACGCCGAGCACGGGCACGCGTACGCCGAGCACGGGCATGTGTACGCCGAGCATGCGCATGCGCACGCCGAGTATGCGCAGGCGCACGCCGACGGCGCGTATCCGAACGCCGAACATTCCTGACGCGCATCCGCTTTCTATTAGTGAGGAAAGCCGCACATCGTGAACGCCTCTGAGGTCTCGGGGACAAGCCGGACAGCCCGAGAAC
>Ga0265340_10001807_pt1 | contig 12213 bp, 10 predicted proteins | sample 4CB225metaG_FD_202082 | JGI IMG/M metagenome (GOLD analysis project Ga0265340, IMG submission 202082) | Rhizosphere microbial communities from Carex aquatilis grown in University of Washington, Seatle, WA, United States - 4-CB2-25 metaG | ecosystem: Host-associated > Plants > Roots >...
CAGATATGTTGACGGGCGTGCGGGCAATCGCAGTTGGACGCCAACACGTCTGCGCCCTTACCACCGCCGGTGGTGTCCGCTGTTGGTGGAGTAATTCTTGCGGGCAACTTGGCGATGGCACAACCGAATACGTGAACACAGCCGATCAGAGTAGCGAGGTGCTCACGGGCGTGCAGGCGATTGCAGCCGGCGGTGACCACACTTGCGCGCTGACTACAACCGGCGGCGTGCGATGTTGGGGTGACGGCAGCGATGGTGCGCTAGGCGACGGTACTATCGGGTACAGGACAACCCCGGTGCAGGTCGCAGTGACTTGCCAGTAGGGTCACGATGCATAGCGCAAAGTGCTTTGGCCGCAGCGAGACCCCGGTGCACGTTCCTGGGACTTGCCAGTAGGGCGGTGATGGGTGATGCCAGCGTGGTTCCTGAACTACGGTGTTTCTTGGATTCGGGTGGAACCAGTCTTGATTCACATGGACGCGGCCGCTGCCGTTGGCTAAGTTCCGAGCCAAGTGAATTGGTGGAAAAACCTACCCGGTCAGTCCAGGAAGTCACTAGCGATCCTGATGGTGATCTTTTCTCTTATGTTCTTCTTCAAGACGCTGCTTCCACTGCTTACCAAGCACTGAGCGGGTATTGCCTTACCCTTCATTACCCGTCACCCGCCAAAATGCGATGAATGCCCAGCCAATAGCAGTTGGAGCATTGTGCCGAACCGGCTCATGCTAAGCTCGGGGCCATGCAGCCCTTTCGATATCATGTTTTTGCCTGTGATCAGCGTAAGCCTGATGGGATGCCCTGCTGTCATGGCAGCAATGCCGCTGCTGTCATTGATGCTCTGCGGAAAGAGGTTGCAAGTCGGGGCCTAGTCGATCAAGTCCAGGTAACGGTTGCTGGCTCCATGGGGCTGTGCGCGCGGGGGCCCAATTGGGTCGTGTATCCCGAAGGCATTTGGTACTCGGGCGTGACGCTCGCTGATGTGCCGGAAATCGTCAGCGAGCATTTCCAAAAAGGGCAGCCCGTGGCGCGGCTCATGAACACCGACGTCGCCCAGGTCAAAGCCGAGATTGCGGACAATCGTAATCGCATGCAGGCCGCGCTCAAGGCGCGTGACGCTGCGGGCGTGCTCCCGGACGACTTCTCGGAGCTAGTGCGCGGTTTCCAATCGAGTCGCATCGTGCTGTCCGCCATTGAGCTCGACCTGTTCACTGCCGTGGCAACTCTCGGTGAGAATGCGACGGCGCCAGGTGTCGCAGAAGCCGTTGCCGGCGACGCGCATGGTATCGAGATTCTACTTAATGCCTTGGCGGCACTGAATCTGCTTTCGAAGCAAGTAGGCGTGTTCGCGAATACGCCCATGTCCGAACGTTATCTCTGCGCGGGCGCTCCAGACGATGCGCGCCAGGCCTTGAAGCACAACCTGAGCCTTTGGACATCCTGGTCCACGCTGACGGAACGCGTAAAGACGGGGCGGGTAGCTGCCTACCAAGAAATGAATAGTCGCAGCGATGCTTGGACGGTGCCCTTTATTGCCGCCATGCACCGCAATGCAGCCAGTCGCGCGCCAATCGTCGCGCGCGCGGTCGGTACGCAAGGCGTTCGGCGGTTACTTGACGTGGGCGGCGGTTCTGGTGCCTATTCCATTGCATTTGCGCGGCAAAGTGCCGAGCTTTCGGCGGATATCTTTGACCTCGCGAGCGTTGTGCCCATTGCGCGGGCCCATGTTGCCGAGGCTGGTCTATCGGATCGAATCTTTGCCTGCACTGGTGACTTGCGCGAAGACAAATTTGGCACCGGGTACGATCTGGTGCTTCTTTCCGCCATCTGCCACATGCTTGGCCCCAGCGAGAACCAGAACCTCCTGCTGCGCGCATTCAATGCCTTGGCTCCTGGCGGTCGTGTTGCCATTCAAGACCATGTCATGAGCGACGACGGTACGGCGCCCCGTGCCGGGGCCCTGTTTGCGATCAACATGCTCGTTGGAACGCCAAAAGGTGGCACATTCAGCAAGTCACAATACGAAGAGTGGCTGTTGACTGCCGGGTTTACGAAAGTCGCTCATGTGGCGCTGCCGGGCCCTAATGATTTGGTAATCGGCTATAAGGCATAGGCGAGGTGAAGGACATGTGGCGGGCTGGTTAGCGACTCGGCCGCCGCGTTGAGTCGTCAATCGCCTCTGCTGCTTGCTGGGGCTGCCTGCTGCTTGCTGGGGCTGCCTGCTGCTAATTCCCCGCCGCTGCTGTCTGTGCTGCGACCTCATACGCCGCCGGGGTAGCGTCCATCTTTCCAAAATCCACGTCAATCTGGGTAAATACGCCGGCTTTTGCTGGCAGGCTGCCGGGCAGCGTCGCTGAGCTTTCCGCGAGCATCTGCGGCGGGTTACCCACGGGATCGGCCAGACTCACCGTTGCATCCAGGGCCCTGACCACGACTTGCACTGGGGTGCGGGGGGTGTCTGCCGTGTTGAAGACGCAAGCGAATACGCGCCGGTGCGCGCCGCTGGTAGACACTTGAACCTGGCAAGTGTGGAGCTCTCCCAGTGCCTCCATCAGGCGGCGCAAGTAGCTGCTTTCACTGTCGCGCAGTGAATCGCCGAGTTCTACCGCAGCGTCCCGGGCTCTTGGATCGCGCAGGTAGGCCAGGAGCATGGCGCCGTGCAGCCGCACTGGCCGATTGTGGGCCTTGAGCAGAAGGGCAATTGAGTTCGTGGGTGCGGCATTGTCGCCGTGTTCGTCAATGGTGCCGGTGATGGGTCGCCCATTCTCAGCGGCGGGGTGCAGGCGAAACGTCATGCCTTCGGCATCTACATGCCACTTGATGGCTGCGCCGGGACGTAGCGGGCCATCGAAGTATACTGCGCGTGTAGACACGCTGATCAGCTTGGACGAGGGTGGAGGATCCTGCTGGAAGAATTCCGCCATTGACGTCAACTCGGAGATGTCGTGGTTCGAGTTGTTGATGGCAGCGAATTCGAGCTCGACGCGGTCGTGCTCTTTGCGCTTATAGCGTCGGGTCGCGAGCACGACTAGGCTCAAGCTCGGAATTGGTTTTGACCAAAGCAGACTGTCGGAGCGCGGACAGTCGCAGGGTCCAGTCACTCGAGCAACGGCTGTGCGGTCTTGATTGGGGTGAGTCGGTTCAGCTGTGTCAACTGGAGCCGTTGCTGCAATGGTTGGCAGTGGTGTTGGCGCAGCGCGCGGTGCCTCGACTGGGGGCGCTTCGATGCGGGCAGGTTCCTGTGCGACGCGCTCCGCGTGCATTTGCGCAACCTCACTTGAAGTGGGTGCAGAAACAATCCAGCGAAACATGACGAGCGCTGCAAGTAAGGCGCCGGCAAGCGTTAGCGAGATGGCGAGCGTGGTTCGCGGCAAGATCCGGTCAAAGCGCGGCAATTTGAAGGGCTTGGGCGCAGGAGCCAGCGGGTCGCGATTCAGCTCTGGCATGAACGAGAGTAGGTCGCCGATGAATGCGTCGCGAATCGCGCGGGAACGGCGGCCGCCATCGGCTAACCAACGTTCGGTAGTGAGTCCGATAGTGATGAGTAGCCCTGCGAAGAGCACGCCCGAGACCAAGCCTGCAATGGGACCGATGCTGGGTGACATACGCGGCGCTGCTAGGGCAATGGCCGAAGCCACCACCACGGCAATGCCCATGATCCAAAGTCGCAGCAGCAACCGGCGCTGCTGAACCACTTGCAGGGTGACTTCGTTGCCTGTGGTAAAGTGCACGAGCAAGCAGCGCTGCGCGCCTGCGTGAGGGAGTTCGAATTCGAGCAAGTTGGCTGACCCGAGCGGTCGAGCTTGCAGCACGCGGGACCAGTCGATGACCATTCTCTGATTGGTGGTGAACGCCACGGTGGCGCCGTCGGTTCCCACGCGCGCTGCATCGACGTACGTCACCTCGAGGCCTACCGCAGTGCACTCGAGCTCAACGGTGCCCACGGTATTCGCGTGCTCACTAGCAATGGCAATCGCCCTGACCCGCATTGGCATGGCTCAGAACAGCGTCTTTTGTGCGGCTGGCCCCGGAGGGCGAATACCCAAGTGCTCATAGGCCCGGCGCGTTGCCACCCTGCCGCGGGGCGTGCGCGCCAAGAGTCCTTGCTGCAACAAGTAGGGCTCATACACGTCTTCTAACGTGTCTCGCGGCTCGGAAAGTGCCGCGGCAATGGTTTCGATGCCCACTGGGCCGCCGTCATAACTCTCGATCAACAGGCGCAGCAGTCGCCGGTCCATCTCGTCGAGGCCCTCGTGATCCACGTCGAGTCGTTCACCTGTATGCTCGACGATCTCTGGCGTGATGCGCCCGTTGCCGTCGACATCGGCAAAATCGCGGGCCCGTCGCAATAGACGATTGGCCACGCGCGGCGTTCCGCGGCTGCGTTTGGCGAGCGCGAGCGCACCCGATGCTTCACACGGCACGCCGAGCAGCATGGCGCTGCGCTCAATGATCTTGGCCAAGTCGTCGACTGGGTAATAGTCGAGCCGCAGCGACACGCCAAAGCGCCCCTGCAGGGGTTTCGTCAGCAGGCCCGTGCGCGTGGTGGCGCCCACCAGCGTGAATGGCCGCACATCGAGTGAGAGGCTTTCGGCATAGGCGCCGTCACCCATCATTACGTCAATGCGAAAATCCTCGATTGCCGGGTAGAGCGTTTCTTCGACGGCCACGTTGAGTCGATGGATCTCATCGATAAAGAGAATGTCTTTGCGCTCGAGCTTGGTGAGTAGCCCGGTAAGCACGCCCTTGTGTTCAATCACGGGCCCGCTCGTTATGTGCAGGTGCACGCCCATCTCATTGGCGAGAATATAGGCTAGCGTTGTCTTGCCAAGGCCCGGCGGACCACAAAGCAGGATGTGATCGAGGGGCTCATCGCGACGCCGGGCCGCTTCGACGTACACGCGCAGGTTGTCTTTGTGTTTCTGTTGCCCCACGAAGTCATCGAGCTTCGATGGACGAAACACGCGGTCATAGCGCTCATCGTCGTTACCGACTTGCGTGTCGATGACACGTTCGGTCACTGGCTTTGGCTCGGGCGGCGCAGTCTTTTTTGCCATGATGTGACGCCTAGCGACGACCCTTGAACCCCATCATTTGCTGGACAGCGCCTTCACTCTGTTCGGCAATCTCGGACTGTTCGTTGGCACGGTCCGCGCAATCTTCACAGAGCTTCTTGGTCTTACCGTCAATCTTGACGCTCACCAGAGCGTCTACTTCATCACCACAACCTTTGCAGACAGGCATGGCCGCACCATAGCGCAACTTCCTCGGTTGACTGCTCTCCGACAACTGGGCCGAGCGCGCCGAACCACGCCGCCCGGTAAATGCCTGCGTCATTTTCGCTATCGGCGAGAGGGCGCGCCCTGTTCGACCCGAACGCTGGAGTGGGACAAAAACATAAAGAATGCCCGCTCTCCGCAGCGGTGTGGATCTTGGCTCCCTGGTCGCCTCGGATCGTCTCGGCTGAGTCAGCCGGGCACGCGCTCTTTTTGCGGTGACGGCACTGAACCATTCTTTTTGTCGTGACGGCGCGCATTCGTTCGTTTGCGCCGGAAGTGCGTTGCCAGCGCGTCCTCACATTTCCGCAAGGCTGCCGGTCGCGTCGCGATCAATGTTTGCGTGCGCCGTTCGCGGCAAGGCTGTATGCTTTGCATTGCTTGCAGTGGTCGCGAAGGTAACTGGCTTATGTCGTATTCACAATTGAGTTGGCGTGAAGGATGGTTGGTTGCGGTACTGGTTGCAACGACAGCCTGCGGCGGTGCCACGAGTGACGACACTAGTGACAGTATGAGCTACGGCGGCTCGCCGCCAATGAACACGTCCAATTTGCAAGGTGGCACTTGGACGATGAACACGCCCAATCTGGTCGGTGGTGCGGGGACGATGAACACGTCCAATTTGCAAGGTGGCACTTGGACGATGAACACGCCCAATCTGGTCGGTGGTGCGGGGACGATGAACACGTCCAATATGGCAGATGGTGGACGGACAGTGAGCACGTTGGGTGCGACCGGCGGTTCCTACAGCGCCACCGGCGGCAAGACATCCATTGCTGGAGCCGCTGGGTTGGGCACGTTGGTGTACTCGACTGCTGGCAGCAGCTCGCTTCCCAGGGGCGGCACTTCCTCGGTTGTGGGCGGTGCGCAATCATTGGGTGGAGTGGCTGCAATCGGCGGCATGTATATTAGTGCTGGTGGAGCCGTACAAGCGGGCGGCGCATCTGCAACCGGCGGTTCCGACGCGCTAGGTACCGATCTGTGCATGTTGCCGCTCCAGAGCGGAGATTGTTCGCCGTTAGTCGAGAACTACTACTTCGATGTCGCCGCCGGCCGATGTGTACCATTTAACTATGGTGGCTGCGGTGGTAACGCCAATCGCTTCGATACCCTCGCAGCCTGCCAACAACGGTGTCAGCCGGACTCACTGTGTCCGCGCGTAAAGCCGCCCACTGATCCGACGCTGCAATGCGCGGTAAGTTCCGTGTGTTATTACGACGTGAGCAGTTCATGTGGCTGCAAGCTCAACTACGGCCATTGCGATTTAATTGATTCCAGCTGCCCGTATACCGATGCTGGTACGGATGCAGACGCATCCACGAACTTGGGTGCGACTGATGCGGGCGAGTTAGGAAACCGGGCTATCGTGTGCACTTGTGGCAGCCCGGGCTGGTCATGTCGCGAGATCGCCGTGTATGAATGGGGGATAGACTGAGCGTCGGTGGTCTGTCGTTGCAATCGGAATACCCCCAATCGTTCCGGAGAGTTGAGAACCTGCCACTGGACGTACTCTGGCCATTCTCTTTGCCTCCCGTAGCACTCCTTCGATATTGCCCCGATACTACCTCGTTACAGCCTCGTTCGCAACGAGGCTGTAACGAGGCTGTAACGAGGCTGTAACGAGGCTGTAGCGAATCTGCATCAGACGCAATTCGAAGGCAGAACCTGGGTAGGCGAGGCTCACTAATCCTCGATTTCGCTCACCCCAGGCAAAACCTTCGTTGGAGGCGCGTGTAGGGCAGGAGTGGTTCGTCGCGTAACGAGTGTGCGGGGCGATATTGAGAATACACGACCCCCTTTCCCCCAAGCGTGTTCAAGTTGTGATGACCTCATTCCCACAACGGCAGGTCGCGAGGGGTGCAGAGTGTTCACTGGTGACCCGAGCGCAGCAGCCGTCCGGGACGCACAATCAGCAAGCGACGCAGCCATGGCGTGCGCCAGTAGCTGCAACGCGGACTCACTCGTGCTGCGTAGCGGCGCATCAAAATGATTGGAACGCTCGTGTTCGGTAAACCGCAACCGCGGTGCTAAGCTCGAACACGAAGGCGCCGGTCAAGTCGCGATCAATGTTTGAGTGCGTCATTCGCGGTAATGCTGCAACGAACACCGACTCAACCCAACAATCAATCAGCGCAACACCGGATGCCACCGATGCTGTACGTGGCTTCGAAACGTTGGGCACTGGCGGAGAAATCGCACGCGAGTTCAGCGCTGGTTGAATAGTAGGCGCCACCGCGAACGTGGCACGTTGCATCAACGCCGGTTGGCTCCGTGCCATCGACGCATGAATCCTCCCACTCTTTGACGTTTCCGGCGAGATCATACACTCCAGTAAAACCGCTTGTGGTTGATTGGCAATGCGGCAGGGAACCCACAGGTACCGTCCCCGCGATGTTGCTTATGTCGCCTTCGCCGTCACAATACGTTGCGTCGTACGTGGCCCCGTACGGGTATTTGTTTACACCGCCTGAAGAGCAGGCGCGGTACCACTCGCTCTTGGTCGCATCTGCAAAGTCTGCATAGGCATTCGTACCCCCACCAATCTTGCCGCAGAGTCGCTTGCCCATGGCCTTGCAATAGCTGTAAGCGTCGCACCAATCCACCTCGAACACAGGGTGATGGTCTGCATCGGCGCCGTCGTAGATGGAGCCGAGTATCGCGTAGGTTTCGCCTAGGCTGCCGTCGGGATCCGCTTTCCAGCCGCAAGGAGGCTCGGTGCTCGTGGGCAATGGCGGGTTGGTTGCTAACCAGGACTTGTACTGCCCCTGCGTTACTTCGGTTGCATCGATCTCGTAGTTGGTGGTTGCTATGATGGTGACCATTTTGGCCACGCATAGGCCGCAACCGTTGCATTCCTCCAGGTTTCCAACGCAGCCCGTGCCGCATGAGCTGGTTGCGGCAGATCCAGTGCACACCGACGATGCGCCGCCGGCACTGGTGGATGCGCCCACGGAGGTTGCTGCACCGGTGCTATGGTTCAGTGGCGCGCCAGCATTATCGGTCGATACTTTTGCTCCGCAGCTCATCATCGGGCCGAAAGTAAGAAGTACCAATGTGTGGGTTCGGTTCGGTTTCCGACGCATGACTTCCCCTTGCAGCCCGCAGGCCGTCGCAAGCAATTCGCTGACGTAGGATCGCACGGTGCCGGAAACGGATCAAGCATCACTGTGATCTTGCGACGGGGGGCTCTCACAGCGTGACCGTTATATACGCCCGCAGGCCCCACAAGAAATCCCAGTTTAGCGAAGGCATGTTCACTTGCTCCCCTTGTCCGGACCTGGTCTTTACGTAGTAGAAGCGCGCGCCACCACCGTTGGCGACCGCTGACACAAGGACCGATGGGGGGCCCTTGATCAAGGTGTAGAGGTAGCCAACGTTTAGGTCGCCTTCGACATAACCAATGACCCATTCAGGTGCTTGCAGGCCACCCCCTACTTTGTTGGGCAAGAGCTCGTTGAGTGTCAGTCTGTCGAGCAGCCGCACTTCGCCCAAACCGAACTGAATCGACCCGTCGAGAATCAAGTAATCGGGCTTGCCGGGCAAGGTTGCGCCCAAAGCAAGTCCGGCGCCGCGAAACCGCGCATCGAATATGGCCGATTGCAGGACGTTGTCACCTACTGTAACCTGATAAGGTTTTGAGTATTGCATCAAGCCAACACCAAAATAGAACGGCGGTATTGGCGAGCGTTGGGGACTTGGTGTGGGGATCGTGGTTTTGGTGCCGTTGAGTTTGGTCGAGCGGTTATCGTAGAACGTGGGGGGATCGCCGTTGGCGTCGTAACGCATGGCAATGACCAAGGTCTCGAACCCGCTCACCATCGTCAGTGGACTCGTTGTAATTGGTATCGTCGAAAGATCTGCATCAGGTGAGGTGTTGAAAGGCACGATGCGCACGGGCTGCATGGGCACAGCCCGCGTCTGAAATGCCCGCGTCTCATAGCGGATTATTGGCTCCCAACTCTTTGTGATCGGAAAGCCGACAACGCCCAGCAACCAAGCCGCCTTCTTTTCATAGTCTGCAGTCTGGGCAGCAACAGCCGCGCCCTGATGTCTGGGACCTGCGATGCCATTGGACTCGTAATAACCGCGGTGCAGATGGATGAAGCGGAAGAACGAGGCACTCATGTCGATCGACCAAGTGTAATAGGTGTCCGCTGACGTTCTTACCGTTGGATATTGCGCTGGTATCCAGCCCCGCACACCGCCGCCAATCTTTGGGTCAAGCTGAAAGTTGCGGCCGAACACGCGCCGCGGAACCGGTGCCCCTTGGGGAGGTGCCTCTTGCTCATCGTCTTGGCCAGGCCAACGAATTATGACGGTTGCTCCTGACTGCGGCTGGCCCTGCGCGGCCGTAGGTGCAGTCGGCACGGCGTTGCGTGTCTCATACCTCGTAGCGGGCATTGGCGAAGGTGTTGTCGTTGTGCGTGCTGGCGCGGCCGTTGGTCGCGGAGGCGCTTGGCTTGGGCGAGGCGGAGCAGACGCGGCAGGCTCGAGGCCTGACTGCACATGGTCGCGTACGGTATCTCTGATTGATTCCGCGTGCGCCGCAGACACGGCGAGCATGGGCACCACGAGAGCACAGGTAGACAGGAAAAATTTCGCAGGCACGGTAGGCGATTATAGCGATTCATTGGCGCGCGAATAGGGGGCATTTCGAACACCAGCAGAGCTTCGAGCTAGCAGTGACGCTGACTGCAACCGCGTTGGCAAATGCAGCCCTCCGCCCTGGTTCGTGCTATTGTGCGCGGCTATGCACTTGAACCGGCGTCCGCTGTTGTCCGTTTGCTCAATCGCAGTGGCTGTTCTCGCTTGTTCTACGCAGTCGGCTGGACCGGGCTCAACCGCGGGGCAGGGGGGTAGTACATTGCCTGCTTCGAGCAGTTCGGCATCCGGTGGTTCATCGTCGAGTTCGAGCTCGTCGTCAACCATTGCAATCGGTGGCGCACAAGGTGGAGGTGCAACGCACAGCGGAGGAGCCGCGGCGGGCGGCACCAGCACGACACTCGCTGCAACAGCCACCGGCGGTACCAAGGCGACCGGCGGCACTAGTGGTTCGTCCAAAGGTGGAGCCAGCAGCACGGGTGGAACCTCCGCATCAACCGCAAGCGCGACGGTAGGGGGTACGAAAGCCACCGGAGGCGTCAGCGGTATCGACGTGCCGACCACTATCGGTGGCGCCAGTGCCACGGGTGGCACGCGTGCTTCCGGCGGTGTTACTGCCGTCGGTGGCGTCACTGCCGTCGGTGGATTCGGATCCGCGACTGGTGGTGCCGCAACCGGTGGTGCCGCAACCGGTGGGGCTAGCAGCTGCACTTGGAGTAGTGCGCCGGCGGCTACCGACGGCGCGCTGACCTGTTATTGGTTCAGTCAAGGCACGCCCAATAACTTCAATGAGTGTCCTAAGATGTACAAGACGTATTGCGGCTATTGCGGAACGGAAACCGGGACCAGGGACCCGAATAGCCAATACCCCTGTGCCATTGGACAGATCCAGGATACCGTTCTGCACGCGCCAACGCAGCACTTTGCAGCGTTCCCCCAAGGTTCAATCGAGAACGGGAAATACTGCGGCATGTGCGTGGAGGTCTCGTACATGGGCAACACCATCATCGCGACCATTGTCGATGCTTGTGGCAGTTGCTCGTCTTCTGGGCATCTCGATCTGAGTTTGTCTGCTGCTGAGGCGCTGGGCATGATCGAATGGGACGGAAGCCCGTCCAGTGGTGTGACTTGGAAGGCCGTTGGTTGCCCAGTCACCGACAGTATCTACGTCATGTACAACGGCACGGACACCCAGCAACCCTACTTTCAGAATCTCGCATACCCCATTGCAACAGCTAAAGTGGGTGATCAGAGCGGTACGCTCAACACCGGGTTTTGGATGTTCAATGGCAATGTTGCCGGCAAGACCGTGACGTTGACCGACACCATGGGTCACACCATTACAGGCACCATGCCCGCCGCTCCAGGTTCCTTGGGCGTTCAATTTCCAACCACGTGCAACTAAGCGTGGCGCGTTAGCCCATCGAGTCTGTGCCGCTGCTGTCGCAAGTTTACCCTTAAGCAGGGTGAGGTCGGGTCTCAAGTTCAAGTGACAACGTAACTGGGATCAGCGGCGAGCAACGATTGCAGCCGGTGCCCCCTTCAGTTCCTGGTGCAGGCGAGTCGAGCGAGCGGACGCCGATCAGGGCTAGCAATGGCGACCGAGTTCTTGAGTACACAGTCACGCGTTCGTAATGCTGCGAGTCTACGGCTTTTTCTCGCTGTGCTCATGTTCTTGACCGAGCAATTATACGGTCGTGAGGGGCTGACTGATGTTACCGAGGGGCGATGCCTCTTAATGTTGGTGCGGCGCGGAAAGAAAAGTTTTTGACCGTACACAGATTTCCAACTTGAACTCGTGGACAAGAGCTCCTACCCTTCGCGTGTCACTTCGGCAGAGAAAGAGGGAAGTCATGCGCAAGCACTATGGTTTGTTTGGATTGGTTCTACTAGCAGGAATCGCGATTAATGGCTGCGAACAGGGCGATTCGCAGGAGCAAAGCGCTGGGTTGAGTCAGCAGGGGCTAGTCTCAGGGGCAGGCGAGGCAACCATTGTTGTGCAGTCACAGTGGAGCACAGGCTACTGCGCCAATGTGACAGTCTCGAATCGGGGTACGGCTCCCATTACGTCCTGGACGGTGGGGATCAACATTCCCAATGCCCAAGTATCCAACCTATGGAATGGGCAGTACACAACCAGCGGCTCACAAATCACAGTAAAATCGGTGTCCTATAACGGCACGATTAGTGTCGGGACATCGACCTCGTTTGGTTTCTGCACCAACGCGACGGCTACGGCCCCTGCTCCCACGATTGCGTCAATCAAAGTGGTGGGTGGCGGACTTGCCGGCACAGGGGGTTCCCCTGGTACTGGTGGGACTAGCTCTGTTTCTAGCAG
>Ga0265340_10001808_pt1 | contig 12211 bp, 10 predicted proteins | sample 4CB225metaG_FD_202082 | JGI IMG/M metagenome (GOLD analysis project Ga0265340, IMG submission 202082) | Rhizosphere microbial communities from Carex aquatilis grown in University of Washington, Seatle, WA, United States - 4-CB2-25 metaG | ecosystem: Host-associated > Plants > Roots >...
ACTTGCTGTCACCGATTACTTCTTGCTGAATACCTACGCGGGCGAACCGCGCACGAGGTTTCTCAACTGGAATATCTACGGCGGTGGTGCCTACGATTGGACCATGGATCTGCTCAGCTGGACTTGGGGAGGGTTGATTGACCTGAACCAAAAGCATTGGGCGCTGCGCGCCGGCTACTTCCTGCTCCCCGTTGCATCCAGCACGAACTACTTTGACACGCATTTGCTTCGGCACGGGCAGTACACCGCCGAATTGGATTTGCGGTACGGTCCCTCGACAAGACCTGGGAAACTGCAGCTATTCGGTTGGCTCAGTCACGGCAACATCGGCAGCTACGATGACGCATTGACCCAGGCGACTACAACGCCGGGCTACCCAGACGTTGCTCTGACGCGAGGTCACAATCGATACAACTACGGTTTCGTGCTGAGTATGCAACAGGTTGTTGCCGATGAGTTGGGTCTGTTCTCGCGTGTGAGTTGGAGCCCAGAAAGAGTTGAAAGCATGGGCTGGACTGACTGTGGTGAGTCGGTGTCGCTAGGTGCGACGCTCAGCGGCGCGCGGTGGCATTGCCCGAACGATTCAATCGCACTCGCAGGCGTGGTCGAAGGGCTATCCCCGGTTGCTCGCAGATACTTTGAGGCGGGTGGCATGGGCATACTTATTGGCGATGGACGGATGAATTATCGACCCGAAGCAGTCTTGGAATTCTACTATGCGTACAGTCCAATTCCATCGGTCACGCTAACGCTCGACTATCAGCTAGTCGGCAATCCGGGCTACAACGCCGACCGTGGACCTGTTTCGATAGTCTCCGTCAGGGCACACGGGGCGTTTTGAGAATCGTAAGAAACGAGCGGTCAGACCGGACAGTGCGAGGCACGAGGACTGAATGGTCGTAGGATCCAAAGGGGCACTCGGTCGTTCAGCATACTACCCGCTCAGGCGGCGATAGCCGGATCCTGGCAAGGCGACTCAGCAAGAGGCTTGAGACCATCGGCAAGAGGCGCAGCGTGCGCCATGCATAGCGGCGAGTGACTTTGCGAACCCGCGCCTCGGCCCATTGAAAATCCAATTGCTTTGAAACGTAGAATCGCGGGAAGAGCAAGGTGTCGTCTCTTTGTAGAATTCCTTGCCTGATCGCAATTTCCTGGATCGGCGTGCCCGGATAGATGCGTATTCCGATGCCGTGCAATAACAGCGAAAAATCGATCTCCGGGAGTAACGCCAGCGTCTCGTTCACCGTTGTTTCGCATTCTCCCGGGCCTCCAAACAGCAATTGTAGACCGAAACGCAGTCCTGCTTTTCTCGCCATCTTGGACCATTGGCGGACATCCTCGACGGTAAAGGGTTTCCGGTATTGCTGAAGCATCGTATCCGAAAGGGATTCGCACCCCAGTAGGGCAAAGCCGCCGCCTGCCCTCGAATAAAGTTCGAACAACTCCTCATCGTAGCAGCCGCGGGCTGGCTCGAGGTTGCCACCGATGCGGATCCTGAGCCGCTCGCGGATGATTGAGCGAAACAACTCCTTGGCGAATTCTATCGGGTGCGAGAGGCAGGGATCAATGAGATAGACGCGATTCGTGCCAACTCGCGTGGTCACATCTCTGATGTCCGAGAGGATTGCGTCAATGTCCCTTGGAACCACCCGCCTGTCGCAGAGGACCGGCGTATCACAATAGAGGCAATTGAACCGGCAACCTGTCTTGACCGTCACTGGTGCAGGAAACATCGCCTTTTTGTACTTGCTCAGAGTGAAGTAACTCCAATCTGGGTGCTTACTCTTGAATCCAAGAGTCGTTGACTCGTTCGCCAAGATTTGGCCGTCTTGCTGCCAGACTAGGCCGGCAATACCCGGATCGAAGGAACGACTGGCGATGCATTGCAATAACAATGGCAGGGAAGTTTCGCCTTGTCCTGCAATGCCGTATTCTGCATCCATGTATTTCAGCATTGCCTTCGGCGTCGTCGAGAAAGCCATTCCACCGAGGATTGTCGGAATGCCATGGCTCCTCGCAGCGGCAACGTATTGCTTGATCGCCGGGAGCGGATCATCAGGGTTGCGCATCTCGTGATTATCGAGGTTCCGGATCGAGAATCCGACAGCATCGGGCCTGAATTCCAAAAATGCTCGCTCGAGCTCGCGCAGGCGATGTTTTGTGAACATCATGTCGATAACCTTCACCTCGTGTCCGGCTTGCAGCAGCGGCGGGACTAGATAGGCAAGGCCTATCGGCGGCGGTGAGAGCAACCGGTTTGTGTTCGTGTAGACCAGCAAAATTCTCATGGACGTTTGCCCTTGATTGCGAGGTGTATGGATTGTTGGACTACGGCGCCTTCCTGGCTTTCTTCGTAGGGCGATGCTTTGGCTCCCCCAGTGGGCGATACGCCTGCTCGATGGCCCTTAGATCCATGCCCAGAGCAGCGGCGGTCATTTGCGAGATGGCCGCTAGGCGTCTCGGTAGCTGTTCGATGCCAGCCTCGGGATCGAGCAGAGCATGCCCTGCTGCGAGGAGGATCTCGGCATACCCTAGCGGATCAGCCACTCGGCAATCTCCCCCCTTGTTTCCCTGTTCAAGGATCCGTGCGAGGTAGGGAGCGCTGCGTTGGACCATCACCGTGAGCGTCTTGTCGTGAATGTCGATGTAGCGGATATGATGCAACTTCGAAAAGGTCGTTGAATTGACCTGCTTCAAGGCGGCAGAGAACGCGGCCAATTTCCCAGCGAAACCGAGGTGGCGATCATTTTCGACCGCAGATAGGCGCGCCTCCATTGTTTTTGCGTACCGCTCCACAACGGCATCGACGATTCCTTCCTTGGAATCGTAGTGGTAGTACAGAGTGCCTTTGGCGACCTGAGCCGCCAAGGCAATAGCGTCCATCGAAGTCCTCTCAAAGCCCTCACGTATGAACAGCTCGATTGCAGAGTCGAGGATAGCGTTACGTGTCTTCTGCGCCTTGAGATCGCGATCCACCGGCTGTATCTCCATTGTAAAACTGACTGACCGTCAGTCTAAGTTGTCAGCCAGAGGAACGCAACCGATGAGTGGCCGGTAACCATGGGTGAGAGGCGTGTTTACACAGGAATATTCCGAGTTTATGCATCGGCTCGTCTCAGAGTAACGTCCACGCTGGGACCGCAAGCGTCGGTAGCATAGCCCTTGGGATTGCGCGTTGAATATATACGGTGTATATAAATCACGTGTCGGCAACCACTCGTTCGGATCCAGTGATTGACCACTGGTTACCAGTTTTGCGGAGTCCCGGAGGTGTTCATCCGTTGCGCCGAGAAGGCTCAGCTTTGGTTGACGCCACGGGACGCAGCTATCCTATGGAACGCGGTATTCCCCGGCTCGTAACGGACGGCGACTTCAGCGGAAGTGACGCCCAATGGAATCGCTTCTACGACCTTTTCGCGCCTCTTTACGAGATGAGCGAGCAAGTCTTCGGGTGGGCCTTCACCGGCCTCCACTGGCATGCTGAACAAGCGCGGATGGTGGCATCGCTTGACATCAAGCCCGGCCACTCTCTATTAGAGATTTGCACCGGACCCGGAGTGTTCCAACCACTGCTCGCGCAAGCCATCGGCACTGAGGGGCGCATGGCTGCCCTGGATTTGTCCATGGGCATGCTCCGCAAGTGTGCTCGGCGAACGCGGCAGCAGCGCCCCGTTCCGTTGGTGGTCCAAGCCAACGGAGACCAGTTGCCCTTTGCCGATGCGAGCTTCGATTACGTATTCCACTTCGGAGGCATCAAACTTTTCACGTCGCCAGAGAAGGCTCTGCTCGAGTGCGCGCGAGTGCTGCGCCCCACGGGAAGACTGTTCCTCGGCGACGAGGGCTTCGAACCGACCATACCCAAACGGGGTTGGCGCAGGCAGCTCCTGGTGCGCATAAACCCGGGATTTCAGAAGGCTCCACCAGAGCTTCCAAACCAGTTCAAGTTGATTGAACAGAGGCAACCCTATGACGGTCTCGCGTTCCTCTGGACGCTCGAACGAATCGAAACGTAAGTCATCACCACGCCCACGCGGTCGCCCGCCGTTGGGCAAGCAACCATTATCGCGGGCACTGGTCCTGAAGCAGGCTCTAGCGTTGCTCGACGCCGAGGGGCTGGAGAACCTTTCGATGCGTGTCTTGGCCCAACGTTTAGGCGTCTCACCGATGTCGCTTTACAACCACGTAGCAGATAAGGATGCCCTCTTGGACGCGCTACACGAGGCCGTACTTCTCGATGCCTTGCCCCCACGGGGGTTCCGAGTAACGACGTGGAAGTACACGGCTGCCGTGATCGCACGGACACTGCGCCATGGCCTTCAGGCTCATCCAAACGCATTGACGTTGTTCGCGACGCGTCCCATGCGCGCGCCTGCCATGCTGCGGGGAGTGGATGCGTTCCTCGGGTGCCTACTCGATGCCGGTTTTACATCCCACACCGCGATTTACCTGCTCGACAGCATCGGAATGTTCACGGTGGGACACGCTCTGGCCGAGTTTGGTGCCTCGCCCGTGGCCGCGCCGGAACGCAATGGTGATGACCTGTTTGCTGAACTTGCCTCCTTGAGAAAGCAGAAACTGCAGCACCTGGCGCGTGTTGTCGCGGATACTCGGTCGCATGACTACGACGCAGAATTCGAGGTTGGTCTCAGCGCTCTACTCGACGGTTTTGAACTGCGTCTTGAGACGATGCAGCGTGACCGGCGCTAGCGCAGCCAGCTAGAAGCCACTTCCGAAACTCACACCTTGTCCCCCCTGCGAAATCTCAGGTTGAGCACCAAAGGGACGGCGATCACATTGACGACCACCACCGAGAGCCAGATCGCACCCGGCCAATGCTTCTGAACGACGAAATAGAAGGTGGAGAACGCAAGAGGACCCACAATCGATGCGAAGCTGACGGCCGATGCCAGCACCCCCTGAAACTGGCCCTGCCGACTCTCGTCGACGAGGCGCGTAGCGAGGGACTGCAACGCTGGAGTTCCGATCCCTGCGAGGGCAAAGACAGGCATGATCGCAAAGATGATCCACCCTTGCCTCGCGAAGGCCATAACGACCAGTGCCACACAGGCTCCGGCGATGCCGGTCAGGATGGCGCTTCGCTCGCCGAGCAGTTTGACGGCTGGCCCAGGCAGAAAGGCCTGTGCGAGCGACTGGCAGACACCAAAGGTGCCGAGCGACAGACCAATCCACAGGCCATTCCACTGGAACGCGTCACCGCCCCACAGGGCCCAGCAGGTGCCGTACGCTTCGCCTGTGGCGCTCAGGAGGAAGAAGACGAAGATGACGGGCATCAGGTTCTTCATCGAAAAGACCCAACGCATTGGGCGCAGCGGATTGAGTGCGGCAAGGTCGACCTTCTCGTGGCTTGGCGTCCGTGACTCTGGAAGCACGAACAATGCAAGCAGCAGATTGCCCGCGTTCAGCGCAGCAGCAGCGATGAACGGTAGCCGTAGCCAGTAGTCGCCGAGAACACCACCAAGAACCGGGCCGATGATGAAGCCAACACCGAACATGGCATTGAAAAGGCCAAAGCGCCGCGCGCGTTCGTCCTCCGGCGATATGTCCGTAATGTAGGCTGTTGCAACCGAAATATTGGCGCTGGTCAATCCAGCAATGGCCCGCCCGATGAGCAGCATCCAGAGCTGCGGGGCGAACGCCATCACCACGTAGTTGATGGCCGCCCCCGCGAGTGAGATCAGGAGCACAGGACGCCGGCCTAGACGATCACTCAATGCACCAAGGACGGGCGCGAAGATAAACTGCATCACCGCGTAAAGCGCGGTCATGATACCGATGTAAGGCGCGACATTGACGACATGCGTCACGTCCTTGAGCAGTCGCGGCAAAATAGGAAAGATCAGGCCGATCCCGACGGCGTCGAGACCAATGGCAGTGAAGATGACGATGAGAGGCTTGTTCATGGCGGATCTTCGGTCCGAGCCAGTGCGTAGGAGAGTCAAAATACGGAAGTCATCAAGCGGCGGCTCAGCCCTCGTCGGGCTCGCCTGACTTGACGATCAGCGTGCCCACGTTTTCGCCCTTGAAGAGCCCCATGAACGCATGGGGCAGTTTCTCGAAGCCGAAGCGGATGTCCTCGCGGTGCTTGAGCCGACCTTCCGCCGTCCAACGCTTGATGTCGGAGCGGGCGGTATCGGCGTCCTGCATGAACTCGTGCATAGCGAAACCGCGGATAGTCACGCTGCGGTAGATGACCTTCATCATGTCGCGCAAGCCCGGCGCCGGCGTGTCGGAATCGTAGGTCGCAACCTGCCCGCACACGGCGACGCGGCCCTTGACGGCGATATTGTCCATTACCGCATTGAGAATGTCGCCGCCGACATTGTCGAAGTAGACGTCGACGCCTTTCGGGCAAAGCTCCTTGAGCCGTGCGCCGACGTTCTCGTGTTTGTAGTCAATCGCCGCATCGGCACCGAATTCCTTGACCATTAGGTCGCATTTGTCGCCGCCGCCTGCGATGCCGATGACATGACAGCCGGCGATCTTGGCAATCTGCACGACAATCGAACCGACTGAACTGGCCGCCGCCGAAACCACGACGGTCTCGCCCCCCTTGGGCTGGCCGACCCTGAGCAGCCCGAAATAGGCTGTGCAGCTGTTGAGGTCGCGCATCGCTTCAATGAGTTTCACTTCCGGCGGCTGGGCGAGGACGGGTGTGGGCGACGTATCGGGCTCGAGAAGTGAATAGTCTTCCCACAACGATAGAATCATAACGCGCGTGCCGACGGGAAAGCGCGGATGGTTGGACATGGCTACCTGCGACCCGCCAGCGGTACCGCGGATCGGCGCACCCAGATCGATGGAGCGGTTGGAGCGTTCGGGCGCGTTCATCCAGGTGCGCATGGTTGCCGCGCAGGTGAACATCAGGTTATGCACCAGAATTTGACCTGGTTTGAGATCCGGTTCTGGAATGTCCTTTTCGCGAAATTCGAAATTGTCGAGCGTGAGCGCTCCGTGGGGTCGGCTTTTCAAGAGCCATTGTCTGTTGTGCAGCATGTGAGTGTGCTTTCGTTGCCGCCGTCGCGATGGGCAATACGGGGCGGGGACTGCGTTGTCGCGGCGCACCACATAGGTACGGTGACTCCAGTCATGACGTATGTCTCTGTCGGCACGCCCAGAGAAGGGCGTTTCATTGCCTCGCGGGCGCCACGTTCCTATGTCTCTACTCGTGCTAATCTTAGAGTGACTCTAAGATTTGTCAACCCCAATTTTGGTGTGACTCTTGTCCACCCAGAGCTAGACTGGAGCGGCGATGTCCAAAGTCGAGCCTGGCCTGCGCGAGCGGAAGAAAGCGAAGACGCGTCTGTCGATCTCCGAGATCGCGACGAAGATGTTCATCGAGCGGGGCTTCGACGCCGTGACCGTCGCCGAGGTCGCTGCAGAGGCGGAGGTCTCGGTCGCGACAATCTTCAACTACTTCGAGACGAAGGAGGACCTCTTCTTCGATCACGAGGGGGAGCTCATCGCCGCGCAATGCCGCTTCGTCCAGCAGCGCAAGGCTGGCGAGTCGATCACTGGGGCATTGCACCGCGCGTTCCGCGCGGCCATCGACGCCGAAGCGATTCCGCGAATCGTTTCGGGCGAGGGCCGCTTTGTGCGGACAATCGAGGCCAGCCCCGCGCTGCGAGCGCGCGCTCGGTTAGCGCTCGATAAGACCGAGGCGGCCCTCGCGGAGACGATTACCGAGGAGACGAGCGCCGCCAAGGGCGATCCCACTCCGTGTGCTGTCGCGGCTATGGTTATCTCCATCGAGCGGATGCTGATGGAGGATGCCCGCGCCGCGGTCCTCCGCGGCGACACCGCCGCTGTGGTGAAGCGCAAGCTCCGACGAACGTGCGACAGGGCGTTCGAGCTGCTCGAGGGCGGCGTGCGTGATTACGGGCGCCAGGGCAAGGGGCGATGAGCATCAGCAAACTGATATTCGTCCCGAACAGAGTTCGTCAAGCAGCAAGCACATGACAGGATTGATTATGCAGCCACTGCCGGCTCCTCGACAATTCTACCGTCTGCAATGCGCACCACACGCCTAGCATGTTGCATGATGCGCGGATCGTGTGTAGAAAAAAGGAAGGTTACACCTTTCTCGCGATTGAGCTGCTGCATCAAATCGATGATCTGCTCGCTCGTCACTGAGTCGAGGTTGGCCGTAGGCTCGTCTGCCAGGACCAGTTCGGGCTCTGTGATCAGCGCTCGCGCAATGGCGACACGTTGTCGCTGGCCGCCCGACAGCTCATCGGGTCGATGCTTGAGGTAGGGACTCAGTCCGACATCGTCGCAGATCTCGAGGACGCGTTTGCGCAGTTGCGTCACTTTGTCTCGCTTGCGGCGCATGAGGCATGGGAACTCTACGTTCTCAATGACGTTCAGCACGGGTATGAGGTTGAAGGACTGGAAGATGAAGCCAATCTTCTCGTTGCGCAGGCTTGCAAGTTTGTCGAAATCGCGATTGCCCACCTCGCGGTCATCGAGCTGATAGGTACCACGCGTGGGGCAATCAAGGCAGCCGATGATGTTGAGCAATGTTGACTTTCCCGAGCCAGATGGTCCCATGACCACTGTGAATTCCCCACGTTCGACGTCAAGATCGACGCCCTGCAGTGCCGGAACGACGGTTTTCCCGAGCTGGTATTCCTTAGCGATGCCGCGTAGGGTCAGAAACGGTTTTGCATTGTTGTCAGTCATAATTTCCTTCAGTAGTAGACGCGCGCCTCGAAGAGCACGCGGTAGTCGAACGGCATTAGTGAGTACTCACTCACTTTGCGATTGTTGGCCGTGACCTCTCCAACGCCGAGGCCATGGATGGGCAAGTAACCGTACAAAGCGAGGGTCAACCATTCCTTGGTGCTCCAGGACACTGACGGAGACAAAAGCCCGGAGAGGTCCCGCAACCCTGCTATGAGTACCGCGCCAACCGTCCAGTCGTCGAAGATGCGCGGCTTGCTGTAGCTAGCAAAGAGGTAGTGGCGGCGCATCGGATCAAAGGAGAAACGCTGTGGAAGTGCACTGCCCTGGTCGCCCCCGCCGGTACTGGTAGTGTTCCCGACCATGAGCTGGACAGCGCGCGAAAATTCGCTATCCGTGTAGCCGTCGCCTTGGTAGTAGTATTCGAGAGACAAGAGGCTCTCGTCGGCGAACTGGCGGCGAGTTCCCACGAGTACTCTCGAGTAAAAAGTCTTAGACTCGAGCTTGGTCGGCGCAAATGACTGGCTGTCACCGCAGCCAGCGGCTCCAGGGTCACACGCAAACTTTCGTGCGCTACCGCGTGATAGGAGGGCATCGACGTGAAACTCGTAGTCGGTGAAGAAGTATCGAGCGAAGCTGACGCCCAAGCGCGACTTTTTCTTGAAATCATCCTGATAGTGATTTGAGAAGAAGTACATCAGGTTCACGTCGGCATCGCCGAGCAGTGCATAAACGCGCCCTGCCGCTAGGTAGTGCGTGGCATTGTCGCGGAGCTGTGTGCTGTCGGTGGGTTGGTAGCTCGGGTAACGCATCATCGCGTAGGGGATGCCTGCTTCCGTGTAAAGAGCCTGCGGCGCGAAGAGAGTCGTGAACGTGACTTTCTCAAACGGAAGCTCGACGCGAGCGACCCAACTTCCGGCGCGTTGAAGGTTCGGATCGGTAGGGTCCTTGGCTGGGCTCAGGAGGTTCGTTGGATTGAATGCAAGGCCTGAGCCCCAGATGATGCGCTTTTTGCCCACGAGAAAGTTGAGCCAGGGGCGGGCAGACAACGACAAGTAAATCTCACTCGGAACGAAAAAGGGGTGGAGCGCCGGGATGTCGTGATCGGAGTTCAACGTCAGTCGGTCGGTTCCGTCCGTGTGGAAGAGCCAGCCGCCTTGGTAGAACAACGATGCATCCGCGTAAATGAAGTTCTGCTTGTTGCCGAGGTTCACCCGAAGCTGCATATTGGCTTCAAGCAACTCGAGCAGAGAGGGCAAGTCCCGAGTCGAGATAAGTCCCGAAGTGTTGACGTGGCTGTAGGCGAGGCGATTGCTCAGATATCCATTGATCTCGGGCGCTTCTTGGTTGCCCGGTGTGATGCCCGCCTCTGAACCCGCAGACTGCGCCTTCTGGAGGTCGTCAAGCGATTCAGGTGATGCGCCGGCTACCCGGGGACTTGAGTTGTCTTGGGGCACAACGCCTGAGTCGGGTGACGGCGAAGCGTTGGGCAGAGCTTTCTCCGCAACGTCGGGCGTCTCTGGCTGGTCGCTGACACTGCCTGCGTCGGTCGCCTCCTTATCATTAGAGGTGATGGTGGTTTCGCTCGACTTTGACGTGTCGGATTGAGCCTTTGTGTCAGCGTCGAGCGCATCTTGCGCATAGGCAGGGAACACCGGCATCGAAAAAGCCCATGCCGTAGCCACCAATGTTAGCACGCGCATACTATCTACCCAAGGAATCGAGCACGAACGTCTGATCAGGAACTTCAACGTTTATTTTGCGGCCCAGAATGAACATCTCGGAGAAGCGCTTGGTCGCCAGCTCGTTTCGCATCGTAATGCGAGTCGGCACTTCGACTCCGTGGAATGTCTTTACGTCGCCGAACGCGGCTGAGCGCAGTAGCTTGCCCGAGGCGGCGTAGTACTCGGCCCTGACAGGCAGTTTCTTGGCTTTTGACATCCACAGTTTGATTCGCGTGTAGCTCGCCTCGTCACTCTTGGCGGCAAGATCGAGCGCCCAGAGTTGGTCGTCGCCCGAAGGGATGAGCTTAGCCGTGTAGTCAGTTCGGTAATTGACGCGCAGTATGTCGCCATTGCTAAAATCTCCCCCTTGGAAGCTCTCGCGAGTCGCCAGCCTCAGAGCTCGCTTGAGGTTCGGCATGTAAACCCAAAGATTGTCTCCAACGCGGAGCATCTCCTGGCCCTTGGCGGACGCTGGCTCGAGAAACCACATATGGAGCTTGTCGCCGCCCGCCTTGAGGGAACGCATCTTGTACGTCCGCGTGGTGCCATCTTGACGGTGCGCGACCATCGACATGAGCGCTTCGGAAGAGACCGGTGACATGACCTCGTCGTACCGCCGCGCAAGGTCACTAGCGGTCGGTTCCGCTCCGAGTGCGGTCACGCATACAAGGAGGACTGCGAAAGCAGCGGAGATAGTTTTGAGCGACAACATTGTTTCTTCTTTCTAGTTACAGGGCACGCAGGGCTTCGACGGGGCGCAGGTGAGATGCCTTCCATGCGGGGAAGAGGGCCGACAGAGCCGTGCCGACGACAGTGAATGCCATGACTCCGGCGATGAAAGCGGTGCCTACGTGCGGGAACAGCAACACCTTATCGGCGCCAGGCGCCCCACCTGCGATGCCGTCTATTGCGAAGTACGCGATGATCGCGACACCGACGGCGGCGCCGATTGCTGCACTGGCCAGAGCGAGCAGGATTGCCTCCCAAAGAAAGAGCAATGAGATATTTCGGCGTCGAACACCGACGGCCATCATCGTGCCAATCTCCCGGACTCGTTCGTGCACTGACATCATAGTTGTGTTCATGATGCCCGTAGCGACGAGGAAGAACAGTATGACCGCGATGAAGCCGAAGAGAAACTGGAACATCTTGGTGCGATTGACCGCCAGTGGGTCTATCTCTTTCCAGGTCGTTACTTGATACGCGCTGCCCAAGGTCTTGCGAACTCTCTCTGCAATCTCATCGGCGTCTTTGACATTGCCAATGCCGACAACATATTCGGTGACACTGCCCTTCATTCGCAGCAGCTCTTGCGCGAAGCGAAGCTCCACGGTCGCGACGCGTTTGGCTTCTGCCGGGTGCAATGACGGCAGGAAGCCGACGACTGAAAGATCCAGCGCATTGACGCCCGCGTGAGCGCCTGCTGCCTGCATGATCACAGTCGAGCCCTGCTGAAGATTGAGGGATTCGGCCATGGCCTTGCCGACGAGTGCCCCGTTGTTGTCGTCTTGCCCCAAAGGCCTTCCACCTTTGGCGAAGTACATCGCTCGTTTGGGGCATACCTTGTATTCGAGCCCGGGATCAAAGGCAGTAGCCGCAAACATCGTCGACTCAGAGCCGTTAGAGAGCATGCCGTCGAAGTCGAGCCGCGGTGCGACCGCAGTTACCCCTGGGACTGCTCGAATCCGGTTCATGAGTCCCGGATCTTCGGGGAGAGTCATCTTGAGGGGATCATCGGAACCGAGGTAGCCGGCTTTGAAGACCTGGATGGGGGCTACCCTAGAGAG
>Ga0265340_10001810_pt1 | contig 12210 bp, 10 predicted proteins | sample 4CB225metaG_FD_202082 | JGI IMG/M metagenome (GOLD analysis project Ga0265340, IMG submission 202082) | Rhizosphere microbial communities from Carex aquatilis grown in University of Washington, Seatle, WA, United States - 4-CB2-25 metaG | ecosystem: Host-associated > Plants > Roots >...
CGGGTAGTCTCCAATTTCATTGTCCAGGCATTGAATGGCTCGGAAATAACAATTTACGGCGATGGGGCGCAGACGCGTTCGTTCTGCTATGTGGCCGATATGGTTCAGGCGCTCGCGCGGCTTATGAACACACCTAAGGAATTCGCGGGCCCGTGCAACCTGGGAAACCCGAACGAGTTTACGATTCTGCAGCTCGCGCAGCTTGTGATCGACTTGACCGGCTCGTCGTCCAAGATCGTGCATAAGCCGCTTCCGTCGGACGACCCAAGGCAGCGTCAACCGGACATCTCGCTGGCCAAAAAGATGCTGCAATGGAAACCCAAGACGGAGTTGCGCGACGGCCTTGTGAAGACGATTGCCTATTTCGAGGGGCGATTGCGTTCAAGCGAAGCATGACAGCTTGGGCGGGGGGACTTGTGTAATTCACGTTAGCGGGCAGTGCGGGCTTCTGGAGGCTTCGCCTTGCCGCAAATTGGACCATCCGTGGTGTCCGAACCGGAATTTAGTTGAAGCCCGGTGACGTTAGTTGGCAAAGACCGGTCGCTGGGCCGAGTGCGAAAAACTCAAGAGCGAGATTGTTCTTAGCGGCCAGTTCCTCGACGAACGACTTGTTGTAGGGGATGTCATGGACCTCCATCACCACAATCACGTTTCTCGGCGCCCCATCCTGGAAGTATGCCCGTAATACGTCTCGCTCGGCGCCTTCGATATCGAGCTTAATCAGCAGTCGCTGGTAGGTACGACCCGCAAGAACATCGCGTAATGGCCGCAGCGCGACCTTGATAACGGACTGGTAGGGAAGACTTCCGTCGAAACTGCCTTGGTTTGCCTCGCGAACGTAGAAGTCCAGCGATCCGACTTCGCCGCCCAGGGCCGCTTCCTGAACTTCAACGCGGCCTTCAAGGCCATTGAGCGCCAGATGCTTATGAACCGTTGCAATATTGTCCGGTACAGGCTCTAAAGCGACGATCTTCGCCTTCGGCCAGCGCGCCGCCGCCGCAAGCGAAAACATCCCGGTGTTGGCGCCACCGTCGATAATGAGATCCGGATCCGGCAGTCGCGCCAATCGGTAGCAATCGCCCACCGCCAGTTCCAACGCGCTTTCCAGATCGCTGTCGACGTGTGGAAGACGCAGAAACGCTTTGCGCCGGGCGCCAAAGCACGTGTACGAGTAGGGAAGGTCACCGTCCTTGGACATCAGTCCTAGGGCGCCCATCGCAATTCCGTCGAGCCATTTCCGGTTTTGCCGCGCGGCAGCCAACAGCAGCTTCGCCGCGGTGAGACCGCTAGCATTCTGCATTATCGTTTTTGCACGCGAAAACGCCATAATCGCCCCCAAGAATGCGCCGGTTGAGAGATGGCTAACATCATCAACCAAGCTAGTCCATATAGGTATATCGGCCCAAAAGCGTTGGGGCCATCCTGGCGGTCAGCCGCCCGCTTCTGCTCTCTGCTGTCGGGGGAAATCGTCGGAGCTGATCGTCGATCGCGTCCAACACCTCACTCACATTAATCTCGTCAATTTCGTAGGGGGCCGAGAAGTTGGGATTGCGACGGCATTCATCGACGATATCCGACTTCATCAGCACCCGATAGAGATCGAGGGTCGATGGCGGCAGCCACTCCTGCGGCGGCTGCCAAGGCCGGGCGATGACCACGGCAGGCACGCCCACCGCGCGGCCAACATGCAACGTGCCCGTATCCAGCGTCAGCAAAAGGTCGCACTGCGCAAGGAAGGCCGCCAGCTCTGAAACTGCAAACCGGCCGGCAGCGGATTCGCTCGGGCCCTTCATGAGCGACCTAATATTGTCGATCGCGGGACGTTCGCGCTCAGTCCCCAGAAACACGACCCTGTACCCCGGAAGCTCGACAAGGTGATCGGCGACGGCGGCGAACCATTCAGCCCGCCAACGTCGTTTTTCCGGATGGCCGCCGCTGGTTTGGCTGGTTATCGCGACCAGGCACGTTGCGTTTTCATAGCCGGCTTGCCGCAAGAACTCTGTCGCAGCATCGCGATCCTTGGCTGAGAAATAGATGGCCGGCTCGATCGATTCACACGAATGCCCAAGTGCTTCAACAATCCCCATATTGTTGGCCAACATTCCGGTCTGCTCGTCGTAGTCGAGCGGAATATCGTAAAGTCCCTTTACCAACGTGAATCCCAGCCTGATTTTCGCCGGAGAAAGCATCGACAAGAACGCAATTCTGCTCCGCCGATTCCAAGCGTCGGTTATCGCGCATTCGACGCGTCGCACGCGCGGCAGAACGAGCCGAATGAAATCCCATACTGCATGCCAGAAATTCGAGACCGGATCCCGTGTGAGAATGAGCTCGTCGATGAACGGATTGTCCTTCAATACCTGCCAAGCAGTCTTTCCGCAGGCGACAACAATATGGGCCGCCGGAATGGTTCTCTTGAGCGCCTCAAACACGGGCGTCACCATGATCGCGGACCCGAGCGGAACCTCATACTGCAGAAAAAGAAATTTCGAACACTGCGAAGGGCTAATGCGTCCCCGCCAGTTCCTTAGCCGGATGAAGACACGCACGCATGTTCGAAGAGCCGATTTGATCAGACGCACGGTCATCCCTTAGGTGATTTTGCCGCCGCGGGGGCGAGCTTAAGACATAGCTCGCGGTATGCGTTTCCATAGCTGTCCCAACCGCCAAGCAACTCGACGCCCCGACGCGCGTTCTCGCCCATTTGCCTGCACAATACAGGATCGTCCGCCAGCCGTTGCAGTCGTTCTGCCATGACTTGAGGCGCGCGGATAGGTACGACGTAGCCGCTCACACCTTCTTCTATGACATCGCTGGCGCCCGCGTTAAATGTGGCGATCACCGGAACCCCGCAGGCCATGGCTTCCGTTTGAACCATTGCCATGCCTTCTTCGAGGCTCGCGATCGCAAAGACATTTGCCCGGCTGTAGACATCGGGTAACTGGGCACGAGGCAACAGACCGAGAAATTCCACGTTTTCCAGATGGGCCGTGGACAAGAACTTTTTGATTTCCGGCTTGATAGCTCCGACGATCACCAAGCGTTTTTTAGGATGTTTCACGCGCCGGAATGCATCCAGAAGGTAAGGAATGCCCTTTCGAAAGTTGACTTGCCCGCAATAGCAGACCGTGAACGCGTCCGGATCTGGATCCGCCGTTCTCCGGAATGTCCCAAGATCGCTGCCAAAAGAGATTCTTGTCACTTTTGACTGATCGATGCCTTTCGCGATGAAGCTTTGGCGGGCGGATTCCGATGGGACGACGATGTGATCCGCTTCCTGATATTCGATCAAGTCTTTTTCCACGAACCAGGGATCGGTACGCTGAAAGGTCATGCCGTACCTTGAAAACTCATCGGCCAACAGATCTTCGACATAGACCATATGAGACGAGGCACGGTCGCATATCCATTTCCCGCCACGCTGTTGCGTGATGCGCCCGCCCGTGAGGCCGGAACCGGAGAGAGCGACGAATATGTCGCACTCGGGAATCCTCTTCGAGATGAAGGCTAATTGCCTTCTCTCCGTCAACTCCATCCACGCACCGTCCAACCGGTGGTGATAGAGCCCCAAACGCCATTTTAGCACGAGCGGCGTGTGCAGCCATGGATTGGTCAGCAGCTTTTCTCTCGGGATACCTTCATTGCGCAGCTGATAGCGCGAAAACGTCGAGAAAACGCCTATCAACCAGCCAAAACGCTGCATTTGACGTGCGAGTTGGACAATTTGGAATCGTCCCCAGGTCGAAAGGACTACACGCATGCCGACCGAACCAGATCTAGGAGCCTCAATCGCTCGATCCTACCTAATGCGGCGGGTCAGATATAGTCGAACGCTTATTCGGCCTTTCGCGCAACCCTTGGGCCTCATGGCACCGAAAATACTCTGGCAATTGCCGTGAAAGCACGTCTAGCCTCTCCGCCTAAGCTCCGCACCGGGAGCTGTATCGAACCCCAGAACAAAGTCCATCGGCTAACTTGAAGTTCTTTTGCGGACACAAATTCTCCAGCGATCGCCATCGCAATCTCAGGCAGGAAAAGTGCGGCCGCGAACCCCTGAATCGCAAATACAGGAAATACCAAGATGCCAAGCGCGATAGCCGACACGGAGACTACCAAATGGGCGATGGAGATTGTCCAGACGCGATTGATACCCGCGAGGAAATACGTATATCCCTCGCTATAGGCGCCCACGACCGCGGCGATCTCCAGTACGCCGATCAACGTGTAATCCGCGTCGATCTTGCCGTGTGTCCAAAGGTGGAACATGAATTTCGCGGCAACCAACATCAATACGGCTGCGAATGCTGTGAGCCATCCGCCGAGCGCACAAATCGTTTCTACGAATTTTCGCGTGAGCGGGAATTTTCCTTCGCTATAAGCTCGGGTTAGCTCGACCAAAAACGACGGGGCGAGCACGCTAGTAAGCATCCTCGCGGCCCGAGCATAGGTTACGGAAATCGAAAATACGGCGACGCCTGCGCCTCCGGCCAATTGGCCGAGCACGATTCGCGGCAACTGGATCGCCACCACGTTGACCGACGCATACAAGAGAAATTGTCCCAAAGATGGATGCAGCAGACGCCGCAATATTGCTAGATCGAATAAGCGAACGGATACTTTCATCCATGGTACGAGCCGGCGCATCAGCAGCATCAACAACCCGAAACTGACGAGGGCGGACAGAACCAATACAGCCGTGACCGCAACCGGCCCTCCTCCGCACCACGCAACTGCAATGACGAGGAGAAGTTCCCCCGCTTTGACTATCGTCGTTGTGCTTTGCGCAACCCCCGCGCCCGCTACGGCCGCGATAGCGGATGCGGGCGGACCGGTATAAAAGCTGAGAAGCACGCTGGCGAGCGAAAGCAGGACAATTAACCGCGCGTCCATTGCCGGAATGATCTTCACGCCGAATGCGGCCGTCGGATCGACATTGAAGAGTACAATTACGGCGACCGCGAATACGACCACCACAAGCACACAGACGCTGATCAGGGTTGTTGAAATCACGCGGGCCGCTTCATCATGTTCGCCCGCTGTGAGCCGCATGATAATCTCTGAGGCCGAAGCTTGAAGAAACCCCACATTGGAAAGCTGGGCGATGGATGCGAAAGCACTCAACACGACCCACTCGCCATAGACGTTGATGCCCCAAGCGGACAGGAGGATCGGAACCAGGAAAAAATTGTAGGCGACCATCACGACACGACCCGTGCCCATCGCTGCCACGCTGAGCCAGATTCGAAGTCGCGTAGATGTTCCGCTAGCCATGTGTGAAAACAGACGGGACACCACACTCTCCAATTTGTAGATACTGAAAATTGTCTCTTGCTTCGCGCACTCGCAGGGGACTTTGACGGTCTACTGAGGATTCAAGCGGAAGTTATCGCGGCGTTATCGCTTCCTATCGCCACCAGTGGGTTACTGTCTCGTCCTCCCGCAGTAGAAGAATGGACCGCTGCTCTGCGTTCCCCGTGCCTGTCACAATAGACCAAAATTCCGGTATCATGAATCTGCAAAATCGCTTGTCGACAAGCAATAAGTACCGGCGGTAACGAACTACATCGGCAGGAAGACCAAGCCATCGTCTTAAGGTCCGCTTGATGCCGCGCGAGAATATTACTCCAGTGCAAATCCAGAACAACTGGATTGACGTCAGTGACAGCCCTTTATTTGAGAACCGCACGTCACATGCTTCGACTGCCCGGCCGAACGCATTGGCCGCGAGCGGCAGCATCGTCGCCACAGAATACAGTGATATTATCGCGCCTGTCAGACGGCGGACTACTCCTGATTACGGGTTCATACGATAGGCCCGCCGCAGCATTTGCGGCTAGCGGGAGGGGTAATAGCACACTAGCTAGTATGAGGCTCATCAACAGTAGAAAACCGCGAGAAGCCAGACATATAGGGCGGACTTGCACCCTCGCCACAAGCCAACGCTTCTGGCTACGGTCCGTGCAAGCCAGTTATCTTTGACCGTGCATTTGTCAAGATCGCTTCGAAGCGATCACCGATGGCCTGGATATCGAACGTCTTTTCCGCATATTTGCGCCCGTTTAGCGCTGCACGATCTCTTAGCGCCGGATCGTCCAGATATGAAATGATTGCGTTCGCAAACCCCTCAAAATCACCTGCTGGTATCGCCTTGCCTGCTTCTGATGTCTGAATGATTCTGGAGGCCAGATTATCGGGTGGTGCCGACAAAACGATTGCTCGACTCGCACATAGATAGCTCAATACCTTCGATGGTACCGAGAACACGCCCGAATCCTTTTCGAGGATGGAAATCAGAACATCCGCGCTGCCGAGCACATTTGGATAATCGCTGAACGGCTGAAAACCGACAACCCGCAGCGACGGCATATCTTGCGCGCGCGCCTGTTCCATCAACCATTTGGCGGCTTGGCCCTCCGAAGCAACCACCACCACAGTGTCGGATCTCGAACGAAGGGCCTCAGCAGCAGCCAGTATATGCCGCGGATTGTGTTTCATGCCAAGCGTGCCAGTGTAGAGGACAACCTGCTTGTCAGCGAGGCCATGCGCGCGGGACCAGGGATTGTCTTTCGGCCTCGGCAGGATCTCATCCAGCGGGGCCCAATTCTCGACGACATGGATATGATCGCCGGTAACGCCGAGCGCGTCACGCAGGGCGGCCACGAAATCGCTCGAAATTGTCACGACGCTTTGGCTCTTGAGCACGACGTGGCTCTCGACAAATTTGTAATATCTTCCCAGCATTGCGCCAAACAGGCCGAACTTGTCCGTTAGGATGCGCTCGATTGCGATGGAAAAGATGTCCTGCTGCCAAAGGACGAACGGACGCGCGGCGTTTCGGCATTCTCGCGAGACAACGCGCAGCGTTTCCAGCGGCAAATTGCTCCCCACGACGATATCGGCATCGAACGCGTGGCAGCGGGCCGCCATGGCTTTTCCGATCGCGATTTCCTGAAAGCGCCGCCTTACATAGCTATACTTCGCGAATGTTTTCCCCAACGTGACCGGTTCTACTGTCAACGTTGTCGGATCCCCCGGTCCGACACTCAGGCGGCCCTTCGGAGTCAGGAACTCGGAGGAATAAAGGTGCAGGAGTGTGTGGCCCCGTTTTGCAAGCTCGCGGCTGAGCTGAATCTGGAATGGGTGTCCGGCAAAGTCAGCGATGACAATTCGCATTTACACACCAAACGGCGCCTAACCGCACGCCGAAGTCGGAGGACATACTAGGACACTAGGCGACGCTATCTCTTCTTGTTGCTATGAACCTGTGTCTCGATCCATGCATAGGTCTTTTCGAGGCCTTCACGCAGAGTGTGGCTTGGGGCCCAACCCAGCGTCTCTTTAATCAGCTTGTTATCCGAATTGCGGCCGCGCACACCGAGAGGTCCGGGAATGTGCTTGATGTCCAGCTTCTTGCCGGCGACCTCCATCACCATAAGCGCCAGCTGATTGATTGACACCATTTCTTCGGAGCCGATGTTGAACGGTCCGGTGTGCGGCGAACGGGTCAAGCGCAAGGTTCCTTCGACGCATTCGTCAATGAAAAGGAACGAGCGCGTTTGCGTACCGTCGCCCCATATTTCGATGTGGCTGCCGTTCGCAGCCGCGGCCACTTTGCGGCAGAGGGCCGCAGGGGCTTTTTCTTTCCCGCCAGTCCATGTGCCTTCAGGACCGAAGATGTTGTGATAACGCGCGACTCTGCATTCCATTCCGTAATTGCGACCGAACGCGAGATAGAGGCGCTCGCTGAACAGCTTCTCCCAGCCGTACTCGCTATCGGGAGCGGCCGGATAGGCCGAACCTTCGGCGCAGTTTGGATTATCCGGATCCTCCTGATTGTACGCCGGATACATGCAGGCGGACGACGAGTAGAAAATGCGCTTAATGTTGCGCTTGTGGCAGGCGTCCACCATGTTCAGGTTTATAATTCCGGAATTGTGCATGACATCTGCGTCGTGCTCGCCAGTGAAAATATAGCCTGCGCCGCCCATATCGGCGGCAAATTGGTAGACTTCGTCAAAACGCCGGTCGACGACATCTCGGCAGAGATTCTGATCGCGCAGGTCGCCAATTACGAAATCGTCCGCGGCGGTGTCGCTAAATTCCGGAAATTTGAGATCAACGCCGCGCACCCAGAATTCTTCGCGTTTCAATTGTTTAACGACGTGACTGCCAATGAACCCGCCAGCCCCGCAAACAAGCGCCGTCTTCATCTGCCCAATTCCTGTAAAAGTGTCCAGATTCAGCTAGTTTTGGCGCGCAATTGAGGCGACGCCTAACGCCGGGCAGATAAGCACTCTCTCTTCTAAGCGTCAACCGTTGCGGGCAAACGTGTAATGCGTCGCCAACGACGTCATCAATCCTGCGACAGACTATCTTGTTGATTGGAACTATATAGGATTTGGCGACAAGTGCGGCGCGGGCCGCGATTTCCCGTTTCGAACGCCAACTTTGTCCTTAACCTTTTTTGCTCTCCGAACGCACGCCAACATCCATTTCGCCTGAACGGCGAACGCGTCATTTTGGCTCGCTTTGTTCGACCCCGGACATCCGGTGCACCGGGTTCAAAATGTCAGAACTAGTCGTCTCTCAAACAAATTCACCGTTCTCCGAGGCTGCTTTCCAGCGTTCCAGCCCACTCTTCAGGGTCGTCTCGAATGAGTATCCCAATTCGGGCAGGCGCTTTGGAATGATGTTCGTCGACATCACAAGCTTGAGTACGCGCGCACGGTTGACAGATGTTCTTACGCCCAACGACGCTAAGCCTTCAAATATTCGTCCGGCCGCGAGCATTCCGCCAATCGGCACCGTGAAGCTCGGGCGGGCATAACCTGCCACGTCGTGAAACGCGTTGCAGATATCCTCGCTGGTGTATCGCTCCGGATAGGCACAATTATATGTGACCTCGGGGGCGCCCAAATCGCGCACGAAAAGCATCGAGCGAACAAGTTCGCCGACATAGCAGCATGACTTGATCGTATCCCTGCGCCCAGGATAGGCGAACACTCTGCGTTTCAATGCGCTTGCAAGTCGCGTGAAATTCCCGTGCTCGCCTGGACCAAAAATGACTGCTGGCCTCACGACGACGAGCCTACGCCCCGGGGCCGCAGCCTGCCACATACGGTGGGTTTCCTCTGCCAATAACTTGGATCTGCCATAGGCCGATTCCGGCAGAAGCGGACCGCTTTCATCGCGCGGCTCTTCTGTTGGCCCGTAAGTTGAAATAGAACTGGTAAAGACAAGCGTGTTCGATCCGATATCGCGTGCGAATTTGTTGATCTCTACGGCGCCACGGACGTTAGTCCAGTAGTATTCCCAATCTGCGTGCCCAGGCGTCGTGTGGACCGCGGCAAGATTGTAGATTTCTGCATTCTCCACGGAGCCGCCGATACGGATCGGACAGCGGACGTCGCAGTAGAGATGCTCAATACCGTCTCGCGTCCCGTCCTTGCGGGGCCTTATGTCGGCGGCAATAATCCGCCCGTACTGCGAAGACTTGCGAAGCGTTTCGATCAGGTGCGTGCCAATGAACCCCGCGCCGCCAAAAACGATCGCGACCTTGCCTGTACTCAATGGCGCCCCCCAAGTGACATAGCGAAGACAACATCGCCACAGTTAAAACGCGCATCCGCGGTCGCCACATTGTTAGCCGCAAGAGATTTCGATAGGCGTTGATGGCGTTTGGGAATTGACATGTAAGGGTCCGGTTTACGTGTGGTTGGAAAGATACCAGCGATAGGTATTCTCGATTCCCTGGCGCAAGGAAATCGTCGGTGCCCAGCCCAGGGCGCGAATACGGTCGGTACTCATCAGCTTGCGCGGCGTGCCGTCCGGCTTTGACAAGTCGCAAACGACTTCGCCTTTGAAGCCCACGATCTCCGTGACCAGATTGGTCAATTCGAGGATCGTCACGTCGCTCCCAGAGCCGACATTGACATGTTCGTCACCCGAATAGGCGCGCATGAGAAAGACAAGTGCATCGGCGACGTCGTCGACGTGGAGAAATTCTCGGCGCGGCGTTCCGGATCCCCACACAGTTAGCTTCGTATCGCCGCGCTGACGGGCCTCATGCGCTTTGCGAATGAGCGCGGGCAGGACGTGGCTGGAATTCAAGTCGAAATTGTCGTGCGGGCCATAGAGGTTCGTCGGCATCGCTGAGATAAAATCGTCGCCATGCTGTTTGCGATAGGCCTGGCAAAGTTTGATACCGGCAATCTTGGCGATGGCGTACCACTCGTTTGTCGGTTCGAGCGGCCCGGTGAGCAGCGCGGATTCGACAATCGGCTGCTGCGCCAGTCTCGGATAGATGCAGCTCGAACCGAGAAAGAGGAGCTTTGCCACGTTCGACCGATGAGCTGCCTCGATGATATTCGCTTCGATCATCAGATTGTCGTACAGAAAGTCGGCAGGGTAGGTGTCGTTCGCAAGTATGCCGCCGACCTTGGCGGCAGCAAGAAAGATCGCGTCCGGCCGCGTATCCTTGACCCAGGCGCGCGTCGCGGTCTGATCTCTCAGGTCGAGCTCGTCGAGCTCGATTGTCACCACTTCACAGTTCTCGCGTTGCAGACGCCGAACAATGGCTGAACCGACCATACCGCGATGGCCGGCAACCCATACGCGTTTGTTCGCGAGCGAAAGCGGCGTCTCAATCGTCATTGTGCCGCCGCTCTTTTACGACATTTGCCAAATCCGCTTGCACCATTTCGACGCACAGGTCCTGCCATGTCGTTTCGTGACGCCACCCAAGTGTGGTCCGCGCCTTGGTGGGGTCTCCGATGAGCAAATCCACTTCGGTCGGGCGGAAGTAGCGCGGATCGACTTCGACGTACACCCGGCCGGTCTTTGCGCAGATACCCTTTTCGTCGACGCCGGTCCCCTTCCATTCGAGCGTGATGCCCACCTCGGAGAACGCCTTGTTCACGAAGTCGCGCACCGCGGTGGTCTGACCCGTCGCGAGGACATAATCGCCCGGCTCGTCCTGTTGCAGCATCATCCACATGCCTCGGACATATTCGCGCGCGTGTCCCCAGTCGCGCTTGGCGTCCAAATTTCCTACGAACAACTTTTTTTGAAGTCCTAAGTGTATCGCCGCGGCCGCCCGCGTGATCTTGCGGGTGACAAACGTTTCGCCGCGGACGGGGCTCTCATGATTGAAGAGAATGCCGTTCGAGGCGTGCATGCCGTAGGCTTCGCGATAATTGACCACAACCCAATAAGCGTAAAGCTTCGCGGCGCCATAAGGACTGCGCGGATAAAAAGGCGTCGTCTCGTTCTGGGGAATCGCCTGCACTTTGCCGTACAGTTCGGAGGTCGACGCCTGATAGAAGCGCGTCTTGCCGATCAAGCCTAGCAGACGAATGGCTTCCAAGAGGCGCAGCGGGCCGATCCCGTCGGCGTTGGCGGTGTACTCGGCCGTTTCGAAACTGACCTGAACGTGCGATTGGGCCGCGAGATTGTAGATCTCGTCCGGTTGCGTTTGCTGGACGATGCGGATGAGGTTTGTCGCATCGGTCATATCCCCATAATGCAGGACGAACCGTTGGTTCTCGACGTGCGGGTCCTGATACAGATGCTCGATCCGGCCCGTGTTGAAAGAGGACGAGCGTCTTTTCAGGCCGTGAACCGTGTAACCTTTTTCGAGCAGAAGCTGAGCCAGATAGGCGCCATCTTGTCCCGTAACGCCGGTAACAAGGGCAACTTTGCCCCGCGAAGGTTTGGTCATGCGGCCCCCTTAGAAAACAAATAACATGTTGAATATATTATACTTTTCCGCCTAAAACCAAACCCTGACGCGCTCGCCGATCTGCCGTCCGTGAACAAAATCGTCAACTCGCCGACATTGTCAAGTCATTGATATTGAACGACTCCAGGAAGCACGCGGCACCAATCGTCGAATAGCAGCAAAGAAATCCGGTGACGGTCATACGTCGCGCGAACGAGCCTTTGCACAAGCGCACGCTCGTGAACATGCGCATACCCGAGAGCGGCAGCACGCAGGCGCCGCGTCGTCAAAACAGCCGGCCAACCCTAAATCCAGCGCCATAGCCCAACGCAGAAAACAGCACCGCGCTTTGTTGACCCCTTGCAACCCGACTTCTATGTTCCCCGCCCCTGAACGAGCCCGTAGCTCAGGGGTAGAGCATCTGACTTTTAATCAGAGGGTCGACGGTTCGAAACCGTCCGGGCTCACCAATCCTTGAGACGCGTCCTGCT
>Ga0265340_10001812_pt1 | contig 12206 bp, 11 predicted proteins | sample 4CB225metaG_FD_202082 | JGI IMG/M metagenome (GOLD analysis project Ga0265340, IMG submission 202082) | Rhizosphere microbial communities from Carex aquatilis grown in University of Washington, Seatle, WA, United States - 4-CB2-25 metaG | ecosystem: Host-associated > Plants > Roots >...
CTGCCGGGTCAAGCACGCCGGGCAGCGCAACAATCGAAAAGATGGCCGTCTTTTTCGGTCCCGGCCGGGTAAGCATTGCCAGCACCAACCGCAGCATGCGCAACATCGATGTCGTGCGCACCTATTCACCAGATAGCGCACCCACTTCGGACGACGGCACACCCGTCGCCTACTGGGAAGGTCCCACGCTGGTGCTTCATGCTGAACAGTCGGCGGACAATAGATCCTATGTGACCGAGCGACTCTCGCTCAAGGATCCCGATACTATCGAGTACGCGCTGCACGTCGCGCCCATCAACGACCCGATGGCTTCGCGTACCTACCGGATGCGATTTCACCGCGAGGCGGCGCGAGACGTGGAGAGTGGCCCATGCTCACGATGAACAGGCTGTTCAAGGTCTATCGCACCGAGACCATCGAGACGCACGCGCTGCGTGACTTCAGCATCGAGGTCCAGCCCCGGGAATTTGTTGCGGTGACGGGACCTTCAGGATCCGGAAAGACGACGTTCCTGACCGTGGCCGGATTGCTCGAGGAGTACACCTCAGGAGAGTTCGTACTGGATGGCGTTCAGGTGCGCACCCTGAACGACCGGCAAAGATCACAGCTGCGCAACGAGAAGATCGGGTTTGTCTTCCAGGCCTTCAATCTGATTCCGGATCTCACTGTGGGTGCGAACGTCGAACTGCCGCTGCGCTACCGGTCGATGTCCCGCGTGGAACGACGCAAGCGGGTCGGTGACGCCCTGGCCCGCGTCGGTCTCTCGGCGCGCCCGAATCACTTTCCTTCCGAGCTCTCGGGCGGCCAGCAGCAGCGCGTCGCGATCGCCCGCGCCCTGGCGGGCTCCCCGCGACTGTTGTTTGCAGATGAGCCAACCGGGAATCTGGACACGCAGATGGCCCTGTCCGTCATCGAATTGCTGGAAGACCTGCATCGCGGGGGCGCCACCATCGTGATGGTGACCCATGATCCGGACCTCGCGGCGCGCGCCCAGCGGGAAGTCCGCATGGTCGAAGGGCAAATAGTCCCTTGCGCACGGCCGAAGCGCATGGCGATCCATGGCACGAATGCCTCCAGGCGGGGCGCGGCATGATCGCCTACTACTTCCAACTCGCTGTAGCTCACCTGCGGCGCAACATCTGGCTGACCGCACTGATCGTCGCAGCGATCGCCGTCGGGATCGGTTCATCGATGACGGTATTCACTGTGTTGTACGCACTTGCGGGCGATCCCATGCCCTGGAAATCCTCGCATCTGTTTGCCCCCAGTCTCGACACCAACGATCCAAGACAGCCGAGAGAAAAGGGTCTTCAGACCTATCTGAATGCCGGTCTTTTAAGCTACCCAGACGCCATGGCGATTTCCGGGCTGCATCAGGCGCTCCACCAGGCCGCGATGTTTCCGGTAACCCAGGTTGCCAGGATTGATGATCCCGTAGTGCTCCCCGTGAACGTGGAGGCACAGGCAACCGAGGCGGATTTTTTCACGATGTTTGATGTTCCCTTTGTCTCAGGCGCCCCCTGGGCGCAGAAGGATGACGACGCTCGCGCCAATGTGGTCGTCATCAGTGAGTCCCTCGCGGCCCACTTCTTCCCCGGCATCAACCCGGTAGGCCGCACATTGCAATTGGGCATTCACGATTTCCGTATCGTAGGCGTCACAGGCCGGTGGGCGCCCTTTCCCGCGTTCTATGACCCGCTCGGTGTCACCAATGCGGCCAAGATAAAGAGTGGGCCAGAGCTGTTCATGCCGATCGAAACCGCCGTTGACCGCGAGTTTGCGCCTACGGGCTTCACCTCCTATGCCGCCCTGTTTGCAGCCGACCAACTTCCGAAGTGGCCCCAGGGAACGCCCATCCTCAAGATCTATTTTGCAACGCCCATGTTCCTGCAGACCCAGCTATGGGTCGAACTTCGCAGCGCCGCAGACGCGGCAGGCTACCGGCGGGTCCTGGAGGGATACGCGGCGCAGTTTCAGCAGCGCAGCGGAATCACTTGGATGCCCGCCACATCATTGAGAAGCATGCGCGAGTGGCTGTCCCTTGCTCCCCAGACTGCCTCCATGCGACGTGAGCTCGGTCTTGCCGCGTGGGTTGCGTTCGGTTTTCTACTGGTGTGTCTCGCCAATGCCGCGGCACTCATGCTGGCCCGATTTGCACGCAGCAGTAACGACCTTGCCATACGTCGCGCGCTGGGTGCGCCACGCTCCGCGGTGATGACTCAGTGTCTGGTCGAAGCGGGTGTTATCGGCATACTGGGAGGAGTTGCGGGCGTGGCGGTCACCTTACTGGGACTTCAGCTCGAACGACTCAGTGTGCCGCGGGAAATGATCCGCGCCGTCCATATGGATTGGCAGCTGGTATTCGCCACTATCGCAGCGGCCGCTTTCGTGACGTTCGGTGCCGGACTATACCCGGCGTGGCGGGCCAGTCGTCAGAGGAACGTTTGGGCATTCGGGTCTCTCTAGGAGTGCGACGTGGAACTGTCTAATATTATTGCCTCTCTGAGCCGCAGCCGGATCGGTGCAGCATTGGTGATTCTGCAGATAGCGTTTGGAATGGCGATCGTGTCAAACGCCGTATTCGTCATCCATCTGCGCAATCAGGAAATACGCCGGCCTACAGGGCTGGATGAAGCAAATCTGTTCACCATTACCGATCACCTGATCTCGGGCGGACAGATTCAAGGCGAGGCGAATCTGGCTCTTCTCCAACGTGATCTTGACGTTCTGCGCAGCACCCCGGATGTAGTCGATGCGTACGTCACTTCCAGCCTGCCCTTTCTGGGGCGCTACGAGTCCGGGCCTGTTAGCCTGCACTCGATCGGAACGACACTCGATCGACTTGCACCGCAGGCGGCTTCATTTTATGTCGACGACCACGCACTGCATACGCTGGGTCTGCGGCTGGTTGAGGGTCGATGGTTTTATCCGAAAGAGGTCCATAAGACGTTTGGCAGGCCGGAGCGGTTTCCGGTGATTATCGTGACCCAGGCTCTTGCCGATCGTTTGTTTCCAAAAGGCAATGCGGTCGGCAGCTCTGTCTACATCACCAACGGCGCGACGCTGACCGGCACCTCCACGGTAATCGGCATCGTCGCGACGCTGGATGTCCCGGACGCTGTGGAGGCCGGATCCGCGGGCCCTAACACCTACCTGGTTCCGTGGGCTCGCGATGGATCCTCTATCTACGTGATAAGGGCGCGTCCTGGGCGCATGGCCGCCGCCATGCGCGAAACGCAGGCCCGACTACGCGCGAGCAATCCGCTTCGCGTCATCGTCAGTGTCGCTCCGTTTTCGGATTCGCGGTGGGAGGCCTTCCGGCTCCCCCGCTCGACGGTCATGATCCTGGTCGCCGTGTGCACGCTGCTCCTGGCAATCACCGCGTTCGGCATCGTGGGACTTACAAGCTACTGGATCTCGCAGCGCCGGCACCATATTGGCATGCGCCGAGCGCTTGGAGCGCGGCGCGGCGACATCCTCATTTATTACCAGACTGAGAATCTGCTGCTCGCCTCGCTGGGCCTAGTGGCAGGCTCAGCCCTTGCGATGGGGGTGAACCTGTGGCTGATGAGGACTTTCGCGGTACAGCAGCTGGACTGGAGGTATGTCGTGGTCGGTGCCGTCTGCGTCCTAGCCCTCGGCCAGATCTCCTCCTTCTTGCCCGCCTATCGAGCGGCTTCGATCTCACCGGCTGATGCCGCCCGCGCACGTTGAGTCATCGCTATGCGAACCGTACTTGTCATAGACGACGTCCCCGCCATGGTTCAAGCACTCAGCGTCATGCTGTCGCTGCACGACATCAGAGCCATCAGCGCCAGCAGTCCGGAGGAAGGACTGGCGCTCCTTAAGAAGCACGACGTCGGGCTCGTGATTTCGGATATGAACTTCGATGCCGACACGACCTCCGGTGAGGAAGGCGCGGCCCTCTTTCGCCGCATCCGAGATCTGTACCCGGACCTGCCTGTCATTCTTCTCACCGGCTGGGCAACCGTAGAATCCGCAGTCCGGCTGGTCAAGGCCGGGGCCGCCGACTACATCGCCAAGCCGTGGGAAGACGCAAAACTGCTCTCAACGGTCGAGAATCTGCTAGAGCTCGCCGAGAACAGCCGCGCGCGGGCTCGGAACCAGCGCGACCGTCAGCGGCGTAAGGGAGCGCTCGCCTCCCGCTTTGACCTGCGCGGGATCGTGTTCGCCTCCGAGGCGATGGAGCGAACCATCGAGATGGCCTGTCGGGTCGCCAAAGCGGATGTGCCTGTCCTGATTACCGGACCCAACGGTTCGGGCAAGGAGCGGATCGCTGAGATCGTGCACGCCAATTCGGCTGTCAGCGCCGGACCCTTCGTCGCGCTCAACTGTGGGGCAGTGCCCGCCGAGCTGCTCGAAGCCGAATTGTTCGGGGCGGAAGCAGGTGCGTACACGGGCGCCAACCGCGCCCGCGCAGGCCGGTTCGAGTCGGCAGATGGCGGCACGCTATTTCTGGATGAGATCGGCAACTTGCCGCTTGCGGGCCAGATGAAGCTGCTGCGCGTCCTGGAGACCGGGCAGTTCCAGCGCCTGGGGTCAAGCCACTCTCAGCGATCACGGGTGCGCGTGCTTAGCGCAACCAACTCGGATCTGCCGCACATGATCCGCGACGGGCAATTCCGCCAAGATCTGTATTACCGCCTGAACGTCATCGAAATATCGTTGCCGTCATTGGCGGAACGCCCCGAGGATATCCCGGTCCTCGCCGAGCACTTCCTCGGTGAGTTGAAACTCGCCGACGATGCCCTGGCCGCGCTGCTGGCCCATGACTGGCCCGGCAATGTGCGTGAACTACGCAACTCCATCGAGCGTGCGCGGCTGATGTCGCAGGACGGCCCGATTCGGGCCAAAGACCTTCACTTACCACCCCCCGCGCGCGCGGCCGCTGATCTCGATGAACCGGGCCGCGAGGTCATCGAAAATGCCTTGGAGCGGTATGGCCGCAATGTCAGCCGCGCCGCCCAGTCACTGGGGCTGTCACGACAGGCGCTTTACCGACGTATCGAGCGACTCGGTCTGGATATCTAAGATGCGTGTGACACTGGAAGGCAAACTCGCGGGATTATTGATCGCCGTTTTTGCCGCGGGTGCAGGCGCGGGCGCCTGGGCTTCGATGCGCTACAGCTCGTACACCGTCGCAGTCGCCGGGACCGCGCTATTGGGCGCCGTACCTCTTGTATGGATCGCAAGGGCCGCGTCCCGTCCGGCGCGCACGATCCTACGCGCGCTCACCGGTATGGTCGCGAGCTATCGCGACGGCGATTTCAACTTTTCGATTCGGCTGCATCGAAGCGATGAGTTGGGCGAGTTGGTGCGTCTGCACAATGAATTGAGCACCGCACTGCGTGAACAACGTCAGCAACTCGCGCAGCGCGAACTGCTTTTGGAGTCGATCACGCAGCAATCGCCCATGGCGCTGGTATTGCTGGATGCGCATGAGCGCGTCGTCTATTCAAACATTGCCGCCCGGCACCTGCTCGGAAACGGCTCGAACCTGCAAGGGTGCGACTTCGCCGCATTGCTTGCCGACTACCCCATGGCCTTACGTGAGGCCATCGACTCTCAAGAGGACACCCTGTTCCAGGTTCCGATCGATGGCGAGGACGAGACCTATCACCTGTCCCAAAAGCAGCTCCTGCTGCGTGGACGCCCACATCGCCTTCTCCTGCTCAAATGCATGACGCGCGAGCTATCCCGTCAGGAGGTGGGTGCCTGGAAGAAACTGATTCGGGTTTTGAGTCATGAGCTGAACAATTCCCTGGGTCCTATCTCATCGCTGGTCACCTCGGCAGAGGAATTCGTCCGACGCGGCGACCTGCTCGCGCTTCCGCCGATTTTGGCCACCATCGGCGAACGCGCCGCGCACCTGCACCGCTTCGTCGCAGGTTATGCCGCCTTTGCACGACTTCCGGCTCCACGCCCCGAGAATGTGCCGTGGTCGACGCTGATCAATGATCTGCAGCGTCAGGTTAAGTTCCGAACCTACCAACAGCTACCGGAATTGCCCGGCTGGGTGGATCGGATACAGGTCGAGCAGCTTCTGATCAACCTATTGAAGAATGCCCATGAGTCAGGCAGCGACCAGGATGCCATTGAACTTGGGGTGAGCGTGGGCGCCGGCGTACAACAGATCATCGTGCGCGATCGCGGCTGTGGCATGAGCGACATTGTGCTTTCGCAGGCACTCCTGCCATTCTACTCGACCAAGCGAAACGGCACTGGGCTCGGGTTGGCGCTCGCACGGGAAATTGCCGATGCCCATGGCGGCCAAATCCGGCTGGCGAACCGTGTAGAAGGCGGCATGGAAGTGTGCATCACTTTGCCCCTCCCCTCCCTGACCACTGCTTGAACTTGATTTAGTCGCAGGCATCCAGAACTTCCGCTTTCACGACCTGCGGCACATGCGGGCCTCATGGCACGGGCAAAACGGGATGCTGACCTATAAGACGCTGCGGCGTTTCGCGCATCTGGCAGCCGATCACCCGGCTGGATACGCGCGCAACGTCAGAATCCACGGCACCTTCCTGGCTCACCGGTCGCAGGTGCCGACTCGCTGGTCTTGTAACTACTTGAATTTCGACGGTATTGGTGGCCAGGGGTGGAATTGAACCACCGACACGCGGATTTTCAATCCGCTGCTCTACCAACTGAGCTACCTGGCCGCCTTCGAGAAGGGGGCGTATTAAACCGGCCCGGCGGGCGGCCCGTCAAGCGCCCGCAGGACGTAAGTCATTGATTCTTGCCGAGAGGCAAGTCAGCCGGCCTCGGGTGGCTTGTACCCTTCCGGCTTGCTCGAGCCGGCCCCAAAAAAGAATTTCTCCATCTCCGCCTCCAGGAACTTGCGGGCCTTGGGCTCAACGGGGGTCAGGCGGTATTCATTCATGAGCATGGTCTGGTGGGAGAGCCACTTTGCCCAGGCTTCCTTGGAGACGCCGTCGAACAGGCGCTGCCCCAAGGGACCGGGATACGGCAGGCGATCAAGCCCCGGAGCCTCGCGCTTCAGGTACACGCAGTGGACCATTCGGGCCATCTAGGATTCCTTATCGATGCGTTCCAGCAGCTTTTTCATCGGCGCCGGCAGGCCAACAGTGGCGGGCCGGCGCGCGTCATACCACAGGCTGCCGGGAGCATCCGAGACGCCCGACAACCCCCGGCAGCGTACCAGCCAGGGAGTGATGGTGAGATCGAAATGGGTGAACGCGTGCTCGATGGCCGGCAGCTCGATCGGTTCACCCCCCAGGTTCTGGTCGACATAACCCCGTGCCTCGTCGGCAGTCTCAAAAGCAGGCGCCGTCCACAGGCCGCCCCAGATGCCCGCCGGTGGCCGCTGACGCAGGAACACGCTGCCATCGGGCCGCAGCGCCAACACCATGTGAGTGTGGCGCGCCGGTCGGGTGGCCCGCTGGAGTTTGCGGGCCGGAAGCTCGTGCTGTCGGCCGGTCTGCCGTGCCACACACCCCTCGGCCACTGGGCAGGCGCCGCACAGCGGATTGCGACGGGTACAGACGGTGGCGCCCAGGTCCATGATCGCCTGGGTGTACGTGCTGACCTCATCCTGCGGCGTACACCCCTCCGCCCGACGCCATAACAGGCCCGTCGTGGCCCGATCGGCCGGATCGCCGTCGATGCCGAACCAGCGGCTCAGAACCCGTCGCACGTTGCCGTCCAGGATGGCGAAGCGCTGTCCCCGGCTTAGGGCCAGGATGGCGCCCGCGGTGGACCGGCCTATTCCCGGCAAGCTTTCGACCTCGTCAAATCGGGTCGGAAATTCGCCCCCGAACTCATCGCGAATGCGAATCGCCGCGCGGTGCAGGTTGCGGCCGCGCGCGTAGTACCCCAGACCGGTCCACAGGTGCAGCACCTCGTCCACCGAGGCGGCCGCCAGGGCCGCCGGATCCGGGAAACGGGCCATGAATCGCTGGAAGTAGCCCACCACGGTGGCTACCTGGGTCTGCTGGAGCATGATTTCGGACACCCACACCCGGTAGGGAGTGCGGTCCTGCTGCCAGGGCAGGTCATGGCGGCCCTGGGTGAGGTGCCAGGACACCAGGACTTTGGCGAAGTGCTGTGAGTCATCGGCGTGCATGCGCTATCTTAACGTTTGGCTGAACAGGGTTCCTCTCTCACGCCGATATGCTTAATCCCAAGTTCGCGCCCTCCTCGGCGACCGAGTCGGCCGCCCCTGTACCCTATGACGAGATGCTGGATGCGAACCATGCGCCGCGCCCGCATTGCCGACCGTACCAGACCTGGTTTGCGGCGCAGTCGGCCGAGGTACTGGCCTCCAAGCGCGCCGAGGCCGACGCGATTTTCCACCGCGTGGGAATCACCTTTGCGGTCTACGGCGAAGGCGGCGACACCGAGCGGCTGATTCCCTTCGACATCATCCCGCGCATCATCCCGCAGGATGAGTGGCGCATCCTGGAGGCGGGCTTGAAGCAGCGGGTGCGCACCCTCAATGCTTTCATCCACGATGTCTACCACGACCAGAATATCCTCAAAGCCGGCGTGGTCCCCGCCGAGCACATCCTCTGTAATGCGCAGTATCGACCCGAGATGCAGGGCATCGATGTGCCGGGCGGCATCTATGCCCACATCGCCGGCGTCGATGTGGTGCGCTCGCACGATGGCTCGTACAAGGTGCTCGAGGACAACCTGCGCGTGCCCTCGGGCGTCTCCTACATGATCGAGAACCGCCGCATGATGATGCGGCTGTTCCCGGAACTGTTTGCGCAGCAGTCCATCGAGCCGGTGGGCCATTACCCCGATGTGCTGCTCGGCAATCTGCGCAGTGTCGCGCAGGATGCCATCTCCGATCCCACCGTGGTGGTGCTTACTCCGGGAGCCCATAACAGCGCCTATTTTGAACATGCCTTCCTGGCCCAGCAGATGGGCGTGGAACTGGTCGAAGGCCAGGATCTGTTCGTTCGCGATGACATGCTCTACATGCGCACCACGCGCGGCCCGCAGCGCGTTGATGTGATCTACCGACGTGTCGATGATGACTTCCTGGATCCGCTGGCTTTCCGTGAGGACTCGATGCTGGGCGTGCCGGGTCTGCTGACCGTGTATCGCGCCGGACATGTCACCATCTGCAATGCCATCGGCACGGGCATCGCGGATGACAAGTCCATCTATCCCTACGTGCCGGACATGGTGAGGTTCTATCTGGGTGAGGAGGCCATCATCCAGAACGTCGAAACCTTCGTGTTGCGCAATCCTGCGCACCTGGAGTATGTGCTGGCGAATCTGTCGAAGCTGGTGGTGAAGGAAGTGCATGGCGCCGGGGGCTACGGAATGCTGATCGGACCGGCCGCGAGTCTCGCGGAGATCGAGAGTTTTCGCGATCGCATCAAGGCCCACCCGGAAGGCTACATCGCGCAACCGACCCTGGCGTTGTCGACCTCGCCCACCTTCGGCAACGACGGCGTCGGGCCGCGGCATATCGATCTGCGTCCCTTCGTGCTCTCGGGCAAGGACATCACGATCGTTCCCGGGGGCCTGACACGCGTGGCGCTGCGCGAAGGCTCGCTGGTCGTCAACTCCTCGCAGGGCGGGGGCACCAAGGACACCTGGGTGCTTGCCGGGGTGGGAAGCTGACATGCTCAGCCGTACCGCCGATCACCTCTTTTGGATGTCGCGCTATCAGGAGCGCGCCGAGAGCACCGCGCGCATGCTGGATGCGCATGCACGCCTGAGCCTGCTGCCGCGGCCCGCCGATGCCGTGCTGCAAGGCTGGACCGCGACGCTGACGTCGCTGGATATGGATGAGCCGTACCTCGAAGCCCACGAAGAGCTGACGCCGCGCAAGGCATTCGACTTCCTGGCCTTCGATACCACCAACCCCGGAAGTATCGTCGCCTCGATCCGGGCGTGTCGCGAGAACGCCCGGGCCGTGCGCGGCACCATCCCCTCGGAGCTGTGGGAGACGGTGAACGCCACCTACCTGGAATCGCGCAATTTCAGTGCCGAGGTTCCCGAGGCCGCGCGGCGCGACTTCCTGGAATGGGTCAAGTATCGCTCCCACCTCGCCCGCGGCGTGACCATCGGCACCATGCAGCGGGATGAGGCGCTGTGCTTCACCCGCATCGGCACCTATCTGGAACGTGCCGACAACACCACCCGCATGCTGGAGGCGCGCTGGCGGGACCCGGGCGGGGATGGCGAGCGCCTGAATGAGGAGGCCAGTGAATGGGCCGTGCTGTTGCGCGCCATGTCCGCCTTCGAGACCTACCGCCGTATCTGCCGTGCACAGGTGACGCCCAAGCAGGTCACGGAGCTGCTGCTGATGCGTGACGATGTACCGCAGGCGGTCCACCGCTGCCTGGCCGAGCTGCAGCGCGATCTGAAACGCGTCGCGAACGGTCGCTCGGGGGAGACGCTGCGGCGTGCGGGCGAATTGCATGCGCAGTTCCACTACGGGCTGTTCGACGAGCTGGCGGCCGATGGCATCACGGTACTGCTGGAACGCTTCCAGGACAGCCTGGATGACTTAGGCCAGCGCATTGCCGAGGACTTCCTGGTTCCCTTGGGACCTGAATCGTGAACCGCCTGCGCATCCAACATACCTCCGAGCTGCGTTACGCGCACACCCACCAATACAGCGCGAAGGCGCTGCGCCTGACGCCGCGGCGTGATAGTTCACAGCAGGTGCTCAACTGGACCATTCATGCGCCGGGCCGGCGGGTCGAACAGGTCGACGCCCACGGCAATCTGACCCACCTGCTGACACTCGAGGGGGCCCACCGCCACATCGAGGTCGTGGTCACCGGATTGGTGGATATCAGCTGGTCCGAACGCGCGCTGCCGCATGAGGGTCCGCTCTCGCCACTGGCCTACCTGGCGCTTACGACCGCGACCCCCCTGAGCCCCGATCTGGTGGACCTCGCCGGCGCCAGTCGGCCCCAGAATGGGGCGAGTTGGGAGTGGATCACGCGCCTCGGCCGTGCGGTGCGCGAGCTGCGCCCCGGCGATGCTCCCTCACAGACCATCGCGCATGCGTTTCTCGCCTGCTCCCGTGCGGCGGGCGTTCCGGCGCGGTACGTCAGCGGCTATCGGCAGATTGACGAGGACCGCGCTGACCGGATTGCCTGGGTGGATGTTTGGAGCGCCACCCAGGAGGGGTGGATTGCACTGGACGTGGACCATGTCGAACCGGCACGATCACGCCATTGTCGGCTTGCTGTGGGCCGCGATTACCTGGATGCGGCGCCGGTCCGGATCCATCGCCCCGGCGAGTCAGTTGAAACCTTAAGGATCCGCAATTCATGACCTATTGCGTCGGCATGCTGCTCGACACCGGGCTGGTATTCCTGGCGGACTCCCGTACCAGCGCCGGCGTCGACCAGATCAACAGTTTCCGCAAGACCTCAGTGTTCCAGCGGCCCGGCGATCGGGTCATGGTGCTGCAGGTCGCCGGCAATCTCGCCATCACCCAGGCCGTGGTGACCCTGCTGCGTGAACATGAGAACAGCACCACCAGTCCGGCCCTCGACCTGCAGAACTGCGCCAATATGTTCGAGGCGGCACGCTGCGTCGGGGAGGCCTTGCGCGAAGTGCATCGCCGCGATGCGCCATCGCTCAAGGAATTCGGCGTCGAGTTCAACGCCAAGTTGATCCTGGGCGGCCAGATCAGAGGCGAGGTGCCGCGCCTGTTCAGCATCTACTCGGCCGGGAATTTCATCGAGGCGTTGCCCGAGACCACCTACTTCCAGATCGGGGAATCCAAGTACGGCAAGCCCATCATCGATCGGGTGATCCGCCGCAGCAGCAGCTTGAATGAGGCCACCAAGTGCGCGCTGGTCTCGATGGACTCCACCATCCAGTCGAACCTGTCGGTGGGGCTGCCGCTGGATCTGGTCATCGTGCGCCGCGATCAGTTCTGCGTGGCCCGGCACATGAGCATCGATTCGGACAATGTGTACTTCCGCGGCATCCGCTCACGCTGGAGCGCCGCGCTGCGCGAAGCCTTCGTGGAGTTGCCGGACCCGGATTGGCTGTCCGACCGACCCGCGGAGCGGCCAATACCCGCCACGGTCACGAAAATTCAGGGCAGCTGACCGCGGCTGGTAAACCACTGCAAGCAGTACTGCAGCAGCTGCGCGTTGGTCGCGAGATTGAGCTTGCGCTTCAGACTCTGGCGGTGTGACTCGATCGTCTTGACGCTGACGTGCAGCGACTCG
>Ga0265340_10001813_pt1 | contig 12205 bp, 12 predicted proteins | sample 4CB225metaG_FD_202082 | JGI IMG/M metagenome (GOLD analysis project Ga0265340, IMG submission 202082) | Rhizosphere microbial communities from Carex aquatilis grown in University of Washington, Seatle, WA, United States - 4-CB2-25 metaG | ecosystem: Host-associated > Plants > Roots >...
CTTCTCCTTGCACCAACCGGCGCTATCCACCGCCTGCCCCTCGCCCGACATGTCCGAGCTTCCCTTCGCTGCCATTGCGACCCACCATATGCGCTCCTGGACGACGACCTTTCGCGAAACGCCGGATTTCGATTCTATGAAGAGTGCCGAACGTGCAGGCCTCAAGCGCTTGCTGCGCGATACAGGTGCCGGCGACACCGGGTCGGACAAAGCGACGGGCGCGGCTCTGGCCGCAATGCGCAAGCGGTTACACCTATCGGACAAGGCCGCAGCGGCGGACCTATTCGACGCGCTGGAAACCGAAGCGATGAAGACCGCCGCCCCGGCCGGCTATTCCGTATGCAATGAGACGGACAAGGCCTTCTGGGTCGCTTTGGGCATGTCGCATGGGACCGTCTGGGTGTCGCGCGGCTGGTGGATGGTGGCGCCCGGCAACTGCGCGAAGATGATCACCGAGTCCGTGGCAAACAGCAAAATCTATCTAAGGGTGGAGAAAGCGAAAGGCCAGGAGCTGGTGTCGGGGCCCGCGAAATTCTGCGTCACCAATCTCGAATTCGAGATCCAGGGCCGAGAACGCTGCACGTTGCGGGGGCTGGGCGAGGCGGGGTTTGCCGAAACAAACCAGAAGGGGCTACCCGGTTTTGCCGCTCACGTCTCCGCGGCGGGATTGGCAACTGCATCCGGAACGCGAAAATAATTCAGCTGCCATAGCATTTCTTCTTCGCTCAGCGGGAAGCTCTTTCCCCCGCGCGCTGCCAGACTTTGATCGGGGACCAACTTCATCACAAAACTTTGAATCTTGAATGCAACGCGCATGCTCAAATGCGCCCGCCAGACCAACGCCACGACGGCCTTGGCCGAGCGCGAGTTTATGATGCGGCGAACCGTTGGAACCGCGACCTGCGCCAAACACGCCAGAGCAAAGATGACGGCCTCCTTGTTTCCGGCTTCCGCGACGCCCTCCATATATTCGTCGCTCAAACACCCGTTCTGGGCGGCGCAGACGATCTCGCGAGCGGCGGATTCCATTGCCGCCGTTTCGCTTTCTTCGCTTTGCTGAAGGCGGCGGCGCAAACGCCGGTTGAGATGGACCCTGGTGTCCTCATCGAGGCCGGTGCGTATCGCAAGAGTTTCAAGCAGAGCGGTACCCACGAAGGAAGCGAGTCGGCGGATCGTCCGCGCCGAAAGTTCAGGCCGTAACGTCAACGGTTGGTGCCAACTGTCGATGGCCTCCGCGGATTCAACCAGCTTTTCCATTGTTCGTTCGCGGATCGTCGCGTGTGGATTGGCGAGCAGCGCCGCCACGGCCGGAATGTCCAGCGATCCGACAATGACGTCGGCGAGCTCGCCGCTCACGAATTTTCGTCTTGCTATGGCGGAGAGCGCGCGTTCGGCCTTGGCGCCGGCGATGATTTCGATCAGATCGGCATCCGACAGAAGAGGAGAATACTCTAGGATCGGTTGTGCGACGATATCTTCGAGGTCCCGCGCCAACGCATCGACGACGGATTTCGGCACACAATGCAAGTGCTTGATTTCTTCGGCAAGTATGGCGCGCACGCGCGAAACTTGATCGCGCGCCAATTTTTCTAACATCTCGATGGTGATGGCACGTATATCCTGCCGGTCCTCGCGGGACAGATCCGGCATCAAACGGGCGATCTTGCGGCCGAGTTCGGCGCGCACGTCGTCGTCCTCGTCGCGGCAGAGAATTTGGTTGGCGCGAGCGGGAGCGGCGAGATTGGCGGCGACGGCGCGGCGCGTAGCTACGCCGCCATGCGCCGCTAGATAGCCCAGGACATCGTCGCCCGCGTCGCTCTGACAAGCCAATTCGTGTTGCGCCGCAAGCGTGCGCTCTTCCAGAATTCTGAGAATCTGTTCGCGTGACAGATTTTCGCGCGCCGCAGCAACCAGCTCGTTCTTCAGCGTCCGCATATCAACAAACATCCGCGATGCACGCCCAGATTGTAGCCGCTCGGTGCTTAACGTAAGATCAAGGGAGTTGGCTAAGAATGATTTACTTGCCCCTTGAGGCCCTGCCCGTGTCTATTTGCTTACCCATGGCTGTGCGAAAATGTTGACAGACGCTCCGAGTACGATCGCCGCGGGCCCAGATTTTCGTCACATTCATACGTGGCTGTTCGACCTCGACAACACGCTGTATCGCGCCGACTGCAACCTATTTTCGCAGATCGACGAGCGTATGACGAATTTCATCGCAAAGCAGCTGAGCATGCCGATCGAGCAGGCACAACGGCTGCAGCAATCCTATTACCGCGAATACGGCACAACTTTGGGCGGACTGACGGCTTGTCACGGGATCGATCCGGAAGCCTTCCTGGCTTATGTCCACGATATCGATCTCTCGGTGCTCAAACCGGATGCGGGATTGATCGAGGTGATGGCACGTCTGCCCGGACGGCGTTTCGTCTTCACCAATGGCTGCCGCCATCACGCCTCGCGCGTCCTGGAGCGCATCGGACTCTCCGAAACCATCGACGGCATTTGGGACATTCGGGCGCTGGCCTATACGCCCAAGCCCTTTGCCGCGGCCTATCGCAGGCTGGTCGCCAAGGCTGGCATCGTTCCGAAAAGTACCGCGATGTTCGAGGATATGGCGCGTAATCTGGTGGCCGCGCACGCGCTCGGCATGACCACCGTCTGGTTGAATAATGGCTCGCAATGGTCGCATCAGGGCCCGCAATTCCCTATGATAGCCAGCAGCCACATCCACCACGAAACCGGCGACCTCGCCGATTTCCTCCGCGCCATCAGGATATGAAATGACGAACGATCTCGCCCGCATCATCTCCCAGGCCTGGGAGACGCGCGACACGCTTAACGTCTCGACTGATGGCGAAGCGCGCAATGCGGTGAACGCGGCACTGGAAAGCCTTGACTCCGGGCAATTTCGCGTCGCGGAAAAAGTAGCGGGCGAATGGCGAGTTCAACAATGGTTGAAGATGGCCGTGCTGCTGTCCTTTCGCCTGACCGACATGAAGTGCATCGGCGGCGCGCCGGGCGCCGCTTCTTGGTGGGACAAGGTGGATTCCAAATTCGCCGGTTGGGACGAAGCAAATTTCCGCGCCGCTGGATTTCGCGCCGTGCCGGGCGCCATCGTCCGTCGCTCCGCGTTCATCGGCAAAGGCGTGGTGCTGATGCCGTCCTTCGTTAATGTCGGTGCCCATGTCGGAGAGGGCACGATGGTCGATACCTGGGCCACGATCGGCTCCTGTGCCCAGATCGGGAAGAATTGCCATATCTCGGGCGGTGCAGGCATCGGCGGCGTGCTGGAACCGATTCAGGCGGGGCCGGTGGTCATTGAAGACAATTGCTTCATCGGCGCCCGCGCCGAAGTCGCCGAGGGCGTGATCGTCGGCGAGGGATCGGTGCTGTCGATGGGCGTCTATCTTGGCCAATCGACCAAGATCGTCGACCGGGCTACGGGCGACGTGATGTACGGACGGGTGCCGCCCTATTCGGTGGTGGTTTCCGGCGCGATGCCGTCGGACAAGGGCGGACCGTCACTCTATTGCGCCGTGATCGTCAAACGGGTGGACGAAAAGACCCGTGCAAAAACCTCGATCAACGAGCTGTTGCGCGACTAACTCTTCGTCGGCGCCAGGGTCGCCATATCGATGCCCAGCGCACTGGCGATGGGTGCGAAGGTCATCATTTGCGACATCAGCGACGGCCCGAGCGTCAGCCCGCCGTCAACTACCAGTGCGTGGCCGGTGACGAAGGAGGAACCGTCGCCGGCGAGATACAGCGCCGCTTCGGCGATATCCTTCGGCAAGCCGCCGCGCTGGATGAACTGCGCATTCTGTGAACCTTCGGCAATTGCCTTGACCGCCGAGTCGGCGACCTGCGTGGGAAGGCCCAGACCAACACCGAAGATCGAGGTCGCGACCAGGCCCGGGCAAATGCAATTGACGCGAATGTTTGCCTGAGCCAGTTCGGTCGCCGCGACATGGGTCATATGGATGATCGCCGCCTTGGCGACGGAATAGAGGAACGGACCGTAGCCTGTGCGCAAGCCGGCAACCGAGGCGGTGCTGACGATCGAGCCGCCGCCTTGGGACTTCATGACGGGCACCGCGTATTTGATGCCGAACATCGCGGCGCGCACATGCAGATGCATGACCGAGTCGAAACTCTCCGCCGTGACGGCATCGGCGGTTTCGCGCGCACCGCCCGCCCCGGCATTGTTGAACAGGACATCGAGCCTGCCGAAGCGCTCGCGTGCTGCGGCGATGGCAGTGGCGATGTCCTTCTCGTCGGCCACGTCGCAATGGACATATTGCACCATGCCCTTGTGGTCTTCCTCGATCCGGGCGCCCTTGTCGTCCTGAATGTCGGCCGCGATCACGCGGGCCCCTTCGGCCACGAACAGATCGACCGTACCGCGGCCGATACCGCTGGCCGCTCCGGTAATCACCGCCACTTTTCCGTCCAAACGCCCTGTCATCGTCGCCTCCCAGATGCTTTTGTTTGACCCTAGCCCAACCGCAGCCTAAATCCCCTCGTCATGACAGACCCCGTTTCCCTCGCCCAGGCGCTGATCCGCTGCCCCTCCGTGACGCCGAAGGACGCGGGCGCGTTGGGCGCGCTGGAAGCCGCATTGAGGCCGCTCGGCTTTTCCTGCCACCGACTTGTGTTCGAGGAACCCGGAAAGGACAAGGTCGAAAATCTTTACGCTCGGACAGGAACGGGCGGTCCGCTGTTCTGCTTCGCCGGACACACCGACGTTGTGCCGCCGGGTGACGCCAAGCTCTGGACCAGCGATCCGTTCGGGGCGGAGATTCGCGGCGGTATTTTGTATGGCCGCGGCGCGGCCGACATGAAATCGGCCATCGCGGCGTTCGTCGCAGCCGTAGAGCGACAACCGATGAGCGGCGGCAAAGGTTCGATCGCTCTGCTCATCACCGGCGACGAAGAGGGTGAAGCGGTCAACGGCACGCAGAAAGTTCTTGGCTGGCTGAAGGACAAGGGCGAACACATCGATCATTGCATCGTCGGCGAGCCAAGCTCGGCGGCGACAGTCGGCGATACCATCAAGATCGGCCGGCGCGGATCTATGAATGTACGCGTCACCGTGAAAGGAACGCAGGGCCATGTCGCCTATCCCAGCAAGGCGCATAATCCGATTCCGGCACTGGCGGCGCTGACGGCCCGGCTCTCGGCGCTCAAGCTCGACGACGGCACGGCGCATTTCGAACCGTCGACTTTGGCCTTCACCAGTGTCGATGTCGGCAATCCCGCGACCAACGTGATCCCCGCCGAAGCACGCGCCGCCTTCAACATTCGCTTTAACGACCGCCATACGCCGCAGACGCTGTTGCGCCTCCTCGAGGGCGAGGCCGCGGGCGTGACGAATGAGACTGCCTGCGAGATCGCTTTGGAGAACAACGTCAGCGGCGTCGCATTTCTGACGGCGCCCGGCGCCTTCACCGATCTGATCGCCAAAGCCGTATGCAGCGTGACCGGCAAGCTGCCGGAGTTTTCCACCGGCGGCGGCACCTCGGATGCACGCTTCATCAAGGATTATTGCCCCGTCGCCGAACTCGGCCTGGTCAATGCGACGATGCACAAGGCTAACGAGTGCGTCCCCGTTTCCGACATCCACCGCCTGACCGACGTTTATGCTGCGCTGCTCCAGTCCTATTTCGCGAACCCTCTCTGAATGAACGACGCACCTATCGGCATTTTCGACTCCGGCATGGGCGGGCTCACCGTCATGCGTGCGTTGGCCGCACGGTTGCCCAACGAACGCTTCCTATATTTGGGCGACACCGCGCGATTGCCATACGGAACCAAGAGCGCGGAGACCGTGCGACGTTATGCCTTGCAGGCCGCACAGTCGCTGACGGGGCGCGGCGTCAAGCTGATCGTGATCGCCTGCAACACCGCCTCTGTTTCGCTCGGCGCATTGCAGGATGCGCTGGCGCCGCTGCCGGTGATCGGCGTGATCGAGCCGGGCGCGCGCGCCGCCCTCAAGGCCTCGCCGGACGGTCCCATCGCGGTGATCGCCACCGAAGGCACGGTGAAAGGCGGCGCGTATGTGCGCGCAATCCATGCGCTGAGCCAAGCGCCGGTGGTGCAGCAAGCCTGTCCGCTGTTCGTGCCCATGGCCGAGGAAGGCCTTGTGGAAGGACCGATCGCCGAGGCGGTGGCGCATCGCTATCTCGATCCGCTGCTAGCGACGATGCCGCGGCCGCGCGCGTTGGTGCTCGGCTGCACGCATTTCCCGGTGCTGAAGAACGTCATCGCGCGCGTCGCAGGCGCGGACATTGCGCTGATCGACAGCGCGGCCACCACGGCGGAAGCGGTGGCGCAACTTCTGGCCGAGCGCGGCTTGGCGCGAAAACAAAAAAACTGCGAGCCGCACCGCTTCCTCGCCACCGACGCGCCGGACCGCTTTGCGCGGGTGGGAGAGTTGTTCCTCGGCAGCGCGATCGATCCGGGGACGGTCGAACAGATCGACCTTCAGTAGTCTACCCGCACCAGATACAGCCCGTCGGGCGGTGCCACCGTGCCGCAGCGGCTGCGGTCTTTGGCTGCCAGAGCCTTGCCCACCATTGCGGGACCCCATTTGCCCTCGCCGACCAGTTTCAGCGTGCCGACCATCGAGCGCACCTGATTGTGCAGGAAGGAGCGCGCCTGCGCTTCGACGTGAATCTCCTCGCCCAAACGGCAGACATCGAGACGGTCGAGGGTTTTGACCGGCGATTTGGCCTGACACTCGGCGGCGCGGAAGGTCGTGAAATCGTGCTGACCGACGAGGGATTGCGCGGCAACATCCATCGCCTTCGCATCGAGATCGTGGACCACATGCCAGACACGGCCGCGGTCCAGCGCGGGCGGCGAGCGGCGCGTCAGGATGCGGTAGAGATAACGACGGCCAATGGCGGAAAAGCGGGCGTGGAACTCCGGATCGGCAATGGCCGCTTCCAGAACCGTGACCGGCAACGGCCGCACGAAATGATTGAGCGCATCGCGGATCTTGTCGGGCGCGAAGTCCTTCACCAGATCGAAATGTGCGACTTGGCCGTAAGCATGCACGCCGGCGTCGGTGCGGCCGGCGCCGCTGACGGTGACGGTTTCGCCGCAGAGTTTGAAGATCGCCTCTTCCAGTGCGCCCTGCACCGAGGGACCGTTGTCCTGCCGCTGCCAGCCGACGAAAGGCGCGCCGTCATATTCGAGGACGAGGCGGTAACGCATCAGGTCAGACGCGCCCCGCGCGGCAGCGCGAAGCCACGCAAGAAATCCCTGGCGTCCATCGCGCCGCGCCCCGCGCGCTGCAGGCGGATCAGGCGAAGCGCGCCGGAGCCGCAGGCGATGGTGAGATTGTCGTCCAACATTTCGCCGGGCGCACCCGATCCTGCAACAGGCTCGGCATAGAGAATCTTCAGCCGCTCGCCATTCGCTTCGCTCCAGGCGCCGGGCGCGGGCGAGAGGCCGCGGATCAGGCAATCGACTTCCGCCGCGCTTTTCGTCCAGTCGATACGGGCTTCTTCTTTCAGAATCTTCTTGGCATAGGTCACGCCCTCGTTTGGCTGCGGCGCAGCCGCGACGCTGCCGCGCTCCAGCGCCGAGAGCGCGCGCACCATCAGATCGGCGCCGAGCCGCGCCAGTTCGCCCGTCAACTCGCCGGCGGTCTTGCGGGCGATGCGGACGCGTTCGGCCATCAGCACCGGGCCGGTATCGAGACCCTCTTCCATCCGCATCACCATGACGCCGGTCTCTTCGTCACCAGCCATGACGGCACGCTGGATCGGCGCCGCGCCGCGCCAGCGCGGCAGCAACGAACCATGCAGATTGAAACAGCCCAGCCGCGGCGCCCCGAGGATCGCTTTTGGCAGGATCAAGCCGTAAGCGGCGACCACGGCGGCATCGAGATCGAGCGCGGCAAACTCGGCTTGCGCTTCGGCGGTCTTCAACGAGGCCGGCGTGCGCAGCGTCAGACCATGCGCCGCGGCAAGTTTGGCGACCGGCGAAGGTTCTTCGGTCAGGCCGCGGCCTTTGGGACGCGCAGGCTGGGAATAGACCGCAGCGACGTCGTGACCTTGCGCAATCAGTTCGGCGAGCGCGGGCACCGCGAATTCCGGCGTGCCCATGTAAGCGAGGCGGAGAGTCATGGCGCGCCCCGATGGACGGACCGGACCTGATCCATCCACCTGGGTCCCCTTCCCCTCACGCGAGCGTGACACGCTCGCGTTCGGCCGGGGATGACAGGGTTGTGGATCATGGTCGGGCCTACGCCGTCTCCTTCTTTTTCGCTTTGGCGAGTTTGCGCAGCGCGATGGAGCGCTTGAGCCGCGAGAGATGGTCGATGAACAGAATGCCTTTCAGGTGGTCCATCTCGTGCTGCAGACAGGTGGCCAGGAGGCCGTCGGCTTCCAGCGTCTGCTTCTTGCCGTCGCGGTCGAGATATTCGGCGCGGATATGGGCCGGGCGCTCCACCTCTTCCCAGATTTCGGGCACCGACAGGCAGCCTTCCTCGAAGCTGACGAGTTCCTCGGAGGTCCAAACGATCTTGGGATTGACGAAAACGCGCGGATTGCGTTTGCCGTCCTTCTGGTCGAGGTCCATGACGACGACCCGCTGAGCGACGCCGATCTGCACCGCGGCCAGACCGATACCCTCCGCCTCGTACATCGTCTCCAGCATGTCGTCGATCAGGGTGCGGATCTCGGCATCGACCTTGGCGATGTCCTTCGCCACCGCTTTGAGGAGGGGATCCGGCGCGACGAGGATGGGGCGGAGGGTCATGGGCGTCAGATAGGATGAGGGCCGAGAAGGGTCAAGATTGCGCACTTAATTCCACCTCCCCCTTGTGGGGAGGTCGGCGAACGTAGTGAGCCGGGTGGGGGGCGGTTTTCGGCAGCGACCCCCCACCCGATCCGGCTTCGCTCCGCTTCGCCAGATCGGCCTCCCCACAAGGGGGAGGCAATATCGCAACATAGCCTCTAATGTCGTTGCGGAGATTCGCACATGGATACCGCCTTCATCGTTCTGGCTGCCGCGCTGGTTGCCGCCGCGGGGATTGTCGCTTTCGCCTTGCGCCGTCCGCCGCCGCCGGAAGCGCGGCCAGATCCCAGACTCGACACCGTGATCGAAGCCCAGGGCAAGATCGCCGGACAGTTCCAGCAGACCATCGCGACCCAGGCGGAACTGCAACGCACCCTGGCGGAACGCATCGATGCGCTGAACAAGCGGCTGGGCGAAACGTTGACGGAAGGCGCCGCCAAGACCGGCGAGACGCTCAAGAACATCGGCGAACGGCTGGCGGTGATCGACGAGGCGCAGAAGAACATCACGGCGCTGTCGGACCGCATGGTCTCGCTGCAGGACATCCTGTCGGACAAGCAGGCACGCGGCGCCTGGGGCCAGGATCGCATGGAAGATATCGTGCGCGATCAGCTGCCGCCCGATCTCTATCAATTCCAAGGCAAGCTCTCCAACAATACGGAGCCGGACTGCATCATCCGCGTTCCCGGCATGACTGCCGCCATCGTGATCGACGCCAAGTTCCCGCTGGAAGCATTCGAGGCGCTGCGCGTGGCGGCGAACGACGGCGAACAGAAGACGGCGGCGGCACAACTGCGCAGCGACGTGCAGAAACATATCGGCGACATCGCCAAGAAATATCTTCTCCCCGGCGAAGTGCAGACGCCCGCCCTGATGTTCGTGCCATCGGAATCCATCTATGCCGAACTGCATCACGTCTTCCCCGACGTGCTGCAACGGGCGCGCCGGGCGCAGGTGGTGATCGTCTCGCCCCACATACTTTGGCTGGCGGTGAACACCATCCGCACGCTGATGCGCGACGCCAAGATGCGCGAACAGGCGAGCGAGATTCAAAAAGAGGTGGCCCTGCTCCTGAAGGACGTGAAACTTCTGGCCGAACGGGTGGGCGATCTGCGCACCCATTTCGAGCGAACGAGCAAGGACCTTGGCGAAATCGAAAAGCCGATGAGCCGGATCGCGGCGCGGGCCGGACGCATCGAGGCGGTGGAGCTTTCGGCGCCGGAGGCCGAGAAGCCGATTCTTCCCGGACCCTAAATCGCGATTCATTGAGTCGCGATTTGGGATCCTTGTTGGTCGCGCGATCTGGCGGCGAACCGCTGCACACTTCGCCGGATCGCGCTCCGCAGATTTCGCACGCCGTCCAAGCGAGCGCCTGGGCGATGGCAAAGCGGGCGGCGTGAACGCGCTCGCGCACCGCTTTGCGCCGCGCGGCATACGCCCGCGAATACAGCCCGTGCTTCAGCCGGTTGCTGTTGCCGTCCGGCGCGCCGCGCCGTTTTCCCGTTCGCAGTCCCATGTCGAGCTACCCCCCACCCGCCCGGCCTCGCGGCTGACGCCGCTCTGCCGGACGACCTCCCCACCAAGGGGAGGTAAGTTCTTTCTTGCCCAATTGAACCTCGCGATTTGAGGAGGGGGTACCCCCTTATCCCTGTTTTGCAGCAGGCCGGCCCTGTCCGGGCGTTTCGGGCTTGGACACGGAGCGGCGCGGCGGAGGCCAGATTTCGCCGTGCAGCACATTGATGTTGTGATTGTACTCGCCCTTGATCTTGGCGATGGCGAGGCCCAACTCGCCGCTCACCCGGAGCAGGGTGACGGCGTTTTCGATTTCGCGCGCCCGGCGGTGGCCATATTCGTCACGGGCAAAATCGATCTTGTGTGCGACCTCCCAACAATCGGAGACGCCTTTCAGCGCCTCGGCAAGTTCCGCTTCCAATGTGGTCAGCGCAGCGGGTTGTAAAACGGCTATTTCGTCTTTCATGGCTCATGTTCCTCTTCGACACGAGCCCACAATTATAAGCGCGATTCCGCCAGCGGGGATAAGTCTGCGGCAAATCCGCGAAGCGCTTGAGCGCATTACCGGATCGGCGACGCGCCAGCGGGGATAAGTTTTTTGCGATTTTCCTAAAGCGCCCGTCTTGCCTTGAACGCCGCCGACAGCGTGCCTTCGTCGAGATAATCGAGTTCGCCGCCCACCGGCACGCCATGCGCCAGACGCGTGACCTTGACGCCCGAAGCCGCCAGCGCATCGAGCAAGTAATGCGCCGTGGTCTGGCCTTCCACCGTCGCGTTCACCGCGATGATGACTTCGTCGACGTCCTTGGCGCGCGCCAGCAGCGCGGCGACGTTGAGACGTTCGGGCGTGATGCCGTCGAGTGCCGACAGCGCGCCGCCCAGAACGTGATAGCGGCCGCGGAACACCCCGGCGCGCTCCAGCGCCCACAGATCGGCAACATCCTCCACCACGCAGAGAATATGCGCGTCGCGCCGCTCATCGCGGCACAGCGCGCAAGGCGAGGTGGTATCGAGATTGCCGCAAATCTCGCAGGTCTTGATCGTGGCGGCGGCCTCGCGCAGCGCGCCCGCCAAGGGCTCGAGCAAAACCTCGCGCTTCTTGAGCAGCTCGAGCGCGGCGCGGCGCGCCGAGCGCGGCCCGAAGCCCGGCAGCTTCGACAGCAGTTGGATCAGGCGTTCGATCTCGGGGCCGATGGTGGACACGCGCTATTCTTCGTCTTTTTCCGGCATCGGCGCGGCGACTTCGTCCATCACGACATCGCGCACCGCGACGATCTCCGCGCCGGGGAAGCGGTCGAGCACGGCGCGCACCAGCGGCTCCTGCAGCACCCGTTCGTGGCGCGCGGCCTTGGCGGCTTTCTTCTGTTCGGCGAGCGTCGGTGCGCCGCCTTCGCGCGCCAGCGTCACCACCCAGCGCGTGCCCGTCCAGTCCTTCAACTTCTGCGCCAGATCGCCCGCCAGGGTGCGCGGCGCACGCGCCGAGGGGCGAAACTCCAGACGGCCGGGTTCCAAGCTCACCAGATGGACGTCGTTTTCCAGATGCACCTTCAGCACCGGGGCGCCGTTGGCCTGGGCCAAACCCGCGATGTCTTCGAGAGTGCGCAAGATCGGCGCGTTGTGCGCCACGGCTTGGGGCGCGGGATTGGCCGCGCTGCGCGCGGACCCCTCCCCCAAAACGCTACGCGTTTTGGACCCTCCCTCAAGGGGAGGGTTGGAATTCGCGCTGCGCGGTGCGGGCGACGTGCCGCCGTCGAGCAGATCGCGCACCAGTTTGTCCGTGGGCGGAAGATCGGCGGCGTAGGCGAGACGGATCAGCGCCATCTCGCAGGCGGCGACCGGACGCGCCGCATCGCGCACCTCGAACAAACCCTTCAGCAGCATC
>Ga0265340_10001814_pt1 | contig 12203 bp, 7 predicted proteins | sample 4CB225metaG_FD_202082 | JGI IMG/M metagenome (GOLD analysis project Ga0265340, IMG submission 202082) | Rhizosphere microbial communities from Carex aquatilis grown in University of Washington, Seatle, WA, United States - 4-CB2-25 metaG | ecosystem: Host-associated > Plants > Roots > Rhizosphere...
AGCACGAAGTAAACCGTAAAGCCATTGCGCAGGGAATGTCGGATTGCCTCCGCTGCCCTGTATGCTCGTGTGCGCACTTTTTTGTGCACATTGCACACGAGATCGCGGGTGCAGCGTGCACCCGGCATTCCCTGCGCCCTCTCTGTTTTCGAAGAGGGGCAAAGAGTTGGTCAAACCCCGGACGCGTCGCGCCGCGGGAACGCGCGTCGCATGTCGGATGACCTCGGAAGGAATTGTGCAGATGCGGGGCCCTGAAATCCCTGTTCCGGCGTTGGCCGAAATTGAAGTTCGCGGTGATGAGGGCGACGCTGAGTGGCGCAAGCGGCCAGGCTTCAAGGCGATCGAGCGCCTGCTATCGCAGCCGCTCAACAATTGTAACGCGCTTTCGCGTCGCGGATGGGTGATCCTGAAAATACTCGCTTTGAGTGAGATGTGCTCTTCTGGGCATCAGGTTGGCCGTAAAATGGTTGCCGTAGCGTCACAATTGTTGCCTCTTCGCAACACTGTGCGAAGATTTAACCGTCATTGCAGCCAGTTCTTGCATACGCCGCTTTTTAGCCACACCCCTCCATGAAATCATCCTTCGTAGGCTGATAGCCACGGCACTCTCGAAGGCGAAGGAAAATCCTCTTTTCCGGGTCCTGCGAGACGGCTGGGGAAACGGGTTCGCGATGGACGCCAAGACCAGCATCAAGAAGAGACTGCCGAGCCGTCACGTGACGGAGGGTCCGGCGCGGGCGCCGCATCGGTCGTATCTCTATGCCATGGGGCTGACCACGCAGCAGATCCACCAGCCCTTCGTCGGCGTGGCGTCGTGCTGGAACGAGGCCGCGCCCTGCAACATCTCGTTGATGCGGCAGGCCCAGGCGGTCAAGAAGGGCGTCGCCTCCGCCGGCGGCACGCCGCGCGAATTCTGCACCATCACCGTGACCGACGGTATCGCCATGGGCCATGACGGCATGCGCTCGTCCCTGCCGTCGCGCGAATGCATCGCCGACTCCGTCGAATTGACCATGCGCGGCCATGCCTATGACGCGCTGGTCGGGCTCGCCGGCTGCGACAAGTCGCTGCCGGGCATGATGATGGCGATGGTCCGGCTCAACGTGCCCTCGATCTTCATCTATGGCGGCTCGATCCTGCCGGGCAATTTCCGGGGCCAGCAGGTCACCGTTCAGGACATGTTCGAGGCGGTCGGCAAGCATTCGGTCGGCGAGATGTCGGACGAAGACCTCGACGAGATCGAACGGGTGGCTTGCCCGTCGGCCGGCGCTTGCGGCGCACAATTCACCGCTAACACCATGGCGACGGTATCGGAAGCCATCGGGCTGGCGCTGCCTTATTCGGCCGGCGCGCCGGCGCCCTACGAGATTCGCGACGCCTTCTGCATGACCGCGGGCGAGAAGGTGATGGAACTGATTGCGTCCAATATCCGGCCACGCGACATCGTCACCCGACGCGCCCTGGAAAATGCCGCGGCGGTGGTGGCTGCCTCCGGCGGCTCGACCAATGCTGCGCTGCACCTGCCGGCGATCGCCCATGAATGCGGCATCAAGTTCGATCTGTTCGACGTCGCCGAAATCTTCAAAAAGACACCTTATGTCGCGGATTTGAAGCCGGGCGGTCGTTATGTCGCCAAAGACATGTTCGAGGTTGGCGGCATACCGCTTCTGATGAAAACGTTGCTCGATAATGGCCACCTGCACGGGGATTGCTTAACCGTCACAGGCCGCACGATCGCCGAAAACCTCAAAAGCGTGAAATGGAATCCGCACCAGGATGTGGTGCGGCCTGCCGACAAGCCGATTACCGTCACCGGCGGTGTGGTCGGCCTGAAGGGGAATCTCGCGCCCGAGGGCGCGATCGTGAAGGTCGCGGGCATGTCGAACTTGAAATTCACCGGGCCGGCCCGCTGCTTCGACCGCGAAGAGGACGCCTTCGAGGCGGTCCAGAAGAAAACCTACAAAGAGGGTGAGGTCATCGTGATCCGCTATGAGGGACCGCGCGGCGGTCCCGGCATGCGGGAGATGCTCTCGACCACCGCGGCGCTGACCGGGCAGGGCATGGGCGGCAAGATCGCCCTGATCACCGACGGCCGGTTTTCCGGCGCAACCCGCGGGTTCTGCATCGGTCATGTCGGGCCGGAAGCGGCCGTGGGCGGCCCGATCGCGCTGCTGCGCGACGGCGATATCATCGAAATCGACGCTGTCGTCGGGACTCTTGACGTAAAGTTGACCGACGCCGAGCTCGGTGAACGCAAGACCAAATGGAAGCCTCGGGAGACCAATCATACATCTGGAGCGCTGTGGAAGTACGCCCAGCAGGTAGGGCCGGCAGTGGATGGCGCGGTGACCCATCCAGGCGGCGCGCATGAGAAACAGTGTTATGCGGATATTTAAGCGTACCATTTTTGCGTTGATTTTAGGGGCCACGCCGGTGGCCTCGCCCGGATTCGCCTTCGACGGGGCACCCGCGAACTCGGATGCGGCCATTCCCGTCGTCGCCGCCCAGCCAGGGGCGGCCGCGACGCTGAAGAAGGCAATACCGCCATCGACCCCGGATACCTCGCTGACCTCGTTGCAATACGCGGCCGAAGGCGGCCACCCCGTCGCGCAATGGAAGCTGGGGCGGATGTATGCCAGCGGCGATGGCGTTACCCAGGACGACCTGCGCGCCTTTGAATATTTCAGCCGCATCGCCAACGCGCATGCCGAAGACAGCCCGTCCGCGCCGCAGGCGGCGATCGTCGCCAACGCCTTCGTCGCGCTGGGGCGGTACTATCTGAACGGCATTCCCAACTCCAAGATCAAGTCGGACCCGGACCGGGCGCGGGAGATGTTCTCCTATGCGGCGTCCTATTTCGGCAATGCGGACGCGCAATACGATCTGGCGCGGCTCTATCTCAAGAGCGCCGGTACCTCACGGGATGATTTCCGCTATGCCGCACGCTGGCTCGGTCTTGCCGCCCAGAAAGGGCAGCACCAGGCGCAGGCCTTGCTCGGCCAGATGCTGTTCAACGGCGACCAGTTGCCGCGGCAGGCCGCGCGCGGCCTGATGTGGCTGACGCTGGCGCGCGACAGCGCCGGCGCCGACGAGGCCTGGATCAAGGACAGCTACAACAAGGCCATCGCCAGGGCTTCGGACGATGACCGCGCGATGGCGCTGCAGATGCTCGAGCACTGGGTGCAGGGCCGCAGGGACTGAGGTGAGATCCAAGGCTCTGCGGGGAGGGCAAAGCGCGACGCCTTACAGGCAGCCACGCGCCAGTTACCCTGCTTCACGCCGTATCGAGATCGAGATCCGCCCAAACCGGGACGTGGTCCGACGGTTTTTCCCAGGCCCGCACATAGCTGTCGATGCCGACGTCGACCAGGCGGTCGGTGGCTTGGGGCGACAGCAGCAAATGGTCGATCCGCAATCCCCAGTTCTTCTGCCAGGCGCCGGCCTGATAATCCCAGAACGTGTACTGGCCGGGCGCGTCGGTGACGGCGCGCAGGGCGTCCGTCAGCCCGAGCCCGAGCAGGGACTGGAAGCTTTCGCGGGTTTGTGGCCGGAACAACGCGTCATTGACCCAGGCCGCCGGGTTATGGACGTCCGCCGGCTTCGGGATGACGTTGAAGTCACCTGCCAGCACCAGCGGCTCTTCTGCCTTAAGCCGTTGCCTTGAATACTCAAGAAGTCGCGACATCCACTTGAGCTTATAGGGATATTTTTCAGTTTCCGGCGGATTGCCGTTGGGCAGATAGAGACAGGCGACCCGGAGCACGCCATGTTTCAGCGTCACCACGCCTTCGAGAAACCGCGCGTGGGCGTCCTCGTCGTCTCCCGCGAGCCCCGATTTGGTCTCCTCGAACGGTAGCTTCGACAGCAGGGCGACGCCATTAAACGTCTTCTGGCCGTGGGTGACGACGTTGTAGCCGAGCGCCTCCAGGGGCTCCCGGGGAAACGCTTCGTCGAGGCATTTGATCTCCTGCAGGCAGACGATATCGGGCGCGCAATCCTTCAGCCAGGTCACGAGGTGATCGATCCGCTGCCGGACCGAATTGACGTTCCACGTAGCAATACGCATGAAAAAGGTCCTGATCCTAACCGCACATTTTCGCTTCCATGGCATACCACGGGCCTCGGCGCTGTGATAACCGTTTAGAAAAAGGCGCAAATGTGCCGAGGGGGCAGGGAGATTTGGCCGCCCGGTTCGCATTTCGGACCGGCTGGCGTAAAACGCTATGAAAAAACGTAATTTGATATTTTCCGCCGGGGTGCTGGCGATTGCCGCGCTGGCCGCTTTTTTCACCCGCGCGACATGGATGGGTGGCGGCGCCAGCGCGCAGGGACCGCAACGGGCGCGCGTGGTCTCGGTCGAACTGGCCAAGGCGGAACGCAAGCCGGTGCCGGTCGATGTCGATTCGATCGGCACGGTGACGCCAATCTCCAGCGTGGCGTTGAAATCGCGGTTGGAGACCACCATCGTCCAGGTGCATTTCGAGGACGGCGCCAAGGTCAGCGAAGGCGATGTGCTGTTCACGCTCGATGCGCGCCAGATCGACGCGCAGATCGAGCAGGCCGAAGGCATGCTCGCCAAGGATCGGGCGCAGCTCGAAGGCGCCCAGCGTGATTTCCGTCGCTATACCGATCTGGTCGGCAAGGGTGCTACCACCCAGGTCAACCTCGACAATGCCAAGACCCAGGCCGACGTCCTGATCGGCACCATCAAGGCGGATCAATCCGCGCTCGACAATCTCAAGGTCCAGAAGAGTTTCACCGTCATCCGCGCGCCATTCTCGGGACGGATCAGCGCGGCCAATGTGAAGGTCGGCAATTTCGTGCGTCCGGCCGATACCGCGCCGCTCGCCATCATCAACCAGATGGCGCCGGTCTACGTCACCTTCGCCATCCCGCAACGCGTGCTCGCCGACCTTCGTGACGCCATGGCGTCGGGGGGATCGAGGGTGGTCGCGACCATCCCCGGCCACGCGCGGTCCGAGGAAGGCAAGGTCGCGATGGTCGAAAACACCGTGGATTCCACCACCGGCATGATCACCGTGCGCGGCATCATGAACAACGAGAACGAGACGCTGTGGCCGGGGATTCTGGTCAACACCAAACTCGTGATCCGGACCGAGGACGGCGTGACGGTGCCGACCGCTGCCGTGCAGCGCAGCCAGAACGGCAACTACGTTTTCATCATGAAGGAGGGTAAGGCCCACGTTCAACCGGTGAATGTCAGCCGCACTTTCCAGGGAATGTCCGTCGTCGCGTCAGGATTGGCCGGCGGCGAGGACGTCGTTGTCGACGGGCAATTGCTGTTGTCGGAGGGAACCCCGGTCGCGCCACGTGTGCCCAAGGCAGGGGCCTGATCGATGACCCTTTCGGAGCTTTGTATCCGTCGCCCGGTCATGACGACGCTGTTGACCGCGTCGATCATCGCGTTCGGGGTGTTTGGTTTCCGCCTGCTGCCGGTCTCGGCGCTGCCCAAGGTCGATTTCCCCACCATTGCCGTGACCGCGACGTTGCCGGGAGCCAGCGCGGACACCATGGCGGCCTCCGTCGCCGGTCCGATCGAACGCCAGCTGTCGACCATCGCCGGCATCTCGTCGATGTCCTCGACCTCCTCGCAGGGCAGCACCTCGATCGTGATCCAGTTCGATCTCAACCGCAACATCGACGCTGCCGCGCTCGACGTGCAGACCGCGCTCACCATCGCGCAGCGCCGGCTGCCGATCGAAATGACGATCCCGCCGAGCTTCCGCAAGGTTAATCCATCGGATTTTGCGGTGCTGTTCGTCTCGTTGAGTTCCGAGACGCTGCCGCTGTCGGCGGTCAATGAATACGGCGACATCACGATCGGCCAGGCGCTGTCGCAAATTCAGGGCGTCGCCCAGGTCGTGATTTTCGGCAGCCAGAAATTCGCGATCCGGGTACAGGCCGATCCGGAAGCTGCCGCAGCGCGCGGCGTATCGCTGGAAGATATCCGCGCTGCGGTCTCGCGGGCCAATTCGTCGACGCCGGTCGGCACGCTGAACGGCCCGAAACAGGACGTCGCGCTTCAGGCCTCCGGCCAGATGGACAAGGCGGCCGACTATCGCCACGTGATCGTCGCCTGGCGCAACGGCTCGCCGGTCCGGCTCGACGAGATCGCAAAGGTCTATGACAGCGTCGAGAACGACAAGACGGCGACCTGGTTCAACGGCGCCCGCTCGATCGTGCTCGCAATCTACAAGCAGCCCGACGCCAACACCGTCGCCGTGGTCGATGGTGTTTTGGCGAAGCTGCCGATGCTGCGGGCGCAGATCCCGCCGTCGGTCAAGATCGACGTCACCATGGACCGTGCGGTGTCGATCCGTCAGTCCGTCAGCGACGTCGAGGAGACCCTGCTGATCGCCATCGGTCTTGTGATCCTGGTGATCTTCCTGTTCCTGCGCTCGGCGTCGGCGACCCTTATCCCGGCGCTGGCGGTGCCGATCTCGCTGCTCGGCACCTTTGCAGCCATGTACATGCTGGACTTTTCCATCAACAACATGACGCTGTTGGCGCTGACGCTGTCGGTGGGCTTCGTGGTCGACGACGCCATCGTCATGCTGGAGAACATCGTTCGCCATATCGAGCATGGCATGCGTCCCTATGAGGCAGCCCTGAAGGGCGCCCGCGAGATCGGTTTTACGATTATTTCGATCACGTTTTCGCTGATCGCCGTGTTCATCCCGGTGCTCTTGATGGGCGGCATCGTCGGCCGCGTGTTCCGCGAATTCGCGGTCACGATCGCGGTGGCGATCATCTTGTCCGGCTTCGTCTCGCTGACGCTGACGCCGATGCTGTGCGCCCGTGTTCTCAAGGCGCACGACGAGACGAAAAAACCGAACATCGTGCTTCGCACCTTCGAGCGGATGTTCGAGGCCTGGCTTGCCGCCTACGAATGGGCGCTTGATTGGGTGCTTGCCCGCAAGGCGTTGATGCTGGTGGTGACGCTGGCGACGCTCGCCGGAACGGTCGCGCTCTACGTCCTCGTGCCCAAGGGGTTCTTCCCGCAGGAAGATACCGGCTTCCTGTCGGGCGTGACGGAAGCCGCGACCGACACGTCGTTTGAGGCCATGTCGATTCGCCAGCAGGAGCTGACCGATATTCTGAGCCGGGATCCAGCGGTCGAATACATCAACTCGACGGTCGGCGCGGGCGGTCCGAACTCGACCGCCAATTTCGGCCGGCTGTTCATCGCGCTGAAACCGAGGGCCGAACGCCAGTCGGCGATGGTGGTGATGGCGCGCCTGCGTCAGAAGGCCACGCAGGTGCCGGGCATGCAGGCGTTCTTCCAGGCCATCCAGAACCTGAACATCGGCGGGCGGCCGTCGAAGAGCCAGTACCAATACGCGCTGCAGAGCGGCGACACCGAAGCGCTGTACCGTCAGGCGCCGGAAATGCGCGAGAAGATATCGAAAATACCGGGATTGCTCGACGTCACCACCGATCTCTATATCAAAAATCCACAGATGACCGTCGACATCGACCGCGAAAAGGCCGCGGTCTATGGCGTCACCGTCGATCAGGTCCGCAACCAGCTCTACAACGCCTATGGCGCGCGCCAGGTCGGCACCATCTACATGCCGTCCAACGATTACCAGATCATCCTGGAGGCGCAGCCGCAGTTCCGGGTCGATCCGTCCGACCTCTCCAAGCTCTATGTAAAGACCGCCAACAACCAGACCATTCCGCTGGACGCGGTGGCAAAGCTGGTGCCGTCGGTCGGCCCGCTGCAGATCAACCATCAGGGCCAGCAGCCCGCGGTGACGATCTCCTTCAACCTCGCGCCGAACTACTCGCTCGGCTACGCGGTGGACGAGATTACCAAGATCGAGCAGAGCTCGAACCTTCCGGCCGCCATCGCCACCGGTTTCTCCGGCACGGCGCAGGTGTTCCAGGATTCACTGCGCGGGCAGGGCGTCCTGATCCTGGCAGCGGTGTTCGCGGCCTTCGTGATCCTCGGCATCCTCTACGAGAGCTTCATTCACCCGATCACCATCATTTCCGGCCTGCCGTCGGCGGGCATCGGCGCGATCCTCACCTTGATGATGTTCAACATGGAACTCTCGGTCATCGCGATGATCGGCATCGTGATGCTGGTCGGTATCGTCAAGAAGAACGCCATCATGATGGTGGATTTTGCGCTTGAGCGCCGCCGTGTGGGCTTGAGCGCCGAGCATGCCATCCGGGAAGCGGCGCTGCTGCGGTTCAGGCCGATCATGATGACGACCTTCGCGGCGATTTTCGGCACCTTGCCGATTGCGATCGGTGCCGGTGCCGGCGCCGAACTGCGTCAGCCGCTTGGCGTCGCCGTGGTCGGCGGCCTCTGCGTGTCGCAGCTGCTCACGCTGTTCATCACCCCCGTGATCTACATCTATCTCGACCGCATCGATCGCCGGCTGAAAAGGCGGCTCGAACCGCAAGGCGATGAAGCCGGGAACCCCGATCGCCCGCACGTCGTTGCGGCGGAGTAACGCGGTTAATGACGGCCACGCCTGCCCGGTATTTATACGGGCAGGAAATTAACGCCATCGAAGCCACGGTGGCCCCATTTCCTGATGCTGCACAGAAGGTCCGCGCAGCATGAAATGGTCCGGTGATTTGTCGACCCCGAAGCGGACCGGGCGTGACGCCCCTTTGGCGACATTCCTCTATTGGCTGGTAGGCTTCTCCATCGCCAACGGATTTGACGCCGGTGACGTCAGCGAACGCGAGATGCGCCGCATCCGCGCCAAGCAGATCGGCGCGGTGGCACGCCTCGTTCCGGTCACCATGACCGTCAATCTTGGCAACGTCGCGATTGTCCTGTTCGTATTCTGGAATACCGGATTTGACCTCTTCCTCAGCGCCTGGGCCTCGGCGATCGCTGCAGCCGCTGTCATGGCGACGCGGTCGTGGGCGCGATCGTGCCGTAACCCGCCTACGGAAGTGTCGCGCAACGCCACAAGGCGGATGACGGTTCAGGCCTTGGTGCTGGCACTGACCTGGGGCGCGATGCCGGTGGTACTGCTTCCGGTGATCGAGCCGACGCATCAATTGATCGTCGCCTGCCTGATGGCGGGAATGATCTCGGCGGGCGGCTTTGCGCTCGCCAGCGTGCCTAGCGCCGGACTGGCCTATACTTGGACGATGACCTGCGCGTCAGTACTGGCGCTGTTGCTTTGCCGGGTTGAACTGTTCACGATCACTGCGATTTTCCTCGTGATCTACGCCGTCTTCATTTCGCGCAACGTGGTCTCGAACGGCAAGCTGTTCTTCGACAATCAGCTGGCGCGGTTGCAGCTCGAACGCCAGACCGAAACCATCTCGCTGTTGCTCAAGGAGTTTCAGGAAAACGCCAGCGACTGGCTGTGGCAGACCGATGCCGAGGGCAGGCTGACCCACGTTCCCCAGCGTTTTGTCGAAGTGGCGCAGATGCCGCCGCAGTTGCTGCTCGGCGCCAAGCTGGTCGAAGCCATGGAAATTCTTTGTCCCGCCGACGGACCCGCCGTCGCCGGCATTGCCGCCTCGATGGAACAGCACGAACCGCTGCACGATGTCATCGTCCACGTCGTCGCCGGCGGCCAGGCCCGCCTGTGGGCGATGTCGGCAAAGCCGGCACGCGATCATAATGGCGTCTTCATCGGCTATCGCGGCGTCGGCCGCGACGTCACCGAGCGCTGGCGGGCGGAGCAGGCCGAAGCGGAGAACCGGGCGAAGTCCCGCTTCCTCGCCATGATGAGTCACGAAATCCGTACCCCCATGAACGGCGTGCTCGGCCTGGCGAGCATGCTGCTGGAGACCAAGCTCGATCCGGAACAGCATCACGCGGTCGCCACCATCCGCGAATCCGGCGACAATCTGCAGCGGATTCTCAATGACATTCTCGACCTCTCGAAGCTCGAGGCCGGCCGGTTCGAATTCGAGTCGATCGAATTTTCACCGGCCGCGCTGGTGGATGCGGTGGCCTCGATTATCGGATCAAGCGCGAAAACCAAGGGACTAACGGTCAAAATCGAGGTCGATCCGAAACTGCCGAGGGCCCTCTCTGGCGATCCCGCCAGGATCCGTCAGGTTCTGCTCAATCTTGCTTCCAACGCCGTCAAATTTACCGAATGTGGCGGCGTGACGATCGCGGTCGCCTGTGCGTCGCGCGACGATAGCCGCGCCGTCGTGGAATGGCGCTTGACCGATACCGGTATCGGAATCCAGCCGGACCGGGTCGGTCGCCTGTTCGCGGATTTCGCCCAGGCCGACGTCTCGATCAACCGCCGTTTCGGCGGTACGGGGCTCGGCCTTGCCATCAGCCGCCGCATCGTCGAACAAATGGGCGGGGCCATTGGCGTCAACTCCGTCCCGGGTGTGGGAACCACGTTCCGGTTCAGCCTGACCCTGCCGTGGAGCGACAAACCGGTGTCCGATCAGCGCGTCGATCGGGTCGGGGCCGACGATCTGAAGGCCAGCATCGCCGCGCTCGGCCGGCCGTTGCGGGTGTTGATCGCGGAGGATGACGCCACCAATCGGATGGTGGTCGTGAAGATGCTGCAGGAGTTCAACGTTGAGACGCGGATCGCGACCGACGGCGTGCAGGCGGTGCGGTCGGCCTCGGAGGCCGACTATGATTTGATCCTGATGGATGTGCGCATGCCCGAAATGGACGGACTTGCGGCGACGCGGGCGATCCGCGCCCGTGGCGACCGCTTCGCCACGCTGCCGATCATTGCTTTGACCGCGAACGCATTCCCGGAAGATATCAAGCTGTGCCGCGAGTCCGGCATGTCTGATTTCCTTGCCAAGCCGCTGCGCAAGCCGGCGATGGTGGCGGCGATCTTGCGGGCCATCGGTCGGGCCGTAGCACCGGCCGGTTCATCGCCTGTCGTGCAGGCCTCATCGACGGGATCCTCGCCGCTCGACCGGACGGGGCTGGCGCACCTCACCGAGGCGATCGGCGTCGAAGGCGTGCGGCAGACTTTCGCGGTCTTTGCACGCGAGACCGAAGCGCGGCTTGCACTATTCCAGGAGTTCATGGAAGGCGACAATCGCGAGCAGATCGAGATCGAGGCCCATGCGATGAAGGGGGCGGCGAGGTCACTGGGCGCGGGCGAGATGTCGGATATCGCACGGCTGATCGAACAGCGCGCCGCAAGGATCAGCGCCGCCGAGATGCGGGAGGCGGTGTTGCAGCTCGACGCTGCCTTTCGCAGAATGCGCCGGGAGTTCGAAGCGGATAGCGCGCAGGTCGCCTAGACCGGGCAGGGGAAACCGAACAAGGCGTTCAGATCGAGAAACTGGTGCCGCAGCCGCAGGATGCCGTCGCGTTGGGATTGACCACCCGGAACGACGCGCCGATCAGATCGTCGACGAAATCGACCTCGGAGCCGGCCAGAAACGGCACCGAGGCCGGATCGACCAGTACCACGGCACTGTCGCGCGCGATGACCAGATCGTCTTCGGCCTTGGCGCGTTCGATATCGAACTTGTATTGAAAGCCGGAGCAGCCACCGCCCTCAACGCTGATGCGCAGCATGGCGCCTTCACCCTCGGTCTTGAGGATTTCCCCGATGCGGCGGGCCGCCCGCTCGCTGATGGCGACATTGGCTGCTGTCATGAACTCGCTCCAATCGTCGGCCTATACCCAAATTATTTGGTATCCGGCCCTGAAGTCTAGTTAAGTGCCCCTGGCGCCGGAATCAAACCCCTATAGGAGACTATTACACCGTGTCGGTCGGAATGGCTGCTCCTCGTTCGGTCTTTGCCTGCGATCCCGACCGCAGCCGCGGACGGCTGTTCGAGGAACCGCCCAGCAAGACCCGCAGCCCGTTCCGGCGAGATTGCGACCGGGTGATTCATTCCACCGCTTTTCGCCGCCTCAAGCACAAGACCCAGGTTTTCGTGTTCCACGAAGGCGATCATTACCGTACCCGGCTGACCCATTCGCTGGAGGTGGCGCAGATCGCCCGCGCGCTGGCCCGGCAACTCGGGCTCGACGAGGATCTCACGGAAACGCTGGCGCTGGCCCATGACCTCGGCCATCCCCCGTTCGGGCACGCCGGGGAGCGGGCGCTGGATGCCTGCCTGCAGGCCCATGGGGGATTCGACCACAACGCCCAGACCTTGCGGGTCGTCACCGCGCTGGAGCACCGCTATCCCGAATTCGACGGACTCAACCTGACCTGGGAATCGCTGGAAGGCATCGTCAAGCACAATGGCCC
>Ga0265340_10001816_pt1 | contig 12196 bp, 2 predicted proteins | sample 4CB225metaG_FD_202082 | JGI IMG/M metagenome (GOLD analysis project Ga0265340, IMG submission 202082) | Rhizosphere microbial communities from Carex aquatilis grown in University of Washington, Seatle, WA, United States - 4-CB2-25 metaG | ecosystem: Host-associated > Plants > Roots > Rhizosphere...
GTTGCCAAGCGATGAGAAATTGATCGAGCACATGCCCACCGCTACCAGGGCCGCGCCGGAGAGCAGCAAGCTTGGCATGAACGCCGCCGCCAGTACCGCCAGCCCAAACAGCAGCGAGGCGCCGACTAGTTTGTAAGGCATGATGCCCTTGCGGCTGGCAAAGAAAATTCCTCCGATGGCCGCCCCGGCTCCCATCGAACCGGTCAGGAAAGCATAGCTGCTGGCATCTCCCTTGAATGTAATATGTGCGATGAGCGGTAGGCTGACCTGGAATTCAAATGTGAGCGTACCGATGATCGCCATCATCAACAGCGTGGAACCAAGCACAGGCGTGGAGACTACGTATTTGAAACCCTCACGGATCTGACCTTTGGAGCGCGGCACGGGCGGGGTGACGAGCAGCTCATCGGGGCGCATCATGCCGAGCATGATCACCACAGCAATGTATGAAACCCCATTGATAATGAAACAGGGCGCCAGCCCGAAAGCAGCGATGACCCCTGCCGCGATGGCCGGGCCGATGATGCGCGCCAGGTTGACCAGGGTCGAATATAATGTTACGGCGTTTCGGATGTGGTCCGGGCCAACCAATTCAACATATAAGGTCTGCCGGGCGGGGTTGTCGAAGACGGTGACGATGCCCAGGCAAAAGGCCAGGATGTAAACCATCCAGACCTTTACCAGGCCGGTTGCCACCAACACGCCCAGGATCAATGCCAGGATGCCGGATATCGATTGTGTGAAGTACAGGATCTTTCGTTTGGAAATGCGGTCGGCGATTACCCCGCCGTACGGACCCAGGAATAGGATGGGGAGGTACTGCAAAGCAGTGGTGATACCCAGGGCAGTGCCGGAGTTGGTAAGCGTGAGCACCAGCCAGGCCTGGGCCACCGACTGCATGAATGTGCCGGAGGTGGAGATGATCTGCCCGATGTAATAGTATCGGTAATTGCGGATATACAGCGACGAGAAAGTCTCGCGGCTGTATTGTCGCAGGTATCTGGATATCTGTTCCATGATCTCACAGGTTTATGCCTGGTTCTCGAATCATTATACTATTCCAAATAACCCGCCCATAAAAAATCCTAGAGTTGACACAAGCTTGCGTTGCTGAAATCCGAAATATATATGTATGATAAATTTAATCTACATTCGTCGAATATTAATTAGAATATTTGACATACTCTGGATTATTCAGCGAAATCCAAAAGAAAGGAGAATATTTCATCATGTTATTCGCTCCGAAAGAAAGTGGCCAGGGTTTAGTCGAATATGCGCTTATTCTTGTTCTAGTCGCCATTGTTGTTATCGCAGCCCTGATGATCCTCGGCCCGCTCATTGGTAACACATTCAGTACAATCAATAAAAGCCTCAATAGAGTATAGTTTCCCTTCGTTCGTCGTGAGCTGTGGGCCTCCATCGGATTGATGGAGGCCCACTCGTTTTTTTTCGACCCGATTTTAATAGGTCAACCTGATCCAACCCTAATGCTTCTTCCATAAATCTAAAAATTCGTTTCCATAATTTAAAGGGTAAAAAAACAAATAAATTGGTTTAGAAAATTATGCAGTACCCTGGTAAACGCATACCGCTTTTAAGCGGTATGCATTTTTAAACCTTCATTGATGCCTTGGCCATCCCACAGGCAGGCAGGTCGGAGCTTAACTTTCAAGGATAACCATCCATGTCATGGGACTTTTCTGATTAGTACTTATGGGTGCAGACTATTCGTACAATTCTGGTATTATATGACCGGTTATTTGTCAATTGAAGGAGAGCAACCATGATATTCAGAAATAATCGCTTGAGCGTTATGCTATTTACAGTCCTGTTGGTGCTTGCCATGAGTGCACTCAGGGTTGTTCCTGTTTTTGCAGACGATGTAACCCCGCCTCCGGCGCAGCCAGGGGCAGCTTCGCAATCCGGATCGCAGACTTCTTCCAGTAATGCACCGGCAGCTTCAGGCTCACTGTCATCTTCGAACAATTCTTCGGCGGTCTCAGACTCACAAAGTTCGTCCAATAATGGTCCGGCTGCCTCAGACGCGCAAACTTCTTCCACCGATGCGTCGACGGCATCCGGCTCACAAGCATCCTCAACTGGCGCGCCGGTTGTCTCACAACCCCAAACTTCGTCCACTTCTGCACCTGCTGCGGTGGGTTCACAAACTTCGTCAACCGACGCTCCGGTGACCAATGCGACGAATGCGCCAGCTGCCAGCACAAGCACTTCTGTCAATGCGAGCTCAACACCCGACCCGATTAACAACACGACCTCTTCCGTCGTGGAGAGCGCCACCCCTGCGCCCGGTAGCACAGTTGATAATATCGCAGTGACCGCGACCACTACGGTCGCTGAGAGCGCAACCCCTGTAGTAAATGCTTCTGCAACTCAACCTTCTCCGACTGATTCTGCTGCGACACTCTCTCAGGTACCTGCCAACACAAATGTTGTGGTGCTAGATGCGGCCGGAGTTTCTGTGCCTTTGGCTTCGTCGCAGGCCGCACAGATCATAGCCACCGGTGACCCGATGTGGTGTCCAACCGGAATCAATCCCGGTAGTGCAGGCTGCACAGCATCCACCCTTAAATTCAATGGAGTCGGTGGTTTACTGTCCCTGATCTCCGGTAAGACCGTGCCTGGCACGATCTGGATAGAAACTACATATAGCAGCGTCGGCGAAGGCGGACCCGTCACGCTGAATAACTCGCTTGGCACAACCTCGAATTTTGCATTGACCGTCAAAGGCGGCTGGAATGGCAGTCTGGGCGGTGCGGCCGCGATTACAGGCACATCCACCTTCAACGTCCCATTGACCATTAACTGGAACGCCGACGTTACACTCAATGACATTGAAGTCTCAGGCATTGCCTCAGCTGGCACGGCTGCCCTGACTATAACCACCCCCAAGAATATCACTCTGAATCGTGTCCACGTACATACCAACAGCGGCGCAGGCAACCGCGGCGCCAGCCTGGATGACACTGTCAGCAGTGGCACCGGCGATGTGAATATCACATCCAGTGAGTTCGCTGCCAATAACAGCGACAACCTGTCCGTGAAATCCAATGGCACCATCACGCTCACCAATGTCCTGGCGTTTGGAAGCGTCAACGGCTCAGGAGCGATCCTGGATAACTCCACGGGCACACTCAAGTCCGTGACTCTCAATGGCAATAATTCCATTGTTACCCAGCCCTGGCTCAACGGTGGTGTGGGTGTTCCCGTCAACTCCTTCGATAGCAATTTCAATAATGGGTTGCAGGTCTTATCCAAGGGCCCCATCACCATCTCCAACCTGATCGCCAATAACAACGCAAATAACTATGGCGCTCAACTTAATAACACCTTCTCTGGAACTGGCTCCCCTCAGGCGGTTACTCTTACCGGCATCAACCAGTTCAACACCAACCACCTCGACGGGTTGAACGTTGCCAGCTATGGCGCGGTATCGCTCGCCGGCCTCACCGCCAACAACAGCGCCTCAGGAAATGGCGTTTATGTGGATAACCGCGGCAACCTTATCACGCCGCCCGATGTGAACGTCACCGGCATCAACCAGTTCAACAACAACTGGTTTGACGGTTTGGATATCTTTACCAACGGCGCCATCTCCCTCAGCAACGTCACAGCCACAGGGGACGGGCAGAGCGCGATTGTGGGTTTTGGCGTTTATCTGGATAACTGCAACTTCGCCGGCACCTGCGCCAACCTGACCACCAAACCCGTTACCCTGACCGGCACCAATAATCTATCCTTCAACTTCACTACCGGTTTGCTTGTGAGGTCAAAGGGTGTCATCACCATCAGCAACCTGACCGCCAATGCCAACACACACGGCTTCGGCGCCAAACTCGACAATCACTTCCTCGGTACCGCCTTACCGCAGGCGGTCACCCTTACCGGCGTCAACCAGTTCAACACCAATTATTTCGACGGCTTGAACGTGGTAAGCAATGGCGCCGTCTCGCTTGCCAGCCTTACCGCTAACAACAACGGCACTGTGGCTGCAGGCGGCTCATACGGCTACGGCGTCAATGTGGATAACCTCGGCAACCTTATCGCACCGCCCGATGTGACCGTGTCCGGCACCAATCAGTTCAATAACAACTGGCTGAGCGGTCTTGAAATTCTCACCAATGGCGCCATATCCCTCAACAACGTCACCGCGACGACGAACGGCCAGAGCAGCTCATTCGGTTATGGCGTCTACCTTGATAACTGTAACTTCGTTGCAGCCTGTGCCAACCTCACCACCAAACCCGTTACCCTGACCGGCACCAATAACCTTTCCACCAATTACACTACCGGTTTGTTCGTGAATTCCAAGGGCATCATTACCATCAGCAACCTGACTGCCAACAGTAATACGAATGGTTACGGCGCCTGGCTCGACAACCACTTCCTCGGTACTGCCTTACCGCAGGCGGTTACCCTCACCGGCGTCAATCAATTCAATGGCAACCCCGTAACCGGTTTGAGAATTGTTAGCAATGGTGCGGTATCGCTCGCCAGCATAACTGCCAATAACAGCACTTCCGGATACGGTGTCTCTGTGAATAACCGCGGCAGCCTCCTCGCACCTGCTGATGTGAACGTGACAGGCACCAACCAGTTCAACACCAACTTTTACGACGGCTTGAATATATTAAGTTATGGTGCCATTTCCCTTAACAACGTGACCGCCACAAACAACGGGCAGGGCCACTTCGTCAATTTCGACTATGGCGTCAACCTGGATAACTGCACCCCGTCCGGTTCCGTCTGCACCAATACCAATGCCAAGGCCGTCACACTCACCGGAATAAATTACCTGTTAAATAATTACGACACCGGTTTGTTCGTCAAGTCCAAGGGCGCCATCACTGTCGACGACCTGTCTGCCACTGGCAACACAAATGGCTACGGCGCCTGGCTGGAGAATGACTATACCGGCTCGGTCGGGCTCATCACCATCAACGGCGGCCTGTTCTATCCCAACGGCCTCGGCCCCCTGCACATATTGAGCAATATAGCGGATGTATACATTAGCGCCCCCATGTGGTGCCCCGTGGGAGTTACACCCGGTGCAGCAACTTGTTCACACACGATATACCCCAGCCTGGCAGCTCTTGCTTTGGGCGCCGGTGTGGGCTTTACTCCGAACGTGCCCGGTGTGATCTGGATCCAGAATTCAACCTTCGCTTCGACCGGCGCTATCCTTTTCGATGGGAACGCAGGCTGGGCTCTATATTCTGCCAATGCTCTCACCTTCCAGGGCGGCTGGAGCGGCCTGGGCACCACCATCATCTCCTCCACTCCTTCTGTGATACAGGATCCATTAAGCATCGTCAATTGGCATGCCAACGTCACGCTCAACGACATTGAGATCAAAAACATTAGCACAACCGGTCCGGCTGCGCTGACCATCACCACCACTAAAAACATCACTCTGACGCGTGTGCACGTTCATGATAACACCGGCATCAACAGAATCGGCGCCAGCCTGGATGGAACCTTCAACAGTGGTACAGGCAATGTAATCGTGACTTCCAGTGAGTTCGATAATAATTATGGTAATAACCTGAATATCGTCTCCAACGGGTCCATCACACTCACGAACATCCTGGCGTTGGGGAGTACTCATGGCTCGGGAGCCGTCCTGGATAATCATCTGTCTGCCACACCCATGAGCGTGACCGTTACCGGCGATAATTCATATCTCACCCTGGCATGGATCAACAGCGGGGCGGGTGATTTCGTCAATTCCTTCAGCAACAACTTCAATGACGGATTGCAGGTGTCGTCTATTGGCACGATCACACTGATGAACATCACCGCCAACCATAACGGCGCTTCGGGTGGCACCCACAGCTTTGGCGCCGAAGTGACCAATGATTTTTCTCCTGCTACGGCAGGTGTGACCCTGACCGGTCTGAATATCTTCAACGAAAACTTTAAGGACGGTCTGTTCATCAAAAGCCTGGGGCCGGTGATAGCCAGCAACCTGACCGCCGATTCGAACGGGAGCTCGGGCAGCGGCGTCGAGATAGATAACCACGATGCCATCACCGCCCAGCCCGTGACGCTCACCGGATCCGGCGAATTCAAGTCCAACTATCAATCGGGGTTGAGCATCCTTTCCAACGGGCTCATCACGCTGAACAACCTCATAGCCGACAAGAATTTAGGCTCCGCCACCCCTTGCCCGGGAAATCCATCCAATCCCGCTCTCTCCTCCTGCTCGGGCGTGTACTTATATAACAGTTACCCCACCTATAGTTCGGGTGTGACGATCACCGGCAGCAATGAATTCAACTTCAACAACAACTACGGCCTGCTCATCCATTCCAACGGAATTGTCAGCCTTGCCAACCTCACAGCTAACGGTGATGGCGTAGGTAGCGGAACGGGTTACGCGGTGTATGTGGACAACTCAACCGCCCCGGCGCCGAAAGCCGTCACCATCAGCGGCGCCAACAGCATGGATGCAAACCGTAAAGGCTTGTATGTATCGTCCATAGGTGCCATTACCGCCAATAACGTGTCGGTCACACAAAGCACCGGTTCCGATGGCGCTTTATTGAAGAATGACAATCCGGGTGGGGTTGGTGATGTGACCCTGACCGGCATTAATACCTTCAACGGAAACGACAATGGCAACGGTCTGATCATCACCAGCTTTGGCGCGATCAGCCTAAGCAGTGTAACCGCTCAAAACAATGGGTATTCCTCCATTTTTGGTGCAGGAATAAATTTGGATAATCACGCCAGCACTTTGGCGATGCCTCCGGGCGTCACACTGAGCGGCACATACCTTAGCTATAATAATGGGGAAGACGGGGTCGTTATCCAAACCAAAGGGTTGGTGACGGTCAGCAATCTGACAGCCAACTCAAATGGGTATGCGGCTATCGTCGGTCACGAAAGCGGTCTGAACGTTGTTAATACGTTTGGAACGGCAGGTGTAACTCTGACCGGCACGAATACTTTTAATTCAAACTACCTCAACGGGATTTGGGTCACTTCCAAAGGGCCGATCACAATTAGCAATGTCACCGCCGACTACAATGATCACGGAAACGGAGCCGACCTGGTTAACACTGCCGGCATCGTCAGCAGTCCGCAGAACGTCACGATCACCGGCACAAATGATTTCAACAGCAACAATTCAGATGGCCTGGTCATCCAAACCTATGGTGTCATCAGCATCAATAATGTGACATCCGATGATTCAATTACCGGCAGCGGAGCTATCCTGGATAACCACACCGGAACCTTGGTGGAAGGTGTGACATTGACCGGCACCAACACATTCGATTACAACCACGTGGATGGACTCGACGTCACTTCGCTGGGACAGATCACGGCCAGCAATCTCAATACATATAACACCTATACAGGGAACAGCGCTTCCCTGAATAACTCTTTAGGCACTGCCGGAGTGACGCTGAGCGGGACCAACACATTCGATTTCACTCTTGTCGCCACCGGCTTATTGATCCAGACCCGCGGGGCGATATCGATCAGCAATGTCACGGCTGACAATAACAGCAATACTTCCGGGTATTATGGTCTTGACCTGGAAAACTGGTCTGCCCTTTCTCCGCAACCGGTGACTCTGACAGGGACGAATGAATTGGATGACAACTATAACAGCGGGCTTTTCATCCGGTCCATCGGCCTGGTTACCATCAGTAATTTAACGGCAAGCCACGATGGGTCCGGCAGCGGCTCGGACGGCTATGGCCTTGAAGTCTCCAACTTGTCTAACACAACAGGTGTCAATCTGACCGGCTCCAATTATTTCTATCATAACTATACTGGCGGTTTGTCCGTGTATTCCAAGGGCCCGATAACGCTCAACAGCATTTCCGCTACTTATTCCACAATGACGGGTTCCATTGGCGCAAGCTTGAACAACCTCGCCAGCACTCCACTCAGTCCTCAGAATGTCACCATTACCGGCACCAATGATTTCAGCAGCAACGATGGTGACGGCCTTGACATTAAAACCTATGGCGCTATCAGCCTCAATAATGTGACCTCCAATGCGTCGGTCAATGGCAGCGGAGCCAGCCTCGATAATTCCACCGGGACGACGGCCAAAACTGTGACGCTGACCGGTACCAATGAGTTCAACAGCAACCAGGTTAATGGTCTGTCTATTCTGTCCCTGGGCCTTATCACCACCAGCAACCTGACTGCCTCGAATAATTTCAATGGCCGCGGCGCGTCCTTCGATAACCACCTGGGAACCGGTGGAGTAACCCTGAGCGGTACCCTTACTTTCAATACCAATCCAAAGGGTACGGGCCTGTATATTGTGAGCCGTGGTGCGATCACAATTACTAGCATTACTTCACTCAGCAACGGCAATGCTGCCGGCGAGTACGGGGCCTACCTAGATAACTCAGCTGGTTCTGCACAGCCTGTGACCCTGACAGGCACGAATGATGTAGAAAGCAACTATGACAGCGGTCTCTACATAAAGTCATCCGGCCTGGTTACGATCAGCAACCTGACAGCTTCTTCTAACGGCACCGGTTTGAGCCATGGGTATGGCCTGGATATTTCCATTGCCGCTGCCAATACAGGCGTCAATATCACTGGTTCAAATACGTTTTACAACAACTATTCTGGCGGCTTATCTGTATATTCCAAGGGGCCGATAACGCTTAACAGCATTTCCGCCAACCAATCCACAAACGCAGGCGCCACCGGCGCCATCTTGAACAACCTCGCCAGCACCCCGCTCAGTCCGCAGAACGTTACCATCACCGGTACGAATGATTTTGGCAGCAACGATGGTGACGGCCTTGACATCCAGACCTATGGAGCCATCAGCCTCAATAATGTGACCTCCAATTATTCGGTCAATGGCAGCGGGGCCAGCCTCAATAATTCCACTGGGACGACAGCCAAAACCGTAACGCTGACCGGCACTAACGGGTTCAACAACAACCATGTTAATGGTCTGTCTATTCTTTCCCTGGGGCTTATCTCCGCCAGCAACCTGACTGCCTCTAGTAACACCACTGGCCGCGGTGTGTCCTTCGATAACCACCTGGGGACTGGCGGAGTAACGTTGACCGGTACCAACACCTTTAATAACAACTCGCAGGATACTGGTCTGTTTATCCTGACACACGGTGCCATCAGTCTAAGCATTGTGACGGCCAACGATAACGGCAATTCTTCCGGCGAGTATGGGGCTTCCCTGAATAACTCGGGTGTCACCGCGCAGCCGGTGACATTGACTGGTGCAAATAATTTCTATGACAATTGGGACAGCGGGCTTTTCATCCAGTCCACAGGCCTGGTAACACTCAACACCCTGACGTCTGAGTACAATGGTGTAGGTGGCACACATGGTTTTGGTCTGGAAATTACCAATGCCGCTGCCAGTACGGGCGTCAACCTTACTGGCTCCAATACGTTCTACAACGATCATTCCGGCGCGCTGTCCATATATTCCAAGGGACCCATCACGCTCAACAACATCCAGGCCACCAATTCTTCGACGGCAGGCGCCATCGGAGCCTTGCTGGACAACACCGCCAGCGGCTCTGGCAGTCCGCAGAATGTCACCATCGCAGGCACCAATGATTTCAGCTACAACAATAGTGATCTTCTCAACATAAAGACCTACGGCGCCATCAGCCTCAACAATGTTACCGCCAGTAATTCGACCACCGGCAGCGGAGCCAGTCTCGATAATTCCACCGGAACAACAGCCAAATCCGTGACTCTAACTGGCACGAACGCTTTTAATAACAACAACCTGGATGGTCTGGACATCACTACTTTGGGTGGGGTCACGGCCAGCAGCCTTACTGTTGGCTACAACGGCCTAAACGGCGCCACCCTTTCCGCTGGTGGAAACGTCACATTTAGCGGCACAAACCAATTCTACGGTAACGCCGCAGGGTATGGGCTTTCCATCCATACCTCAGGTGTGATCAACCTTAATAATGTCACCGCCAATAGCAACGGCTCTTATGGCGCGGACCTGGATAATACCTTCGCCCTTACCCCTCAGGCTGTGACTTTGTCAGGTACCAATCAGTTCGATAACAACCATACCTACGGTCTCTTCCTCCGATCCAACGGCGCGGTCACACTTGCCAGCCTGACAGTTCAGTACAATGACCAGGGTAACTTCGCCGGCGTTTATGGGGCTGACATTGATAACACCAATCTCTCCCTCATCCAACCCGTGAGCCTCACTGGCACCAGCCAGTTCTATGGGAACCATGATCGCGGCTTGGTGATCAATACCCTGGGCGCCATCACTCTCAACAATGTAACAGCCACTAGCAATTCCAAGCAAGGCGCGTATTTGACCAATTCCACCGCCGGCCAGGGCGTGCAATTGACCGGCACGAATACATTCAGTTCCAATGCCCAGGTGGGGTTGTATATCAGTTCCCTTGGCGCCATCACCCTGAACAACCTGACGGCTATCGGCAATTCGGCCATAGGTGTGCAAGTGGACAATTCCGCCGCCGGCAGCCCCATGGCTGTTAACATCACCGGTACAAATACGTTTTCCAATAACAACGTTAGCGGTTTGTCCGTCCTGTCCAAAGGCGCCATCACTCTCAACAACATCACTGCCAATAATAATTCGGGCACAGGCCTCACGCTGGATAATTCCCTCGGCAGCGCTGCCGTATCGCTTACAGGGATTAACAACTTCCTGTATAACAGCGGCACAGGCCTGGTCATCAACAGCCAGGGTAATGTCAACCTGGCCAAAGTGAGGTCCGACGCCAATACCAATTCTGGAGATGGAGTCAACATCACCACAATCGGCAGCGTGACGCTCACCTGCGGCAGTTTCACCAACAACGCGAGGTATGGTGTTAATATAAGCGGTGCCTCCAGCGTGACCCTGACCGGTGTGGTCGCCTCAGGTAACGCCTCTGGTGACTACCACTTCACCGGGATAGGCCCATTGACCCGGGTGCGCACCTGTCCGTAGTCTTGGAGTACGGCTCTATTATCGAAAGTACAGAAAGGTTTAACTAACATCTTCGCCCCACACAATAAGTGTGGGGCGAAGGATTCTAAAAAAAGTCTTTGACCTACAAGTGATAAATTTCCAGTTTAATGTTTTTACAAATTAACCCTTGACACAACTTGAAATACTATGATATAAACCGTCCAATTAACTGACAACTGAATATAGCACGATGCTCTTATCCAGAGAGGCAGAGGGACCGGCCCTGTGAAGCCTCGACAACCTGGCGCAAGCCAAGGTGCCAATTCCGGCAGTATGATCTGGAAGATGAGAGGCTGCTTTTTTGTTAAATTAAACCAGCCCCTTCATATCCAGAAGGGGCTTTTTGTTTTTACAGGTTCCTGGATGAGATGCAGATAGGATCGCAATCGCGGGTTCGTGCAATCCGCAAGATCCATGTTTATATTCAGGGTGCGGTTAATTTGATAGCAGCACTGACAATTAAATAAAAACGACACGTTCTTATCCAGAGAGGTGGAGGGTCCGGCCCTTTGAAACCTCGACAACCTGGCGCAAGCCAAGGTGCCAATTCCGTCAGTATGATCTGGAAGATGAGAGGCCAGTTATAAATTACAGGAGACCTCTACATCCTATCGAGGTCTCCTTGATTTTTTATGGCAGGCTGGATGGAGCGGTCATCGTGAGGAGTATGGCCTATGTGTAAAAGACAATAAAGAGGATTCCCTTCGACGCCTGAACCGGCAGCCTGGCAAATTACATTGCCTGCCGATCATTTTATATTTCATAATTTTACAAGGAGAAACGATCATGACCACTCAGGAAACAAAACGCAAATACGGTTTCGCCACTCGTCAGCTTCATTCCGGATATTCTCCCGACCCCACTACCGGCAGCCGGGCCGTCCCGATCTACCAGACAACCAGTTACCAGTTCAAGAACACCGAACACGCCGCCAACCTGTTTGCCTTGAAAGAACTGGGCAACATCTACACCCGTATCATGAACCCCACCACCGACGTGCTCGAACAGCGCCTGGCCGACCTGGAAGGCGGTGTCGGCGCATTGGCCGTCAGTTCGGGCCATGCTGCCCAGGCATTGGCGATTCTGACCCTGTGCGGAGCGGGCGATCACATTGTCAGCAGCAGCCGGTTGTATGGTGGCACCTACAACCAATTCCATTACACCTTCCCGCGCATCGGCATTGACGTTACGATGGTGGATCCCACCGAC
>Ga0265340_10001817_pt1 | contig 12192 bp, 6 predicted proteins | sample 4CB225metaG_FD_202082 | JGI IMG/M metagenome (GOLD analysis project Ga0265340, IMG submission 202082) | Rhizosphere microbial communities from Carex aquatilis grown in University of Washington, Seatle, WA, United States - 4-CB2-25 metaG | ecosystem: Host-associated > Plants > Roots > Rhizosphere...
CGCCGCCATCCATACCCGTGCCGTCCAGATCAATCAGGATGTCGCGCGGCTCGGCGCCCTTGCTGGGGCCGACAATGCCGCGGTTCTCCAGTTCGTCCATGATGCGCGCCGCCCGCGTGTAGCCGAGGCGCAGCCGCCGTTGCATCAGCGAGACGCTCGCCTTTTGTTCGCTGCGGATCACCTCGATGCACTGCTGGATGAGGTCCTCGTCCTCGTCAATGCCGCTTTCGTTCCCGAAATTGGCGGCGGGCTGGGAAAGTTGCTGGTGAATTTCCATGTCGTAGTTCGGTTTGCCCTGTTTGGCGATGAACTCGACGATGCTGTTGATTTCCTGGTCGGTGATGAGCGCGCCCTGGGCGCGAATCAGCTTGGCCGAACCGGGCGGCAGATAAAGCATGTCGCCCTTGCCGAGCAGTTTGTCCGCGCCCATCGCGTCGAGAATCGTCCGCGAGTCCACGCGCGAAGCGCACTGGAACGCGATACGCGCCGTAATATTCGCTTTGATGACGCCGGTGATGACGTCCACGCTCGGCCGCTGGGTGGCGACGATGCAATGAATGCCCGCCGCGCGCGCCATTTGCGTGATGCGCGCGATGGCCATTTCCACATCGGCGGGCGCCACCAGCATCAGGTCCGCCAGCTCGTCAATGATGACGACGATGTAGCTGAGTTTTTCAGGTATGATGATGTCGTCATCGCGCGGCACGACGATTTCCTCGTCCACCTCGACCGCGAACCCTTCCGCGCCCGGCTCGACCTTTTCCTTTTTGGCCTTGAGCGGCAGTTCCAGTTCCTGTTGCGGCAGCGGCTTGTTTTTGGGGCGGGAATTGAACGAGGCGATGTTGCGGACGCCGACGCGTGCGAATATCTGGTAGCGCTTTTCCATTTCGTTCACGACCCAGCGCAGGGCGAGGATGACCTTTTTGGGGTCGGTCACCACCGGCACGACGAGGTGCGGCAGGGCGTTGTATTGCTGCAACTCGACGACCTTGGGATCAATCATCACGAACCGGAGCTGGTCGGGGGAAAATTTGTAGAGCAGCGACGTGATGATGGCGTTGATGCAAACGGATTTGCCGGAGCCGGTGCTGCCGGCAATGAGGATGTGCGGCATTTCAACGAGATCGGCGATGATGGGGTGGCCATAGACGTCCTTGCCCAGCGCGATGGGAATCTTGGCCTTGGAATTGCGCCATTCCTCGGACTCGAACAAATCGCGCACGATGACCTTCGTTTTGATGTGATTGGGCACCTCGACGCCGACGGAGCTTTTGCCGGGCACCGGGGCGAGGATGTGGATGCGCTCGGCCTTGAGCGCGGCGGCGATGTTGTTGGAGAGCGCGGTGATTTTTTCCAGTTTCACCCCCGGCGCGGGATGCAGTTCATAGCGGGTGATGGTCGGGCCCTTGGTGATGTCGCCGAGCGAAACCTCGATCTCAAATTGCGCGAGCGTCTGCTGCATGAGGCGTGCGTTGGCCATCAACTCTTCCTTCGATTCGGTGGGCTTGACGGTCAAATCCGGGTGCTGGAGAAAATCCAGCGGCGGCAACTGGTAATTGCCGATGATGGGCGTCGCGGCGACGGTGATCGGCTTCGGTCTTTTGGGTTTTGTCCTGGGTTTGGCCGGCACGGAACCGTCCGCAATATGAACCGCCGGTTCACCGGTTTTTTCCGGGTCAACTTTTTCCGGTTCCTCGGTTTTGGTTTCCGTGGATTTTTCGGTTTCCGGTTTTTTGCCGAGAATATCCCCGGTGGTGGCTGGGGCCAAGTCGCGCGGAGCGGCGGGTTGGGCTTCCGTGACGGGCGCGGTTTCCGGGGGCGCCTCGGGCGGCGGAGTTTTTTTGGCCCGCGCGGGTTTGGACGACGGCACGCTCAAGTCGCGGACGGTCGGCTCCGGCACCGGCTGCATGTCCGCGCCTAGTCCTGACCGGGCGACTTCCTCCTGCAATTTCCTCGCCTGTTTTTCAAGTTCACGCGCGCGCCGGTCGAGCGCGGTTTCTTCGACGGTGGCGCCGGGCGCGGCTTCGGGTTTTTCAAACCAGCCGCGCAGCCAGTTGCCGAGGCGGAAATCCGTCAAGAAAAGCACGCTGCTCAAACCCAGCGCCGCATAGACAATGGTCGCGCCGATGGGCCCGAACAACGAAATGCCGAAGTTGTAACTCTGCGTCTGCCCGTAGGTGAGAAAGCCGAGCCAGCCGCCCGCGCTCAATGAACCGATTTTTTCGTGAAACGTCCCGCGGGCGCCGCCGTCATCCATGATGTAAAGCAGGCCGGTGACCGAGACGATGAGCATGGCCGACCACAGGAGCGACCAGCGGAGGCGTTCGCGCAGGTAGCCGAGAAAATTCAACAGATAGGCCGCGCCGAAAATCGCCAGCAATACCGGGACGAGATAGGCCGCGATGCCGAGCGGCAAAAAGAACATCCACGCGAGATACGCGCCGCCGACGCCGATCCAGTTGTGGGGCTGCACCCATTTGTCCGGCGGCTTGAAGAGAAACCGGATATCATGGCTGTCAAAGGACAATTGCGCGACCAGCAACAGCAGCGCCGCGGCCAGCAGCGCGACGCCGATGATGTCGTTGAAGCCATTGCTCGAATCCGATGGCGTCTTGCGTGACATGGCGGCAGCGTAACCATTCGCGGCGGCAACTTCAAAGTTGAAATGAGAATTTCCGGCGGTCGTGCGCCACTTCGCGCTTGCCAAGGCGGGGGCAGATTGCCACGCTGATTGTCACGTCAGGCTGCGCGGTTAGCTCAGTTGGCAGAGCACTACCTCGACACGGTAGGGGTCACAAGTTCAAGTCTTGTACCGCGCACCAGTCTTCGCTTGAAGCGCAGCGAAAGCGAAGACTGCCGCGCCGAAGCTTGGCGAAGGCGGGCCGCCGGTCACGCACTTGATAAAGACGCTTCAAGCTTCGACTCGGCAAGTCAGGCGTGGCGTTCTGACCTTCACCATCATGCCTTCGGCCGCAGCAGCTTCCACAGCCAGCCGAGCGGGTCGAAGTATTCATCCACCACGCGTTCCTTGAGCGGGATGATGGCGTTGTCGGTGATGGTGATGTTCTCCGGGCAGACCTTGGTGCAGCATTTGGTGATGTTGCAGAAGCCGACACCGTGCGCCTGCTTCAATTCCGGCACCCGGTCTTCCGTGTCGAGCGGATGCATCTCCAGCGCGGCGGTATAGACCAGAAAACGCGGGCCGATGAATTCCTCGTGCTTGTGATGGTCGCGCAAAACGTGGCAGACGTCCTGGCAGAGAAAACATTCGATGCACTTGCGGAATTCCTGCACGCGGTCAATGTCCGCCTGCTGCATCCGCCAGGTACCGTCCGGCGCGTCGGGTTTGCGCGGATTGAACTTCTTGATCTTTTTCTTGACGCGAAAATTCCAGGAAACGTCCGTCGCCAGGTCGCGGATGCCCGGAAACGCCTTCATCGGCTCGAGGGTGATGGGCCGGTCGGTGGGCAGGGTGTTCATGCGCGTCATGCACATGAGTTTCGGCATGCCGTTGATTTCCGCCGAGCAGGAGCCGCATTTGCCGGCCTTGCAATTCCAGCGGCACGCGAGATCGTTGGCCTGCGTCGCCTGGATCTTGTGGACCACATCGAGCACGACCATGCCCTCTTCCATCTCCGTGGTGTAATCCACGAACTTCCCGCCGCTGGCGTCGCCACGCCAGATTCTGAACGTGACCGGTTTCATTTCATCTCCTCGATGACCTGTTGCAATTCCGCCGGCATTTCGGGGATGGTCTCGCGCCGGACGTTCATCGTGCCGTCGGAATTTTTCTTCACGACGACGTTCACTTTGCCGGCCGCCGCGTCCTTGTTCGGAAAATCCTCGCGGAAATGCCCGCCGCGGCTTTCCTTGCGCTCAATCGCCGAGCGCGTGATGGCTTCGGAAACTGTCATCAAATTTTTCAGGTCAATCGCCGTGTGCCAGCCGGGATTGTATTCGCGATGGCCATAGACGGCGACGCGCCCAGCGCGCTCCGAAAGTTTCCCGATGCCGTCCAGGGCGCGGACCATCTCGTCCTCGCGCCGCACGATGCCGACGAGGTTTTGCATCATTTCCTGCAAATCATGCTGCACCTGATACGGTCCTTCGGCGCTGCCACCCGATTTCACGCCGCAGTCAAACGGTTCAAGCGCCTGGCACGCGGCTTCCTCGACTTCAGCGTCGTTGATTTGTCCGGCGCTGCTTTCTTTCGCAAATTTCGCGGCAAATTCACCGGCGCGCTTGCCGAACACGATCAAATCCGACAGCGAATTGCCGCCCAGCCGGTTCGCGCCGTGCAATCCCGCCGCCGCCTCGCCCGCGGCGAAAAGGCCGGGCACGTTGGACATCTGGGTGTCGCCGTTCACGCGAATGCCGCCCATGATATAGTGCGTCGTCGGACCGATTTCCATCGGCTCCTTCGTGATGTCGAGGTCGGCGAGCTGCTTGAACTGGTGATACATGCTCGGCAGCTTCTTTTTTATGTGCTCCGCCGCGTTCGGGATTTTTTCCTTGATCCACGCGATGTCGAGGAATACGCCGCCATGCGGGCTGCCGCGGCCGGCTTTGACCTTGCGGTTGATGCAGCGCGCCACGTGGTCGCGCGTGAGCAGTTCGGGCGGACGCCGCGCATTCTTGTCGCCCTGCGTGTAACGCCAGCCCTCCTCCGGGTCGTTGGAGGTCTGCGATTTGTAATTGTCCGGGATGTCGTCGAACATGAACCGCTTGCCGTCCTTGTTCCGCAACACGCCGCCTTCGCCGCGCACAGCCTCGGTCACCAGCAGCCCCATCACGCTGGGCGGCCAGATCATGCCCGTCGGATGAAATTGCACGAACTCCATGTCCATCAATTCCGCGCCGGCGTGATACGCGAGCGACTGGCCGTCACCGGTGTATTCCCAGGAATTGCTGGTGATTTTGTAGGCGCGGCCGATGCCGCCGGTGGCGAGCACGACGGCCCTCGCCTTGAAAATCTTGAATCGTCCGCGCTCGCGGTCGTAGCCGAACGCGCCAACGACACGGTCGCCGTCCTTGAGCAACGTTACAATCGTATGCTCCATGTGGACGGCAATGCCCTGATGGATGCCATGGTCCTGGAGCGTACGAATCAATTCCAGGCCGGTGCGGTCGCCGACGTGGGCGAGCCGCGGATAACGGTGGCCGCCGAAATTGCGCTGGAGAATTTTCCCGTCTTTCGTGCGGTCGAACACCGCGCCCCAGGCTTCGAGTTCGTGCACGCGCTCGGGCGCTTCCTTGGCGTGCAGCTCCGCCATGCGCCAGTTGTTGACGTATTGGCCGCCACGCATCGTGTCGGCGAAATGGACGCGCCAGTTGTCGCGGTCGTCCACGTTGCCCATCGCCGCCGCCATGCCGCCCTCGGCCATGACAGTGTGCGCCTTGCCGAGCAGGGATTTGCAGATCAGCCCGACCTTCACGCCCGCCGCCGAGGCTTCGATGGCCGCACGCAAGCCCGCGCCGCCCGCGCCGATGATCAGCACGTCGTACTCGAGGGTTTCGTAATTGGTGGCCACAGGTAAAATTTTGTCACCGTTTTAAAAAAATCTGAAGTCGTGCCAGATGCCCATGGCGCATAGGCGCACATAAACATCCGCGAAGCCGACCCAGAACAGGCTCAACCATGCCCACAGCATGTGCCGCCGGTTGAGGCAACTCACGCAGGAATAACCCTTGGCGCAGGCGGGTTTCTTCGACGGCTCGTCCAAAAATCCACCGATCAAATGCCGCAACGAGTGGCAGCCGAAGGTGTAACCGGCGAGCAGCACGACGTTTACGACCAAAACCAGCGTTCCCAGGCCGATGCCGAAATGCTTCGCACCCGTCGCGTCCGCAAACCACATCGCCTCCCACGCGTCATAGGAAAGAATGAAAATGAAAACCACGGCCACATACATGAAGTAGCGGTGGATGTTTTGCATCACGAGCGGGAAGGAGCGTTCGCCGAGAAATGATTTTCGCGGCTCGCCCACGGCGCAATTGATGGGATCGGCCCAGAACGCCTTGTAATACGCGCCGCGGTAATAATAGCACGTGAAACGGAAACCGGCCGGCGCCCATAAAATCAGGAAGGCCGGCGAAAATTGGGGCAGCCACAAAGGCCACCAGCCCGGGGCCGTCCCGAAAATCGCATGCGGCGACGTGCCAAAAATCTCCGGTGAATAAAACGGTGACAAATAATCCGCTCCGTGTCCGTTGAACCAATAGGCGCTAGCTCCGTTGTAAAATGGATGGAACGCGGCCCAGGTGGAATAGACGATGAACGCGGCAAATCCCAGAAACACCAGCAACGGCTGCAGCCACCACGCATCCCGGCGCGCCGTCTGCCCGAAACGTCCTGCGGGCGGCATGGTGTCTGTGTAAGGCATGTTGATTTTAAAAATTATTCTACCGGGGGTTCTTTTTACTTATCCAGAGGTTTAGCATCAAGAAAGAACATGCCGCTTTTGAAAAGAATCAATAATGCTAAATTAGATTATTAGCGCGACGTTGTGGCTGTCCATTCGTTCAGGGCGCGTTCCCCGCCGGTTGCGGGTGAAAGGCCGGCCAGTTCCAGCGCCTCGCCGACGAGATAGAGCGAGCCGGTGACAACAACGAAATCGTCGGCCACGGTCTTCTCCAGCGCCTCGCGCAGGGAACCGCAGGCGGCAATCCCGGCCGTTGGATTCGCTGCACGGCAGGCTGCCGCCAGTTCGCGCGCATCGGCGCTGCGCTCGCTGGAGACCGGCACGGTGAAAATCCGCGCCGCCAGCGGCGCCAGCGTCTCGCAGATGTGCCGCCAATCCTTGTCTTCGAACACACCGAGAATGAGCGTGAATTTTTGCGGAGCGCCAATCCCCGGCCCGGCCTGTTGGAGTCCACGCTTCAGTGTGCCGCCGGACAATCCCGCGACTGGCGGGATTGAACTCCAACTCGACAGGGCTTCGCGCAAGACTTTTGCGCCGGCCACGTTGTGCGCGCCATCAAGCAGGATTTTTTGGCCATTCGGCCTTTGAACCAATTGCAAGCGGCCCGGCCAATCCACTTTCGACAGACCACGTCGGATGGTTTCATCACTTACCGAGATTTTGTCCTGCAACACCTCGACGGTTGACAGCGCGAGTGCGGCATTCGTTCGTTGATGTTCGCCGGGCAAAGGCAATTTTTCAATTTGGGAGGGTTGCCGTGCCGGCGACCCTGACTGGTTTTGATTTGGGACGGCGACCCGTCCTCCGTAGCACTGCGGAGGGTGGACACGCCGTCCCTCCCGGAAATTGCTTTTGATGAGCAGCGCCTTTTTCTCCATCGCGATTGCTTCAATTACCTTCAGCGCTTCCGGCTCGTCCGTCGCGGTGATGACCGGCACGCCCGGTTTGATGATGCCGGCTTTTTCAGCGGCGATTTTTCCCAGCGTGTCGCCGAGCCATTGCTCGTGGTCGAGGGCGATGTTGGTGATGACACTGGCCAGCGGCGTGACGATGTTTGTCGCGTCCAAACGTCCACCCAGGCCGGTTTCCCAAATCACGAGGTCGCACTTCTGTTCGGCAAAAAATTTCAACGCCATCACCGTGACGAATTCAAAAAAAGTAGGACAGGCGTCGCGCCTGTCCATCGGAGCGCCGGGCACCGTCCCGGCGTGTTGGTGCTGTGTTGAATCAGGCCGGGACGGTGCCCGGCGTTCCGAAGTTTCGCGCAATTCGCTCACCAGGCGAACAACCTCCGTTTCGCTGATCAATTGCCGGTTTATCTGGATCCGTTCGCGAAACGAGACCAGATGCGGCGAGGTGAACAGTCCTGTGCGCAGGCCCGCCGCGCGATAAATGCTTTCGAGCATGGCGCAAGTGGAGCCTTTTCCGTTGGTGCCGGCGACGTGGATAAAACGAAGCCGATTTTGCGGATGGCCTGCCAACGCGGCAAGCTTGAGTGTGTTTTTGAGTCCGAACTTCGCGCCGAACAAACGCAGGCCGTAAAGAAATTGAACCGCTTCGGCGTAGGTCATCGGCGATCAAGCCGCTCACAGCGGTTTCTGGTGGATTTTGGCGTGCGCGGCGGCGATGAAGCCCTTGAACAGCGGGTGCGGCTGGTGCGGCTTGCTCAAAAATTCCGGATGGAACTGGCTCGCGATGAAAAACGGATGATCTTTCAGTTCAATCACTTCAACCAGTTTGCCATCCGGGGACAGGCCGCTGAACACAAAGCCGGCCTTCTCAAATTTCTCACGATAGGCGTTGTTGAATTCGTAGCGGTGACGGTGCCGTTCGTTGACCACGAAGGAGCCGTAGAGTTCCGCCGCCTTCGTGCCGAGTGCCAACTGGCAGGGTTGCGCCCCCAGCCGCATTGTGCCGCCCTTCTTGGTGATTCTGCGTTGCTCGTCCAGCATGGCGATGACCGGATGCGGCGTGGCCGGGTCAAATTCCGTTGAATGCGCCTTGTTTAGCTTCAGAACGTTGCGCGCAAATTCGATGGTGGCGATCTGCATGCCGAGGCACAGGCCGAGGTAGGGGATGTTGTTTTCGCGCGCGAACTGCGCCGCCAGGATTTTGCCTTCGATGCCGCGCTCGCCGAAACCGCCGGGCACTAGAATGCCGCCGAAACCTTTCAGGATTTTTTCCGCGCCTTCCTTTTCAATTTCCTCGGCGTCCACCTTCACGATTTCCACGCCGCAATCGTTGCCGATGCCGCCGTGCATGATCGCCTCATAGACCGATTTGTAGGCGTCCTGCAGGCCGATGTATTTGCCGACGACGCCGATGCGGACGCGATGCTGCGGCGCGATCAGCTTGCGGATGATTTCCTGCCAGTGCGTCATGTTCGCCGGCGGCGTGTCAAGGCGCAAAAGCTGGCAGACGAGGTCGTCGAGCCGTTCGCGCTGGAGCATCAATGGCACCTCATAAATGGAATGGTCCACATCCTTTTCCTCGATGACCGCCTCGACGGGGACGTTGCAGAACAGGGAAATCTTCTGGCGCAGTTCCTTGTCGAGCGGCTTCTCGCAACGGCAGATCAGGGCGTGGGGCGTGATGCCAATCTCGCGCAGCTTGGCCACGGATTGCTGCGTCGGCTTGGTCTTCAATTCGCCGGCGGCCTTGATGAACGGAACATAGGTGACGTGCAGAAAAATCGCATTGTTATAGCCGACTTCCAGGGCGAATTCGCGTATGGCTTCGAGGAAGGGCAGCCCTTCGATGTCGCCGGTCGTGCCGCCAATCTCGGTGATGACCACGTCGGCCTTGGATTTTTCGGCGAGGAGATGGATGCGGTTTTTGATTTCGTCGGTGACGTGTGGAATCACCTGCACGGTTTTGCCGAGGTATTTGCCTTCGCGCTCATTGTTGAGGACATTCTGATACACCTGGCCGCTGGTGAGGTTGTTGAGGCGGGTCAGCTTGACATTGGTGAACCGCTCGTAATGGCCGAGGTCGAGGTCGGTTTCCGCGCCGTCGTCGAGCACATACACCTCGCCGTGCTGGTACGGATTCATCGTGCCGGGGTCCACGTTGAGGTAGGGGTCGAACTTTTGGAGCACGACCTTGAGGCCGCGATTTTCAAGCAACGTGCCCAGCGACGCCGCCGTCAGGCCCTTGCCCAACGAACTCACCACGCCGCCGGTGACAAAAATAAATTTCATTTCAAATTGATTTTAACCACGGATGGACACGGATTAACACGGATAAAAACTTCATTTGGCTCTGATTACTGACATTCGTGTCTTAACCTTATTCCACTGCCGAGCATACACCCAAGGATGTCTTAAAATAAATAGCGACTTGAATTTAGGACGCTTCCCTATGCGCGGACTGATTTTTTCTTTAAGCCAATCTCGATCAAAGCCCGCCCATTCGCCAGCGATTAAAAATAAATTACTACAGACGGGGCAAATCTCGCCAATTAGAATGTCTTCAATTTCTTTTTCTGTATAAGTAGTCGCTGCAAGTGTTTGAGCAATGCGCTCGTAATCATCCGGCTCTAATACATTGTCGAGGAAAAAGTCGGAGAGAGCTTCCCACGCTGGCATCCGCTCTTCGATTTGTGCCTCGGTCGCTTTCATTTGTTTCAAGCATCCGTGTTCATCTGTGTCCATCCGTGGTTAAAAATTTTTCCACTCTCGCTACATCTTCCGGCGCATCCACGCCCACGCTGTCGCAATCCACCTGCACGACGGCGATGGGGATGCCGTTCTCCAGCGCGCGCAACTGCTCCAGCTTCTCCGCGGCTTCAAGCGGAGACACCGGGAATTTCACCAGCCGCAACAGTGTCGCGCGCCGGTATCCGTAAATGCCGAGATGCTTCAAAAAAGGAAACGCCGCCAACCGTTCGCTCACCGAACCGCTGGCGGCCTCGCGCAGATACGGAATCGTGCGCCGGGAAAAGTATAACGCGTGACCGGTGGCGTTGACAACGACTTTTACGACGTTTGGGTTGTCCAGTTCGGCGGGGTTTTTGATGGTCGTGGCGGCGGTGGACATCTCATCGCCGGCCAGCGCGCCGGCCACGGCATCTATCACCGCCGGGTCAATCATCGGCTCGTCGCCTTGAACGTTCACCACCGCGTCGCACTGGCAGCGCGCGACAACTTCGGCGATGCGGTCGGTGCCACTGGGATGTTCCGGACGCGTCATCTCCACGCGGCAGAATTTTTTTGCGACCGCGGCGATGCGGGCATCGTCCGTGGCCATGATGACTTCGCCCAGTGACCGTGCTTTTTGACACTGCTCGACGACGTATTGGATCAATGGCTTGCCCGCGATGAGCGCGAGCGGTTTGCCGGGAAAGCGCGTCGAAGCGTAGCGCGCGGGAACGATGCCGACGATGTTCACGGGCATTGATTAAGCCACAACCTGCCAGGATGAAGCAAGCAGCGAAGGCAGGAGGGTGGTCGTATCATTTGGAACGCCGAGCACCGTCTCGGCTCGAAGGCGACTTTCAATCCAAACTTGCCGAGGCGGTGCTCGGCGTTCCGGTTAACGCATTTCCTTGTGGATCGTGAGGGCCATAAAGGCCAGCGCCACCACAAACGGCGCGGCAAAAATCATCGCGTTCATCGGATCACATTCGGACAATTGCAACGGTTGTGTGACATTTCGGTCGCTTTGTCATGTCTGTGACTGGCTGACAAAGCAGGCAACATGCCGGTTATTGAGTGGAAGGACTGGATTTACCTGAACTTTACGGCATCCTCCGCCGACCACCGGGGATGGAACCGTGACGCGTTCGATGAAAAGAGAAACGCGCGACGAAAGGTCTAATGAGATCGGCGCTCCCGCAAGCGGGATGTACTGCTCCACAGAGCAACTCCTGACGCCCCGGCACAAAATCTCAAACCGGTACTTGGAGCGAGACTCTTTCGTCGCGCAATTCAACTTCTATCACACCGCGCCTGAATTTCCAGTGCGAGTTATTCACAAGCCCCGGGAAAGGAAGCGACAAAAAATTCCTCAACAACATTGCATTGGGCTGAACGGAAACTAAACTCCGCGCGCGTGCTGAACCTGAATTCGCTCAATCCCCAGCAACGCCAGGCCGTCGAAACGTTGAACGGCCCGGTGTTGATCCTGGCCGGGGCCGGCACCGGCAAGACCCGCGTCATCACGTTCCGCATCGCCCACCTCATTGCCAAAGGCGTCGCGCCCGGAAATATCCTCGCCGTCACCTTCACCAACAAGGCCGCCCGCGAAATGCAGGAGCGCGTCACGCGGCTTCTGCCGAAGCCCGTCGAGCGTCGAGGGACGAGGGACGAGGGTCATGGCTCTCGACCCTCGACCCTCGACCCTCGACCAACCATCTGCACCTTCCACTCGCTCTGCGTCCGGATTTTGCGCCGGCACATCGAGCGGCTTGGTTACAAACGGAATTTTGTCATCTACAATGAGTCGGAACAACTCGGCGCCGTCCGAAAAATCCTCGCGCAAATTTCCGCGAAGGGTGAAAAGACCGACCCGGCGGCGGTCCTGGCCCTGTTGAGCCGGTTCAAAAACGGCGGTGAACGCGCCGCCGTTTTTGCCGATGAAAGCGTCCGCGCGCTGGCCCAGCACATCCGGTCGCGCTACGAAACCGCCCTGCACGCCTGCAACGCCGTGGACTTTGACGACCTCATCCTGCTCACACTGCGATTGTTCGGCGAACATCCAGACGTGCTAGAAACCTGCCGCGCCCGGTATCGTTATGTCATGGCGGACGAATATCATGACACCAACGCCA
>Ga0265340_10001819_pt1 | contig 12187 bp, 10 predicted proteins | sample 4CB225metaG_FD_202082 | JGI IMG/M metagenome (GOLD analysis project Ga0265340, IMG submission 202082) | Rhizosphere microbial communities from Carex aquatilis grown in University of Washington, Seatle, WA, United States - 4-CB2-25 metaG | ecosystem: Host-associated > Plants > Roots >...
TATGACGCGGAAGCGGCACCGCCACCTGGCAGTGGTGCAAAACCAACGGTTGTTGACGGGGGTTTCTCTTGACGGCCAAAGTAGAAAACACTGGCTGCCACCAGCGAAGCAACCCCGACACCCAGCGAGATATCCCCGATAAGGTAGGACGTCTTCATGGGCTTGAGGTCACTGTCAGTGCAGTTGGGCTTACAGGTGTTCTCCAAGTCACTTTGCTTCGATTTCCCCATGAGACCGAACAGCGCAAAGCTTCCTAACCCAACGGCCCCCACGCCCAACAATGGATAGACAATGATGGGTGTTGGTCGCTCAGATGGTACCGCCGGAGCGGCCGCTAGGGGCGGAGCCACTGGCGTGGCAACAGCTGGCGTTGCGGGCTTTTCTGTCGCGAAATCTACGGACACGATCCGGTAGCGCATGCCTTCTGCTAACAACAAGTTCTGAATGATCGGTTGATGCTCGGCCATCTCGAAGCGGAACTGATGTTCCCCGGGATCAAGGCGGAGTGACTCACCGCGGGTCCATTCTTGGACGCGTTCGCCGTCGGCAACGACCGTAGCCGTTAGATTAGGTTTGCCATCGAGCCTAACCTCAAACACAACCGACGGAATTCTCTGTTCCATGTCGTTGAGCCAGCGTGCGCAGTCAGTGACAATAAGACCGGGGCAGGCGAGTGCCGTGCAGTTACGTGACAGTTCGCGAGCGCGAACCAACTTGCCGTCATTTTGAGCCTGCTGAGCCTGACGGTGGGTCTCGATGCATTGCTCCTTCGTGGGGGCACTTTGCTCGGCCTGATTGCCCTTGTCGTTGGCACTTCCGTTTGTCGGTGCCTGACTAGGTTCTGCCTGCGCGACCGTGCAAATTGCTGCAATGGTACAACTGAGGCCAAAGGCGTGACGAAATTTGAGGGGCAGTGCTGCTTTAGTGGCTGATGTCGAAACCATATTTCCCTCGGGCAAGATACGACAGCTCGCACCAGGCGAGTAAAACTTAGACTGCACCCTTTCACGCACTTATGCAATTGCCTGCTTAGCCCTCTTCGCGCGTGGGTAGCAATGGCCCCTTACCACACTTGTAAGTAAAAGCAGCCAGAGGGTACATTGGGTGCCACCATTCGCATAATGGGCGCATATCGGCCTTGTAGACCGGTCTTGACAGGTGCGAACGTACTCGCCAAACTCAGATGGTGCCAAATACCGGTGCGCCAACAAGCATTGACCAAGGTGTACGTCTTACAACGATGGGGACCTTGGGTCAGTACTTCTGGAGTTGGGATTTTCCTAGCCTGCAAAACTCACCTTTGCTTGGGCCGTACGAGTAATGAAAATGGTCATTCCGCCTTGTTCGCAATTGCGTGCGTGCGTGGTTCACCACCAATTTGGTGGGGTTCTTCTGGGTTCTTTGGCATTGGTCTCTGCCGTGGGGTGCTCGACACAGAATTTCGACTACCTTACTAGCGGCGCAGGCGGGAGCACCAATTTGCCAAGCGTTGGCGGCAAGTCCGCTGTCGGCGGTGCAAGTAGAACTACTCAAGGCTCTGGTGGAACTGTATCGGGTACGGGTGGAGACACCAGCAGTGCCCAGGGGGGAGCAACTCCGCTTGCAACGGGTGGCGCGCCTGCTACGGGTGGTAGCCCCGGCGGAGGTGACTCGTCCGGACCGTGTCCTGCGTACACTGGAACAGGCGGAAGTGTGGTGACACCACCGTCGAATTCGTTCGATAGCAGCGTGACGGGTTGGAGCACCACGGCCGAGATGACGGCCCCTCTTGTCGCGGTTACGACGGGCTGGTCTTGCGAAGGCACCGGACATCTGCTTTGCAATGGATCAGGACGTAGCGGTGGTTCGAACGGCTGGGACGGGCCGGGTATCAACCTGCTCCCCTACTTAGTTGCAGGTCACCAGTACGTCGTGACAGTGGCAGCCCGTTTTGATCCTGCGAACGCTCCTTCGAGTGGCGGGGCTCTGACACTTGTCGTGGCCCTTGCGTGCGCGGACTCGAGCGTTACCGCCATCTACGCGAACTTGCAACAATCGCCAGCGACCACGAGCTGGATACGCCTCACCGGCAATTTGCCCGCGCCAACGATGTCCGGTTGTACGAACCTCATGAAGGAGTTCATGTACGTACAGAGTGACGATTCCGATTCGACTCGTTCGATCGACTTGGATGATTTTCGGTTGATTGACGTTACATCTGCAGCTGGCGGAGCCGGTGGTGCGACTGGCGCAGGCGGTGCGACTGGCGCAGGCGGTGCGACTGGCGCAGGCGGTGCGACTGGCGCAGGCGGTGCGACTGGCGCCGGCGGTGCGACTGGCGCCGGCGGTGCGACTGGCGCCGGCGGTGCGACTGGCGCGGGCGGTGCGACTGGCGCCGGCGGTGCGACTGGCGCGGGCGGTGCGACTGACGCCGGCGGTGCGACTGGCGCCGGCGGTGCCGCTGGTGCTCCAAACAGTGGCACGACTTCTACTCTTGGGACGATGCCTGACGCAGGCTGAACCTGACGGGTGCGGCTGCCTTTGGCTGAGCTGGTAAAACATCGGCAGCCAAGGCACTTCTGACCACGATCGTTTCTTGTTATTGCGCCGCCCGGGTCCGATGTTGGCGTACTCTACTCGTAGAGTCGGTTGCCGTGGCAATCGTATTGGCGGACTGTTTCAAGGGCGTTGCCCCAGGGAGTGGTCATCTTGATGTGAGTGTCCATCCAACTATCACGAACGACTATCTGTTGAATGCGACTGGGTCGAGTGCACTCAGGACTCGCCGAAATGTACCGGCGGACGGAATGCCACGCGGCAACTCCAAGAAAGTTCTCGGCCAGTCGTGCTTGGCGATCCCAAATTTCGCCATATCTTCCCAGCCTTCGCCCACGCTAATCATCGTCAATAGGGCAATCACGAGAATGTCGATCGGCGAATGAAATCGCGTGTGCTCGATGTGTGGGTCCGGCACTCAAACCTACGCTTCCGCTGCTGTCAGACGGTGCGCTCGCTGAGAATATGTGAGCCTCGCCTTTCAACGCAGCACTAGCGGATTGCAGCGTGTGCGATACTTGTCTGCGACTGTGTCACCCGGATAAATCATTGGGTTCATTTGCTTTCGCAGCGCACGCGCACCAACGGTTGCACTTACCAGACTGCCAATCGGCGAGTGCATAAACGAAATCCCGGACAGGTGATGCTGCCAGGGACTTCGCGTGTTGGAGCAGGGAACTACTTCTTCGCTTTTGCAGCAACCACTGCGGCCTTCTGTGCCTTGACCTGAACCTTGGCATCCGTCTTCTGCTTCTTGCCGCGTTCTTTTGACTTTGGTGACTTGTCGCCCATGTTGGTCCCTCCAATGCGTCGCCTATGCGAACGCATGAGAACAGCATCGCCTGAGTCATCGCCGAGAGCAAGACCCCTTCGCCTCTGACTCGCCTGGTTGCTCACATTGAGTGCTTAAAGTATGGGCCCCGTGGCCGCCGGTTATTCCAAGTGTCCCATACCAGTAACGGTCGCGCCCCCGCCAACGGCCACCAGTGCCAGCAGGGGTGCGCAACCCGTTTGAGGGGACGTGCCAACCGTGACTGTCCCTCACAGCGCAACCACTTTGTCTGCGTGTTTGCAGCAGTGGCACGCTGCAGGCTACGCAGCTCTTGAAACGTAGAGCTTCGCAAGCTTGCCCTCTGCAGCCGTTGCCTCTGTTGTCTTGGAAACGGCGACCCCAGTGCAATCCGCGGACAATGAGTCCAGCGCGTGTCAGCGCGGAATGAATCGTCCAATGAAGCGCACTACACGACCTGCTCCTGGTCGCGACTTTCAGAGTGTGGACGGTCGAGCTTCCCTGCTTCCTCATTCAGACAACTGGTGAGCAATCACAGTGCAATTTGTATCGGAATCAGATATGAGAGGCACATTTTTCAATACTGCCGAACGGCCAAGCTGCCCACTATCGCATTATTCCCTGGGCTATTGCGAGCGCGCCAGCGTGACGTAGCTAGAGTCTGTCGCGTTCCGGATGTCAAAAGCGCTTGTTGATCAGACAAAGATTCCAATCGTCGAGCTAGTTTGGCCGCTGCTGGTGGAAAACGTGCTGCGCACGTCGCTGATGAGCATCGATACGCTGATGTTGAGCCACTACTCGGGCAAGGCCGTGGCGGCCATGAGCGTAGTCGGCCAGATCGCTTTTTTCATCATGCTCATCTACATGATGATTTCGGTAGGAGCGAGCATCCTGATTGCGCAGAACCTTGGCGCGGGTCGTAAGCGCGAAGCTGAATTGATTGGTGTTGCGAGCCTGGTCTTGATGGTTGGTTTTGCACTCACGCTTTCAATTCTGTTGCTCTTCATGACGCCGCTCATTGTCTCGATGTTTCACGTTGAGCCCGAAGTGGCGCTCTACGCGCGGCAATTCCTGCAAATCTACGGTGGTCTCTCGATCTTCATGGCGCTCAACATTGCCCAGGCCAGCATCATTCGCGTGTGGGGGTATCCTCGCGCGCCGATGTGGGTCAACACCGCCTGCCTGCTAGTGACCGTCGGCGGCAATGCACTGTGCTTGTTCGGATACTTTGGCTTTCCAGCGCTTGGAATCGTCGGCGTCGCGGCTTCGACAGTGTTTAGTCAAGTCATCGCCTGCGTAGTGTTTCACTGGATTATCAGGAAACGAACCCATATCCAGCTGCCGTTGCGCGATGTCAGCAAGATTCCACGTTCAGTCTACAATTCGATGTTGAAAGTGGGGGTCCCGACGGTAGGGGAAAACCTATCGTACAACGTGTCGCAAATTGCAATTCTTACCATGATTGCAAAGATGGGGACCACCGCGCTGACCGGCTTTGGCATTGCGATTGCCATTCTGCGCTACGTATTCATACCGGGCATATCAATTGGAAGCGGCGCGCAACTCAAAGTGGGCTACCTGGTTGGTGCAGGGCGACACGATGAGGCACAGCGTCGCGTGTACCGTTATTTCGGTGTTGGTCTCGTCATGACATTCGTTCTGATGGCTCCGATTGCTGTGTGGCACTTGCCCATTTTGCGCCTGTTCACGCAAGACAAGACACTGCTGACCATGGTCACGGCGGTGCTGTTCGTGGCCATGTTTCATGAACCCGGTCGCGATTTCAACACCATTATCATCCCCGCTCTCAAAGGTGCCGGCGACATTCGCTTTCCTGTCTATGTCGGGATCGTGTCGATGTGGGGCGTCAGCGTTTTTGGGTCCTGGCTCCTGGGACTCAAGTTGGGCCTTGGCCTACTTGGTGTGTGGATTGCGATGGCTTCTGACGAGTGGTTGCGTGGTCTCATCATGCTATGGCGATGGCGCTCAGGCGTATGGAAGGCGAACTCGTTCGTTTGCACGGCTGAGCAAAACATCTCGGGTCCCACTTCTGAGTTATGTCCACCTATCCCGTCGCCAGCGCTGCTTTCGGTTGCCGAGGAATAGAGAACCATCGACGCGCCGCACCGTTTTTCGAAAAAGCGCTAGCGTCCCATGTTCGGGGGTTCGCGCCGCGCAGACAAAAACACGGGGTGGCGAGCCAGAGTGGCCAAGACCCGCGTCCTTTGTCATGATCGTGACGCAGGTGTGGTCTGCGGGCAGCGAAACGGAGACGCAATGAGCTACTGGTTGCTGAAGACAGAGGCGGGCACTTGGTCGTGGGAAATGCAGATCAGCCGCGGCACCCGCGGTGAACCTTGGTCGGGTGTGCGAAGTCACATGGCCAAGAATAACCTGTTGAAGATGAAGCTTGGCGAGCAAGCGTTCTTCTACCACTCGGGGTCTGAGAAGCGAATAGTGGGAATCGTTGAAGTGATTCGCGAAGCCTATTCGGACCCTACGGACGCCACGGGCAAGTTCGTGGCGGTTACGGTCAAAGCGCTGATGCCTCTGGAGAGGCCAGTTACGCTCGCGGAAGTGAAAGCGAGACCACGCCTCAAAGAGATGGTACTCGTCAACAACACGCGACTATCAGTGCAGCCAGTGAGTCTGGCAGAGTGGAAAATCATCTGCGAACTGGGAGCGACTTCAATTACCAAGCCTCGCGCGTAGCGCACGAAGCAGAACAACCAGTAGTGCCGAGCCGCCTAGTCAGCGCACGGTGCGGCACCGGCCGCGTGAGGACAATGTGTCCCCGGTGCCTGGCTGTCTGCGTTGGCCGCGCTCACATGATAGAGGCGACAATTGATGTTGTTGCCTGACTGTTGCTCAGCGTTGAAGCCGGCGTCGAGGGTGGGAATGCTCGGGCACGCATTGGTGAGGCAGTAGGCCAATGAGTTGTTGAACTGCGCGGTGCTGAACTCGATCGGGCAGGTTTGTTGAAGCAACACGCAATAGCCCTCGCAATTCGTGCCGCAGATGTCGCCTCCACCAGGGCCTGCCGCAAAACAGTAATCAGTGGGTTCGCCCGTGCTCTTGGCGCTTGTGGCCTGTGTGAGACGGCAGTAGACGGTGTTGCCGCTCTGATCACCCGGCGTCCCTGTTTTGCCTGCCAGACGCAACTGGTTGCATACGCCCATGCACGTATCGCGGCTAGCATAGACACTGAAGTCGCCAGTACAATCCGCGAGCACCGCGTCGCAATAGGTTGCGCAGAGGCTTGCGTCTGATTGCGATGACCCCGTGCCGCCCATGGACTGATTAGTCTGTCGCGTCGCGTCTTCAATGCCCGCAATGTTGGCGCAGCCGAACGCCGAAAGAAGCAGAACCACTGTCAGTGAAGTGTTCGTACCCCTGGCGAGTAATAGAAAGTCGTTCATCATTCTACCAGCTAGTTTGCAGATTGAGCAGCGCGACTTGGCCACTGACCTGCGCATGGGCCGTCACACGATTGGACTGATTCGGTTTTGCGGTGAAGTAGAGAACAGCTGCGGTAGTGAGCAGTGCGCCTCCAGCCACGAAGCTCGCTGTGGAAATGCGGGCATCGCGCAACGCATCTTGACGTTGATTGTAACCCAAGTCGGTGCAGGTATTCGGATCGGGCTGACAATTGTCCTTGGAAGAAGAGTTGTTGTGCAGCGCGGCGATTCCAAAGTACGCGCCAAGGCCAATTCCGACCACGCCGAGGCCTCCGGCAATATAGGAAAGCGTGCGCTGAGTCTTGCCCTGGTCGGATCCAAAGTCGTTCGTTGGCTGCGCAGGCATCGCAGGGCTCGCAACCAAAACAGGGGCCGCCCCGGATGAGCTGGAGCCCAATGGAGCGCTACTTGCTGGCCCACCAGCGACCGGTGGAGTACCAGATGGTATCCAGTCCGTTAGCAACGGCAGGGTTACGTGACTCACCCCGCGCGTAACGTTGATGGTCTCAGTGTGCGTCCGCTTTCCGGGAGCACTGGCTTCTACATGGTGCGTGCCCGGGTCGATCGGGAACGGTGTGGCATACTGGGCCTGCGGTATTGCAACGTTATCGCTTCGAACCTCGAACCCAAGAATGGATTCATTGCCCGGGGCTACTTCAATGGTAAGTTTGGCTAGGCCCGGTTCCAGCGCACGAGCGCGCTGCACAGCGAGCTTCTGTCGTGCCTCTTGCCCTTGCGCCCCTGCCACGGAAGCCGCTTCTTTGAACGTTGCCCAGGCACTTGCTGTGCGCCCAAGTTTCTCGTAGCAGTCAGCGAGGTAGAGAAGAGTGCCAACGCCCTGATCCAACTTCTGGCTTGCTTCGAACTTGGTGCAGGCTTGCGTGAAGTCACCGGTCTGCATGAGCTGCTTGCCCTGCTCGAACATGGCCTCTGCGGCCGCCTTGCCGCCCGCTGATTGGGCGCTCACGGTGAATGCCGCTAACATGAGAGCAGTCGCACCTGAGCTGGCGGTTAGTGAAAACCGAACGGGTAAGATTCGAAAGAATAGGGTCGTAAGGTGGATCATGCCAATCGCCGCGAGCAGTAGGGTTTAAACTGAATTGACCTTCGGCTAGCGTCGTCCGCCGAAGTTGTCGAGGTCGTACGGATCCTTTCCAGTCGCAGACTTCCGGGGAGAAGTAACTGCAGTTACGCGAACGGTTGTCTTCTCAGCATCGGCGCGTTTGCGAGGTGCCGCGACAACAGTCGGCGTTGCCGCTGAGGAGGTGGGCGTGACACTGGCGGAGGGTGGTTCTTGATGGGGCGCAATCGAAATCTCAGGGTGTGGCGGCTCCCTTGCTGCGACCGCGGGCAAAGTCGGCGGTTGGAAGGTTTCCGCAGTCGCACTTACGCTGGGCGAATTTGGTAACCGAGGTTCACCGAACGAAGGTAATGCCGCACCTGAGCTAACCTGGTTCGGGGCTCTCGTTCGCGATATCCAGCCTCCTGCTGCAACGAGCAACACGACCGTGGCCGACACGTAGAGCCGCGTGCGGCGCGTTTTGGTGCTAGAAATTACCGTTGGAAGTGAGTGTTTGGAAGACGTGAGCGCCTGTTCTGTCGTGGGCCCGGTGGCGCGCGGGATTGGCGTGCGCGGCGTGGGCAATTGTCGAGGCGAGAGCAACGTGCCTGAGGAGTTTTCACTCGACTCAGGGCTCTCAGTCGTTTCGTGCATCAGCCGACTGATTCTGAGTGCTGACTGAATAGAGCTGGACGAGCCATAGGGCGCAATCAGTTTGGCAAGCGCGGCCACACTGGCGACTCGCTGTCCTCGGTCCTTCACGAGACAGCCGGTAATGGCTAGCTCGACTACGGGTGACAATTCCTCGACGTAATCTCGAACGGGTACTGGGTCCTGCTGCAGCACAGCAGCGCAAACCGCGGGCAAGGAGGCCCCATCGAATGCGATTCGGCCTGTGACGAGCTGGTATAAAATTGCGCCAAGCGCCCAGATGTCCGCGCGTGAGTCAACATCGCGCGCTGCTGCCATTTGCTCGGGTGCCATGTAAAGCGGTGAACCCATGGCTGCTGACGGATTAGTGAGACCATCGTTGGTAGGCAGAGGTAGCCCGCCGAGCATCTTCGAGATACCAAAGTCGAGTACTTTGATCGCCCGGCGGCCATCGGGAAACTCGGCCAAGAAAAGGTTCTCGGGCTTCAGATCGCGATGAACGATGCCAATCCGGTGTGCCTCAGCCAGTGCTTCACAAGCCTGCAGCACGTAGTCGATTGCGACCTTTTCACTCAACCGCCCTTTGGCTTCGAGTAGCTTCGCCAGGTTCTTGCCTTCGAGGTATTCCATCACCACGTAGGGCACACCCGATTCGAGGCGAGCCACGTCTAAGACGCGACAAACGTGCTCGCTTCTGATTTGTGCGGCCGCACGTGCTTCTAGCATCAGCCGCGCAACGAGATCGGGCTGCTGTTGGAACTCCCGACGAATGACTTTCAATGCGACGGTGCAGTGTAGATCGACGTGCGTTGCCGCAAACACGACCCCCATGCCACCCTCACCAATTACGCCCTCAATCAGGTACTTGCCCCCGATGAGCTCGCCCACCGACACGGCGTAGAACGGTGTCCGCACCTCCAGCATATAGTTCGATTTAATTACATGCAGTCGAGCATCCAAGTTGGCAAGCAGCGCAAGGCTTGCTAGCCATGCTTTGCAGCAACTGTTGTCCAATAGCCCCAACCCAATTGTGTGTTATTGCCACGGGCCTTATTCCCCCGTTGCAACGAATGGGGTGCTGCACTGCGCGCGGTGGACATGCCTAGTCAGGGTCGATTCATAGTCTGCGAGGGGCGCAGGCAGCGGGTGAGGCAGCGGGCGAGCCACCGCAAGGCTGCAGCGCGTTGCAGAAAGCTGCCGGTTGTCCCGCTAGTCGCAAGGCTCGTTTTGCATGCCGGGGGTACCGTGGTCACCCAAACCATAGGTGACACGGCTAGGCGTGACACACCAGAGCTGCGCCTCTTGCCCGCCATCTGCGCTGCTGTCACTTGCATCGGCATCGAGTGCCCATGCTGCCCGTTGCCATGACGCCCCCTTGGTGCTCTTTGTCCAAGTAACTCGGTTGAGTTCCACGTCACCGTAGTGAAGTATGAGCGCCCGCTCTGGGTGCGCAGTCGTGCCAAAGTCCGCCAGTGTAAATCCGAAGGTGACGTTCACGAATGGCAGTCCCCCATTTTCCGCAGCTTCAGCACTGCGTGCAAATACCAGCCGCTCACCTGCTTGTACGTGCAGGCAACTATCGCTGGAGAGCAAAATGCTTCCAGCACTTTCGTTGCTGATCTCCAGACCATTGAGATCAAGGTCAGAATTGATCGCTATCTCAAACCACTCTGCTCCGCCATTGTTGTTGGTGCTTGGCGCTGCCATGAACTCCGTGACTACGACATCGCCTACCTGTGGCGCGACAGGCGTGCGCGTGGTTCCGCCCGCATCACGGCACTGGTTGCCAACAGCACTGGCGTCTACGACGGTAGGCGCACCACCGGCGCCAGCTTCCCCGGGTCTGGTGCTGTCAGCGTCGCCTGCCAAAGGATTGCCGCCATCACCCGCATCCGTTGGTTGGCTAGTCGAGCCGCCCGCGCCGAGACGATAGGACGCGCCGCCTGCGCCGGATGTGTGAGATGTTCCGCCCATGCCGGTAGATTGAGACGCCCCACCCACGCTCGCGCGCCCCGCAGTGATGGTTGTTCCTGTGTCATACAGAGTCGCCCTACCTCCAGTTCCGGCGTTGGCATCCAAATTCGACGAATCCCCCGCATCAACCATCGCATCAGTGCAGACTGAATTGGCCGCTCCTGGAGTCCCCTGGTCACCCGCTCCAAACCTGGCTTCCCTTGCAGCTAGGCACCACTCGGGGATTGCGCCTGAATCCAAGCTCGATAGCGAACGTTGCAGTGCGGTTCCTTTGGTGGTCTTGAGCCAATAAGCGCGATCGATGACATTGCCATCGAGCCGCACGATTACCGTGCGCTCGGGATAGGTCAACGAACCCGAGTCAGCCAGAGTAAAGTCGAAGAGCGCGGTGGGCGATGGCAGGCCACCGTTTTGTGCCGTCGCGCTGCTGCGCGCGAAGAGCAGCCAACTGCCTGCCTGGACACCCAGGCAGGTCTCGCTCGTCAGTACCGTGCTTCCAGTGCCTTCGTTAGCCAATTCGAGCTGGTTCAAATCCACTGCACGTGTCGCCAAGACCTCGAACCATTCCCCGGGTCCATTGTTGTTCACGCTCGGCGCCGGCATAACCTCCGTGATTACCAAATCACCGGGTTGTGGCTGATTAATCACGCGCCGCGACCCACTCACGGGGTCCACACATCCGCCAGTCGTGATTCCAGCGTCGGTTTCGATTATTGCCGAACTTCCGCCGGTGCCCGTTGCGCGACTGACGTTGAGCCCGGCATCCGCAGCCTCTTGCTTGCCTAATGAGCACGGGTGATTGGGCGCTCCGGGGCTGCCGTAGTTTTCGCCAATCGGCGCAAGCGCGTTCAAGGGCTCGATTGCGTCGCACCACTGGGTTGCATCCAAAAGTCTTGCCGTACTCGGTGCGCTCGCGCCATCGAGCTGACGCGCGTGACCTGCCGAGACTTCGGCATACGCTAGTTCGGTAATGACCGTGCTGCCACAGTTGAGACCGATCTTGCCATTCTCATGCCGCAGTGCGCCAAGGGTGCTACCGTACCCATAGTTCAAGTACGCGGGGCGGGTTGACTTGTCATCTCCTGCGTCGCCCAAGACGAAATAGCTGTGTGACGACACCGGGAGGCTCGGCAGTGCGCTGGCATTCAACCGAGACCCGTCGGACATCGACTGAGACAAAGTGAGTCCGCCGAGGTCCACTGTGTGGTCCGTGGTGTTATAGACTTCGATGTATTGCTTGCCGGTGTCGCTTCCAGCCGGGTCAGCCATGAACTCGCTGAGCACGACGTCACCTGGTGTGACGCCATTGCACAGTGCTGCAGGTACTGTTGGTGCAGCAGGCCCACAACTAAGAGTCGCGGCCAGGCCGATAGAGGCAAAGAGACGGTGAGTCGAACGCAGTGGGTCGAAAGTTTTCATGGCGCACTGTCGGTTGGGCAGCTCGCTTGGTTGCTAAAATTCCTGTCTGTCAGTGGTTACCCGTAGCGATTGATACGACGGCCAGTTGCCGATTCGGGATCTGTAGGGGTCGCTGCCGCTGCTGGCTGCCGGCATTCTCCGTGCCTCCCTAGCGATTCTTCGCTATTGCCTCGATATTCCCTCGTTACAGCCTCGTTCGCAACGAGGCTGTGTGTGATTGGCATGTTCAACGTACAGGAGGTGAAAGTCCCAACCTAGGGGCCTGACAGAGGCAACCTAACATCGAAGCGACAAGGGCTT
>Ga0265340_10001820_pt1 | contig 12185 bp, 9 predicted proteins | sample 4CB225metaG_FD_202082 | JGI IMG/M metagenome (GOLD analysis project Ga0265340, IMG submission 202082) | Rhizosphere microbial communities from Carex aquatilis grown in University of Washington, Seatle, WA, United States - 4-CB2-25 metaG | ecosystem: Host-associated > Plants > Roots > Rhizosphere...
ACCGCCGCTGTGGTGGCGTTCATCGGGGCCGGGTTCTTGCTGGTGCTGGCCGCGTTGGGCCTGGTGCACCTGCGGCGGACCGACCCGGCGGCGGAGCTGCTCCCCAAGCTCGGTGCGCGGACCCCGGCTCCCGTCGAACCGTAACGGCGACCGCACCGAGGATGAGGGCCCCCGCTTAGGCGAGGGCCCTCATCTGCACGTAACGACCACCGTGTACAACGGAGACCAGCTCAGGAGGGCAGATGCGTAACGCGCTTTACGTGACATCGATGCAAGCCCGGTCAGGCAAGGCTGTTGTGGCTCTAGGGCTCATGGAGCTACTCACCCGCCAGATCGAGCGGGTGGCCATCTTTCGTCCGGTGATCGCATCGGGTCCAACGCCAGACCCGCTTATCGAGTTGCTGCTGGAGCGTTACGGGCTCGGACTGGATTACGAGGACGCGTACGCGTTCACGTACGCCGATGCCGCACGTGTCGAGCGGGACGGCGGCACGTCGCGCTTGATCGCCCAGATCACCGATCACTACTCCCGCCTGCGTGACAAGTTCGACTTCGTGCTGTGTCTGGGCACCGACTACACCGGGCCAACTGCTGCCACCGAGTTGGCGCTGAACGCGGAGCTAGCGGTGAACCTCGCCACTCCGGTCGTCAATGTCGTGTCGGGGTTTGGCAAGGACATCGAAGCCCTGTCGATTGCGAGCAGGAGTTCACAGGAGCTGCTCCTCGACCACGGCTGCGCGCTGATCGCGACGTTTCTGAATCGCGTCGATCCCGCCATGATCGAGCAGCTGCGCTCGGCGCCTGTCGGCGCGACCGAACAAGCGCCTGTCTACGTACTCCCCGACCTGCCCGTCCTTTCGGCGTTGACCATCGACGAGGTCGTCCATGCACTGGGCGCGACCATCCTTGCTGGGTCGGGTGCCGCAATGCACCGCGAGGTTGAGGCCTACCTCGCGGGCTCGGGGTACATCCAGACCATGTTGCCAAGGCTCGTCAACGGCACGTTGCTGGTGGCCTCGGGTGATCGCGGAGACCTCGCTGTCGCCATGGGCGCAGCTGCGCTCAGTCCGTCGCTGCCGACGCCGTCCGGCATCGTTCTCACTTGCGGGCTCAAGCTCGACGCAGCGACGCTCGCGCTGCTCGAGCCGTCGGGCATCCCGGTTGTTGCAGTCGAGGCCGACACCTATGCGGCGCTGCACGCATTGGAAGGCGTGCGCGGCGAGATCCGGCCGGGGAGTCGGCGGAAGATCGCGGCCGCACTCGGACAGTTCGCCGACTCGGTAGACGCGGAGCAGATCACGGCGCGGATACGGCTCACTCGCAGTGACGTCATCACGCCGTTGATGTTCTCGTCGGGTCTGCTCGAACGCGCTCGACGCAATAAGCGATCCATCGTCTTGCCAGAGGCGGATGATGATCGGGTACTGCGGGCAGCCGAGGAACTCGTGCACCAAAACGTCGTTTCACTGACGCTGCTGGGTGACCGTTACCTGGTCGCGGCGCGGGTCGAGAAGCTCGGTCTCGACCTCGGCGGCACCGAGGTCATCGACCCGAAGACCTCACCCTTGCGGCAGGAGTTCGCCACGCTCTATGCGGCGCTGCGAGCCCACAAGGGCGTGACTCCGGACGCCGCCTGGGATCTCATGGCGGACAGCTCATTCTTCGCAACGATGCTGGTGCACACTGGCCGGGTCGACGGCATGGTTTCCGGCGCCGCCCACACCACGGCTGACACGGTGCGACCTGCGTTGGAAATCATCAAGACCGCACCTGACGCGAAGCTGGTCTCGAGCGCGTTCTTCATGTGCTTGCCGCACCGGGTGCTGGTCTTCGCCGACTGTGCAGTCAATCTGGATCCGGACGCTAGCCAGCTCGCCGACATCGCTGTGCGTACCGCCGAAACGGCTGCTGCGTTCGGCATCGAACCGGTGCTGGCACTGGTCTCCTACTCCACCGGGACGTCCGGCACGGGTGTGGGCGTGGAAAAGGTGCGCGCTGCGACCGAGTTGGTAGCTGCGTTGCGACCCGACCTGCCCCTCACCGGCCCGGTTCAGTACGACGCGGCGGTCGACCCGGGCGTTGCAGCCTCGAAGCTGCCCGGTAACGCCGTTGCCGGCCACGCGAATGTGCTCATCTTCCCCGACCTCAATACCGGGAACACGACGTACAAGGCTGTCCAGCGCTCAGCCGGTGCAGTGGCTATCGGGCCGGTGCTGCAGGGGCTACGGCGTCCGGTCAATGACCTTTCGCGTGGCTGCACGGTGGCTGACATCGTCAACACCGTGGCGATTACCGCGATTCAGGCTCAGCAGTTGGAGCAGGCGAACACTACGGCGTGATGTGCTTGTCCTGCTTGCTCTCGGTGGCAAGGATGGCTGCCTGTGTGCGCCGCTCGAGGCCGAGTTTGGCGAGCAGTGAGGAGACGTAGTTCTTCACCGTCTTCTCGGCAAGAAACATTCGCTCGCCGATCTGCCGGTTCGTGAGACCCTCGCCGATGAGGTCAAGGATCCGATGCTCCTGGCTGGTCAGTGCGGCGAAGGGGTCGGCCTTCTCGCGGTCGGCCGCGTCGTCGCGCAGCCGTTGCATGATTCGAGCAGTCGTCTTCGCATCAAGCAGCGATCCGCCTACCGCGACAGTGCGGACAGCGTTCACCAGGTCACTACCCTTGATCTGCTTGAGAACGTATCCCGCTGCGCCGGCAAGGATCGCGTCGTATAGCGCGTCGTCGTCGGCGAAGGAGGTCAGCATCAGACAGGTGAGATCGGGCAGTCGGGAGCGAAGCTCACGGCACACGCTGACCCCGTCGCCGTCAGGCAGCCGGACGTCGAGCACCGCAACCTGAGGCCGTAGCGCGGGGACGCGTGCCAATGCCTCGGCGGCGGTCGAGCCCTCGCCGATCACGACGATGTCGGACTCAGACTCAAGAAGCTCCTTGACCCCGCGCCGCACGACTTCGTGATCGTCGAGCAGGAACACGGTGATCTGGCCCTCGGTGGTAGACACCAGACCTCCTCCATGGCTGCCGCTCCCGCCGAACCGACGGGGCTTCTTCCTACCGTATCGGGATCGGGCCGCGTCAGGCGTCCCCGACCGGCACCCGCCACACGAGTTCGGCACCACCCTCTGGCACCGAATGAGCCACGAATGTCCCGCCTAAGCTCTTCGCTCGCGCTCCCAGATTGGCGAGTCCGCTCCGCCGCCCGTCGTCAGGGATCCCGATGCCGTTGTCGCTGACGGTCAAGGTGGTCCACTCGTCGTCGACGACGACGGAGACGTCGGCCCGGGTGGCGTGGGAGTGCCGGGCGATATTGGACAGCGCTTCCCGTAGGGCCGGCAGCAGGTTGTCGGCGACGTCTTTCGAGATGCGGGTGTCGACGAGCCCCTCGAGACGCAACGTGGGCGCGAAACCGATAGCTGGCGCTAGTTCTTCGATCAGCTCGACGATGCGGGCGCGCAAGCTGCTCGGGCGCGAACGGTCGGACCGTTGTAACGAGTAGATCGTCGAGCGGATCTCCTTGATGGTCTTGTCGAGATCGCTGACGGCGCTCTGGACGCGCTCCGAGGCCTCCGGCCCGGTCATGTAGCGCATCGAGCCCTCGAGTTGCATGCCGGTGGCGAACAATCGCTGGATGACGGTGTCGTGCAGGTCGCGGGCGATCCGATCCCGGTCGCGGAAGAGGCTGAGATGTTCGGTCTCGCGACGCTGGCGGGCCAGCTCGAGACCGAGGGCGGCTTGGTCGGCGAAGGCCTCGAGCATGACCCGATGCGCAGCGCGGAAGGCGCGGCCGCCGATGAGGTTGCCAACCCAGAGCACGCCGTGCCGAGCCTCTCCGGCGACGAGCGGCACGATGATGACGGGTCCGAACTCGTCGAGCGCCTCGGAGTTGCTCGGCCAGTGTGGGCTGTTGTGGATGTCGTCGATCGCGACCGTAGCGCCACCGAGAAAGGCATCGCCGATCAGCGATGCGTTCGGATCGATGCGTGTGCCGACGACGTGTGGAGCGGCGGTGCCCTCGGCGACCTCGATCACCAGGCTGTCGCCGAGCGGCAGCACAATCGCGGCGAAATCAGCCTCGGCGAGATCTCTGGCGCGAGTGGCAATGAGCTGCAGCACCTCCTCCGGCTCGTTGCCAGAGAGCAGAGCCGTCGTGACCTCGGCGGACGCTTGCAACCAGCGCTCTCGATGCTGGACGTCCTCGTACAGCCTCGCATTCTCGATCGCGACTCCCGCCGCTGCGGCTAGGGCAAGGGCGATGCGCTCGTCCTCGTCGTCGAAGTCGGCACCCTTAGCCTTCTCGGTGAGGTAAAGGTTTCCGAAGACCTCGCTGCGCACCCGGATCGGAACGCCGAGAAAGCTCTTCATCGGCGGGTGGTGGGCTGGAAAGCCAAAGGCCGCCGGATGATCGTTGAGGTCGTGCAGACGCAGCGGTTGCGGGTTGTCGATGAGCAGCCCGAGGATGCCGCCGCCGCGTGGGAGCGGACCGATCCGCGCCGACGTCGCATCATCAATGCCTACCGTGAGGAACTGCGACAACCGTCGCGTGTCGTCGATGACACCGAGCGCTCCGTACCGCGCGTCGACCAGTCGGACGGCGGCGTCGACGATGCGGTGCAGAACCGTCTCCAGGTCAAGGCCGGTGCCGATTGCGAGGACCGCGTCGAGCAGGTCCCCTTGGCTTTTCTGTACGCTCGCCTGCGAGTTCACCGCATCGCTGTCCACGCCACCATCCTGCACCAAATCAGGCTGGCAACAGGAAGAGCGAATCCGGGTAGCACCAGGCCCAGTCTTCGCGTGGTTCCAGCGACCGGACGATCGGGTGCGCCGAGGCATGGAAATGGGCGGTCGCGTGCCGCCGGGGTGAGTCGTCGCAACAGGCGACATTCCCGCACTGGAGGCACTCACGCAGGTGTACCCACCGGCTGCCTTCACGCAGGCACTCCTCGCAGCCGCGGGTACTCGAGGGAGTCACGTCGGCGATGGTGGCCAAGTGCGTGCATGTCGCTGTTGTCGCGTTGCCGTCGGCGTCACTGGCCACGGCGTATGGAGGAACGGGCATGTGTCTAGCCTAGTATCCGCGCCGTCCTTGCCCGTGGCGTCGTTGCCCGCGACGTCGAGCGGCCGGTACAGTGCGGCGCACCGCTGAGAGGATTCCTGTGCTAGTCGCCGACCGCGAGTTCGTGGCCGCTGACGGCGTAGCCGACATTGATCGCGCTGTGCAGGAGGCCCTTGCACGCACTGCGGGACGACCCGGCAAGCACGCCAGCGTTCTGGCTGAGCCGGCGTCGAGTCTTCGCCGCACGTGGTTCGATACTTTCGACTGGCGATTGCACCGGGCCGGGTTCGCGTTGTGGCGCACGCAGCGATCAAAGGCGAGCGGGAGCCCGCGGTTGACGCTGACCACCCGCGACGATGTGCTCACGGTCGCTACACCTGCGCAACCGCAGACCGCCGCTCGGGCGGGATTCCCGCTCGACACGGTGGTCCCCGCGGGGCCGATGCGCAGCCTCCTCGAGCCGGTGGTCGAGATGAGAGCGCTGCTTCCGGTGGCGACGCAGCGATTCGTCGTCAGCAGCTATCGGGTGCGAAACGACGACGAGAAGACGGTCGCCCTGGTTGTCGTCGAACAGCCCCTGGGCGGTCGTTCTGGCGAGATCAGCCGTGGTGGCTCGCGAGTGAAGGTGGTCGCGTCCCGGGGTTACTCCGAGGAGGCCGCAGTTACGGCTCGCATCATCGCGAAGGTGTCAGGTCTCACGCCGTCCGATACGTCAATGCTTGCGCAGGCACTGACCGTAACCGGTCGCACCCCAGGTGACTACTCGAGCAAGCTCGACATCGCTTTGAGCGCAAGGATGCCAACGGAGTACGCCGTGCGCCGAATCATGCGCGCGCTCCTCGATGCCGCGCAGCGAAATGTCCCCGGTGTCGTCGCCGGTACCGACACCGAGTTCCTCCACGATTTGCGGGTTGCGGTGCGGCGTGCACGTTCGACGCTCAAGGTCGCCGGGGGTGCGCTGCCGGTAGCGCAGGCGGAGGCGGCGAGCGTTGCGCTGAAGTGGCTCGGCGATCTGACCACGCCGTTGCGCGATCTCGATGTCTACGTACTTGGTCTTGACGAACTGGCCGCCGAGGTAACGGTCCCGGGCTGGAATTCCTCGCAGCTAGAGCCTTTCCGCGAGTTCCTAGTCGCGGCGCAGGCGACGGAGCACGCGGTGCTTGTTCGAACGTTGCGGTCGGTTCGCGCGAAGCGGGCGTTCGCCGCGTGGGCGGCTGTATCGGCTGGCGGCGATCTACCAGTCGACGACATCGGCGCAGTGCAGCCCGACGGATCACGGGTCGACTCGGTGGCGAAGTCCGCAGTCACCCGTGCCTTCAAGCGAGTCATCAAAGCGGGCGCCCGGATTAGCGCCGAGTCGCCGCCGAGTGATCTGCACGATCTGCGCAAGAGGTGCAAGGAATTGCGCTATTCGCTTGAGATCTTTGGGTCACTGCACAATCCCGCGGCTCAGCGCGCGCTCATCGACGACCTCAAGAAGTTGCAGGACTGCCTAGGTGAGTTTCAAGACACAGAGGTCCAGCAGCATGCGATCAAGACGAACGCATCGCGGATGCTCGCCGCCGACGCAGCTAACCCGTCGACCATCGATGCCGTCATGGCGATGGGCCGGCTCGCCGATCGGCTCGGGGAGCGGCAGATCGTCGCACGCGGCACTTTCGCGCTGCTATTTGAGCGCTTCGCCGGTCCGCAACCCAGGGCACATCTCGCCGCGCTGTACGAGCGTGCGTCGTGAAGGTCTTCGCTACGTACAACATCAAGGGTGGCGTGGGCAAGACGTCAGCTGCTGTGAACCTGGCTTACCTCGCGGCGCAAGAGGGCCAGCGTACGTTGCTGTGGGATCTCGATCCGCAAGGTGCAGCAACATTTCTGTTCCGTATCAGGTCAGGCGTATCAGGTGGGGCCAAAGCGTTGGTCCGAGGTCGTACGGGCATGGACGATCCGGTGAAGGCGACCGACTACGACAACCTCGACCTGCTCCCTGCGGATTTCTCCTACCGGAACATGGATCTCGCACTTGATCGCGCCAAGAGCCCGACACGTCGAATCACCGCGTTGCTGGCGACTGTGGCTGCTGACTACGACATCGTGTTCCTCGACTGCCCGCCCAGCGTTTCACTGGTGTCCGAAAGCGTGCTTCGGGCCACGCACGCCCTACTCGTGCCACTGATCCCAACCACGCTCGCGGTCCGGACCTACGACCAGCTCATCGACTTCGTCGCGGCAGCGAAGGCGCCGCGACCCACCGTCCTGGCGTTCTTCTCGATGGTCGATCGGCGCAAGAAGCTGCACCGCGAGTCGATGGCCGCGCTTCGTGACGGACGACGCGGAATTGCCGCCGCCGCGATCCCGGCGGCCGCCGTGGTCGAGAACATGGGCCCAAGGCGTGAGCCGGTCAATGTCTTCGCGCCGGCCAGCGAGGCCGCGCGCGCGTACGTGGCGCTGTGGGCGGAAGCCAGAGATTTGGGCTAGCCGGCAAGCTCGTGACGGCGGTGCCGGTTAGGGCATCATGGGGACGTCGATTGGCCGGCCCAGGATCGAGGGGACCCGATGGCGCAAGTGCTGTGGAAGGACGCCCCAGACGCGCACGACTATCCGGCAGCGTCGAGCTATCTCTCCCTGCTGGTCGGTGACGACCGGCTGCTGGCGTCACTGATCGCGCAGTTGCAGGCAGCACCGGTCGCACAGTACAAAGCCAAGGACCTGCTGCGCGCCTCGAGGGAGCCTTTGCTGTCGACAGAGAATCCGCACGTCGCCTCCGACCTGCGAAAGATCCGGAAAGGCCGAGCGTTGTCGCCGGTCCTGCTGGTACGTGGCGATCTCCTGCGCGGCTTCCCACTACAGATCGCGGATGGGTATCACCGGGTCTGCGCGAGCTTTTGGGTCAACGAGAACACCGACATCCCGTGCCGGCTGATCGACCTTGATGGCACCGCGGCGCCAACCGGCACACCAGCCAAGAAGACAGCGCCAGCCAAGAAGACAGCGCCAGCCAAGAAGACAGCGCCAGCCAAGAAGTTGGCAGCGGCGAAGAAGACAGCGCCAGCCAAGAAGACAGCGCCAGCCAAGAAGACAGCGCCAGCCAAGAAGACAGCGCCAGCCAAGACAGCCAAGAAGATTCTTGCCAAGAAGTCGCCGGCGGCGGCCCTGACGACGCCGCCAGCACCGGAGGCGGGCGCCCAGCCCGAGAGCCCTTCTGCCTGACCCACTTCAACGAGGAGATGTCATGAGCACGGATGCAGAGGTAGCTCGCCCGCACATCCTGGTGGGCGTCGATGGGTCCATCGAGAGCGTGAAAGCGACTGCTTGGGCAGCAGAGCAGGCTCGGGCAACCGGCGGCACGCTCGAGTTGCTTATCGTGTGGGCGCGACCGATGTCCTACGGACTGCCACTCGTGGTTGGCGGCTACGACCCCGAGCACGAGGCGCAAGCCATCGTCGAAAAGGCTGCGGGCGGCATCGACCTGCCGGCGCCGCGGCTGCGGACGTCCGTTGTCAACGGAGCCCCGGCGGTTGCACTGGTCGAGCGCTCGAAGGCCGTCGACCTCCTTGTTGTGGGATCGCGCGGACACGGCGGGTTCGCCGAGTTGCTGCTGGGGTCGGTCAGCGATCACTGCGTCCACCACGCGAGCTGCCCGGTGGTCGTCGTCCGATAGGGCGCCGCACCCCACCGAGGCCCGATAGTCCTCACATCCACCTCCGCGCAGCCGATTCGACAGGCGACGAGTTCCGTTTTGGGTGCGCTGGAGGCCACGGATGACTGTGCTGGACGCCCTTCAGGTGGCCGTGTTACAAGCTGGCGACCCCAAGGCGCGTCCGAGCGGTCGGCGCTGGTTCGGGTCGGGTCGTAGCTGCAATGGCGACGCGGCGACCGCAGGCGCCGAGGCCACCCGCGAGGCACTCGGCGGTCGCCAGGCATCGCTCGTCATGGTCTTCTGCCCGGCCGGCCTGGATTACCGGGCCATGCTCGACGGTATTCGCTCCGAGGCCGGTGACGCACCCCTGATCGGGTGCACGGGTGTCGCCCAGCTCTCTCAGACCGGTCCAGCCGAGCCGTCGGTCGTGGTGAGCGTCCTGGGCGGCGAGGGATTCGAGGTCCGCATCACCGCCGCGTCGAACGTCGCTGGCGGTCAGCGTGCCGCCGGCGAGCAGGTGGCGAGCGAGGTGCACGAATTGACCCGCGAGCACAAGATCCTGGTGCTGCTCGCCGACGGACTCGCTGGCGAGCAGCACGAACTCGTCCGCGGCGCCTACAGCGTGGTCGGCGGCACAGTTCCGCTCGCCGGCGGGTGCGCGGCCGACAACTTCACATACGACAAGACGTTCCAGTTCTTTGCGGACGCCGACGGCGTACGGGTGCTCAGCGATGCAGTCGTGGCGGCGGCAATCGGTTCTGACGCGCCCATCGGCGTCGGCGTCGCGCACGGGTGGCGCAAGATCGGCGAGCCCATGGTGGTGACGAGCAGCGCCGGAGGAACGGTGCATGCGCTCGACGGCGTGGCAGCCCTCGATGTCTTCTCGCAGCGCACCAACGCGCCGATATCACTGGCTGCCGACGCGTCGGCCTTCAGGTTCTTTGCAATGAAGCATCCCCTTGGCATGTCGCGGCGCGGTGGCGAAGACATTCGCGTCGTGCATGCGGGAAACGCAGCCGACAGCTCGATCAAGTCGTTGGTGGCCATCCCCCAGGGTGCGTTGCTGTGGGCTATGGAGACCGATCGCGAGGGCTTGCTCTCCAGCGTCGATGACGCATACGCCGAGGCGGTCGCGCCGCTTGCGGGCGCTGCACCGATCGGCTTCTTGGCATTCGACTGTGGCGTTCGCTTCATGTTTCTCGAGCCGGACGGCGTATGCGCGGAGGTCGCGAAGTTCAATCATCGTGCGGCGGGCGCGCCGTTTGGCGGCTTCTATACGTACGGCGAGATTGCCCGCACGCATGGTCCGGGCGGTATGCATCACCTGACCTTGGTGATCGTGGCCTTCGGGTGAGGAGCGCACGGTGGCTTACCACTGGTCAGTTCACCAGCTGACCGAGTACTTCGACGCAGTGGCGTCCCAGGAAACTGAGGAAGACGCTGTCCGCGTCGCAGTGGAGCGCGCCATTGAGACGTTGGGCGCGGAGCTCGGCGCATTGGTTCGTGATGGCGAGGTGCTGGCCTGCGTAGGCGTGGGCCGCAGCGAGCCGCCGATCGACATGCTGACCCGCGCCGTCGCCGGCGCGACCGTCATCGAAGTCGCCGGTCTCGGGTCGTTGCATTCCGTCGCCGCGCACCTCTATGACGATCGATCCGGTCACCTGGTTGTTGCGCGCGCAGGCGACGAATTCACCGGTGAGGAACGCCAACTACTCCTCAGCATGGCGAGCGTTCTTGGCTTGGCGCTGCGCAGCTTGCGGACGCTGCAGGTCGAGCGCAGGTTGCGCACCGAACGTGAGCAAGAAGCGTCGGAGCGGTTGCGGCTGCTCGACACTTTGGGACAGCGTCAGCGCTTGCTGGAGTCGCTGCTCACTATCCAGCGGGCTATTTCCCATCGCGCGCCACTGCAGACGGTGCTCGATGCCGTGACCGCGGGCGCAGCCAAGCTGTTCAGTGACGCGTTCGTTGCACTCGTGCTCAGTGAGCCGTTGCCTGGGCGGAACCGGATCGTTTCCTCGGCAGCACCCGCCGACGACACCGACGATCATGATGCACTTATCATGGCCGCGGCCTCCGACTCGGTCGCGATCGACGGCGTGGTCACGAGGGTGAGTGGCGGGCACGAGGCGGTCAGGTCGACAGCATTTGCTGCGCCCGTGCACATCGAAGGCGAGACGATCGGCAGTCTGGTGACCGTCGTGCTTCCCGAGACGCCGGATGTCGACGACCGGCGCGAGATGCTCGCCGCGTTCGCTGAACAGGCGAGCCTCGCACTGACCGACGCGCGCACCGTTGAAGCGATGCGCGACGCGTACCACGACTCGGTGACGGGGTTGCCGAACCGATCGCTGTTCCTCGATCGCCTGAATCAGGCGCTGCACAACGGCGCTCGGATGGGCACCGAGGTCACTGTGCTCTTCATCGACCTCGATCGGTTCAAAGACGTCAACGACAGCTTGGGCCACGCGGCAGGCGACGAATTGCTCGCGTGGGTTGCCGGGCGGTTGCGTGAGGCCCTGCGCGATGACGACACCGCCGCCCGTCTCGGCGGCGACGAGTTCGCCGTCCTGCTAGAAAGAACTGTCGGGTGCGACGCCGGTCAGATTGTCGCGAACCGGATCACGAAGGCGCTGCTTGAACCGATTCGACTCGTTGGTCGAGAGGTGTTCGCATTTGCCAGCATCGGAATCGCCTCCAGCGATAAGGCCGTGCGGACGGCTGACGAGCTGCTGCGCAATGCCGATGTCGCGATGTACCGCGCGAAGCGCAGTGGCGCCCGCGCCGCGCTCGTATACGACCCCAGCATGCACACCGAGACGATGGATGTCCTCGAGCTCGGCAGCGACTTGTACCACGCGGTGGCGCGCGGAGAGCTACGCCTGCAATACCAACCGGTGGTCAACTTGCGCACCGGAAGAGCTGTCGCGGTCGAGGCGTTGGTGCGGTGGGATCACCCGGTCCGAGGGCTAGTTGCGCCGAATACCTTCATCCCGATCGCCGAGCGCAACGGCGTCATCGTCGAGATCGGCCAATGGGTATTGGGCTCTGCTTGCACGCAGGCTGCTGCTTGGCGTGCGTCATCACTACCCGACTTGGCGATCAGCGTCAATGTTTCAGCCCGGCAACTCGACGACCTAGGGTTCGCCGAGATGGTGACGGCTGTATTGCTGCAGACGGGTCTGCCAGCCCACGCGCTGACGCTGGAGGTCACCGAGTCGGTGCTGATGCACGACCCACTCCGCATCATCGATCGTCTCAGCCCACTGAAAGCACTCGGAGTCCGGTTGGCGATCGATGACTTTGGTACTGGCTACTCATCGCTAGCCTCGCTGCAGCATTTTCCGGCTGACCAGCTCAAGATAGATAAGGCCTTCATCGACACGATCGAGACCTCTGTCGAGGGTTCGGCGATCGTCCGAACCGTCGTGGAACTTGCGCGCACACTGCACATGGAGACTGTCGCAGAGGGCATCGAGACAGTGCAGCAGTACGCCAGC
>Ga0265340_10001821_pt1 | contig 12184 bp, 9 predicted proteins | sample 4CB225metaG_FD_202082 | JGI IMG/M metagenome (GOLD analysis project Ga0265340, IMG submission 202082) | Rhizosphere microbial communities from Carex aquatilis grown in University of Washington, Seatle, WA, United States - 4-CB2-25 metaG | ecosystem: Host-associated > Plants > Roots > Rhizosphere...
GAACCGCTTATGGCTCGAATCCGGATTCTATTGGCGTTGGTTTGGTTGATGCCCGCGATGCTTTTCGCCGCGGAGGAAATTTACCGGCCCGTGACCATTGCCCCGCCGCTACCGGCGCGCGAATTTCGCGGCGCCTGGCTCGTCACCGTCGCGAACAAGGACTGGCCGTCCAAACCCGGCCTCCCCGTCGCGGAGCAAAAGGCCGAATTGACCGAACTGCTGGACCGGGCGGTGCAATTGAAGCTGAACGCCATCATCTTCCAGGTGCGCCCGTCCTGCGACGCGATGTATGCCTCGTCCATCGAGCCGTGGTCGGAATATCTCACCGGCACGATGGGCGAGGCGCCGCAGCCGTTTTACGATCCGCTCGCCTTCGCCGTTGAGGAGGCGCACCGGCGCGGACTCGAATTGCACGCATGGTTCAATCCGTTCCGCGCGCTGCATGCACAGGCCAAATCACCCGTCTCGCCCAATCACATTTCGCGGACGCATCCCGAACTGGTCCGCCAATATGCCGGCCAGCTCTGGCTCGACCCCGGCGAACCATTCGTGCGCCAGTATGTTTTGCGCGTGGTGATGGACGTCGTGAAACGCTACGACGTGGACGGCGTGCAGTTCGACGACTATTTTTACCCCTTCGAAAAAGATCCGGCGGGGCGCGTTTTGGATTTTCCCGATGAGGCGACCTGGGAAAAATATGGATTGCCGAACAGAATGGAACGCGGCGACTGGCGGCGGCAGAACATCAATCAATTCATCCAAAGCGTTTATCAAAGCATCAAGGCCGCGAAACCGTGGGTGAAATTCGGCGTCAGTCCGTTTGGCATCTGGCGGCCGATGAACCCGCCGCCGGTCCGGGGCATGGATGCCTACGCCACACTTTATGCCGACTCGCGCCGGTGGTTCGTCAGCGGCTGGCTTGATTATTTCTCACCGCAACTGTACTGGTCCACGGAGGCGCCCCAACAAAGCTTTCCCGTGCTGCTCGACTGGTGGGCCCGGCAGAATGCGCAGGGCCGGCACCTTTGGCCGGGACTCAGCGCCGCGAACACCGGTGAAAAATGGGGTCCCGGCGAAATTGCGCGGCAGATTGCCGCCACCCGCCGGCAGCCCGGCGCCGGCGGAGAAATATTTTTTCATCTGCGCAACCTCACGGACAACGCCGCGCTGGCGGAGGTGGTCCGCACTGCCTGCGCGCAACCGGCGCTGGTGCCGGCGTCGCCGTGGCTGGATTCTCTTCCGCCGGGCAAACCGAAACTCACCGTGGCCGAAAACAGCCGCTCCAGTTTGGGGCTGCAATGGGAAACGGCGGACAGTCCGGCCCGGTTGTGGGTTTTGCAGTTTCGCACCAACCAGGTTTGGACCACGGAAATTTTGCCTGCAGCCCGGACCAACTGGTCGTTTGCCAAACCCGCGCCGGATTTGGTTTCCATCAGCGCCGTGGACCGGGCTGACAATCTGGGTTCGCCCGCCGCGCTCCGGAAATATCAACGGGTTCCCGCCGGGAAGGGGACCTTCATCTGGAAATAGCGGTTTTGGAAGGGCTGTAAGCCGAATTCTGTCTTCACCCTTGCGGATGGAGAGAACCATTTGTCTCAGCGGCCGATACCCGGAATCCGTTTCGCTTTCGCGAAACCTGGAGCGGGCCGCTCCGGGATTCCCTATTTGGCCTTGCACCCGATGGGGTTTTCCGTGCCGCGTCGCTTGCGCTTCGCGCGGTGCGCTCTTACCGCACCTTTTCACCCTTGCCGCATCGAACGGACTGCGGCGGTCTCATTTTCTGTGGCACTTTCCGTCGGAAATTTTTCAATCTCCGCCCGCGTATATCTCAATCGAATGGACTTGAGTTACGCGGCATCGCGCCCTTCGGTGTTCGGACTTTCCTCTTCCGGCTGCGTCCACCCTCCGTCCCGCAATGCGGGACTACGGAGGACGGGCCGAAAGCGATTCTCCGCCCTTCCAAAACCGCTGGAACAATAACCGATCGGGGAACAATTTTCAAGGAGTGAATTCCGGGCCAGGCCGCGCCGGTCGCGGGTTCGGATTGACATTGGTCATTTCAAATGAATAACTTCTCCGTGCGTTCCACAAGATATGCTAGTGTAACGCAAGAGTACCGTGGCTGAAAAAGACGATTATTTGTTGGACTTGCTGGTGGACCTCGGTTCCGTGACTGCCGAACAGGTCGCCAAAGCCCGCCAGGAGGCGCAAGCCGCCGGCGTGGGGGTGGTGGACTTGCTACAGGCCAACAAGGTCATCCGCCCCATCGACGTCACGCAGGCCAAAGCCGCGCAGTTCGGCGCGGAGGTCGTCCAGCTCGGCGGCGTGCAGATCCCCGACGAGGTCATTTCCATCATCCCGCGCCACATCGCCAAAAAATATCGCGTCGTCCCCATTTTCAAAACCGACGGCAAGGTCGCCGTCGCCATTGCCGACCCGTCCGATCTGAACACGATTGATTCGCTGACCCATCTGCTGAACGCGGAAATCGAACTGCGGGTGGCCTCGGAGCAGGACATTGAAACCGCGCTGGGCCGGTATTACGGCGGCAAGGCGGACACGGTGGTGGACAAGGCGATTCAGGAACTGACGCAAAGCGAAGTCGAAGTGCCCGTTGGCGAACTGGGCGATGACAGTTCGGTGGTGGACGCGGACGCGCCACTCATCCGGCTGGTGAACCAGATCATCGCCGACGCGTTCAAGATGCGCGCCTCGGACATTCATCTGGAACCGCTGGGCAAACGCTTCCGGCTGCGCTACCGCATTGACGGTTTGCTGCATGAGATGAAGGCGCCGCCAAAGCGGTTGCAGGCGTCCATCATCACGCGCCTCAAAATCCAGTCGAACATGTCCATCTCCGAGCACCGCATCCCGCAGGACGGGCGCATCCAGTCAAAAGTGGGCAACAAGTTCATTGACCTCCGCGTGTCGTGCCTGCCGACGAACCATGGTGAAAGCATCGTGATGCGTATTCTGGACAAGGAAGGATTGCGGCTCGGCCTCGGGGAACTCGGTTTTTTCACGGACGACCAGCAAACCTTTGAAAAGCTGATCGGCCTGCCCGATGGCATTTTGCTGGTCACCGGGCCGACCGGTTCCGGCAAAACGACGACGCTCTATTCCTGCCTGCATTTCATCAACCGCCCGGACCGGAAAATCATCACCGTCGAGGACCCGGTGGAATACATTTTGGGCGGCATCAACCAGGTGCAGGTCAATGAAGTCGTCGGCCTGACGTTCTCCTCCGCGTTGCGCTCGATTTTGCGCCAGGCGCCCAACGTCATCATGATCGGTGAAATTCGCGACCTCGAGACCGCGAGCATCGCCATCAACGCGTCGCTGACGGGCCATTTGGTCTTCTCCACGCTGCACACCAACGACGCCCCGAGCGCCGTGACCCGTCTGGTTGACATCGGGGTGAAACCCTTTTTGGTCGCGTCGTCCACGCGCTCGCTCATGGCGCAACGCCTTGTCCGCAAGGTTTGCAAAAAATGCGTGGAACCGTATCAGCCCACCGCGGCCGAGCTGCGCGCGCTGAATCTCGCCCCGGACAATTTGAAGGACGCCCATTTTCAAAAAGGCCACGGCTGCAGCGATTGCTCGAACACCGGCTGCCGCGGACGGTTTGGCATTTTTGAAATTTTCGTCATTGACGACGAGGCGCGGAAGTTGATTTACGACAAGGCGCCGTCGTCCGTGCTGCGCGCGCGGGCGCGGGAAATGGGCATGCGCACGCTGCGCGAGGACGGCATCCGCAAGGTGCTCGCCGGCCTGACCACGCCCGAAGAGGTCATCCGCGCGACCATCGGCGACGACGTGTGAGCCACCCCCGAACCATGAATCGCGAGTTTCAAATTCAGAGGTTTTTTTTGCGAATGGAAGATTCGACATTCGCCATTGGCAATTCATAATTTAAATTATGTCCTACTCCATGTCTGATTTGCTGCAGTTGGTGGTGGCCGAAGGCTCCTCCGACCTGCACATCCGCGTCGGCACGCCGCCGGTGATCCGCGTGCATGGCATCCTGCACCGCGTCGAGGGCCCGTCGCTCAAGCCGGAAGACACCGAGGAGCTCATGCGCAGCATTACGTCCGAGGAACACATCCAAAGCACGCGCGAACGCGGCGGCGCGGATTTTGGTTTCGCTTTCGGCGAAGTGGCGCGGTTCCGCGTGAGCGTTTTCAAGGAGAAGGGCAATTTCGGCCTCGTGCTCCGGCAAATCCCCAGCAAGCTGCTGACGTTCGAGCAAATTGGGCTTCCGCCGAGCACGAAAGAGCTGCTCTACAAGCCGCGCGGCCTGGTGCTGGTGACCGGCCCGACCGGCTGCGGCAAAACCACCACCCTCGCCACCATGATCAATATCATCAATGAGGAGCGGGACGAGGCGCACATCATCACCATCGAGGATCCCATCGAGTATTACCACAAGCACAAGCGGGCGCTGGTCACCCAGCGCGAAATCGGCGTGGACGTGCCGAACTTTGCCGAAGGTCTGCGCCGCGCGTTGCGCCAGGACCCGGACGTGGTGCTCGTGGGCGAAATGCGCGACCTGGAGACGATTGACGCCGCCATCACCGCGGCGGAGACCGGGCATTTGGTGTTCGGCACGCTGCACACGACCGGCGCGGCCAAGACGATTGACCGCATTGTAAACGCCTTTCCGAGCAACCAGCAGGAGCAGATTCGCATCCAGCTCTCGACGGTGCTCCAGGCGGTCATCTCCCAATTGCTCCTGCCGCGCATTGACAAGCCGGGCCGCGTGGCGATTTTTGAAATCATGGTCAATACGCCGTCCATTTCCGCCCTGATCCGCGACAACAAGACGTTCCGCGTCCAGTCGGACATCCAGACCGGCGCCAAGTGGGGCATGGTGACGCTCGATTCGTTCCTGATCGACAAATATCTGCAAGGCCTGATCGCGCGCGAAGAGGTCATCACCAAGGCGCAGGACCCGACGACGATTCAGCAGAAGTTGCAGGAATTGGAACTGGCCCAGGCCACCGGCTCCGACGCCGGGTCCAAGGCGAAGTAACGACGATTTTCCCATGGCAGAAGAAATTTCCAGTCCATTGCTGTCGCTCATCAAAGAGCAGGGGCTGATTGACGACTTGCAATACGAGGAAGTCGTTGCCGAGATCAAACGCTCCGGCGCGCCCGTGATCGAGGTCCTGCAGGACTTCGGCGTCATGAAGCTCGACGACATCCTGCACGTGATGGCCACCAACCTCGGCACCGAGGTCGTGTCGTTGCGCGACAAGGAATTTTCCCCCGAACTGGTGCAAATGATTCCCGCCAAGGTCGCGCGGATGTATCATTGCGTCCCCATCGCGTTGAATGGCTCGACGGTGCAGGTGGCGCTGGCGGATCCGCTCGACCCGGCGCAGGCCGACGAAATTCAATTTGCCTCCAAACACGACGTGCAGGTGGTCGTGGCGGATCCCGCCGAAATCGAAAAGGTCCTGGACCGGCTTTATGGCCAGGACGAGAGCGAAAGCTTTTCGGATATTCTCAAGGAACTCGGCACGGACGCGGACATCGCGCGCGAGGTCAGCGAGGCCGGCGCGGGTGATGACGAGAAACTCATGACCGAGCTGGCCAACGAGGCGCCGATCGTGAAATTCGTCAATCTCGTGTTGCAACAGGCCATCCAGGACCGCGCGAGTGACATTCATTTCGAGCCGTTTGAGACGGAATTTCGCATCCGCTACCGCGTGGACGGCGCGCTTTACGAAATGTCACCGCCGCCCAAGCACCTGGCGTTGCCGGTCATTTCGCGTCTGAAAGTCATGGCCAACCTGAACATTTCGGAACGGCGCCTGCCGCAGGACGGGCGCATCAATTACATGATCAGCAACCGCCAGATTGACCTGCGCGTGTCCACGCTGCCGACGCAGTTCGGCGAATCGCTGGTGCTGCGCGTGCTCGACCGTTCGGCGGTCAATCTGGAGCTGGAGTCGCTGGGTTTTCCCAAATACATCCATGAATTCGTGAGCGAGGTGATCCAGCGGCCCAATGGCATTTTTGTGGTCACCGGCCCGACCGGCTGCGGGAAAACGACGACGCTGTATTCCTGCCTGCGCCGCGTCAACGCGATTGACTCCAAATTGCTCACGGCGGAGGACCCCGTCGAATACGACATTGAAGGCATTATGCAGGTCGCCATTCACGAGGCCGTCGGCATGACGTTCGGCAAGGCGCTCCGGTCGTTTTTGCGCCAGGACCCGGACATCATCATGGTTGGCGAAATGCGCGATTTGGAGACGGCGCAAATATCCATTCAGGCGTCGCTCACCGGCCATCTGGTGTTGAGCACGCTGCACACGAACGACGCGCCGGGCGCGGTCACGCGCCTGATTGACATGGGCGTCGAGCCGTTTCTGATTTCCTCCACCCTGATGGCGGTGCTGGGACAGCGGCTGGTGCGGACCGTCTGCAAGAACTGCCGGACGCCGTTTGAGCCGACGGAGGAGCAGCTGGCGCTGTTGAACCTTTCACCGCACGATTTGGGCGACAAGGTGTTTCATTACGGGCGCGGCTGCTCGACCTGCAACGACACCGGCTACAAGGGCCGGAAGGGCATTTTTGAATTGCTCATCGTTAGCGAACCCATCCGTGCCCTCATCAATGAACGCGCGCCGACGGTGGTGTTGCGGCAGAAAGGCGTCGAGCTGGGCATGGTGACCCTGCGCGAAGACGGCTTGCGCAGCATCTTTGAAGGTGATACAACGATTGAGGAAGTCGTCAAATATACTTGATCGTTATGCCAAAATACAACTATGTGGCTTTGGATGCCCGTGGCAACGAAACGAAGGGCAGCCTGGACGTCGCCACCCAGAACGAGGCCATCGGCCGGGTGAAGGAGATGGGCCTGTTCCCGACCAAAATCGCCGAGGCCGAAAAACCCCAGGAAAAGCAGTCCGGCAAGAAAAAGGCAAAATCCGGCGGCAAAAAAAAAGGTGGCGCGCTCAACTTTCAGATCAAAATCCCCGGACTTGGCGGACGGGTGAAACAAAAGGTGTTGACGGCCTTCACGCGGCAGCTGGCGACGCTGGTGGACGCCGGCCTGCCCCTCCTGCGCGGGTTGCGGGTGCTCGAAAAACAGGAGCGCAATCCCACGCTCAAAACCATCATCGGCGAACTGGCCCTCTCGATTGAGGGCGGCAGCACTTTTTCCGAGGCCCTGGCGCAACATCCCAAAACCTTCAACCGTTTGTATGTGAACATGGTCAAGGCGGGCGAGCTGGGCGGCGTGCTGGAGGTGGTCTTGAAACGCCTGGCGGAATTCGCCGAAAAGGCGCAGAAGATCAGGGGCAAGGTCAAGGCCGCGCTGTTTTATCCGGTGGCCGTGATGATCGTCGCCACCGGCATCCTGATTCTGCTGATGACCTTTGTCGTGCCCCGGTTCAAGGAGGTGTTCGCCGGCATGGAGGGTCTCAAAATGCCGACTTTCACCCTGGCGGTGCTGGCGATCAGCGACGCCATCCGGCACCATATCCTGCCGACCTTGGGCGGCGTGGCGGTGATATGGGTTTTGTTGCTCCTGTTGCTCAAGACCAAGGCCGGCCGGCTGATCTGGGACAAAACCAAACTCAAGATGCCCGCCTTCGGCCCGGTCAACAGCAAGATGGCCATTTCCCGTTTCACCCGCACGCTCGGCACCCTCGTCAGCAGCGGTGTCCCCATTTTGCAGGCGTTGACCATTGTGAAGGAAACCGCCGGCAACGTCATCATCAGCAATGCCGTCGCCAAGGTGCATGAAAGCGTGAAGGAAGGTGAAACGATTACCGCCCCCCTGGAAAGTTCGGCGGTCTTTCCGCCCATGGTCGTCAGCATGGTGGACGTCGGCGAACAAACCGGCGCCCTGCCGGAAATGCTCTTGAGAATTGCCGATAATTACGAGGAAGAAGTGGACAACTCCGTTGCCGCCATGACCTCCCTGCTGGAACCAATCATGATTGTCTTTTTGGCGGTGGTGGTCGGCAGCATCGTGATCGCCATGTTCCTGCCGTTGATTGCCATGATTACCCAAATGAGCGGTAATGGAGATGCCGGTGGCGGTGGTGGAGACTGATTTAGCCGGCGTCCAAGCCTCGTTTTCATTGAAAACGAAAAAATCGTTGACAAACAAGCGCGTCCGTGCGTAAATACAATGTAATTACATTGCATGGGCGTCTTATTTACAATTAGCCCGTTATGGAGTTTGATTGGAATAATCCGCCCTTTGAAATGGGTGGTTCTTTGACTCAGCGGGAAATTGAAGAGTCCTTTGAGGACGCATTTGCCGTCCGGTTGTTGCCCGACTCGCCGCGCTTTGGTGTTCAGGCCCGATTTTTCAACCTGGGCATGTCGGCGGGCGGGATAGGAATTTTCAGCGCCTATCGGACGAACGGCCGGGTGATCCGGGTTTTGCACGCCCGCGTGTTCGAACCGGAAGAGCGCTTTTTTTACCAGCGCAAGATCGATCAAACTTTGAGTATGGGTGAGAAGTAAGGCGTGAAACGTGAAACGTGAATCACGCATCACGTTTCACGATTCATGTTATGCGAACTTTTGCCAACTGGGAAGACGTGCCGCTCTTCGACAGCGATGAAGCCGAGGCGGATTTCTGGTCGGAAAACCGGCCGGACTTGCGCCTGATGGATGCGGCCACCGCCGGGAACGCGGAAGCCTCCGAGTCCGTGACCATCACGCTGCGGATTGACCCGCGGATGCTGGCGCGCATCAAGCGGCTGGCCCGGACGCGCTATTTGAATTACCAGAGCATGATCAAACAGTGGTTGAGCGAACGGATGGAAGACGAATTGAACGAACGATGAAAACCAGCACCCTGAAAAATAAATTGCGGATTGCCGATTGTCCACCCTCCGCAGTGCTGCTACGGAGGACGGGCGCAGTAGGCCTGCTACGGAGGATGGAGAGGACGGGCCGATCGCCGGTTGAACTGGCAGGCGCGGCGGCATTTTCCGGTTCAATCGAAAATCGTAAATCGAAAATCGTAAATGGCTTCACTCTCATTGAACTGCTCGCGGTCATCGCCATCATCGGCATTCTGGCGGCCTTTCTGTTCCCCGTGCTGGGGGGAATCAAACGGCAGCAATATATCAAGAACGCGCAGGCGGAAATGGCGCAGCTGGAGACGGCCATCGAACGCTACAAGGCCGCCTATGGATTTTATCCGCCCGACAATCAACTCAATCCCGGCAATCCGCTGATACCCAACCCGCTGATGAATCAACTCTATTTTGAATTGTTGGGAACGACCAACACCGCGGGGAATTCTCCCGGGCCTGCTCCTTCCGGGCCCGCTTATCAGTCGCTTGACGACCCCAGTTTGCCGCCGCTTTCCCAACTTAACGTGAACAACGTCTTCGGCGTGAACGGTTTCATGAATTGCAGCAAGCCCGGTTCGTCCGAGGATGCGCACATGGCCCAAAACTTTCTGCCCGGATTGACGTCCAACCAGAAAACCATCTTCACCAACAGCAGTGCTGCCAATAATCCGGTTAAGTTAATCGTCACTTCCGTCGGCGGGCCGGACACGACGTATCATCCGCTGGGTCCGAATGCGGTGGGCATCAATCCCTGGCGCTACAATTCATCGAACCCGACCAACAATCCCGGTGCGTATGACCTGTGGGTCCAGCTTTCAATCAGCGGCAAGACCAACCTCATCTGCAACTGGAACCCCAAACCGCAGTTGAACAGCCCGCTGCCCTGAGGTTTTATGTGTAACGCCCCAAAATCCGGATGCCGCCGCGGCGAACGTCTCCTGGCCGTTGACTGGCAGGATTGCGGCTGGCGCCCGGCCATTGATGTTTGTAGGAGACGAGGTAACGAGTCTCAAATGGATCGGATTTCCAAAATGATGATCGGAGACTTCTCACGGGCGCGTTGCCCAAAACCGCCGGCTGCACCTGGAGCGCGGACCGCTGAGTCCGCGCGTTTCAATCACGCGGCAAATTCCAGCCAGATTGACGGGCCACAGCTTCGCGCGGACAAGGCTGTCCGCGCTCCTTTGGATTTGGGCAGCGCGCCCTCACGCCGTCACCTGACCTTTCAACATTTCTCCCGCCATGAACCCATATTTTTCAAAACCATGAAAAACATCACCATGAAATGTGACCAGCCAGACGGTGCAATGCGCCAGGCAGATTCATGTCACGTGTCACGTGTCACACTTGCCGCGCCGAAGCGGAGCGAAGGCGGGCGCCGCCCGCGCGCGGGCTTCACCCTCGTCGAACTCCTCACCGTCATCGCCATCATCGCCATCCTCGCGGCCATGCTGCTGCCGGTGCTGGCGGCGGCCAAAAAACACGCGCAGCGCGTCCAGGCGCACCTGCAGGCGGTGGACATCGCCACCGCCATTGAAAAATACGATTCGGATTACGGACGGTTCCCGGTTTCAAGCCTCGCACAAAATGCGGCCTCGGCGGGGACCGGTGATTTCACATACGGAACAAATGGAGTGCCCAACACCACCATCAACGTTGCGAATAATCCTCCGCTCACCTACGACACCAACAACTCGGAGGTCATCGCCATTTTGATGGACATCACCAACACCTTGGTGACAGGGGTGAATGTGAACCATCAGAAAAATCCGCAGCAGACGATCTTTCTCAATGCCAAAATGGTGGATGACACAATGACCTGGCCCGGCGTGGGGCCGGATTTGGTTTATCGCGACCCGTGGGGCAATCCCTACATCATCAGCATGGACTTGAACTATGACGAATATTGCAAGGACGCGTTTTATTCGTTGAAAAATGTGTCTCAAGCGAACGGTCAAGCCGGCTATAACGGGTTGTTTAATTCAGACCCCGCTCCTGCCAACACCGACAATTTCCGATTGCACGGCAAGGTCATGGTCTGGTCCGCCGGGCCGGATGGGAAAATTGATCCAACGACCGTTCCTCCATCGGGAGGAGGCAACGCCAATTACGGCGTCAACAAGGACAACGTTTTGAGCTGGCAGTAAATATGAGTGTCGAGAGTCCAGAGTCGAGTGTCCAGGGTCGTCCGATCAAGCGGGGGTTCCATCCCTCGGCCCTCGACCCTCGGCCCTCGACCGCTTCGGGCGCCTTCACGCTCATCGAGTTGCTGGTGGTGATTTCCATTCTCGGCATTCTCGCCGCGCTCACCGTGCCCGCGCTCAAAAATTTCGGCAAATCGGACGTCAACATCAGCGCCTCGCGGCAGTTGCTCGACGGCGTGGCCCGCGCGCGCCAGCTCGCCATCAGCCAGCGCACCACCGTCTATATGGTCTTCGTCCCGACGAATTTTTGGAACATTTTCGGAACAAAAAATCTTAACCTGCCCTGGTTTAATCCTCTGACGTTCGCCCAAAAGACCGCCGCCACCAACCTGTGCGGCGAGCAATTGAGCGGCTACAGCTTTGTCGCCTCCGGCGCGATGGGCGATCAGCCGGGGCGGCACGCCTGGCATTATCTTGCGCCATGGCAGACGCTGCCCGACGGCGCGTTCATTGCCCTGATAAAATTCACCGATTCGCCCGCTCAATACCATACCGTTACGGATACGATTGACGCCGGCAGGTTCTTCAACATTTATGGCTTCAGTGTCACCAACACCATTCCATTTCCCACGGAAACGTCCACCAATGGCGTTTCGCTGCCTTACATTGCGTTCGATTATCGGGGACAGCTGGTTTCGGGCCGGGACGAATACATCCCGCTGGCGCACGGCAGCGTGCTGCCCGCGATTGACCCCAATACCCGGGCGCTACAGTTTGGCCCTCCGGACGTTTTGGAAATGCCGCCCGGCAACAGCACCAATATTGCCTACAACATCGTTCACATTGACTGGCTGACGGGCCGCGCGGTCCTGGAATCTCACAAAATGGGGCCATGAACAAAAAGGCTAAAGGCTAAATGCTAATCGCTAAATTAAAATCTACCGCAAAGCGCCATAAGGTTTCAGCCTTCAGCCTTTCCACCCTCCGTAGCAGCGCTACTGCGGAGGACGGGCAGCCTTCAGCCTTTGCCTCCTCCGCCTTTACCATGGTCGAGATTGCCATCTGCCTGGCGATCATCGGCGTGGCCCTCGTCGCCATCATCGGCGTGCTGCCCATCGGCATGCGCACCCAGCGCGACAACCGCGAGGAAACCGTCATCAACCAGGACGCCACCGTGTTCCTCGAAGCCATCCGCAGCGGCGCGCGCGG
>Ga0265340_10001823_pt1 | contig 12180 bp, 10 predicted proteins | sample 4CB225metaG_FD_202082 | JGI IMG/M metagenome (GOLD analysis project Ga0265340, IMG submission 202082) | Rhizosphere microbial communities from Carex aquatilis grown in University of Washington, Seatle, WA, United States - 4-CB2-25 metaG | ecosystem: Host-associated > Plants > Roots >...
TGCAGGTATCGGTTCCCGGAACGCGATGATAGCCGGTTCCGTAGATGTCGCAGAAACCATCGTCCACCGGCGCATCGGCCGACATTGTCGACGGCTGGCCCTGGGGCTGCGAGGACGAAGCGGCAGCCGCCGGCAGGGAGGCGAATGCGCTCGCCGTCATCAGCACAGCCGCCACGGCCGCTTTCAAGCCAGATTGCATGGCGCAGACATCTCCAGAAAACCGCGGACCGCGCCCCCGTCGCATGGGTACGCCCGCCGGCCCGCCCGTGCAAATGCGGCGAAACGCTCCGGGTGACTTACGGCGAAACCGTGAACCCGGCCTGCAGCGCCATCCGCACCAGGTTGGAGAACCCGAGCCGCGCGTAGGTCAGCGGGTGCGCCTTCGCGGGGTCCTGCTCGGCCTCGCACACCAGCCAGCCGGCGTAGCCGGCATCGTGCAGGATCGACAGCAGCCTGGGAAAGTCGATGAACCCGTCGCCCGGCACGGTAAACACGCCGTCGAGCACCGCCTGCATGAAGCTCTCGTCCGTCGCGCGCGCCTTGGCGAGCAGATCCTTGCGCGCATCCTTGCAGTGCACGTGCACCACCCGCTTCACATGCCGCGACAGCAGCGCCACCGGGTCGCCACCGGAGAACACGCAGTGACCGCAGTCGTAGAGCAGTCCGACCGCGCCGCCCGTCACCGCCATGAGGCGGTCGACTTCCGCGTCGGTCTCGACGATGGTGCCCATGTGATGGTGGAACGCCATGCCGACGCCGAAATCGGCCATGCGCTCGGCCAGCCCCGTCAGCCGCTTGCCGTATGGCGCCCACTCGTCGTCGGCGAGCTTCGGCCGCCGCGAAATCGGCGCGAAGAGATCGCCCTCCGCCCGCCGCGAGGTGTCGGCGTAGACGACGTGACTGCAGCCGAGATCGCGCAGCAGCGTCATGTGCGGCAGGATTGCCGCCCATTCGTCATCGAGCTCGCGCTCGAGAATGCGCCCGTCGTACCAGCCCGAAGTCAGGACCAGACCGTGCTTCTTCAGGAGCGGCCCGAGCTCGCTTGCGGTCTTCGGGAACTGGAAGCTCATCTCTGTGCCCGCGAAGCCGGCAAGCCGCGTCTCCGACAGGATGGTGTCCAGCGACGTCCCCGCGCCCAGTGACGGCATGTCGTCGTTGACCCAGGTGATCGGATTGATGGCGAGGCGAACGGCCATGATCTGGCTCTCCGGTTTCTCGAGGACTGAAAACGAGGACCGACGCTACGCGTCGACCTTCATATCGAACTTCTGCGCGTCGACCGGCCTGACGTTGCGGAGCCGCGCCTCGTCCGGCGGCGCACCGGCGAACACCTGCCGGGCCGCGGCGCCGATGTTGTGGACGATGTCGTCAATGTCCTGCGCCGTATGCGCCGGATTGGTCGGCACCATCACGGTGCGGTTCAGAATCTCCAGCGACCGTGCGCACATGTCCTTGGCATAGGTGCGCCGGCACTCGGCATTGGCCGGCATGAGATAGGGGTTCATCGCCGGGTGGGCCGCGCCCGCACCCATCAGCACCTGGTCCCATTCGGTATAGGTGTGGCGGCCGGTCTTGCCCGCGATCACGCTCGGAAAAATCTGCACGAAGCGGCTGGCCGTCTCCGCCGAGGGCAGCGTGAACATGACCTGCGTCGCGCAGTCATGGTCGGGGCTGTTCATCGGCGCGGCCTTCAGTCCGAGATTGTGCAGCGAGGCGGTGCCGGCGAGGATCTTCTTCTTCTCTGCCCGCATGGCGGCAATCATTCCGTCGAGGCGGTCGAGCTGGACGTTGAGCATCGCGCCTTCGAGCTCGGACGCTCGCGCCCCGTTGCCGGCGAACGGCTGCTGGGAATCGCTGCGCCCGTGCCAGTAGAAATGGCAGGGATCGATCGCGCACCGCGCCCGCTCTGCGGCTGCATCGTCGTTGATGGCGACGCCGCCACCTTCGCCGCAGGTCATGTTCTTGAAGTAGTTGAAGCTGAACGCACCCGCATCTCCGATCGCGCCGAACTTCCTGCCCTCATAGCTGCCGCCGACCCCCTGGCAGGCATCCTCGATGACCAGAAGATTGTGCCGCTGCGCCACCGCCATGATCGCCGCCATGTTGCAGGCCGCGCCCCACATGTGAACCGGCACGACCGCCTTCGTCCGCGGACGGATCGCAGCCTCGACCGCCGCCGGGTCGATGGTCAGCGTCTCGTCGATGTCGACGATCACGGGAATGGCGCCGACGGTGAGCACCGACGTCGCCGTCGCCATGTAGGTGTGCGCCGGGATGAGCACCTCGTCGCCCGGTCCGAGCCCCAGCCCGATCATCGCCGCGACCAGCGCGTTGCTGCCGCTCGCCGCCAGCGCAAAATGCTTGGCGCCGAGATAGCGCGCGTAGCGCTCCTCGAAGCGGTCGCACTCGCTGCCGAGCCCGTAGCGGAACAGCGCGCCCGACTTGATCACTTTGGCGAGCGCGTCGATTTCTTCCTGGCCGACCGTGTACATGCTGCTACCTCCGAAACTACTTGACCGCGCCGAGCGTCAGGCCGCGCACCAGATGGCGCTGGACGAGCAACGCGAAGATGACGATGGGCAGCGCGCCGACCACCCCCGCCGCCGACATCGACGCCCAGTCGGTGTCGATGCGCCCGATCAGGGTGGCGGTGCCGCGCGGCATGGTCATCGCGCGCGGCGTCGCTGTCAGCGCCAGCGCAAACAGGAATTCGTTGAACGTGACGATGATCGCAAAAATCGCCGTCGCCGCCATCCCGGGCGCCGCCAGCGGCAGCACGATGCGGCGGAACGCCGTGAACCGCGAATCCCCGTCGACCATTGCCGCTTCCTCGAGATCCGGCGGTATCTCGCGGAAGAAGCTTTCCATCATGAAGACGCAGAACGTGATGTTAAGCGCGGTGTAGGTGATGATGAGCCCGAGCCAGGTGTCGAGCAGGCCGAGCTTCAGCATCAGAAGATAGACCGGAATGAGGATGACCACCGGCGGCACGATGCGCAGCGTCAGGAGCGACAGTCCCACCCAGCGTTCGAGCTGGAATTTCAGCCGGAAGCGCACGATGGCGTAGGCGCCAAGCGCCCCGGCGATGAGCGCCACCACCACCGAAACCGCCGTCACCACGACCGAATTGAGCAGGAAGTTGCCGAACTGCTTCTCCGAGAACAGGTGGACATAGTTCGCGATCGTCGGCGCATGCGGATAGAGCGTGCCGTCCTGCGTGATCTCCTTGTTCGGCTTGAACGAGGTCGACACCATCCAGTAGATCGGCAGGAGCACGATGATGAGGATGACGATCATCGTCACCGTCCGGGCGATGCGCTGGATCATGCGGCCTCCACCCGGCGCAGCAGCCGGACCGCGGCCAGCGCCATGGCAAGCACGATCAGCCCCATCGTCACGAACAGCGCCGAGGCGTAGCCGGTCTGCTGGAACTTGAACGCCGTGTCGTAGCCGAAGATCGACAGGAGCCGCGTCGCCTCGCCCGGTCCGCCGTGGGTGAGCACGAACACCTGATCGAAAGTACCGAACGCATCGATGGTTCTGAGCACGATCGCTACTGCGATAACCGGCCTCAGCATGGGCAGCGTGTGATCGACGAACACGCGCCAGGCGCCGGCGCCGTCGACCCGCGCCGCCTCGAACGGCTCGACCGGCAGCGACTGCAGCCCGGCGAGGAGGATCAGGAATATCAGCGGCGTCCATTCCCAGACGTCGAGCGCGACCAGGCCGAGAAAGGCCGGCAGCGGCCGGCCGAGAATCTGCACCGGCTGCCCGCCCAGCGCCTCGGAGAAGGCCGTGAACATGCCGGCGTCGCTGGCGTAGATCAGGCGGAAGACGATCGCCACCACCACCGGCGTGATCACCATCGGAATGATGAGCACCGTGCGGATCAGCCGGATGCCGCGGAACTCGCGCGCGCAGAACAGCGCCAGCGCCAGACCGAGCACCGTCTCGATGGCAACCGCGACCGTGACGAACGAAACCGTCACGAACAGCGCGTTGCGAAACTGCGCGTCGCCCCACAGGTTGATGTAGTTGCCCAGACCGACGTCGCGCAGCGGCTTGCCGTAGCGATAGAACTTGGTGCTCGCGCGAATGCCGTCGATCAGCGGATAGATGAGGACGCCGAGCGTGATGAGCACGCTCGGCGCCAGCAGAAGATAGGGCAGGGCGAGATCGAGCCCTGCCCCTTGCAGGCGCGCACGACGAACGGTGGGCGCCGTCGCTGTCATTAGTAGTAACCGGCCTGCTTCAGGTAATCGGTCACCTGACCGGCCGCGACATCCAGCGCATCGCCGCCGCCGGAGCCGGCCTGCAGCGCCTTGTTGAGCTGGATGCCGAGGAGTTCCTCGACCTTCGCCCAGTCGGGCATGCGCGGCCGCGGCAGCGCGCCGGCGTCGAGCTGCTTGAGCGCCACCGGAATGAGCCGGTTGCCGGGGTTCGGCGCCGCGAAGCCGCTGCGGGTCACCGGGATCGAGCCGGCCTGGGCGAGCTTCGCCTGGGTATCGGCGCTGGTGTACCACTTCAGGAACTCGATCGAGTTCGCCTTGTTCGGCGCCGACTTCGGCACGCCGGCGATGAAGATGCCGAGCTGGGCGATCGCCTTCTCGACCTTCGGCACGACGCCGAAGTCGAGCTTGCCGGGAACCTTCGTCTGCGTCGCGTCGTCGGCCTTCAGTGCGTTGCCCGAGTACTGGATGATCGCGCCCGCCTCGCCGCCGAGGATGGAAGCGCCTTCCTGGTCGGAATCGAATTCGACCACGCCGGGAGGCGCGTTCTGCTTCATCGTGCCCACGAAGAACTCGGCCGAGGCCTTGCCCTTGGCGTTGTTGAAGGTGACGTGCCACTTGTCGTCGAAGAACTCGCCGCCATACGACAGGAACACCGGGTACCAGCTGGTCACGATCGGGTTGCCGGAAACGCCGCGGAACACCACCGGATACTTGATGGTGCCGGCGGCCACGCCTTCCTTGCCCTTCGCGATCAGTTCGTCCCAGGTCTGCGGCGCCCCGTCCTTGAACACGTCGTTGCGGTAGGTGAGCGTCTGCAGATCCCCGACGAACGGCACCGTCACCAGCGTCGGCGAAGTATTCTCGAAGCCCTTGACGCGCGGACCAACGCGCGGCGGCCAGTAGCCCATGTCGATCAGCGGCCCGACCCAGTCCTTGTTGTTGCCGTCGATGCCCCCGGCGCCGAGATCTTCCAGCACGTTGGCAGCGCCGAACTGCGGCACCCACGGATCGTCGAGCAGATAGAGATCGTACTGGCCGGCGCCGTTCTGGGCGTCGGCGAACCACTTCTCGAGGCACACCCCGTATTCGTCCTCGAGGAAGGTAATGTCGAAGCCCTGCGACTTCGCCAGCGGAATGATCTTTTCCTTGAATGGTGTCAGGCCGCCGTCGGCGAACGCGCCGATGATGACCTTGCCGCCGGCGGCGCGCGCCGGCGACGTGGCCGCACCGCCCATGGCCGCAGCCATGGCCAGACCGGCCGTACCCTGCAACAGACTCCGGCGGCTGATCGGCCGCTGGAGGGGATGCTTCTCACTCATGACCATCTCCCTTGTTCGGTGCCCGATGCACCACGGTAGTTCCCGCCGGATCGAAGAAGCAGGCGTTGGCGGGGTCGAACATCGCGCCGACGGTCGACCCGATCGGCGCGGTGAAACCGCGAGCGGCACGCACGGTGAGGCGCTCCTCGCCGATCCTGAGATCGACCAGCGTCTCGTTGCCCATGGGCTCGACGACATAGACTTCTGCGGTGAGCGCGCCCGGTGTGCCCGGCGCGACGATCTTCATGTCTTCCGGACGGATGCCGATGGCATCGACACCGGCGGCCTGGCAGCCGGCCCGGCGCTCGCCGGCAAGATCGAGCGCCACGCCGCCGGCGCGAAGCCCGCTCCCGTCGATCGTCGCCTTGAGCACGTTCATCGCCGGGCTGCCGACGAACGTCGCCACGAAGCGGTTCGCCGGCCGGTCGTAGATTTCCGCCGGCGGCGCGAACTGCTGCAGCTCGCCCTCGCGCATGACCGCGATATAATCGGCCATGGTCAGCGCCTCGGCCTGGTCGTGGGTGACGTAGATCGTCGTCGTCCCCAGCCGGTGGCAGAGCCGCTTGATTTCGCCGCGCATGGTAAGCCGGAGCCGCGCATCGAGGTTGGACAGCGGCTCGTCCATCAGGAAGGCTTCCGGCTCGCGCACGATGGCGCGGGCAAGCGCGATGCGCTGCCGCTGGCCGCCGGACAGCTGGCGCGGGTGCCGGTCGAGCAGGTGACCGACCTCGAGCGCCGCAGCGACGTCCTTGACCATGCGCTCGCAGTCCGCCGCGGTCTTTTTGCGGATGCGGAGCGGATAGGCGATGTTGTCCCTGACCGTCATGTGCGGGTAGAGCGCGTAACTCTGGAACACCATCGCCACATCGCGATCACGCGGCTGCAGCCGCGTCACGTCGCGGTCGCCGATCAGCACCCGGCCCGCCGTCGGCAGCTCCAGTCCTGCCAGAATGCGGAGCGCCGTGGTCTTGCCGCACCCCGAGGGACCGAGCAGTGCCAGGAAGGCATGGTCGGGAATCGTGAGATCGAGCGAACGCAGCGCGGTGAATACGCCGAAGCGCTTTTCCACGGCCTCGTAACGCACCGAGCTCACGTGGGCGGCCTCCCGGTTGTCGAACGGACGACGAGCGGGCTTGGCTGGATTTCGCGATGCGCAACGTGGCGGCCCGCCCGCGCCGCGTTGACCGACAGTTCCACCGCCCGGCGCCCCATCTCGACCGCGTCGGAGCGCACCGTGGTCAGTTTCATGCGCCGGTGGGCAGCCAGTGGAATGTCGTCGTAGCCGACCACCGATACGTCCTCCGGCACCCGCAGCCCCTGTCTCTCCAGGCGGTCGATGATCGCGATCGCCAACATGTCGTTGTGGCAGGCGATCGCCGTAGCGCCCTCCTCAAGCTTCACCGGCGCCAGGCCGCGCCGTTCCAGCGCCGCCTCGAAGCCGAGCCGCCGCCGCTCGCCCGACTGCTCGCGCAGATGATGTGACACGAACCCGAGCCGGCGGTGCCCGAGGTCGTAGAGGTGCGCCACGATGGCTTCCATGGCGCCGGGATCGTCCGGGTCGATGACGCCAAGCCGCGGATCGTCGGGTTCGCCGAACGAGGCCACCACGACCGGGATGTCGCGGTCGAGCAGCATGGAGGGCAGCGTCGAGCCCAGCGAAATGCCGCCGACGATGACCGCATCGACCCGCCGCTCGATGAAGGCGTGCGCCGCCTCGCTCTCGTTGGGGGCGGCGCAGTCGGTGTGGGTGATGAGCGCCGCATAGCCCAGCGCATTGGCGGCGCGCTCGGCGCCGGCCGCAAGTTCCGCGTAGAACGGGTTGGTGAGGTCGGGGACGACGATCCCGATCGCCGTGCTCGAACGCTCTTTGAGCGACCGGGCGATGGCGTTCGGGTGGTAGCGCGTGTCGGCGATGGCGCGCTGGACGCGGTCGCGGACGTCTTGCGAGACGGGAATGCTTCCGCGGATGACGTTCGACACGGTCGACTTCGAAACACCGGCACGCCGGGCGACGTCGACCAGCGTGGTCATGCCGCCATCCCCAGCGGCTTCAGGGCCCGCTGCAGTCCGGCAAGCGAGCGGGCCGTCCCCTCCTCGCCGTCGTAGCGCGGGTCTTCATGCTCGATCGAGATGACGTCGTCGTAGCCGGCCCGCTGCAGCGCCTTGATGAGGGCCGTCCACGTCCCGTCGTCGCGTCCCTCGCCGACCGCGGCGAAGTGCCAGGGTGCCGTCGCCGGATCGCTCGGCGGCGCGTGATGGAGCACGCCCATCCGCCGGATGCGCTCGGGGTAGAGCAGCGTATCCTTGCCGTGCGCGTAGCCGATGCGGTCGCCGAATTCCTCGATCACCGTGACCGGATCGATGCCCTGCCACCAGAAATGGCTGGGATCCATGTTGATGCCGACGTTGCGGCCGACATAGGGAACGAGCGCGGCAAAGCTTGCTGCGGTGAACACCGTCACGCCCGGGTGCAGCTCCAGGCACACCATGATCTCGGGCGCCGTCCTGGCGAGCTTCTCGCTCGCCGCCTTCCAGAACGGGCCGACCTCGTTCTCCATCTGCCAGTCGAAGATGCGCTCGTCGTCCGCCGACGTCGCCCAGCACGGGAAGACGCCGAGCGAGCCGCCGCCCGCGCCCGCCGGGCATCCGCTCATGGTGATGACGCGATTGACGCCGAGCGCCCTGGCCAGATCGACCGCCGCCTCAAAGCGCGCCTGCGCGTCCGCGCGCTTGCCCGGGTCGGGATGAAGCAGGTTGCCCGCGGCATTCACCGCCGCCAGCCGGATGCCATGATCGCGAAGCTCCGCCTTCAGCCTGTCCCGCTCGGCCTTGCCGCCAACGGTGGCCAGATCGAGATGCGGCCGCGGCCACGGTCCCCAGGCGCCGACGCCGAGCTCGACGTCCTTGACCCCACGCTCCGCGCACCACGCGAACAGCTTCAGCCGGTCGAGCTTCGGCAGCGAATCCGAGTAGACGCCGATCCTCATGCGCTCACCGCCTTGCGAAATGCCGAAATCAGAAGCTCGACGTCGCGCCTTGCCTGCTCGACCGTGGTGACGACCGGCGCTTGCCCGATCGCCGCCGCGTGGAAGGCGCGCAGTTCCTCGCGGAACGCCTCTTCGTAGGAAACCCGGTGCTCGCTGGTCTCGAGCTCGTGCGTGCCGGTCTCGCCGCGTGTACGCACGGTGAGCTTCGTCGGCAGGTGACGCAGGTAAGGCGACGGAAACGTCAGCTCGATGATGCGGTCGGTGCAGTACACCGTCACCCGCTCGGTATAGTCAGGCACGCCCGGCAGGTTGAGATGGCTCATCGAGACGCGCCCGCCGCCGGGCAGCTTGAAGCCGAGCTCGACGCCGCGGCCGTCGTCGAAGATCGCCGCCGTGTCGACGGCCGCCGGCATCTCGACGCTCATGTGATGGAGCATGCCGTGCACCACCGCGACGTCGTGCACGATCGCCGACAGGAAGCCGCCGGAAAGTGCCCGCGCCTCCGCCTCGTCGATGTCGCGCCCCGCCGACTCGCGCAACTGCGCTGTATTCTTCTGGCGGAACTCGTGGCGGAGCGCCTCCGGCAGATCGTCCGGCTTCACCATCGGCAGATGCGCGACGAACGGATCCTGGTCGGGATCGTTCACCTCGACGGAGATGAAGCGCACGTCCTCGATGCGTTTCGGCAGGAACTCGAGCGCATGCCGGAAGGCCGGATCGAAGCGCTTCATGTAGGCGACCTGCAGCACCCGCCCCGAGCGGTCGCGCGCCTTGGCGATCTGGTCGCAGCCGGCAAGCGTCAGCGCCAGGGGCTTCTCGCACATCACGTGCAAGCCGGCCTCGAGGGCCGCCACCGCAAGTTCGGGATGGAAGGGATCGGGCGCCGCGATCACCAGCGCGTCGAGATCGCAGTTGAGGAGCCCCTTGAGGTCGCTGCGCAGCTTCTCGATTCCGTAGCGCTCGCCGACGGCGGTCCTGACCGCCTCGGATGCGTCCGCCAGCGCCACGAACGCGAACAGCTCGCGCAGTTCCCATAAATAGAACGCATGTTCCGCCTGGCCGACGAGACCCGCCCCGATTAGTCCGACACGCAGACGCGGCATGAACAAAGCCCTTTGGAACGTTCCAATGAGCCCCATGAAATACCAAGATTTTCGGTCGGTCAATCGTGCACTGCAAAAATCCTTCGCTCGGTGGAAGATTTATTCCATCGAGGTTGGCCGCGGCTCGCAGGAAGCCCCACAGGAGGCACTGTCCGCGCCGCGTCCGGCTGGCTACCATTACACTGGGCCGCGCTGAGACGGCCGCAATCGGGGGAGGAACGACCATCGTGTTTGGCGAACTGGAAGGCACCGGCTTTGAGGTCTTCGACGCGCGCTTTGACGCGTGCTTTGCTCCGACCGCGCGCGTCGAACGCCTGTGGACCGGCGGCCGCTGGGCCGAGGGGCCGGCCTGGTTCGGCGCCGGTCGCTATCTCGTCTGGTCCGACATCCCCAACGACCGCATGATGCGCTGGGACGAGACCGACGGATCGGTATCCGTCTTCCGCCAGCCGTCGAACAATTCCAACGGCAACACCGTCGACAACCAGGGGCGGCTCGTTACCTGCGAGCACGGCGCGCGCCGCGTCACCCGCACCGAGCACGACGGCTCGATCACGGTGCTCGCCGACCGCTACAACGGCAAGCGGCTGAACTCACCCAACGACGTCGTCGTGAAATCGGACGACTCGATCTGGTTCACCGATCCTCCCTACGGCATTCTGACCGATTACGAGGGCCACAAGTCGCCGCTCGAGCAGGATGGCTGTCACGTCTACCGCATCGACCCGAAGAGCGGCGAAATTCGCCGGGTCGCCTCCGACTTCGACAAGCCGAACGGCATCGCCTTCTCACCCGACGAAAAGCAGCTCTACATCGTCGATACCGGCCGCTCGCACCGGCCCGACGGGCCGGCGCACATCCGGCGTTTCGATGTCCGCGCCGACGGGACGCTCGCCGGAGGCGCGATATTTGCCGAATGTACTGCCGGCCTTTTCGACGGGTTCCGGTTCGATACCGAGGGCCGCATCTGGACGAGCGCCGGCGACGGCGTGCACTGCTACGATTCCGACGGCGCGCTGATCGGCAAGGTGCGCATTCCCGAGGTCGTCGCTAACGTCACCTTCGGCGGACGCAAGCGCAATCGCCTCTTCATCTGCGCCACGTCGTCGCTTTATTCGATCATCCTCACCGTCACCGGCAGCAAGCTCGGCTGATCTGCCCGGCGCGCGACATCAGCGGAAGGAGTGCCGCGCCGCCGCCCGGCACCACCCCCGCCTCAGGCGGCTATTTTCCGAAATGCAGCACTGCGCCGAGCGTCGCGGTGCCGACATGCGAATCGACGGTGATGCCTTCCGAGGCGGCCAGGTTCCCGAACATTGCGTATTCGTACTGGGCGCGAACCGACAGGTTGCGGTTGAGCCACGTCTCGATGCCGCCGCCGCCGAAGGCATAGAACAGCGTATCGGGAGAAACCAGGTAACCGATGCGCCCCTTCAGCGAGGCGCCCCATTCTCCGCTGACCGAGGAATTGAAATAGTCCGGGCCGTCGGAGATATCGAAGCGTGAGCTGCCGTCGCCAGCGCCGCATCGATCTCGGCGCCGTCCACCCAGCGCTCGGCGAAATGATTGTCGTACCCGACAAGCGCGCCGCCAAACCCGGACTCGCCACCGATACCGTCGAACGAAAAAGCGTCCTGCATATCGAGATGGAGTACGGTGATGTCGTCGCTGGCGTAGACGCCGGCATAGAAACCCTGCCAGGCCGGCGCGGTGGCAGTCGCGCTCGCGAGCGATGCCTCCCCCGCATGCGCAGAGGACGCCGCCCCCAGAATAGCGAGCGCAGCGAACCATCCGCACCTGATCAAAGCGCCCCCTCGACCGGAGTTAGACTCCGTTCGCTGACCAGGCTGATTCGCGCGAATTGCGAACGGCGCTGCGCGGAATAGTTGCGACGGCGGCCCCGCGGCCGTGATAACGCGGGTTCACTGTTGCTCCGCCGCCATAGGCGCGCTGAGGCCAAAAGCGCTGAGCAAAGTCACAGATTCAGCGGTTGTTCGGCTGTTCGCCAGCGCGATCCCGATCGAGGGCGGAGAGCCCCTGCGAGGATGATACGGCCGACCCAAGCCGGATATCCCCCACGTAAAAGCCGCCGCCAAGGGAAACCTGGTGCCGCGGAAGGGAACCGCATTTCCCGCGTAACCACTTGATTTTGTTGTTCTCCAGACTGCGACGAAAAGTCCGGTACCCGCAGGTGTACCCGCACGGTTTTGGCCGGAACGGGAATCGAACCCCCGACCCGATTTGGGCGACGGTTCGAGTCTCGCTTTGCAACCAATCTTGAATCACGCCGCACTCGTTGCGTCGTCGCAGCTCGTCGCTAGATGCAGCGGACGACTGGGCGCGATTGACGGTCGCCAAAGAGAGCTTCGCAGGTTCTGAACTATTTTCGGGAGCAAAGGCCGACCATTGGATTCTCCAAGCAGAAGAGTGTCTTACGCGCTGCCACTACTCCGTCGGCGGCACAAGGCCTTCCGGCAAATTGTTCGCAATCGATGTGCGAGATGCAACCGGTGCCAGCCGAACCCGCCCCGTAAATGTC
>Ga0265340_10001825_pt1 | contig 12175 bp, 10 predicted proteins | sample 4CB225metaG_FD_202082 | JGI IMG/M metagenome (GOLD analysis project Ga0265340, IMG submission 202082) | Rhizosphere microbial communities from Carex aquatilis grown in University of Washington, Seatle, WA, United States - 4-CB2-25 metaG | ecosystem: Host-associated > Plants > Roots >...
CCTTGAAGCAAAGTCGCTCGGTCGGAATTGCATCGTGGTCGCGCCTCGCGGCCAATTGCCCGCCGCCTGACTGCCGGGGCGTCGCTTAGCCGAAGTAGTTTGGTGTCGTGTTGTACGAAGGTGCCGTGTTGTACGAAGGTGGCGCGTTGTGAGCAGTCGCCTGCAGGAGTTGGGCGTGCGCTCTGGTGGCAGCGGCAAACAGGAGCTGGTGCTCGTGCCGAGGCAAAGTAAGCAGGTCCGGGCCGAGTTGTAGTTTCGGACGACGTGATGGCGATACCGGCTGCAGGGCCGCTTCGAACGGTAGGTACGCGAGCACCTTTGACCGTCCGGTAATGATGCTGTAATTCAGCAGAACAACCCCGAGCGTCGTCACAACGACGGCACGGTATGGCCGGATCTCTGACACCACCCAGATCAGCAGGAATGCGCCCGGGTAGATGAGCCTCCCCGCTGCGAGACCCGCGATGAAGACAAGCACGACAAGCGCGATCGCGATGGCGGCGCCCGTCGTCATGCGCGGGTGCCCGCGCCCGCGGACGTATTCGCAGACCACGGAGCCTGGAGGCAGCAGCTTCGTTACCTTGCGGGCGCGCATGGCGCGGGTTCGAGTGCTCATAGCCATACCAGGCTGTTCGTACGTGCGTAGCGTCCCCTGTAGCTCCAGAGCGGCTTCACTTGAGCTGATTCGGCCAGGGTCGCACGGTTGTGACAGCGACGCGTCAGTCTGGGCCGGGTCGCCGGCTCCCGCCGTCCCTCGCTTAAGGTGCAATGCGTGGAGACGCGAACGCTGGGACGCACCCACCGGCAGGTCTCGGTGGTTGGCTTGGGTTGCTGGCAGCTCGGCGCCGATTGGGGCGACGTCAGCGAGGCCGACGCCGTGGCCGTGCTGCACGCCGCTGTCGACGCCGGGGTCACCTTCCTCGACACCGCTGATGTTTACGGCGACGGCCGCAGCGAGCAAGTGATCGGCCGGTTCCTGAAAGACCGCGATGAGGCACTCACCGTAGCGACCAAGATGGGCCGTCGCGCAGCTCCGCACGTCGCCGAGGAATACACCCTCGAGGCGTTCCGGGGGTGGGTCGACCGCAGTCGCACAAACCTCGGCGTCGACACCCTCGACCTGGTGCAGTTGCACTGCCCGCCCACGTCGGTGTTCGCCGACGACCGGGTCTTCGACGCGCTCGATACGCTGGTCGCAGAGGGACGCGTCGCCGCGTATGGCGTGTCCGTGGAGACCTGCGACGAAGCATTGCGGGCGATTGCGCGCCCCGGGGTTGCGACCGTGCAGATCATCCTCAATATCTTCCGCCGCAAGCCCCTTGAGCACGTGTTGCCGGCTGCAGCTGCTGCGGGTGTCGGCATCATCGCCCGGGTGCCGCTGGCCAGCGGCCTGCTGTCCGGGAAGTACGACGAGAGCACGCGGTTCGCGGCGGACGATCACCGCAGTTACAACCGGCACGGCGAGGCCTTCGACGTCGGCGAAACCTTCAGCGGGGTGCCATACGACGTAGGCGTCGCGGCTGCCCGCGAGGTCGCGCACCTGACGCCCGCGGGCGCCCTCACTGCGCAGCTGGCCTTGCGGTGGATCGTCGATCAGCCCGGCGTCTCGACGGTGATACCCGGAGCGCGCAATGCCGAGCAAGTCCGGGCGAACGCGGCAGCTGCCGATCTAGTGCCGCTCGGCGACGACCTGCTCGATCGCTTACGAGAGGTCTACGACCTCGACATCCGGGAACACGTGCACGGCCGCTGGTGAGGCGGCTCTCTGAACCGCGACCCCCGCGTCTTCGTGTCAACGGTGTGCGCGCGCAGCAGCGATGAAGCAGGTCAAGCGGTGCAGGGAGAACTGGTCGACTGCTCCTGGACGGACTTGCTGATCGGGACCGCGTTCCTCACCGCCGGGTGCCGCGGCCCGGTCCCGTCGCCGCTGCGCCCTACCGGGTCAACTTGAAGTCGCCGAATCCGTTCGGGTTGACACGAGCAAATTCCACCGGCGCGTCGTCGGCCAGCCTTCGTACCGCCGAGATCCCTCCGTCGTCGGACACGACAAGGGCTGACGACGGGGCGTGACTCGCACAGAATGCGATCGCAGATCGATGCCGGCCGCCGCCGAGCTGATCCGACACGACCGTGTGCCCGACGCCGTCGGGCCCGTACTCCACTACGGCGATTGGCTCCTTCGGCAGGTCGATGAAGGCTCCGAAGCCAAGCACCTGACCATCACCGGCAACGAGGATTGCCCCGTCGACACCGGCCAGGTTCCCGATCGAAAATCCCCAGGGCTGGCGGTGCTCGTACTTCGATGTCTCATTCAGCAGCTCCGGCTGCACTTCAACCGGATAACCGACGGTGAGACCCGCAGACAGCGTGGCGCCCTGAGCAACCGCCCACAGCGATCCACCGTGCCCTTGCTCAGCGATGATTCGCGCGGCGCTGCCGATAAGGAGCCGCAGGCCCGACGATCCGAAGCAGCTGGTTACCCAGTCGGCAGCTGCGTCTGCGCGCAACCCGGCACGCGACAACAGGCTCAGCTCGCCGCCGCGCAACGTTCCGAGCTGGAACGAGGACCACAAGAACTCAAGGCTTGCCTGGGCCTTCGACACCACATGGAACGCGTGCGGCACGGCGCCGCGGAAATGGAACACGCCGATGCCGACTATTGCCGGGTCGGGCAAGAAATCCAGCGCCAGAAAGCTGGCCAGCCGATCGTGCGCATGAGCCAGCTTGACGAACCGTCTCAGGTTGGCGATGTCGAGCGGTACGGGTTCGCGCAGGCGGTGCATCGCCAGCAGCGTTTCTACCTCAGTCGGTCGGTACGCAACTCGAAATCGTGTCGGGCGTTGTTCTTCAGTCTCGATCGATGCCCAAAAGAGCGGGTCGATGATCGAGGCGATCTGCGCCTCGGTCGGGAGCGGAGCCGTTTTGATCGACTCGGCAAGCTTCTCGTCGGCGGACAGTTCGCGATCAAGACTCGGAAAGCCGATCGAGGCGGCGAACCCGCGAATCTCAGCCATCAATTCGGCGGCTATGGACTCAGCGCCGATCACACGGTCACTCTAGCGATCGCACCCGCGACCGACTGCCGATGCGGCCCACGCAAATTCCAACGCCCCTTGCATCGTGCTGTCTCGCCCTGCCGTTGAGAGCCTCGTTGCTTTGAGGACGCAGCCGACCCGGCGAACCAAGCCGATCGGCGGTACCCGGCCTGAAACTGCCTACGGCGTGCCTGCGCTGACGTCGTGGTGGCTGCTGTCGTCCTTTTCGCGCAGCAACTCTTCGTCGGAGATCAGGTGGTGCAGTACGTCGTCTCGAGGCTGCCAGCCTGCCTCGAGACGGTCGAGCACCAGCGCGTTCCGGGTACGGATCACCTGCTCTGCGAGCCGGACGATTTCGGCGTGTGCGGCACCCCGGTGTTCAGCCTCCCGAAGGGCCACGGTCGCTCGTTGCCAGGCGTTGAAGGGTGCCGACGGATTCGGTTGCGGATTGCTTTGGACCGCGGTCACGGCGGTTCACCACCTTCGCTCGCTACATGGGGATATGAGGCGCGAAAGGGCTTCTTACCCGGAGCCCACCTGAATGCTATGAGTACGGATTCCGTCGGGCAATCCCCCTTCTGGGTCAACTAGACGCCGAGAAGGTTGCCGTTCGGTGAACGGCGGGCATCATGAACGGGTGAGCAAATCATCAGGTCCGATCCGACCTGCCGAGGTCGACGGAGTCCTGTTGAGGCGGAACATCAGTGCATGACCCTGTGTGGCGTGGGAGCTCACGAATCACGAACCATCATGTCGGCGCTGCAGGGTCACCTGCGTCACGACGCGGCCGCTCGCCTCGCGCTCTTGGCGCCGACCAGCTGCTAGTCGCTTCTGCTAGGAAGGGCCGCTCATGGTGACGTCCGACGCATTCGTGATCGTAGGTGCCGGGCTTGCCGGTGCCAAAGCTGCGGAGGCCTTGCGCAAGCAGGGTTTTGACGGTCGGCTGATCATGCTCGGCGCCGAGCACCATGCGCCGTACGAACGGCCACCGTTGTCGAAGGACTACTTGAGGGGCAAGACCCCGCGCGAGAAGGTGTTCGCGCACGCTCACCACTGGTACACGGAGCATGACGTCGAGTTGAGGTCCGGTCAGGTCGTCACGGGCGTCGACCGTGGCACGGGCGAGGTCCGGCTGGCAGATGGCTCGGTTGTCAGCTACGACAAGCTGCTCCTGACGACGGGGGCGAGCCCGCGAACGCTTCAGGTGCCTGGTGCGGACGCCGTGGGCGTGCACTATCTCCGGACGCTCGACGACTCCGACGTGTTGCGAGCGACTCTGACCACCTCCTCGCGGTTGGTCGTGATCGGAGCCGGCTGGATTGGTTTGGAAGTTGCCGCCGCAGCCCGCCTGGCCGGCGTTGAGGTGACGGTCGTTGAAACAGCAGAGCTGCCACTGCTGCGTGTTCTCGGGCCTGAGGTCGCGCAGGTCTTCGCCGACCTGCACCTGGAGCGCGGCGTAGACTTCCGCTTCAAAGCTTCGCTGGAAGAAATCGTCGCGGACGATGGGGTCGTCACTGGCGTCCGGCTAGGGGACGGTACAACGATCGCGGCCGACGCCGTGCTTGTGGCAGTGGGCGCCAGCCCAAATGTGCAACTGGCGGAGGCTGCGGGACTGCACGTTGACAACGGCGTTGTCGTCGACGCCGCGCTGCGGACAAGCGACCCCAACATCTTTGCGGCGGGTGACGTCGCGAACGCGTTCCATCCGCTGTACGGCCGACACATCCGGGTCGAGCATTGGGCCAACGCACGGCAGCAACCGAAAGCGGCGGCGGCGTCGATGCTCGGAAGCGATGCCTCGTACGACGAGCTGCCGTACTTCTACACCGATCAGTACGACCTCGGTATGGAATACGTCGGCTTCGTCGAGCCCGGCGGCTATGACCGCGTGGTCTTCCGCGGCGATGTCGCGGGCCGCGAGTTCATCGCGTTCTGGCTTTCGAACGACCGCGTCGTGGCAGGCATGAATGTCAACGTGTGGGACGTCGTCGAGCCGATCAAGTCAATCATCAAGTCACGAGCCGCGGTACCCGCGCACCAACTAGCTGACGTCGGCATTGCTCTCGCCGATCTCGCTGTCGACGCCTGACTAAACAGTCGCCGTACGCGGTCAGCCGCGCATGTCGAGGAGGTTAGCGATCCGGCGATCGCGCATATGGCGCAGGTGGTCGCGCATGAGGATCTCGGCCGCATCGGCGTCACGGTCGCGAATCGCGGTCAAGATTGCATCGTGGTCATCGACGGACCGATCTGCCGCGGGCTGCTTGCTCTTCGATCGATAGATCTCCAGCAAGACGTCGAGTCGTACGAGCAGTTCGGTGATCGTGGGGTTGTGCCCTGCGGATCGCAGCGCATCGTGCCAGGAGTTGTTGAGTTTGGCGAAGACATGCGGGTCGGTAGCGCGGCGCCGCTCGTCGACCAGGTGGGAGAGCCGCGCCATGTCGAAGTCCGTATGCCGCACGGCGGCGAGCCCTGCGCAGGTCGACTCGAGCGCGATCCTGGCGTCATAGATATCAATGATTTCTTCAGGTGTGCGAGCGCGAACGCGAAAGCCGCGCGAAAGGCGTTCGATCATCCCGTCCTGTGCGAGCCGGCCAAGCGCCTCGCGCATCGGCGTGCGCGAAACTCCGTACTGGGCGCTGAGCGTCGTCTCGAGGAGCATCGAGCCGGGTGGGAAGCGGCCGTCGATGAGGTGCTGGCGCAACTTGGAGTACTGAGTTTCGCTTGCTTGGGGTCTGCGCCGCCCCGGACTGCCGCACCATTCAGCCATCCTTCGTAGGTAGTGTCGCTAGAGGTCATAGTTACCGATCCGCTAGCGGGTGTCGAGGGTCCGCATAGCGTGCAGAGCGGCACGCCGAGAGCCAGTGCGGGCATGCGTTGACGCTACGCACATCTATGTATACGCTGTCGCCACGAGCAGTGGGCGATCGTGGCTCACGAAATTGAGGAGCGGTGGGAACATGAGGTCACAGCGCGGCGAGAGCCGTATTGCGACTGACGTGCGTGTTGCCCTCGCGTTCTACTCTCGTCGTTTCTCCGGACGTCTGCACGTCGACTACTGTCGCGTGCAGGGCGCCATGTGTCGCTGACCTGAGCCTTCGCGCTTCGTAGAGTCGGTGCCCGGTCGGTGTAGCCGCCGATCGCTGGTGCGTGCCGTTCGCGCCTGATCAAACCTCCCAACGTCACGTTCTCGTGAACATGCTTGTCCATAAGCCTATAAACCCGATCGAAATAGGAGACATACGTGAGATCAACCAATCGGCTGTCGTCCGCCGTCGCCATAGCTGCCGTAGCCGCGTTGGTTGCGGCGTGCAGCAGCAGTGGCGGCACGAAGCTGACCGCAGCTTCTGCCACGGATGCTGCAGCGGCCGGCACGAGCGCTGCAACCAATACGAGTTCGGCTGTGGCCGTTGCCTCGTCTGCACCCGCATCTTCCGCCGCAGGTTCTGCGCCTGCGTCTGCGCCGGCGTCCGCCGGCAGCGCCGAAACGACCACACTGAACGTTGGTGGGCAGTATGGCCCGACCGGCGGCATCTTCGACATCGCTCAGTACGAGGGCTTCTTCGCCAAGAACGGTCTGAAGATCAACGCCCAGACTTACGCTGGCGGTCCGCCTGCCGTCGAAGCGCTGCTCGCTGGTCGCGCCAAGATCGCAAGTTTCGCCCCGTCGACGTCGATCGAGACGTGGCAGACAGCCAACCCCTTGGTCGCGGTTGCGTTTACCTCCAACGCGGCACCGCAGTACGCGATCGTGACGAAGAAGTTCTTGCAGTCCAAGGGCGTTGACCCCGCGACATTCGCGAGTTTGCCGCTTGCCAAGCGCGCCTCCTACCTCAAGGGCACGGTGTGGGGTACACACGCGACTGGTGGTCTGATCGACCACTACACCGACATTCTGGTCGGGCTCGGTGGCCTGAGTCCCAAAGACGTGACCCTCGTGGCCCTCGGCAACAACAACGCTGACGAGGCATCGTTCAAGGGCGGGCGGGTCAACGCGATCTGGGTGGATCAGGTCACCGACGCTGACTTCGTCAAGAACCAGGACGCGGTGAATATCTTCGACCCGACTGACCCCGCAATCGCGAAGCAACTGGCGCCGGTTGAACTATCGTCGGGTGGCTCTGGCTGGATCCTCAGCAAGAAGTGGGCGGATGCCAACACCGCCACCCTCGACAAGTTCCTCACCGCGTTGCTCCAGGCTGCGCAGTGGATCAAGACACACACCGCCGACGAGCAGGCGCAGGTGGTCTCGAAGAACAACCCAGCAACCCCCTACGCGAAGATTCTCAGCTACATCAAGGAGAACGCGCCCTACGTCCCAACCGACCTGACCATTCCGAAGGCGTCGATTGAGGCGAACATCGACTTGGCGATCGACAGCAATGCGATCAAGGCAACGCCACGTCCACCGGACAATCTCCTGTTCGACCCGTCCTATCTCGCGGCACTGAAGACGTCATGACTGCGGTAGACCAGACGGTCGCCAGGGACGCCGACAACCTCCGGCGGGGCGAAAGCTCCGCCGGAGCACCCGGTAGTGGCCGTGCGAAATCAAAGCTCGCGCGTCGCGGGTTTGTCTCGGCAGGCAAGATCTCGCTGCATGTGCTCGTTGTTGGGAGCACGCTGGGCTTCTGGCAGTACCAGGCGTCGACGGGCAGGATCGACCCCTTGCTGCTGCCCAAGCCGACGAAGATCATCGCCCAGATCTGGCGGCCACACAACTCTGGAACCGTTTGGTACAACCTGCATCCGACGCTTGAATCGCTGCTCGTGGGTTTCGCGATCGGCTCCGCTGTGGCGTTCCTTCTTGCGGTGATCTTCGCCGAGGTGCCGGTCGTCGGTTCGTTCTTCGAGAACTACATCCACGCGCTCGGTGCGATCCCGTTCATGGTGCTCGCGCCACTGTTGTTGATCTGGTTCTCGCAGGCAATCGAGGCCAGCATCTTCGTCGTGGCGCTGACCACGTTCACGTCACTTTTCGCAAACCTCTACACAGGTTTGAGTAATACCGACAGCCGTCTGCTCGAACTCGGCCGCATCTTGGGGGTGAGCCGGCTCCAGCGGCTGACCAAGCTGCGATGGTGGGCGACATTGCCGTACCTGTTCTCGGGGCTCAAGGCGTCGCTACCTCGCGCGATCTTCTCTGCCGTGGTCATCGAGTTCCTTGGCACCAGCCGTGGCCTTGGCTACTTGATGGTCAGCGATGGCAACAATCTCGACACCGCGAGCCTGTTCGCCGACGTGATCGTCCTGATCGTGATCATCAGATCCTTGCTTCTGTTCATTCACCTGGTCGAAGAGCGTGTACTGGCGTGGCGTCCCAAGGAGCAGTCATGACCACCTCTTTCAGCGAAACGACGCAAGGTGGCATTGACCTCGCTGAGCGACCAGGTCGGGTTCACGTCGTGGGCGTCGAGCACGTCTACGGACAAGGCGCGGAGCAGGTCGTCGCGCTGGCCAAGACTGACCTGACCCTCGAAGCTGGCGAGTTCGTCACCCTCGTCGGCCCGAGCGGCAGTGGCAAGACAACGCTGCTCAATATCGTTGCCGGACTCATTAAGCCCTCGGCTGGAGCGGTCACGATCATCGAGCAGCCGAGCGCGCGGCGGCGAAGTGCCCCAACGATTGGTTACATGACGCAACACGACACCCTCTTGCCGTGGCGTCGCACGCTCAGCAACATCGCCCTACCACTGGAAATCCAGGGCGTCGCCAAAGCCGAGAGGTTGGAGCGTTCACGGCAGTTGCTCGAGTCGGTCGGGCTGGAAGGCTTCGGCCGGCACTATCCGCACCAACTATCTGGCGGCATGCGGCAGCGCGTCAGCCTCGCGCGCGCGCTGGTGCACAACCCTGGCGTGTTGCTGCTCGACGAACCGTTCGGAGCACTTGACAGCGGCACTCGTGCCGCGTTGCACGAGGTGCTGCTGAAAATCCACGCCGAGCTGAAGACCACTGTCTTGTTGGTGACTCACGACCTTGGCGAATCAGTTGCGCTCTCCGACCGGATCCTTGCTTTGGGTGCACGCCCCGGCCGCGTCAAGCAGGAGTTCATCGCCCCTGCGCGCGAGCGCCCTGACGCGGTCCGCGACATCTACTCCTCGCCCGATTTGATCGCGTTGCACAACGAGGTCCGGGCCGCGCTTCAAGCGACCGACTACCGCACGCAATAACCAGGAGACACATCGATGACGAACGACGACGGACGGCGACACATCAAGCTCGGTTTCTCGATTTGGGCATCGGGCGTTCATCCTGCGGGCTGGCGACTCCCGGAAGCCAGCGCGCACGGGACATTCGATCCCCACTTTCTTCGCGAGACGGCGCAGACTGCAGAGCGGGGACTGCTCGACTTCTACTTCATCGGCGACCGCGTGGTAGGTCTGCCGTCCTCGCAGTACGAAAGCCCGAATGAGGTGCTGCGCCCCGAGGCGTTGACGTTGGCGGCGTACATCGCCGCCGTCACGACACGCATCGGCATCGTCTCGACCGTGAACACCACGTACGCCGACCCGTACACGGTCGCGCGGGCGACTGCGCAGATCGACCACCTCAGCAACGGGCGGTCTGCGTTCAACATTGTCACGGGCAAGAACGAGGAAGCCGCAGGCAATTTTGGCCGTGAGCAGCACTGGGACGCGGAGAAACGTTACGAGTGGGCATCGGAGTTCATCGAGGTCGCCCGCGGTCTATGGGACAGCTGGGAGGACGACGCTCTCGTCGCGAACAAGCAAAGCGGGCAGTTCATCGACGAGGACAAGGTGCACGCGCTCAACTACCGCGGCAAGTTCTTCTCCGTCAACGGACCACTGAACATCGCTCGACCGCCGCAGGGGTGGGTGCCGATTCTGCACGCCGGCACGTCCGAGGAGTCGCACGAGTTCGGCGCGAAGTATGCCGACATCCGCTTCATGATGCTGCAAGAACTTGAGGCAGCGAAGGAGTACTACCGCGTCAACCACGCCAAGTTGGCCAAGTACGGTCGCGACGAGTACCAGCCCTTCGTCACCGGTTTGCCGGTCTACGTCGCGGAGACGACCACAGAGGCGCAGGCGAAGTTCCGCGAGATCCAAAACCTCACCTTCGGTGAGCTCAACCTCGAGACCCTGACCAAGCATCTCGGCGTCGACGTGAGCCGCTACGCGCTGACGACGCCCGTCGATGAGATCCCCGAGCTCATCGATGCAACCGGTCGCACGGCGCAGATTATCGAACGCTCGAAGGACGCCTACGGCAACCCGGCGCCGACGTTGAAGGAAGTGGCCTTGTTCTTGCGCCGCGGGTTCGGCAGGAAGGCGGCGGTGGGTAACCCCCAGCAAATCGCCGACTATCTGCAGGAGCAGTTCGAGGAACGAACCGTGGACGGGTTCATCATCTTCCCGCCCTACCTGCCCGGCCCGCTCGACGCGTTCGTCGATCTGGTGATCCCGGAGCTACAGCGAAGGGACTTGTTCAAGAAGGAGTACGGCACGGCTCGCACGTTTCGTGAGCTGTTCGATCTCAAGAAGCCCGAGAACCAGTTTGTCGCTCGTCGCGATGAACTCGCCTCGGTCTCGGCCTGAGGAGGCAGGAATGAGCGACTCTTTGCGCGACGCGCACTTCATCAGGGCCCCCAGGCTCGCCGAGCTCATCAGCGCCGGACGGCGGTTGGCAATCCTCGACGTTGGCATCGGGAGTACGCCAGAACAAGCTCGTGAACCCTACGACGAGCGCCACCTCCCCGGCGCGGTGTTTGTCCATCTCGAGACCGATCTGCAGGCGCCTAACGGCGGGACATCGGGCAAGCGCCCATTGCCTGACCTGCGGGCGCTTCAGGAGAAGGCGCGGGCTTGGGGGATCAGCGCCGACACCACGGTCGTGGTCTATGACAGATATGCCGGGACGAAGGCGGGCCGCGCGTGGTGGGTGCTGCGCTGGGCCGGACTGACCGACGTCCGGATTCTGGACGGCGGTCTCGACGCGTGGGTGCGTTCCGATCGGTCGACGACCAATGCACCGGCTAGGCCGCTGCCCGGTGACGTCGCACTCAGCCCCGACCACCTCCCACGGGTCAGCACCCGTGAGGCGATCGAGCTCGCGTCGAACGGACGGCTGTTCGACGCGCGGGGGCTCCAACAGTTTGTCGACGGCCACATCCCGGGCGCCCGGGTGGCGCCGACCAGGGCCAACCTGACGGACGACGGCTTGCTGCGCGATGCGGAATGGATCCGGCAGCGATATTCCGACCTCGGAGTGGACGGTACGCAGCAGACTGCCTTCTACTGCGGCGGTGCGGTGGCGGCGGCGCATGGCGTCGCAGTGCTGGCCAGCATCGGCGTCCTCGTGTCGTTGTACGTCCCCTCCTTTGGCGGCTGGAGTGCTGACGAGAGCAACGAGGTTGCTCTCGGCGACGAACTGGAAGTCGCGCGGTGACCGCGGGATTCCGTACAGTCGGCCAGTCCGGACTGACCGTCTCCGAACTCGCGGTCGGTACGGCCGCGTTCGGCAAGTCTGGACGGATCGCCGACGGCCAGGCCGGGGTCGACGCGATCGTGCACGCTGCCCTTGACCTCGGTGTGAGCTTCTTCGATACCGCTGACTCCTACGGTGACGCGCCCGGCGTGAGCGAGGCGCTGCTCGGCAACGCGTTGCAAGGCCGGCGAGACGAGGCCGTTATCTCGACCAAGTTCGGCGGCGACCTGCGCGGTGCGAACGGACCCGACTGGGGCCGGCGCGGTTCCCGGCGCTACATACGACTGGCGGTCGAAGCGTCGCTGCGTCGGCTGCAGACTGACTGGATCGACCTCTACCAGATTCATATTCCTGATCGCGGCACACCGATCGAAGAGACGCTGACCGCGCTCGACGAGTTGGTGAAAGAAGGCAAGATCCGCTACGCCGGCAGCTCGAACTACCAGGCGTGGGAGATCACGCACGCGCATCACATCGCGCGCCAGCGCAACCTCAGCGGCTTCGTGTCTGTTCAGAACGAGTACAACCTGCTCTGGCGCAAACTGGAGGAGGAGATCCTGCCGGCGTCGCGCGCACTCGGGTTGGGCGTCCTGGCTTATTTTCCCTTGCAGAACGGGCTACTGAGCGGAAAGTACACGAAGGATTACGCGCCCGCAGATGGCAAAGTCACCCGGTTCAAGCCCCATCTGTTG
>Ga0265340_10001827_pt1 | contig 12172 bp, 11 predicted proteins | sample 4CB225metaG_FD_202082 | JGI IMG/M metagenome (GOLD analysis project Ga0265340, IMG submission 202082) | Rhizosphere microbial communities from Carex aquatilis grown in University of Washington, Seatle, WA, United States - 4-CB2-25 metaG | ecosystem: Host-associated > Plants > Roots >...
CCGATTACCAAGCCCGCCGCGCACAAATTCGATATCGCCCCGAGCCAAAAGCAAAACCACGCTTCGTGCATACGCTCAATGGATCAGGTCTTGCGATAGGCAGAACCTTGGTTGCCATTCTGGATCAATATCAGTGCGCCGATGGATCGATCATAGTTCCAGAAGTGCTACGTCCCTTCATGGGGGTAGAAAAAATAACGGCAGACGGCTGACCGCGGAAGTACGCGACGAGCTAGCGACGCTGCTTGCCCTTCTTGGATGTTTTTGTGGCACTGGGCCGTGAGGCGCCCCGTGTGCGCACTTGGCTTGGCTTCGCCTTTGGAAGTTGCGCATCTTTGTTGCGGCGACCGCGCTGCGGATGCGTTGGTGCAACCACGCGGCTTGCGGTGATTTGCCGGCGCAAGATCGACACGTCTTCGATACGCACGCGCATCCGATCGCCCATTGTGATGCACTCGCCGCTACGTTCACCGACGATGGACAAGTCGTTCTCGGCGAACTCGTATCGGTCGGGCCCGAGCCCCTCTAGTCGCACCAGTGCATCCACGAACGGAGCGTCAAGCGCAATGAAGACGCCCGTGCCGATGACGCCGGTCACCGTGCCTTCGAATTCCTCCCCAAGGTGATCGCGCATCAGCACCGCGCGGTAGAGGTCCACTACTTCCCGTTCCACTTCCATACTTGCGCGTTCACGCATACTCGAATGTGTCGCGATCGAACGCAATCGTTCGACCGCCGCCGGACTCTTGTCAAGCTTGGTGCCACGCAAAATGGACTTCACGATTCGGTGCACGACGAGGTCGGGATAGCGTCGAATTGGGGAGGTAAAGTGCAGGTATGCATCCGAGGCGAGGCCAAAGTGCCCGATATTCACGATGTCGTAATAGGCCTGCTTGAGGGACCGTAGCGCCAGGGACTCCAGAGCGATCTTACGTGGGTGCTCCGCGATGCGAGCAAGCCAACGCGACAGACCTTCGGGGTCTCGCAGTTGCTCCAAATCCAAAGGCATTCCCAACTTTTCGGTAAGGGCAGCAAGTCGCTCGAGCCTGTCCAATTCTGGAGGTGCGTGCACGCGGAAGACGCCGAGCGCCCCCTTGTTGCACAGCCACTGAGCCACCAGCTCGTTGGCGAGAAGCATGAGCTCTTCCACCATCTGATAGGCGCGTTTCACCCCGGGGTCGTGGGCGCACCGCGCCACATCAATGGGTGCCCCTGTTTTGTCGTCGAGTACCACGTGCGCTTCAGGCAAATCTAGATCCAGCGCGCCACGGCGGAAACGGGCCTTTCTTAGCTTGCGAGCAAGATCGTCGAGCACTCGCAGCCCCGAGCGGAGCGCTTCTGCTTGAACACTACGGACGCCCTCGCTGGTGAAGCCAAGTGCGAGAGCCACACCAGAATAGGTGAGCATGGCAGCCGATCGCATGACCCCTTCGACAACCTCGAACGAAGTGACTTGGCCCTTCAGATCGAGTTCGGCGATGACGCAGAGACATAGCCGGTCGCGATCCGGCAAAAGCGAGCACAAATCCGCGGCCAGAGCCGACGGGAGCATCGGCACGGCGCGATCCGGCAAGTACAATGTGCAGCCACGAGCGGTCGCTTCAGCATCGAGCGCGCTGTCGGGTTGAACGTATTCAGACACGTCAGCGATGGCAATATAGGCGCGATAACCGGTTTCCGTGCGTTCGACCCAGAGAGCGTCGTCGTGATCGCGTGCATCTTCCGGATCGATCGTTGGCAGCGGCAATGCGCGCAGATCACGGCGGCCCTGCACCGGCAGTTTTTGAATGCGCGCCGCGGTGGATTCAGCCTCCTTGACCGCGGCAGCCGTGTGCTCCTCGTCAATTTGCTCACGAACGAGAATCTTTGCCACCTCGACGTTAGGATCACCGGGCGCACCGAGTACAGATATCAATACCCCCTCGGGATTCTCATCCGCGCTCTCCGGAAAGCGCTTAATTTCAGCGACGGCGGCCACTCCGTCTTTGCCTTCAACAGTGCTCGCTATCAGTACGATTGGGCCGCGCAAGCGCGTGTCGTCGGGCTCGAGCCACTGACCATTGCGGCGACGCCGTAATGTACCGGCCACGCGCGGGTTGCGCCGCGCAACGACCGAATCGACGCGGCCTTCCAAGCCTCGTGCTGTGCGATTGACTACGGTTACCTGAACCGTATCGCCGTGCATCGCGCCACCTACCCCGTCAGTGGGAACGTAAACGTCTGGGCGCCCTGCTGCCACGACAAAGCCGAATCCACGCGCGTTCATGCCCAGGAGACCGGTGAAAGTGTCCTGTTCTGGTTGGTTGCGAACCTTGACTGCGAAGCGCAGGCCCGGCCGTCGCTGCACCGCCCCCTCCAAGCACAATTGGTCCATCAAACCCAGCAGACGACTATATTGTGCTTCTTTGACGCCAACCGATGACGCAAGTTCACGGGCATGCAACGGGTGGGGTGCGTCCGTGAGGCAGGCCAGGATTTGGCCCCGGGAGGGCAGTGGCTTCGGCATGGGCTATGCTTAGCGCAGCTGAGCCCGTGTCGCCTCCCCCCAAGAGCCAGAACTAGACCTCCGGCCGCCAATTTCCCACAGCCGTATGCGGGTCGGTTGCCGTCGACCGTGAATACCCCTGCTTCGTGGTCTCGCACCTTTGCTCAGTACTGGGGAAAAGCTGCGGGGTTGTAGCCACTAGCCCAAACACGGCACGTGCGCGCACCCAGTCGTGCCATGATAACTTACTATCAATGCCTCCCGATTTCGACGACTCGCTCCGCGAACACCGCGAATCAGCCAACGCTCACATATCCGACATAGTCGGAGAAACAGTTCCGCTTGAAGTGTTTCAGGCGCTGCCCAAAACTGATTTACATGTTCACCTCGATGGCTCGTTGAGACTCGGCACGATTCTCGATATCGCTCAGAAACAAGGGATTCGATTGCCCGCCGAAGATGAAGCTGGTCTCGCCGATGCAATTGGTTGTGGCAAGAATTTCGGTAGCCTGGTCGACTACTTGCGGGGGTTCGACATCACGATTCCGGTCATGCAAACCGCCGATGCGCTTGAACGCACGGCTTTCGAGCTGGCAGAAGATGCTCACCGCGAGAACGTCCGCTACATGGAAGTGCGCTATGCGCCGCTGCTGCACACGCGTGCTGGACTCAAGCTGACGGCGGTCGTCGAGGCAGTGCTTGACGGGCTTGGACGTGCGAGTGAAACGTATGGCATCAAAAGCAACTTGATTATCTGCGGGCTGCGCAACATCTCGCCGGAATCCTCATACGCCATGGCCGGACTATGCGTGGCGTACAAGAACCGGGGCGTCGTTGGATTCGATCTGGCTGGAGCCGAGGCAGACTTTCCGCCGAAGCATCATCGCGAGGCATTTCAGTTAGTTCGCGATAACAACATCAACACCACGATTCACGCGGGAGAAGCCTATGGCCCGCTCTCAGTGGCGCAGGCACTTCATGTTTGCGGGGCGCACCGCATTGGTCATGGCGTGCGACTCCGTGAAGACGGCGATCTGCTTCACTACGTCATCGATCATCGAATTCCGCTCGAGTGCTGCCCGTCAAGCAACGTGCAAACGGGTGCTGTTCGTGAGTTTTCAGTGCATCCACTGAAGCTCTATTTCGATCTTGGTCTGCGCGTAACCGTCAACACGGACAATCGACTCATTACGGACACGACGGTTTCCAAGGAACTCTGGCTTGCGCACACGCGTCTCGGTATTCCGTTCTCGGATATAAAGTCCATAATTCTCGCTGGTTTCAAGTCCAGCTTTCGGCCGTTTCACATCCGCCAGGCGGCGATACGCAAAGTGCTTCCAGAACTCGACCGCTATGACGACGACGGAAACGTGCGGGCGAGTGTCGTACCGACATGAGAGGACTCAGAGTTCGAGACCAGCTCGGATATTGCCCTTCATGAAGCGTTCGAGTTCATCTACCGCCCGTTCGACGTCCTTCGAGTCATTTTCTGGGAAACGCACCAGGAACCGCACATAGAGATCCCCAACATTGTTGCCACGATGAACGCCTTTGCCTTTGAGGCGCAAGACCTGCCCGCTCTGTGCACGCTTTGGAATCGTGAGCGTGACCGAGCCATCGGGCGTTGGCACCTTCACTTTTGCGCCACGATACGCCTCTCCCACCGTGATGGGCAGATCGAGGTGCAGATCAAGGTCACGTCGCTCGAAAAGAACATGCGGTCGCACGTGAATTGCCAACACGAGGTCTCCCGGCGGACCTCCAAATGGACTGGGTTGACCGTGCCCACTGAGGCGCACCCGATCGCCATCTGTTGCGCCGGGCGGAATGCGCACAGTGACCGGCTCGCCACCATCTTGCAGCGTCAACTTGATCTCACTACCACGCAACGCTTGGGCGAAGTCGATTGTGATTTCGCTGGCAACGTCGGGTCCTTTTGCGCGCGCCGCGCCGCGTCCGCCGCCAGATCGACCTGAAAACATGTCGCCGAACAAATCACCGAGGCCCGCCCCGCCACCGGAGCCGAAGATGTCCTCAATACGAAAGCCGCTCCCTCCGCGTCCGCCTCCGCCTCCGAAACCTTCGGAGGCTCTTTGGTACGCACGCGCTGCGGTCGGGTCAAACCCTTCGCGAAGCGCGCTTTCACCGAACTCGTCATACAGTGCGCGCTTTTTCGAATCACTCAGCGTCTGGTAGGCGCGATTGACGGATTTGAACTTTGACTCGGCGCGCTTGTCACCCGGGTTCTTGTCCGGGTGCAACTTGGTTGCCAGCTTCCGGTAAGCCTTTTTTATCTCAGCTTCGGTCGCCGACTTCTCAACGCCCAGTTCCTGATAAAGATCTACCGCCATATTCTACTCTCTGAGTCAGTCAAAGTAGGCATTGATGCTCGCAATGGCAAGCATTCCTTGTTTGTCGTGCAATCACTTGCCCGACGTGCGGCTCCCTTACAACGGAATGCCAGCGGGATCCGGCCGAACTTTACCTCCGGGCCGGCGTCGAGGGGACGCGAACCGCACACCGGCCCGCTCTTGACTTTGGCAATCCCGTCTCACTAAAGCGCCCTGGCATTTCGCTCTGACAATGCCGGCAGCGCGTGCCAGCGAGATGGTAGCCGCGTACTTCATACCCATTGCGCAAGACTAGGGGTTGTTTGCAAACATAGCAGTAAGTGACTTGGCCCGATGTATCCAGGGTGTTACCCGTGTAGACATAACGGAGGCCCCTTTCCAGTGCGCGCTCTCGAGCAACACGACACACCTCTGGTGGTGTTGCTGGCACATCCAACAGACGGTAGTCGGGATGAAACGCAGTAAAATGAACGGGCACATCCGGTCCAAGTTCGCCCAGGATCCAATCCGTCATCTGATCAATCTCATCTCGGGAGTCATTTTCGCCCGGAATGAGCAGAGTTGTGAGTTCGAGCCAGGTCCGCGTGTGACGTTTCACGTAGCGAATCGTATCGAGCACTGGCGCTAGGTCAGCCGCGCACATCCGGCGATAGAAATCGGCAGAAAACGCCTTCAGATCAATGTTTGCAGCATCCATCACAGAAAAGAACTCCTCGCGTGCTCCTGGCGAGATATAGCCGGCAGTGACTGCAACGGTTCGAACACCGAGCGCGTGGCAAGCGCGCGCCGTGTCGATGGCATACTCAGCAAATATTACCGGATCGTTGTACGTGAATGCGACTGATGCACAGCCCCAATTTGCGGCGGTCTGAGCGATGTCATTGGGCGCCCCTTCGGTGCTGCTCCGTGAGTCGTCCCTAGCTTTTGAAATGTCCCAGTTCTGGCAAAATCGGCAGCCCAAATTGCAGCCGGCAGTTCCAAAACTCAATACGGCGCTGCCGGGGTAGAAATGGGCCAGCGGTTTCTTCTCAATCGGATCGATACAGTACCCGGAGGCCGTGCCATACGTCGTAAGCTCGATCCGATCACCGGCGCGCTGGCGTACGAAGCAAAATCCGCGCTGCCCGTCTAACAATTGGCAGGCTCGCGGACACAGAGTGCATTCAAGTCGACCGTTTTCCAGGGGTCGTTGCCAACCTCCCCGACAGAATTGACCCTGATTTGATCCCACGTACTAGTTTACGACTCGAGGAGGGAGAGAAAAGCAATATCGCGCAATTGGGGCCGCTTTCACCCAAGCGCAGGTGTGTGCTAAGACTTGCACGCCTTGTTCGACGCACTCATCAAAGGTTTTAGAGAAGCTCAGAATCGCCTGTCCGGACTCACGGAGCTCACGGCCAGCAACATTCAGCCGGCACTGCAAGAGGTTCGTGCCTCTCTGCTCGACGCCGACGTGGAACTCGGCGTGGTCAAGCGCCTGCTGGCCCGCATCGAGGATAAGGCGGTGGGTCAAACCGTTCAGACCCGCGTCAAGCACCAAGGTGTTGTCCATCGAGTTGGTGCTAGCGAGCAGTTCGTCAAGATCTGCCACGACGAGCTCATCCAGATGATGCAGTTCGAAGGTGAGCCTCTCCAATGGGGCAGCAACGGCAAAACGTCGATCATGATGGTCGGTTTGCAGGGTTCTGGCAAGACCACGACTGCAGCCAAACTTGCCAGATGGCTCAAGAAAGAAGGCAAAACCCCGCTGTTAGTGGCGGCAGACTTGCAGCGCCCAGCGGCTGTCGAACAACTGAGGGTTCTCGGTGAACAGATCGAGGTACCGGTGTTCTCGATACTGGGTGATACGCCCGTTGGGGTCTGCCGCGCGGCGCCCGCTGAAGCGAAGAAGTTAGGCTGCGATGTGATCATCTATGACACCGCGGGTCGGTTAGCGGTGGATGAGCTCTTGATGCAAGAGCTCAGTGAAATCAAAACTACGGTTGCGCCGGAGAACATTTTCCTCGTCGTTGACGCGATGATTGGGCAAGACGCTGTCAAGACAGCTCGCTCGTTCAATGAGAAGCTGTCGATCTCGGGTGTTGTACTCACCAAGCTCGACGGCGATGCTCGCGGCGGTGCAGCTCTCAGTATCAAAGAGGTTACCGGGGCCCCCGTAGTATTCGTTGGTATTGGGGAAACGACGGAAAAGTTGGATCTATTTCGCGCCGAGGGCATGGCAAGTCGTGTGCTTGGCATGGGTGACGTCGTTGGCTTGATGCAAGACTTCGGGCAAGTCATCGATCAGAAGAAGGCCGAACAGGATGCGATGCGTCTGATGTCCGGCGAATTCACGCTGCAAGACTTCTTGAATCAGGTGCGAATGATCCAGCAAATGGGGTCACTCAAAGACCTCATGGAAAAAATCCCTGGCATGGGTGCGATGATGCCCCCGGGCATGGCCGTCGATGACAAGGAACTCGTGCGTATCGAGGCCATGATTCAATCAATGACCGCCTCGGAGCGTGACGACCCAAATTTACTCGTTCGTGAACCAGGGCGAGTGAAACGTGTTGCCCGCGGTTCAGGTTCAAAGGATCAAGCCGTTTCAGAACTGATCCAGAAGTTCTTGTACCTGAAACAGATGATGGGTGGCCTTGGGCAGAACATGGGGATGCTCGGCAAGATCCCGGGAATGAAGGGGCTCGCAACGGCGCGCCATCTCCGGCGTGCAGCCAAGGGAGCGGGAATGCCCGGAATGGGAATGCCCGGAATGGGAATGCCCGGAATGGGAATGCCCGGAATGGGAATGCCCGGAATGGGGGGTGCGGATGAGGCAAATCGGATGAAGCCAATAAGCAAGACCGAACGCAACGCTCGCAAGAACTCACGCAAACGAGAGCGTGACGCTCGCAAAAAGAACAAGAAGTGAGTCCAGGAGCCTGACCGTGCTAGCTCATCCAATATTAGTCGGCGCAGTCGGGGTCATTGCGCTCCTGTCATTCGCGAGTTGCCAAAGTAATCAGGCTAGCTCAAGCCCGCAACCGAGCAATAAATCGCAACCCGTTGCACCTCCCCTGCAGTCAAAAACCAGCGTGCCCGAGCTGGCTGTTCCGCAATTGCCGACGGGTTCGAAGATCGTAATTGATGGTAACCTCGACGAACCTGCCTGGCAGCACGCCGGCACAACAGGAGATTTCGTCAATGTGGGCAACGGCGCGAAGGCCAACGGTCAGACCCTGAGTGGACGCGCATTGCTTACGTGGGATAGGGACTTTCTTTATCTAGCAATCGTCATCCGGGACACTGATATTAGGGGGGATTTCGCCCCCGACGCCGGAGATCCCCACCTGTGGACCGAGAGCACGGCCGAGGTCATGATCGATCCTGATGGAGACGGCGACAATCGCGACTACTACGAGATTCAGATCGGACCGCAGAACCTGGTCTTTGATTCTCAATTCGATGACTACAACCAACCTCGCATTACACCCAATGGTCCATTCGGTCATCAAGAGTGGACAGCGCGTGCTCAGAGTGCAGTGTCACTGCGTGGGACGCTCAATCAACCAAACGATCGCGACGACGGGTACACGGTGGAGGCTCAAATCCCATGGCAGTCTTTCACCAAGGCCAAAAAGGTGCCGCCCCATGTGGGGGATGAGTGGCGCTTGAACTTCTATGCGATGCGAAATAACGGCGGGTTGGCCTGGTCACCCATTCTAGGCCAAGGTAACTTCCATAAAGCTTCACGCTTCGGCAGGGTGAAGTGGGTCGAGTCGACAGGCGGTGCCAGATGATGGCTGGCTATTTGCTCAGGCAGCCGCAAAGTCGGGGGGATCCTGGACCCCTGCTGCGTGACGCTCCTCTGGTCGGCTTCCAGCGATACTCCTCACATTGCGTGGTCCCGAGCGCGTGGAACATGATAGATGTACGTCCGGTCGGGCTCGCGAGCTCAATTAGTGCCTGCGTACGACGACCGGCGGTGCGTTGGAAGCATATGGGCCTCACCACTTGTCATAGCTTTTGGTATTGGAGCCACAGCTGTGTCCATGGTTGAAACCTCTGGTTACCCCCAGCAGATCATTCGTGATCGGTACCGGCTCGAAAGGATGGTTGGTCGCGGCGCTCTTGCAACCGTGTGGGTCGCGCGCGATTTGCGCGTCGGAGACTGTGTTGCCATCAAGTTGTTATCGGGACCGTATCTTGGCGACGCTGAAGCTCGCCACCGGTTCCAACGTGAAGGCGAGACTGCGACACGACTACGTTCCAAATTCGTGGCCCGTTTCTTCGACTACGGTGTGACGACCAATGGAGTTCCATTTCTCGTTATGGAGCTGCTCCACGGTCTAACGCTCGATGACTACGCGCGGCGTGTGGGTCGCATGCCGTTGCGGCACGCCGTACGCTTTGGGGTGCAGCTCTGCCGCGGTATTGCTCACGCACATCGCCGTGGGATTATTCATCGGAATCTTACGCCGGCAAATATCTTCCTGCACAGCGAGCTTTCTGTAAGTGCCGATGACTACATCCTGAAGATACTCGATTTCGGTGTTGCCAAGGTGCAGGACTCGGCAGCGGATTCCGTGGCAGCCATGGCCTTGCGTGCTCAGTCAACCGTTGGATCGCCGCTCTTCACCGCTCCAGAACTACTGCAGGGGCAGCGCAGTGTTGATCATCGCGTGGACTTGTACTCAATCGGTATGATTCTCTTTAGGCTGCTGGCTGGAAGAACCGCGTTTGATAGTGACGCGGGAATTGATCCAGTAACCGCAATATTGTCGCAACCGATTGTCAGTCTTTCCGCGCTCGCCCCAGAGCTGCCACCTGCCCTTGATGCATGGTTTCAACGAGCGTGTAAGCGAAACCCTGACGAGCGATTTCAACGCGCCAACGACTTGGCTTTGGCCCTGCACCAAGCGGCGGGGTTCGAAGGCTCACTCGATATCCATCTCGAGCCGGGCCACGTGCCGGTCGTGCCTGAGCCAATGGTGCTCGACTCCGAGAGTGTGGATGAAGTGCCTACGCAGCGCTGGATCCCACCAGCTGAAGATTGAAGTGGCGATCCTAAGGTCAAGATCTCCCCGGAGCGGAAGGGAACGAGCGATTGTGCCCTCGAAACGACCCGCATCTGGCATCGCACCCCGGCTTACCCCTTGGAAACGACATTAGAATGTCTTTTCTCGGAGGTAAACCGCTGACCGGAGACCCAAATCGGTCGTTATTGCAGCAGGGCTGCTTAAAGAAGACATTAGAATGTCTTTTCTCGGAGGTAAACCGCCGACGGGAGACCCAAATCGGTCGTTATTACAGCAGGGCTGCTTAAAGAGGACATTAGAATGTCCTTTCTCGGAGGTAATCCGCCGACGGCCCCGCAACGAGTCGCTGATGGGGGTGTGGGAGTGGTTTTAGTGAAATCAGCTCATGCTGACCTTACCAACCCTTGCCGCTCCGATCCAAGGCACGAGCTGACCACAACCGAGGCCGCGATGAAATTGGAGGGTGGGGATCTTCTAGAGGCGATATCGCTGACGAATGATCGCTTCGTTCTCGGCGCAGGTTTGGGTCTGCTGTTTTGCTAACCTCAGCTGTCTTTGCGCAGCCTGCACGCCGGACAGCGCATTCAAGAGTGCATCCTCTGACGCGTCTGCAGTGCTGCCCGAACCAGTTGAATCGCTGACGATGGCCCGCGCCTGACCAATGGCGTCGACGCCCATCAGATGCGAGTCATAGGCTTTCGTACATAAGTCCTTCAATTGACAGACATCGTCCGATTTGCAGGGCAGGTTCCGCAACTGATCTAGCCAGGCCCGCTTGTCATGATTGGACGCTTGCCGCGTCATCTCGACCGCGTGCACGATTTGAGCGGTCGTCCCTTGGGTACTGTCGTCGGGCGAGTGCCGGCAAGACAAAAGAAGAAGCACCAGACACGCCGGATACCGGTCGATCCCTGCGATCTCGGTGCAACGTCCGCTCCAGCGAATCCTTGCGGGAGTCTTGGCCGTCCTGCGCGCAGAAGCACGACTGGCAAGCGCGGGCCGCAATGGACCCAGTCGATTATGAGACGCGCTAGTCAAAAGTTCGAGGTGGCGGTCCAAGTTGAATTCGCTCGCCCACATATGATCCGACCAGCGTGAACAGCACGCCGACGGCCGCTAGCAGTACGTACATGAACGATGGAAGGGTTTTCACCGTCTGAGTCCGGGCCAGCCAAAACGCAGTCGGAAGTGCAACGAGTAGCGCGGCAACCACGGGTTCGATAAACGTGCGTCCCGGTGAAACGAGGCCAACCAAGATGCCGCCCGCACACCAAACCGGTATCGCCACAATCATTCCTGCAGAACCTTCGAAATCGAAAGCCGGCAAGACCATCGGGATGCCAAACACGATGGCACCGGTGAGCACTGCCATAATTCCCACGGAAACCACGAACCAAACGGGACTGAAACCCTCCTGCTGATAGCGGCGATCGACTTCTTCCTGTCGGTTGAGCGTGCGTGATCCAAGTTTTTCGATTTTTGCGCCGCACGACACGCACCGGTCATTTTGAAGCGGCATGGAATTGCGAAAACCGCAGGACGGGCAGACGATGGTTTTGGCTGGTGCCATAGAGGTCCCTCTGATTAGCAACTTAGAATAGCAAAGTTGGTTTACGGACGGAAACAGCCTGTCCGATATGTTGATGCGCGGGGTTTTTTTGGAACCTGGCCGGAGACATTGTGTCAGATCCCCCCGTGATCACGAACTCTGCCCAAGAACACCGAGCCGAAACATCAGCCTCGTCCGTGATTGCCGGTCCCGACCCGGAGCTCGAACAGCTCCCAAATCCACGTCGCCCGTGGCGCAGAACGACAATTTTTGCCCTTTTTTCGTGCTTTGTTGTGAGCGTCACGCTGCTCATGGGGTTGCTGGGAGACTTCGCCTTTTCGACGCGCCGAGGCCCGCCGCGAGAATTGGGCAACCTGGCCAATCTGCGCCCAACGTCCGGAGACGTGAATCAGTGGATCAAGGCCGAGGGTGAGCTGGCCGACCACGGGGGTATCAAGTACCAACGGCCGTTTGAAGCGGACTCGTTTCGCCTGGTACCAATTGAGGGGAACGACCGGATCTGGGTCCAGGTGAGAGTCCCTGCCGGATTTGAAGACGAACACTTTGTCCCGCCAACAGCATTCGTTGGTCGGTTGCTCAAGGCTAACGCCTCTGGAATTCGCTACTCGGCCCTGCGGCGAGCCGTCGAGGATGCTGGTTGGCCGAGTAGTCAGATGCCGAATGAGGCCTGTATTCTTGTGGACGGCGAGTCCCCGGCCGCGATCCGCTGGGTGCTGGCACTTGCAGTCATTTTGTTGGGATCTGCCGG
>Ga0265340_10001828_pt1 | contig 12161 bp, 10 predicted proteins | sample 4CB225metaG_FD_202082 | JGI IMG/M metagenome (GOLD analysis project Ga0265340, IMG submission 202082) | Rhizosphere microbial communities from Carex aquatilis grown in University of Washington, Seatle, WA, United States - 4-CB2-25 metaG | ecosystem: Host-associated > Plants > Roots >...
TGGGGTTGGGTCGGCTGTTCCGGCGGAGGTTGGGGTTGGGTCGGCTGTTCCGGCGGAGGTTGGGGTTGGGTCGGCTGTTCCGGCGGAGGTTGGGGTTGAGTCGATTGTTCCGGCGGAGGTTGGGGTTGAGTCGATTGTTCCGGCGGAGGTTGGGGTTGAGTCGGCTGTTCCGGCGGAGGTTGGGGTTGAGTCGATTGTCCCGGCGGAGGTCCGGGCCGAGTCCACCGTCCCGGAACCCGAACGCAGCGCAGGTAGCCCGGAAGCCAGATTCATCAACGGCGACCGGCCCACTCCACCGAAGGCGTCTCTCATCGACAGCGGCAACGGATCCTGGGCAGTACGTCCCGCAGAAACGGCACCAACTGGGCCTGGACCGGCCCACGCGGCAACGCCCGATCAGCCTGCGATCGACATCCCACCTGTCACCCGACCGGCCCACGACCTGGCCATCACGTCTTCATCCAAGGTCGATCTTGCAAGGACGACCGACCCGTTTCCAGGCTCACCGCAGGACCCGGTCCAGGCCTCAGCGGCACAGACGACCCGAGCAGGCGAGAGGGCCGAGGGATCGAGCTCATTCGGGCCGCCTCCAGCCAGCGAACGCGTCAGCACAGCGCCCACCCCCGGCAGCGTGCCTGCGGACAATGTCGATCACTTCGTGCCCGCCACAGGACGCCAAGCCATATGGGCGGGCATCAAAGAGGGAGTCAACACGGCGGTCGGCAATACGGTCCTAACCGCTGTCGTGGCCAAAGCGACCCACAAGCCGGCCAGCGGCGTGGATTACGCCCTTGCCTTCGGCCTCAGCCTCGGCATGGCCGGGGCCCGGGACGGCTTGTACAAGTACCTCCCCTACGGCCAGGCCATCGCCCACGCGCCGGGAAATTTCCCATGGCTGCACCGATCTGCACCCGTCAACGCCCCAGCATCTCAGCGGTTCTTCGCGGAGATTCCGGTCGCCTGGTCGTACTACGGCGTCTATTTCGTACTGAAGGACGGCATCATGCAACTTGCCGCCGGGCCCGATCTGCTCACGCAACTAACCCCTGCCGCTCCCGATTCGAATTCGGATTCCGGGTAAGAACGAAGGATGATCCAACAGTGGGAGACCCCAGGGGGCCTCGGCCCAGCCACCGCCGTAGACCTCATCGAGGCTCGACCATGGATCGCGCTGCCGTAGTTCTGACGTGCAACGCGTGGTTTCTCCTGTCTCGAACCCGCTCATGCCCCTTGGCCCCTCAGACATCGACAAGGGGCCCGCGCAGAGGAACTCGGACATCCGTGCAGCCGAACTCGGACAGCGACAGGCCCAGTCGGCGCCGGCCCGGGATCCGGCCCAGAATTCGGTCCGGAATTCTGTCTGGGGACACGCCGAACTTAGCTCGAGGGCGAGCTGCTGGGGAGGAGCTGGATCTTGTCGGCGGTGCCGGTGGGGGCCGCCGCGGTCGAAGCCCGGGGCCGGTGCAACAGCGACAGCACGCCGTCTGCGGCGTAGGAGAACTCGTAGTTGGCGGCCAGCCGGGACGGTCTGGTCAGGACGGCGTCCCAGCTTGAGTTGTGCCAGACCAGGCGCAGCCGCAGGGTCAGGGTGCGGGTGCCCGGTCCGGCGGCGGCGAAAGCCGGAGCCGGGTCGAAGACGGCACCGAGCCGGAAATGCTGGCCCGTACGGCTCACGGTCAACGGCAGCGGTATGACTGCCCCGGAGACCGGGGCGACGGCGTCCAAAGTGAGTCTCACGTCGTCCAAAGTGGTGTGCCGGCCGCTGCCCTGGACCTGGAGCCGACCAGTGAATTCCATTCGCGGAGCCCGCCGGAAACCGGCCGAGGCCGAGCGGCGACCGGTGAACCTTCTGAGGAAACGCGTTCGGCCGAAGGCTTCCGGCAGTCGCTGCGGGCGGATGTACCCGAGCCTGAAGACTTCGAGTTCCACCGAGGTGAGCTCGACCCGGTGCTGCCGTTTCGCGACCACCCGCTCCAGGACACCGTGCCAGTCCTCGATCAGGGCCTGGTGGCTGTGCCGGCCCACGCTTTCCCGGGCCGTGGCACTCATCCGGCGGACCAGGTCCGGATCCCGGATCAGCCGCAGGACGCCGTCGGCCAGGGCCCGCACATCTCGCGCTGGAACCAGGAAACCATCCTTTCCGGAAGTGATCTGTTCCCTCGGGCCGTACTTCATGTCGTAGCTGACCACTGGGCAACCGCGTCCCCGGGCCTCCAGGATGGCCAGCGAAAAACCCTCGAACCGGCTGGTGACGATCAGCCCGGTCGCCGACCAGAGCGTCTCGGTCGCCTGCGAGTCGTAGCCGCGCAACCGCACCGCGTTCTGCAGGCCCAGCGCTTCGATCTGCAGGGTCAACTGGGTGTGCAGGCTGCCCTGGCCGTAGATGTCGAGCCGGGCCGCGGGTTCCTCCTTGACCACCAGGGCGAAGGCCTCGAGCGCGTCGTCCAGGCCCTTCTGGAACTCCAGCCGGGCCAGGACGATGAACCGCATCGGCTGCCGAGACGGTCGCGGGTCGGGCTCCGAGGGCAGGTCCACCGGATGGCCGATGACGTACAGGTTGTCGGTGGCCCCGAACCGCTCGGCCACGTCCTGACGCTGCCGATCGGTCAGGGTGACCAGGGCGTCGAGGCTCGGTAGCGAGCTGAGCACCGGAAGATAGGCCGGGATCAGCGGCGAGTTCGGGTGGTAGGGACTGTGCAGGTGCATGTTGTGCACGACGTGGATCAGATGCAGCCGGGGATCGGACAGCGGCAGGATGTCGGCGATCGCGAACCGGCTGTCGGAGATCAGGAACGTCCGCCGGCCGGGCTCGAGTAGCTGCAGTACCCAGTTTCTTCGCCAGCCCCGCTGCGAGGCCCAGCTTCCCACCGGCTCGCCTTCGCTGTTGACCAGGAACACCTTGGTCATCCGCGACACCATGGCGGGCTTGCCGGCCGGCACCCGAAGGTAGACGCTGCCGTCCGGACGGCGGTAGTCGATCATCTTCGGGTCCGCGCCGAAGCGGGTCACGTATCGGGTCTGGTAGATGGTGCCGTCGGGGTGGGGGACGTCGATCGCGTCGAGGCCCTCGACCGGGGGCAGCCGGTCGCCGGTGGGAGGCAGGCCGTCGATGTCGTGGTCGCGGTACCACTCGAAGATGTTGAGCAAGCGCATCGCGCCGATCAGTTCGCCCTGCTCGCGGAGCATTTCGCGGATTCTCGGGTAATGCGGGGCATCGTCCAGGCTGAGCAGCACCGGCTCGACCTGCGTCTGCTCGGCGAGCAGCCGGTTGCGCAGTAACAGCGCCCGGGTCTGCCCGCTCCGGCCGGGATGGATCTGGCCGGTAATGGACAGGTACATTCCGTCCGGCATTTCGATGTGCGGCGTCGGGCCCATGGTCGAATCCCCCTGTTTGTGCCGGCGCTGCTTTGTGTCTGCGCTGCCATTTTTGACCGTCTGATCAGGGTTTGATGGCCACCCGGCCGGTACCGGCCCGCATGAGCATCAAATTGTCATCGGTGGCCTCGAGGAATTCGTCGGTCGCCTGCGCGGAGCCCTGCCAGGAGCCGTAATCGTCGATGATCAGAATTCCGCCGGACACCAGCCGGGGATACAGGTGGTCCAGTTCGTGTTTGGTCGACTCGTACCAATCGGTGTCCAGTCGGAGCAGGGCAATCGAAGCGGGGGCGTCGCCCGGGACGGTGTCCTCGACTTTCCCCTGGATGTAGTGAACCTTCTCGGCCGGGTAGGGCACGGTGGCAAATCCCGCCACCACGTCCTCCAGCGACGCATAGGCCCAGATCGACTGGTCCTTGGTGCTTTGATCCATCAGTTCCCGGGCGCTCCGGCTGTCGCCGGTGCGCAGGTCCTTGTCCGTCGGCGCGGTCATGCCGTCGAACGTGTCGAACAGGTAGAGGTCGCGGGAATGGTCACCGAGGGCATCGAGGGTGCGCGCGACGGCATGCATCGAGCCACCACGCCACACTCCGCATTCCACCACATCACCGGCGATCTGGTATTTGTTCACATAGCGGGTCGCGGTGATCAGTGCATGCAATTTGTCTTTGCTGGTCTTCGTGTACGGCCGGACATCCAGGATGACCTGGCGCAACTCCTCGTCGAAATCCTCGGGGAAGTAAGGTGCTTTGGCGGCGGCCGGCTTGGCGGCCGATTTATACAATTTCTCCAACCGTTTGGTAACGGTTTCCAGCCGTTGTGTCACCGTCTCGGCCCGGCCTAGACCGGCCGATTTCGGCCGTTCCAACTGATAGCCGATAGCGTGGACGAGGGCAGAATTTACGGTCTGCTTCCAAGGCCTCATTTAAACATTCAAGCAGACATCTCCGGTTTTCGAGACCCGCCAGGCCGGGGAGTCTTCCCGGCCCGTTTCGGCGGTTTAGCTTCGGTTGTTCACCCGAGGCGGATCCGACCTCAGCCGGATATCGTCGGCCCGGTCCGGTGGGCGTGACTCATCCGGTGGGAGTGACTCAGTCGGTATGAAGGGTTTTGTCCGGGCGGAGTGGTTTGACCGCCCGGACCGTCAGGAGGCACGGATAGCGCTCATCGACGTGGTCGAGGTCCCGTCCGCGGAAATCCTCCTGAGCCATCCCGACCCAGATTCCCACCCCGGCCCGAACGTTGCCCCGGGTGCTGATCTCCACGTTCTGATCCACGAAGTGGGACCGGAACAGAAAGCGCAGGGAATTCACCGTGAACCGCCACGATTCGAGCCCGGGTGGGGCCTGCGGATCGAGTGGGGCGAGGCCGGGCACCGTCACCAGTAACGTTCCGCCGGGCCGTAGGATACGAGCGGCCTCACCGACGGCGGCGGCGACGTCATCGATGAACGACAGCACCTGGATGAGCAGAACGCAGTCGAAACTGTCACTGGGAACGGCGTCCAGTCGGCGCAGATCACCGATGACAGTCGCCGCATCGTTGCCCGGATCGATGTCCAGGATCTCGACCGCTGTGATCTGCGCGCCGCCGAAACGGGTGAGGTAGTTCGCGGCGCCGATCTCGAGAGCCACACCCCGGAGATCACGGGCGTGCCGCTGGACGAACTGGTCGATGTAGTAGCGATCGATCGGCGTCCCGCGTTCGGAACCGTAGTCGGCGCTGAGCGGTCGCTGAGATCGGCGCAACAGATAGATGGATTTCGGTGAGCGAAGGCGATGACTGAGCTGTCGGGGTCGAAGGCGTTTCAACGGAGACATGCTTTTCCGGAGGTCCGTCCTGATGATTCCCAGCATGTCAGTTCGATTCGCTGTCGCGGATGTCGGCGGTCGTTCGGGTCGCGTCGACGAGTGTAGGCAGAACTGACCGGTGCTGCGCATCCGATCGGGGTCCGACTCATCCGTAGGGCACTCGGTGGTGGGCCGAATGGTCGAGGCCTCGCCGTCGTCCGTTTCGGCAGACCGGACGACAGTTCCCGCCCCGAACGCGGTGTTAATTATTTACTCATCGGTTCACGGTCGCAATTGTGATGTACTCGGACGATGCGACGTCGGCATGATCAGTTGGCGAGAGAACTACCGTCTGCGGTGCTGACTCACCAGCCCGCTCTGGACGGTCTTCGGGCGGTGGCGATTCTGCTTGTGCTCGGTTATCATGCCCGTCTACCGGGGTTTACCCACGGAGACCTGGGGGTCGATGTCTTCTTCGAGTTGAGTGGCTTTCTCATCACCACGATGATCTTCTCGGAAATCGCCACTACGGGCGCGTTCTCCTTTCGGGTATTCTACGCCCGACGGTTTGTGAGACTCTTTCCAGCGTATTTTCTGCTCCTGCTGGCCTGCCTTGCGGCCACCGCTGTGCGTGGTTACAGCGGGACGTTGAGAGGCGCGGCCCTGAGTTTCTTCTACATCGCCAACTGGGGTGCCGCGCAGAGCCAGGGGCTCGGTTTGTTGCGGCACACGTGGTCGTTGTCGATCGAGGAGCAGTTCTACATCATCTGGCCGGCCACCCTGGTGTTGTTGATTCGCCTGCTGCGGGCCCGCGCCGTCGCCCTCGCGCTGTCGATCTCCACTCTGATACTCGTGTCGTACGGTCTCTCACTGCTGGCCTTGAGTCGGGGAACGGCGCTGATCTGGGTAGCCAATGCGACCCCGACCAGATCCGGGATGTTGCTGGTCGGGGCTTTGCTGGCGGTCGCGCTCGCACGCTGGAGCGGCAACGGATCGACCCGGGCGTGGCTGCCCGGTCTGGACCTCGCCGGCGGAATCGGGCTGGCCGCACTTCTCGGTGTCGCTATGTTCCGGGTGACCACAACCTGGAACCTGGTCGGCGTGGTGTGGCCGATCGTGGCGCTGGCCACGGCCGCGACGGTGGCGGCGAGCGTCCTGAGGCCGAAGGGGCGGTTGGCCCGGGTCCTCAGTCTGAGTCCGCTGATCGCGATCGGAAGACGTTCCTACGGGATCTATTTGTGGCAGTATCCGGTGTTTCTGGTCCTGGACACCGAATTCCGCGGTTTAGGTGCCGGGCAGGTCCTGGTCGGGTCGGTGCTTACGCTGGCTCTGGCCGCGGCCTCCTACCGGTTCGTCGAGCAGCCGCTGATCGCCTCCTTCCGGGCCCGCCGGCGCCGTGATCCGGATTCGAGGGCGTACCCAGTGCCGGGCCGCCCGGTCGAGCACCAGAAGCTGAGCCCGCCGGGCTCACCGACCGGGTTGAGCTGGGGTCGTCCGGGTCAGCGGGCGACCGATTCGGGTTGATCTAAGCGCTTGGGTTGATTGAAGCGCTTGGAGTCGATCCGCTCGGTCTTCGGCCAGCGCACATTCCAGGCCCAGCCCATTTTCTCGAAACACCAGATCAGCCGGGCCGAGATGTCGATCTGCCCCTTGTCCACGCCGTGCCGGGCGCAGGTCGGGTCGGCGTGGTGCAAGTTGTGCCAGGACTCGCCCATGCTCAGGATGGCCAGCCACCAGACGTTCGAGGCTTTGTCGCCGGTTTTGAACGGCCGCTCACCCATCACGTGGCAGACCGAGTTCACCGCCCAGGAGATGTGGTGCACGATGCCGACCCGGACCAGACCGGCCCAGATGTAGGCGGTCAGCGCGCCCTTCCAGGACATCGTGATCAGGCCGCCCAGGACGGTCGGCAGGCCCAGGCTGAAGATCATTACCAGGGCGAAATTCTTCTGGAACCAGCGCACGTCCTTGTCCGCCACCAGATCGGGGGCGAACCGCCGGGCGTTGGTGTTCTCCCGGGTGAACAGCCAGCCCATATGGGCCCAGATCATGCCTTTGGTCAGTCCGGGCAGGCTCTCGCCGAACCGCCAGGGGGAGTGCGGGTCGTCCTCGATGTCGGAGAACTGGTGATGGCGACGGTGGTCGGCGACCCAGCGGATCGGCGCTCCCTCGATCGCCATCGTGCCGGCCAGGGTGAGCAGGATGCGCAGCCAGCGCTTGGCCTTGAACGCACCGTGGGTCAGGTAACGGTGAAAGCCCACCGTGATCCCCAGCGCGGTGAAGACGAAGAAGGCCAGGAAAAGGCCCACGTCCAGCCAGGAGAGCAGGTTGTACTTCCAGGCCAGCGGTGTGGTGACGGCAATCGCCAGGAACGGCCCGGTGACGAAGAACCAGAGGAAGGCGATCTCGACGTTGCCCTTGCGGCCATAGGTCAGCGGCTTCACCTCGCGGGGCTTCGCCGGGCGGCCGGTCGTCTTCGCGGTCGGCTGGGTGGAGTCGGCGGCTGTACTCGTTGGTGCAGTCATTCAAACACTCCTTCCAGATGGCTTCGCTGATTACGCAACCGTAACCTACGTACCCGTAGGTTTGGCAGCCGGTGGCGCCGCATTTCTTCCGTCGGCCCGGTTTCATGTTCTGGAAACCTGGCGAGGGGTACAAAGCGCGCACCATGACGGGATGCCCCCGCCTCCCAATCTCGCCGCCGGTGGATACCTCCCGATCGAGGAACACGCGATCGTGGGGGATCTGCGCACGGTCGCCCTGGTCGGTACCGACGGCACGATCGACTGGTACTGCCCGGCTCGTTTCGACGCGCCGTCGCTGTTCGCCGCGCTGCTGGACGCCAAGAAGGGTGGCTACTTCTCGCTCTCCTGCCGGACCTCGGCCCGGCCGCGTCAGCTCTACCTGCCCGACACCAACATCCTGATCACCCGGTTCCTGGCCGCCGAGGCGGTCGGGGAGGTGATCGACTTCATGGTGCCGGAGACCAGCGGCACCTCGGCTCCCCGGGATCTGCTGGTCCGCCAGGCCCATGCGGTCCGGGGCCGGGCCACCTTCGAGCTGGCCTGCCATCCAGCCTTCGACTACGCCCGGGCCGCGCACACCGTGCAAGTGATCGAGGGGGTGGGCGCCGTCTTCTCCTCGGCCCTGGGACATTGCATCCTGCGTACCGATATCCCCTTGAAACTGGAGGCGGACGGCGTCGGTGCCACCTTCACCCTGGACGAGGGCGAGACCGTCAATTTCGAGCTGGAATGGCGGGGCGAGCTTCGTCCGCTGGTACCGGGCGAGGCCGATCGCCTGTTCGAGTCGACCTCGGATTTCTGGCAGCGCTGGCTGGGGCAATCGCGCTACACCGGCCGCTGGCGGGAGATGGTGCACCGCTCGGCGCTGGCCCTGAAGCTGCTCGTCTACCACCCGACCGGCGCGCTGGTCGCTGCCGGGACGACCTCCTTGCCGGAGGAACTCGGCGGCGTCCGGAACTGGGATTACCGTTATAGCTGGCTGCGTGATGCCGCCTTCACCATTTACTCGCTGATGACGCTCGGCTTCCTGGAGGAGTCGGCGGCGTTTATGGACTGGGTGCAGAAGCGCTGCGAGCAGGCCACCCCCGAGCGCGACGTGATGATCATGTATTCGATCAATGGCGACGAGGGCATTCCCGAGGTGCTGCTGGACCATCTCGAGGGCTACCGCGGCTCGGCGCCGGTCCGGATCGGCAACAACGCGGTCGGTCAGCGTCAGATCGATGTCTACGGCGAGTTGATGGACTCGGTGTATCTGTACAACCGCGAGGTGCCGATCTCCTACGACCTCTGGACCATGCTGTCGCGCCGCCTCGAGTGGCTGGAACGGCACTGGGAGCAACCGGATGAGGGGATCTGGGAGGTCCGTGGCCCCCGCCAGCGGTTCACCTATTCGGCCCTGATGACCTGGGTGGCCTTCGACCGGGCGCAGCGACTGGCTCGCGATCGCGGCCTGCCCGCACCGGTGGAGCGCTGGCGCAAGCAGGCCAGTGCCGCTTACAAGTTCGTCCAGCGGGAATGCTGGGATCCGCAGATCGGTGCTTACATGATGCATCCGGGCAGTGTCCAGCTCGACGCATCGGTGCTGGTGATGCCAATCGTCCAGTTCGCCGGCCCGACCGATCCGCGGTTTCTCAGCACCCTGGACCGGATCGGTGAGCAACTCGTGTCCGACAGCCTGGTGCATCGGTACGCCATCACCGGGCATGACGGCCTGGCCGGGACCGAGGGCACTTTCAACCTCTGCTCCTTCTGGTACGTCGACGCTCTCACCCGGGCCGGCCGGCTGAAGGAGGCACGCACGGTTTTCGAGAAAATGCTTACCTACGCCAACCACGTCGGGTTGTTCGCCGAGGAGATCGGCCCCTCGGGAGAGGCTCTCGGCAACTTTCCCCAGGCCTTCACTCACCTGGCGCTGATCAGTTCCGCCGTCAACCTGGACCGGGCCCTGGACAACGAGCGCCGCCGCCGGTCCTGATCCGTCGGGTGTGGTGTCACCGGCTGACCGGCCGCGGGCGGCTGGGAAGGAAATGGGACCAGCCGCACCGCGCTCATGGCCGCCGCTACACCGAGGATCGGCTGAACCGAGCCGTTCTCAGAAAGCTCACAGCGTTAGCGCAGTTCGCCCACACCCGGGCGATCGAGGGTGGCCACCATGACGGATAACGAAGCGCCGACGCTGACCACCACCGAGACCGCTCCCTCTCTGTTCACACCCACCCAGCCGCCGCTGGCTGCGCAACCGGCCCCGCAGCCGGTCCAGTGGTCGGCCCCGCAGTCTGCCTCCCCGCCGACCGTTCCGCTGGCGTCCGGGCCGAGGGTTCAGCCGACGCCGCAGTTGGCCCCTCCGCTGGCACCGCAGTCGCGGCCGACCGCCGGACCGGTCTCCCAGCCCGGACTCCGGCCGGCCGTTTACCCGCCGCCGCAGCCGGTCGGGGCTACGCCGGTGGTCGGGTCCGCCCCAGCCCAGGGTTACCCGTCAGCGTCATCTGCTTCTTACCCGCCGCTGCCTGGGCCGCAGGTCTGGGTTCAGGCCGAACAAGTGGGTGCCGGGGCCGGGACGAAACTGGTCCGGCCGAACAGAGTCCTCGCTTGGCTGCGCACGCCGATCGTTTCGGTCGTGGCCGGGGCCGTGGTGTTGCTGTCGGTCGGATTCGGTTCCGGATACATGCTCGGCCATGATCGTGGCGCGGCCGGCGCCTCGGTCGGCACTACCGGTACCACCAGCGGCACCGGCTTCCAGAACGGAACGAACGGTGGCGCCGGTGGTCCCGGCGGCTGGCCGAGCCAGGGCCAGCCGGGTGAGCCGGGCCTCGGCGGCCAGCAAGGGCAGACGCTGCCGGGGCAGAGCGGCTCGGACGGGACTTCCGGCTCGGACGGGACTTCCGGCTCGACGGGCTCGAGCGGGACGACAGGCTCAAGCGGATCCGCCGATTCAGCGAATTCGTTGGCGCAGTCGCAGTAGGGGGTGGGCGAGGTCGCGGTTAGAAGTAGGAGCGTTACGGACGCCGCAGCGGCGGCCCGGATGACGGATCAGCCGGTGATCAGCCGGCGGGCCTGCTCGAGATCGAGCTCGCCATCGGCCAAGGCCCGCAGGGTGGCCAGCCGGGGATCGGGCTCGGGTTCTGGTTCGAGGTCCGGCTCACTCCCGGGTTTGGCCGTCAGACCGAGTTTGCGCACCATGTCGTCGAAGCGGGCCCGGGCGGTCGGATAGCTGACGCCGAGGTGCCGTTCCAGCTCCTTGATGTTCCCCCGCGAACTGAGAAATACCCGCAGAACGTCGAGATCGCCCGCGTCCAGGGCGCAGAAGTCACACTGTTCGAAGTCGCCGGAGATACCGGTACCGCAGGCGTCACAGCCGAGCTGGGTGACCCGTAGCCGTTCGCTGCAGACCGGGCATTCCCGCGGAGCCCGGTAACTCGGCTGGGTGGGATGCCGATCGGAGCCGGTCATGACGGTACCTTTCCCCAGGCCTGAGCGCTGACGGTCACCGAGCTCATCACGGCTTCCAGGCTCAGGTGATCGCGGCCGTCCCCGATCGTCACCTCGCTGGTCTCACCCTCGAACGGCAACGTGCTCACCTGGCGATCGGGTAGCGATAACTGGCCCATCCGATTGCTGGCCGTGATCGTCAGATCGGTCCCGGCCGGCAGCACCAGCCGGGCCGAGGAAGACTCGCACTTCAGACGCGAGTTCCCGGTCGGGATCGCGGTCAATTTGAGGGACGACGACGTCGCGCTGAGGTCGAGTTGGCAGCGGGTCTTGTCCAGCTTCAGCGAGCACGCGACCAAACGCGCGCTGACCCCGGCCACCAGCCCGGTGAGCTTCACATCGGCTCCGGTGACGTCGAGGGTCACCGCCAGGGCCGGATTCACCCGGATCGTGAGCTGGTGATCTCGCCAGGAGCGAGCCCAGGCGATGGTCCGGGGGAGATCTTTGAACGAGAAACGGCCCGCGGTGGGGTTCTGTTCCCGCCCGGAGGCGCGCTCCCCGTCGTCGAGCGGCCCGCTGGCGGAGATCTGCAGCACCGACCCGAGCCGCTCGATCGTGTGATCTCCAACGACGTGGACCTGGGCCACAGTCGGATCTGCCATCACGGTCACCGACCGGTACGAGGTGTTCAGGCGGATCGAGGTCACCTGCTCGTCGTTCGCTGCGGGTCCGAACCGGGTCGCCGACCCGGAAGGTGTACCGAAGGGGGCGCCGGGTGAGGTGCCGGCCGAAGCGCCGGGGGCGCTGCCGGGCGGGGCGCCGGGGGCGCTGGGGGCCGACTTGTCCATCTCGGCCAGGGCTTGCTCGGGGGTCAGCTCGCCGGCGGCGACACGCCGCAGGACGGCTTCTAGGTCTTCGCTCATGTTGCGAATGTATGACCTGCTTGCCAGAATGTAAACACTCGCTTGCCATTCTGACGAGACGCTATCTCGACGTGCGATGCTGGGTGGCGCTCGGATAGTGGGTGAGCGGTGTCGCT
>Ga0265340_10001829_pt1 | contig 12159 bp, 11 predicted proteins | sample 4CB225metaG_FD_202082 | JGI IMG/M metagenome (GOLD analysis project Ga0265340, IMG submission 202082) | Rhizosphere microbial communities from Carex aquatilis grown in University of Washington, Seatle, WA, United States - 4-CB2-25 metaG | ecosystem: Host-associated > Plants > Roots >...
GGCTAAGTATCAACCTTGCCATGCGTGCCTCTTAACGAAGGTTCAGCCCAGCCAGCCCAGGATTCGGTCAAGAACGCCCTTGCTCGCCGGGAAGTTCTCGGCCACATGTGCCATGAGAACAGAGACGTTATCACGACCTCCATTGTCATTACTCAACTGGATCAACTGCTTAGCAACAGTCTCAAGATTAGCACCAAAGGTGCTGATCGTTAAGTGAATATCATCGTCTTCGACCATGTCGGACAGACCATCCGAACAGAGCACATAAAAGTCGCCCTTTTGTGTAGGCACTTCCTGGATTTCGACCTCGACAGTCGGTTCGACTCCCAAGGCGCGCGTGACATAGTTCTTGTTGGCGGCCCGCTGTGCTTCCTCGGGTGAATAGAAGCCACGGTCGACCAGCTCCTGCAGCAGCGAGTGGTCCATCGTGACCTGCTCGAATTTGTCGCTGCGCAGTCGGTACATGCGCGAGTCCCCGACGTGTGCCACGGCAATCTTGTTGTCGAACATCAAGGCGCTGACCACGGTCGTGCCCATGCCCTCGCACTGGGGCTGCGCCCGGGCCGTTTGGTAGATGATCTTGTTGGCGCGATGAATGGCATCGCGCAGGATAATGCTCGCCCGGGACATGCCCGTGGCCTGATCGGGGACCCGCAGGTCCTCACGCTCCACGGACTCGCGCACCAGGTTGAGGATGGTCTTCACCGCGATGCCGCTCGCCACTTCGCCGGCGTTGTAGCCGCCCATACCGTCGGCCAGCACCAGAAGCCCGATGTCCTGATCGAAGGCGATGGTGTCCTCATTGTGCTCCCGGACCTTGCCGGTGTCGGTCTGACCGACCAAACGAAGCTTGCCGCGCAGGCTCATTGCACTGCGACGCCGCGAAGCTGCGATAAAAGTGTGACGGCGATCACGCTTTGCGCACCGCTGATATCCGACCTGGAAACTTCGCCAAGACCTGTTCCTCTCATGGCAGCGCCCATCCTTGAGCCTGACCGCTGCTCGCTTCGAAGTTGCATAAGCTAGCATTGTCCGACCGATAGTCCGAGTGTCTGATCACAAACCGGTGCACTTGGGGCATCGCAGGCGAGCATGAAGGCATCAATCACGTTCTTTTGTACTGCCTGCGAGGGCCAGACCCCCAAGTGGGTCGGCCAATGTCCGGCCTGCGGTGAGTGGAATACCCTGGTGCGGCGCGATCTGGCGCGCACCCCCGGGCCGGCCCGGCCAGGTCCCGCCGCGGGCGCGGCCGGCGGCCTTGCGCCACAGGCCCTGGGGACCCCGGTGGCACAGTCCACTCACCGACTCTCGACCGGCCTCTCGGAGCTCGATCGGACGCTGGGAGGGGGTCTGGTGCCCGGCTCCGTGACACTCCTGGGCGGGGATCCGGGCATCGGCAAATCCACGCTGCTGCTGCAGGCCGCGGCGGCCGTGAGCGCAGCTCACCCGGTGCTGTACGCCAGCGGCGAGGAGTCGGTGGCGCAGATCGGTCTGCGCGCGCAGCGGCTGCAGCTGCGCGCACCGGGCGTAAGCCTGGTCGCGGAGAGTGATCTGGCGACCGTCCTCGAGCATGCCGGCGCGCAGCGGGCGGGCCTGCTGGTCATCGACTCCATCCAGACGCTGTCATCCGGTGAGGTGGCGGCCAGCGCCGGTGGCGTCGCCCAGCTGCGTGAATGTACGGCAACGCTGGTGCGTTTCGCGAAAGCCTCGGGCACCGCGGTGATCATCGTGGGTCACGTCACCAAGGAGGGCGCGATCGCAGGGCCTCGCGTGCTCGAGCATCTGGTCGATACGGTGCTGTATTTTGAAAGCGAGGCCGGCAGTCGCTTCCGCATCGTCCGCGCGGTCAAGAATCGCTTCGGCGCGGCCCACGAGCTGGGATTCTTCGCGATGACCGGCAGCGGGCTGGCCGAGGTGCGTAATCCCGCCGCCATTTTCCTGGCGCGGGATCCGGAGCCGGCCGCGGGCAGTATTGTCACGGTGACCCGCGAAGGGGGCCGACCGCTGCTGATCGAGCTGCAGGCACTGGTGGACCGCATGCGCTTCGGTGCGCCCCGGCGCATCGCCCAGGGCCTGGATGCCAATCGCGTCGCGATGCTGCTGGCGGTGATGAACCGGCACGCGGGTCTGTCGCTGCAGGAGCACGATGTGTTCGTGAACGTGGTGGGCGGCATGCAGATCACGGAGACCGGCTGGGACCTGCCGGTGGTGCTGGCGCTTGCCTCCAGCTTGAATGATCGGGCACTGCCCCGAGCGCTTGCGGTTTTTGGGGAAATCGGGCTCACCGGTGAGGTGCGGCCGGTGGCGTACGGCGAGGAGCGCCTGAAGGAAGCCCAGAAGCAGGGCTTTGAGCGCGTGATCGTGGCGCGCGAGAACGCGCCGCGCAAACCGATCAGCGGCCTTACGGTACTGGCCGTCTCGCGGGTCGATGCGGCCGTTGAACTTGCGTTCTCCTAAGGGGCCTTCCTGCTGACCTGCGCCCGCACCGTGCGGATGGTGTTGTCCGCGATCTGCAGCACCTCGAACAGATAGTCCCCGACCTTCAGGGCCGTGCCGGGCTGCGGGATGGTTTCGAGTTGTTCGAGCAGCAGACCATTGATGGTCTTGGGGCCATCGGTGGGCAGGTGCCATTGCAGCGCGCGATTCAAGGCGCGGATAGTGGCGCTGGCGTTGAGGATGAAGACCCCGGGCTTCTCCACGTGCACATCCTTGTGGGCGATGGTCGCGGTGTCGGTGGTGAACTCCCCGACAATTTCCTCCAGGATGTCTTCCAGCGTGACCAGGCCGTCGATGTCTCCGTATTCATTGACCACGAAGGCGAAGCGCCGCTGATTGCGCTGGAAGTTGGTCAGCTGCAGCGTCAGCGGCGTGCCCTCCGGCACGAAGTAGGGCTCGCGGCTGCGGGCGATTTCAATGAGCCGCTCGCGCGTCAGGCTCTCCCGGGCCAGTTCCTGGACGATGCGCTTCATGTGCAGTACGCCCAGGATGTTGTCCAGTTCCCCCTCGTACACCGGCAGGCGGGTGTGCAGGGTCTGGCGCAGCTGATCGAGGATGTCCTCCCAGGAAGCCTTCACATCGATGCCGGTGATCTCCTGGCGCGGGATCATGATGTCATTGACCGTGATGCGCCCCAGATCCAGGATGGACAGCAGCATCTGGCGATGTCGCGCCGGCACCAGCGGACCTGCCTCGGCGACCACCATCCGCAGCTCATCGGTGCTCAGTGACTGCTGGTCGCGGCGCGAGCGCACCACACCGAACAGGCGCAGAAACCCATACGCGCAGCGGCTGGTCACCCACAGCACCGGCCGGGCGACCACCACCAGCGCGGTGTACAGGTAGGCGGAGCCGAGCGCGACGCTCTCCGCGTAGGTGGCGCCGAAGATCTTCGGCGCAAGTTCCCCGAAGACGATCATGACAATGGTCAGGATGGCGCCGGCGACCGGCACCGCCAGGTGGTAGCCGGAACGCTGCGCCAGGATGGTGGCCGCCTGGGAGGCGAAGACGCTGGCGGCGGCCATGATCACCAGATTCACGCCCAGCCAGTCATCCGGGCGATGCATCAGTTTCTCGAGCAGCCGGGCCGCGCGCTGACCGGACTTGACCCGGTGGCGCAGCCGGTAGCGGTTCACGGAGAGCATCGCCACCTCAGTGCCCGAGGAGAAGGCGATGATGGCGAGCAGACCCAGCAGCAGCAGCAGCAGTACGGCCGTTCGGGCGTCGTTCAAGGCGGGCAATCTCCGTGAGGCGTGGGCAGTTGGCCTATAATGGCCTAATGTTTGACAGCCTGACATCGCGGCTCAGCCGCACCGTGGACTCCCTGCGCGGGCGCGGGCGCATCACCCAGGACAACGTGGCCGAAGTGCTGCGCGAGGTGCGGGTGGCGCTGCTCGAGGCGGACGTGGCGCTGCCGGTCATCAAGCAGTTCATCGACCAGGTCAAGGTGCAGGCACTGGGCACGGAGGTGGCCGCAAGCCTGACGCCGGGCCAGGTGTTCGTCGGTATCCTCCACAAGGAGCTGGTGGCCGTCATGGGCGGGGCCGCGGCCGGTTTCAGCCTGCGCGCGCAGCCCCCCCTCGTCGTGTTGCTGGCCGGCCTGCAGGGCGCCGGCAAAACCACCTCCGCAGCAAAGCTCGCTCGATGGCTGATCGAAACACACCGCAAGCGGGTGCTGCTGGTCAGCACCGACGTGCGCCGTCCTGCCGCCATGCTGCAGCTGGAGCGCCTGGCGCAGCAGGTGGGTGCGGATTACTTCGCGGCCGATGCGGCCCGCGCGCCGCGCGATATCGCCGTCGCGGCGCTCGACCAGGCCCGCCGGGGCGTGTTTGATGTGCTGATTGTCGATACCGCGGGCCGCCTGCACGTGGATGAGGCCATGATGGAGGAGGTGCGCGACATCGATGCCGCGGTAGCCTCCACCGAGCGCCTGTTCGTCGTGGACGCCATGGCGGGCCAGGACGCCATCAACGCCGCCAAGGCCTTCAGCGCGGCCTTGAATCTGACCGGCGTGATTCTCACCAAGGCCGATGGCGATGCGCGCGGTGGCGCGGCGCTGTCGGTGCGCCAGATCACCGGCCAACCCATCGTGTTCCTGGGCACGGGTGAAAAGACCGATGCCCTGACCCCCTTTGATCCGGAGCGCATGGCCTCGCGCATCCTGGGGATGGGCGATGTGGTCGCGCTGGTGGAGCAGGTTCAGCGCAATGTCGATGCGGGAGAGGCCGAACGCCTGGCGCGCAAGATGACCTCCGGCAAGGGTTTCGACATGTCGGACCTGAAGAGCCAGCTGGAGCAGCTGCAGAAGATGGGCGGGGTGAGTTCGCTGCTCGATAAGCTCCCCGGCGCCGCAGCGCAGAAGGCCGCCGTCTCGGCCGTCACCGGGGACAGCCAGGTGCGCCGGCAGATCGCCATCATCAACTCCATGACCCCCCGGGAACGGCGGCTGCCGGCCGTGATCGACGGCTCGCGGCGCCGGCGTATTGCCAAGGGTTCGGGGGTGCAGGTCCAGGACGTAAACCGCCTGCTCAAGCAGTTCATGGACATGCAGCGGATGATGAAAAGCATGAAGGGCGGAAAGCTGCGCCGGATGCTGGGCGCGCTCAAGGGCGGCGTACCGCCGGGCTTCCCCGGGGCCCGTTGAAAACAAATAGATAATTACGCCTTCATTGCGTAGAATCCGCGCTCTTTTTGGCACGGGGCGGATAGCCCCCGCGGAGCTCCCATGGTAACGATTCGTCTGACGCGCCGCGGCGCGCGGAATCAGCCCTTTTATCACGTTGTCGTGACCGACAGCCGCAAGCGCCAGGGCAGCGCCAGTCTCGAACAGGTCGGGTTTTTCAACCCCATTGCACGCAAGGGTGAGCCAAAGCTCAAGCTTGACTTGCCGCGGATCGAGTACTGGGTCAGCAAGGGCGCGCAGCAGTCTGATCGCGTCCGCCACCTGGTATCGGCCTTCCGCAAGCTGCCCACGGCCGTAGCGGCCTGATCTGCCCGTAACCGGCCTGCGAGGGCCGTCGGCAGGCGGCAACGGCATGGAATGGGTGGAACTCGGGCGCATCGGCAGCCCCTACGGTGTGTTGGGCTGGATGCATATCCAGTCCTTCACGGAGCCGGTGGAGGGCGTTCTGGACTACCCCCTCTGGAGCCTGCGTCAGGGACCAGGCGACCCCAACGGCTACCGGTTGGTGGAAGGACGGGTCCAGGGGCGCGGCCTGGTGGCGCGCCTGGAAGGGGTGACTGACCGGGATGCCGCGGCCCTGTTGCGCGGTGCGATGATCGAAGTGCGTCGGAGCGCGCTGCCGCCGCCCGGCAAGCGCGAATACTACCGGGGTGATCTGCTCGGGTTCGCGGTCCGGAATCTGGAGGGGGTGGAGCTGGGCAAGCTCGACCACTTCGTTGAGGGTGCCGCGAGCGCCATGATGGTGGTGGCCGGAACGGACGAGTACTGGATACCGGCGATACCCCAGTATCTGCGCAAGGTCGACCTGGAAGGGCGGGTCTTGAGCGTGGACTGGCCGGCCGATGCGCATTGAAGTCGTCACGCTGTTTCCGGAACTGGTATCCGGTGGATTGAAGTTTGGGGTGCTGGGCCGGGCCATCGAGCGCGGACTGCTGGCGGTCGGAACGGAAGATCCGCGCGCCTACGCGAGCGATGTCCACCGGACGGTGGATGACCGGCCCTACGGCGGCGGGCCCGGCATGGTGCTGAAGCCCGGACCGATGCTGGCGGCGATCGCCGCGGCGCGGGCGCGAGTGCCGGCGGGCAGTGTGCGGATCGCGCTCTCGGCGCAGGGCGAGCGACTCACCCAGGCCGGGGTGCGGGAGCTCGTGGCATTGCCGGGGATGGTGCTGATCGCGGGGCGCTACGAGGGGTTGGACGAGCGCATCGTTCAGCTCGGCGTCGATCGCGAGCTGTCGGTGGGAGATTTTGTGGTGAGTGGCGGAGAGCTGCCGGCGCTCACGGTGATTGATGCGGTGGCGCGGCTGCTGCCTGGGGCACTCGGTGATGAGCGCTCGAGCGTCGAGGAGTCCTTTGACCGGGGACTGCTGGACTGGCCGCACTACACGCGACCGGAAGTGTTTGAAGGGTTGGGCGTGCCCGAGGTGTTGGCCTCGGGGAACCATGCCGATATCCGCCGCTGGCGCCTGCGCCAGGCGGTGGTGCGGACCTGGCAGCGCCGACCCGACCTGATTCTCGCCCAGGGGCTCAGCCCCGAGGCGAGCAGGCTGCTGGATGAGTATCTCGCCGCGCGCAGCGCGGCGGCGACAATCGACAAAGGTGAAGACCATGAGCAAGATCGTTCAGGAAATTGAAAAGAGCCGGATGACACGGCAGCTGCCGGAGTTCAACCCCGGCGATACCGTAGTCGTGCAGGTAAAGGTCGTCGAAGGCGACCGCGAGCGTGTGCAGGCGTACGAAGGCGTGGTCATTGCCAAGAGCAACCGCGGCCTGAACTCCTCGTTCACGGTGCGCAAGATCTCGCACGGCGAGGGCGTGGAGCGTGTGTTCCAGTCCTACAGTCCGGCCATCAGTGACGTGGCCGTGAAGCGCCGCGGCAGTGTCCGTCGCGCCAAGCTCTACTATCTGCGTGATCTGTCCGGCAAGGCCGCGCGCATCGAAGAGAAAGTCTGAGACTGCTGCGTTCGATCCTGTCGGGGCTCTGGCACGGCCTCGACTTCCTGCGACGCTTCCTGCACCTGCTGGTGCTGCTGGCGATCGCGGGATTTGTTGTGGGGGCCCTGCACGACTCGGTGCCGCGAATCCCCGAGCAGGCGGCCCTGGTGGTTGCGCCCACCGGGACGTTGGTCGAGCAGGTCTCAGGCGACCCGGTGTCGCGGGCCGTGGCCCAGGCGCGGGGGCAGTCCCATGCCGAGACGCTGTTATGGGACCTCACCGACGCCATTCGTGCCGCCGCGAAGGACTCGCGGATCCGCGTCCTGGTGCTCAATTTCGATCACCTGGACGGCGTCGCCGGTCAGCCCACGCTGGCCGAACTCGCCCTGGCGATACGCGACTTCAAAGCCGCCGGCAAGAAGGTCATCGCCTACGGCCAGGCCTATCAGCGCGATGACTATTACCTGGCCTCGCTGGGCGATGAGATCTACGTCGACCCGTTGGGGTCCGTGGAGCTGGCCGGCTACAGCTACTACCGTTGGTACTACAAGGACATCCTCGACAAACTCAATGTCGACATCAATGTCTTCAGGGTCGGCAAATACAAGAGCGCCGTGGAAGAGTTCACCCGCAGCGACATGTCGCCGGAGGATCGCGAGGAGAGTGCGGCGTTCCTTAAGGCGCTGTGGATGAGTTATCAGCAGGCCGTGGATGGCGCCCGCGCCTTGCCTGCCGGTGCCACCGCCAACTACATCAATACGCTTCCCGCGTCGGTCGTGGCCGCAAACGGCGCGGCGGCCCAGGTAGCCCTCAAGGCGGGATTCGTCACGGCCATCAAATCCGCGCCCGAGGTTGAACATCGCATTGCCGAAATCGCCGGCGCAGATGAGAACGGCGGATTCCACCAGGTCTCGGTTGAGGACTACGCGCGGGCATTGCACAACGATACGGCACTGGGCCGGCACGACCTCACGCGCGTGGCCGTCATTGTAGCCGCCGGACCCATCATGGACGGCAACCAGTCGCCCGGCACCATCGGCGGGGATTCGATGGCGCGGCTGCTGCGCGAGGCACGCCTGGACGAGAAGATCAAGGCGGTGGTGCTGCGGGTGGACAGTCCGGGTGGCAGCGTTGCCGCGTCCGAACAGATCTATCGCGAGGTCCAGGCGCTGCGCAAGTCGGGCAAGCCGGTGATTGTGTCGATGTCGAACTATGCCGCTTCCGGCGGCTACTACATCGCGGCCCCGGCGGATGAGATCTGGGCGAGTCCTGCGACCATCACCGGATCCATCGGCATCTTTGCCGAGGCCCCCAACGGCAACCGCACCCTGGCGAAGTTCGGCGTGGGAGTTGATGGTCAGACCACGACGCCGATGGGCGCCCAGCTGCGTCTGGATGTCCCGCTGAGCGAGGCGACCCGGACACTGATGCAGGCCAGTGTCGACTACGGGTACAGCCAGTTTCTGGATCGGGTGGCCAACGGACGTCACAAGACCCCGGCACAGGTCAATGACATCGCCCAGGGCCGGGTCTGGGCCGGCATTGATGCCCACGCGAATGGACTGGTCGATCATCTGGGATCCTTTGATGATGCGGTGAAGGCGGCAGCCGGGCGCGCGCATCTCACCGACTACAAACTGCAGTTCCTGGAGCAGGAACTGTCCTGGGCGCAAAGTCTGGCGATGCAGGTGAAGGTGCGGGCGATAGAGGTCCTGGCGAGTACCGGTCTTGCCGATCTGACCGGACTTGCGCCGCTGGACGCTGTCACTCAGATGGCGCATGGGGCGATGGTGGACCGCGAGGTCACACGCCTGAGTCACTTGAACCGCGCCGATCGCCTCTACGCCTACTGCTTCTGCACGGCGCAGTAGCGCGGTGGCCCGGTGGCGGCGGCTATAATGCCCGCCATGAGGCAGGAAGCTGACAGCGACGACGCCGAGCCCATGCGGGTCGACCGCTGGCTGTTCTTTGTCCGGCTCTTCAAATCGCGCAGTCTGGCGAGCGACGGCGTCAGCGGCGGCCGGGTCCATGTGAACGGCCAGCGGGTGAAGCCTGCGCGCGTGATCCGCGTCGGCGATGTGGTTGCCTTCAACCGTGGAACGGTGCCGTTCGATTGCGAGGTCATGGCGCTGCCGCTGCGACGCGGTCCGGCACCTGAGGCCGCAGCCTGCTATCGTGAATCCGCAGCCAGTGTCGCCCGCCGGGTGCAGTTCTCCGAGAACATGCGCACGGCCACGGCGTTAGCACCGCGTCCGGATGGCCGGCCGGACAAACATGAGCGCCGGGAGCTGCGGCGCATCCGGGGGCGGGGTTGAAGAACTATAAATATTACGATCTGATCCTGGGCGCATACGTGTGCGTGCTGCTGTGCGCCAACCTGATCGGCCCGGGGAAGCTTGCGACACTGCATGTGCCGGTGTTTGGATCGGTCACGTTCCTGGCCGGCGTGATCTTCTTTCCGATCTCGTACTTTTTCGGCGACGTGCTCACCGAGGTCTACGGTTATGCGCGCGACCGGCGGGTGGTGTGGAGCGGCTTTGCCGCGCTGCTGTTCGCCTCGCTGATGTCATTGGTCGTCGTGCACCTGCCCGCCGCGGCGTCCTGGCATGACCAGGCCGCGGTGGAGACGATCTTCGGCAGCACACCGCGCATCATCACCGCCTCCGTCATCGCCTTCTGGTGCGGATCCTTCGTGAACAGCTTTGTGCTGGCGAAGATGAAGATCCTCACCCAGGGGCGCTGGTTGTGGACCCGCACCATCGGCTCGACTTTGTGCGGGGAGCTGGTGGACTCGGCGCTGTTTCTGGTGATTGCCTTTGCCGGGACGATGTCGCGCCATGATCTGCTGGTCGCGATGCTGACGCAGTACGTGCTCAAGTCGAGCTGGGAAGTCCTATCGACCCCCCTTACCTACAAACTGGTCAACTTCCTCAAGCGCTCCGAGCACGAGGATTACTACGACCGGAACACGAATTTCACGCCGTTCTCGCTGCGCGTGCCGGATGGACCCGCCACCTCCGCTTGAGCCGCAGCGTTTCCCCGCCACGGAGGCTGCGGCTTCCGCGGTGGGCGATGCCCTGAACCCGCAGTACCTGGCTCCCGAAGAGAACGCCCTGCGCCCGCTTTGCGAGCTGGCGCGTCTGCCGCCCGTGCAACGGGCCGCGGTGCAGGAGCAGGCACTGCGGCTGGTACGGGGAGTTCGCGCCGCACGCGCCCACGGCAACGGGCTTGATGCGTTGTTGCGCGAGTACCACCTGGCCTCTCCCGAGGGCGTGGTGCTGATGTGCCTGGCCGAGGCCCTGCTGCGCATTCCGGACGCGCACACCGCCGATCGGTTGATTGCCGACAAGCTGAGCGCGGGGGACTGGGAGCGGCATCTGGGCGATAGCGATTCGGTGCTGGTCAATGCCTCCACCTGGGGCCTGATGCTGACCGGACGCCTGGTCGAGGTGGACCGTGGCGCAGTCGGCTCCCTGCGCGGTTGGTTCGGACGCCTGGCCACGCGCCTGAGTGAACCGGTGGCACGCGCGGCGTTGCGTCAGGCGATGCGGGTGCTGGGGCACCAGTTCGTCATGGGCCGCACTATCGGCGAAGCACTCAAGCGCACCACGGGCAGTGCCGAGCGCCGCTACGCCTACTCCTTCGACATGCTGGGCGAGGCGGCCATCACCGCCACCGATGCGCAGCGGTACTTTGAAAAATACCGCGATGCCATCAGCGAGATCGGCGGTTTCGCCGCCGTGGAGGAATCCCCCATCGCCCGGCCCGGCATTTCGGTCAAGCTCTCGGCGCTGCATCCGCGCTATGAGTACCTGCAGCGCGAGCGGGTGCTGCGGGAGCTGGGCCCGCGGCTTTTGGAACTGGTTCGGCAAGCACGCGCCGCCGGCATCGGCCTCACCGTCGATGCGGAGGAAGCCGAGCGCCTGGAGCTGTCGCTGCAGCTGATCGATGCGGTGCTCGCCAGTGAGCTCACCGCCGGGTACGACGCCTTCGGTCTTGCGGTCCAGGCCTACCAGAAGCGCGCCCTGGGGGTGGTGCAGTGGCTGATTCACCGCGCCGGCCAGCTGCAACGGCGCATCACGGTACGCCTGGTGAAGGGCGCGTACTGGGACACCGAGATCAAGCGGGCGCAGGAACGCGGGCTTGCCGGCTTTCCGGTGTTCACGCGCAAGGCCAATACCGATGTGTCCTACCTCGCCTGCGCGCGCCTGCTGGCGGCCCACACCGATGTGATCTATCCGCAGTTCGCGACCCACAACGCCCATACGATTGCGTATGTGTCGCAGGTGATGTCGGCCGCGGGGCCTGAGCGGTTCGAGTTCCAGCGTCTGCATGGCATGGGCGAGGAACTGTACGAGCAGCTGCTGCAGGACGGGGAGGGTGGCGCCCAACCCCGCCTGCGCTGTCGCGTCTATGCGCCGGTGGGTCCGCACGAGGACCTGCTGCCGTACCTGGTGCGCAGACTGCTCGAGAACGGCGCCAACTCATCCTTTGTGAACCGGATTCTGGATGAACGGTTGCCGCCCGAGCAGATCGTCCTCGATCCGGTCACTGCGGCCGATGAGACCCACCCGGCCGCTGAGCCGCGCATTGCGAGGCCGGCGCAGCTGTTTTCGCCCCAGCGGCGTAACTCGCGCGGCATCAATTTCGCGGACGGCAGGGAACTTCGTGAGTTGCTCGCCGAGTGTGAGCGGGCGATACCCGCGATCCGCCCGATTGCGCCCGCGTCGCCGCAGGAGGTGGAACGGGCCGTGGCCTGCGCGAGTGCGGCGCAGTCGGCCTGGGATCAACGCGGCAGCGAGGCGCGCGCCGTCGTGCTCGAGCGCGCCGCGGACCTGTTTGAGACGCATCGGGCCGAACTGGTCTGCCGCTGCGTGCTGGAGGCCGGGCGTACGCTGCCCGACAGCGCTGCGGAGGTTCGCGAGGCGATCGACTTTCTGCGCTACTACGCCTGCCAGGCGCGCATCCTGGGTGCGCCCAGCCTGCTGGTCGGTCCGACCGGTGAACGCAACACCCTGCGGGTGCGCGGACGAGGCGTGTTTGCC
>Ga0265340_10001830_pt1 | contig 12157 bp, 10 predicted proteins | sample 4CB225metaG_FD_202082 | JGI IMG/M metagenome (GOLD analysis project Ga0265340, IMG submission 202082) | Rhizosphere microbial communities from Carex aquatilis grown in University of Washington, Seatle, WA, United States - 4-CB2-25 metaG | ecosystem: Host-associated > Plants > Roots >...
GCCAAAGCCGACTATGCGGCGTTCACCGGGGTCGAAGATTTCATCGTCGGCTACGGCATGGACGATGCCGGCGCGGACCGCGCGCTGCCTTACATCGCCAAGGCGGGCTTGCTCTGATTAAAACTGCTTAAGCAGCCGGTCGATGTAATCGAGCTCTTCCTTCGGACGTCCCTGTTCTCCGGCGCGCTTGCGCAGCTCGTTGAGGATGTCGCGCGCGCGCTGCAGCACCGAAGCATCCGGGATGCGCACGTCGCCCCCTCCGCCGGTGCCGCGATTGCCTGCCGCGCGACCGAACGGATCCTGATTGCCTTGTCCCGGCTTGCCGCGCCCCGAGGCCACGGCTTCGGCGGCTTTGCGCAGGGCGTCGAGGACATCCTTCTCCAACGTGCCGGCGCGCGGCAGATCGCCGATTCCCAGCGCCCCGGCCGCGTCGCCCATCGTCTTCTGCGCGTGTTGCAGATCGCCTTGGGCCGTGCCGTTGCCGCTCTTCTTGAGGATCGCGCCGAAATCGTTCTGCAGCTGGCTTTGCTGGCGCGACAGACCCTTGGGGGCACCGTCCTTGGGATCGCCATTGCCTTGGCTCTGGCGGAACGTCTTGTCGAGCAGCATGCGCTGACGGCCCATCATCTCGCTGAGGTCGCGCAGGGCCTGGTCCTCGGCGGCTCCCATCCCGCTTGAACCACCCGAGCCGTTCGTCACCTGCATATTCTCGATCAGACCCTGCAGCATCGCCAACAGCTGCATCGCCTTGAGCCGGTCGCCGCTTTGCGACAGCTCCTCGATGGCCTTGAGCAGGGCCGCTAGGTCCTGTTCGCCGAGCACTTTCGCATTCGGATCGAGCGGCGCGTTATTCTGGGGCGCGTTCTGGGCCAGCGCCTGAAGATAACGCTGCAACAAATCCTGATAGCGCTTGAGCAGCGCATCGATTTCGCTTTGCGGCGCGCCCTGGGCCATCGCCTGGGCCAACGCCTGCTGCAGCTGGCGCAATTGTTCGGCCATGGTGAGCAGGCCGCCTTGCTCAAGCGCCACCGCCGTCTGCCACAAAAGATCCTCGACGCGGTCAATGTCCTGCCGGTTCTCGGCGGTTCGCAATCCCCAATAGGCGTCGCGCAACGCAAGATAGGTGCTCGGCGCGTTGGCATAGAATCTATCTGGCGCTAAGGTCAGAGCGTCGAGCGTAGTCAGCACGCGCGCGCGCGCCGCGCCGTCAGAGCTCGCGAGATTCTGGCGTTGCTCGATCAGCGCGCGCGCCAAGGGATCGGTGAAAACGCGCGCCGGCAAGCGGAACGTGACGGTGTTGCTCGATGCGGTCTGCCCCGCCGCGTCGGCGGCCTGAAGCGTGATGTCGACGTCGAGCCCGGCATAAGGATGCTCGGTCAGGTCGCGGAACGCGGTTTCAGACAAGGTCTTCGCCGAGGCGCCGGGCAGTTGCAGATCGAGAACGATGGGCGCTCCGTTGCGTCCGTGCGGGCGGATGATGGCGCGCGCAACCGTGACGCCATAATCGTCGCTCGCCTTATAGGAAAGTTTGAGCGCCTGGCGGTCGGTCGCCGCCGGCGGGGCCGCGAAAGCGATGGTCGGCTTCTGATCGGGTATGAGGACAAACGTCCAATTGCCGATAGTGTGTCCGCTAGCCCGCACCCGCACATGCTGGGTGGTTCCGACAACGGCGCTCGCTGCATATTCGCCGTCGCCGCCTTGGAAGCGCACGCCGTCCAGCGTCGCCGACGGCGAATGATCCGCGCCGTGAATCCTCAGGTTCAGAACCGAGCCCTGCGGCACCGAAAGCCTGTGCAGATTGGCCAGATAGATCGGCGCCTCGCCGGTGTAGAGCGGCGGGTCGATCCAGGCGTCCAGCGTCGCCACCGAATCCGCCGACGGTCCCAGAGCGGCGATCAGCCGATGCTGCCAGTCCGAACCTGCCGCCAGCGCAGCGAGCCCGACCAGCGCCAGAACCACGAAACGCAACGCGCGCGGATCGCGCCGCGCCAGCCCCGAGCGCGGCCAGGAAAGGCGGATCGGTCCGAGCGTTGCGAGCCGCAGGCGCAGATGCACGCGCCACAAATCTTCGGCAAAGGGATCGCCCGCACCCGCCGCCAACGCATCATGGGCCTCGGAGATCGGACGGTGCGCCAGCGAACTGTCGCGTTCCAGCCGCCGCGCCGCATCCTCCCAACGAGGCAAAACGAAGCGCGTCAGGTTGAAATAGAGCGCCAGGCCGATGGCGGTGACCAAGCACGACAGGATCAAGGCATGCAGAATCCAAGGCAGCGGAGCGAGTACACCGAACAGCGCCGCGGCAACGCCCAGCCCGGCAATGCCCGTCGCCGGCCACAGAAGCGGCCACAGCCGTTCCCAGGCCACGGTCGCCCGCGCCGCAAGCACCAGCCGCTCGATGCGGCTAGCCTTCGAGCCAGGAGGGAATTCGATCGGCAGCGACAAGCGCGTCATCGTCCATCCGCGGCCGCACCACGGCCCATTCTGCGCCCTTGACCAGCACTTCCGCGGCGGGCGGACGGGCATTGTAAGCCGACGACATGACTGCGCCATAGGCGCCTGCGGTCAAAATCGCCACCAGATCGCCGTCCTTTAACCGTGGCAGGTCGCGGTCGGCGGCGAAAATGTCGGTGGTTTCGCAGATCGGGCCGACCACGTCATAGCGGGTGCAGGGCGCGCCGGGCTTGGGCTCCTCGACCGGCACGACATCGTGATAGGCGTCGTACATCGCCGGGCGCACCAGATCGTTCATCCCGGCGTCGAGGATCAGGAATTCCTTGGTCTCACCCTTCTTGGCATAGATCACCCGCGCCACCAGGATTCCGGCATTGGCCGCGATCAACCGCCCCGGCTCCAGGATCAGTTGCGCGTTGAGGCCCTTGGTGAGCCGCGCCGCCATCGCGCCGTAAGCGGCGGGGTCGGGCGGCGGCTGATTGTCGATGCGGTAAGGTACGCCCAGCCCTCCGCCGAGATCGAGCCGCGTGATGGCGTGCCCATCGCGGCGCAACTCCCCCACGAAGTCGACGACGCGTGCGAACGCCGCCTCGAACGGGGCCAGTTCCGTGATCTGGCTGCCGATATGGACATCGACGCCGACGATCTCGACATGGCCGAGCGTCCGCGCCAGAGCATAAACCTCGCGCGCGCGGCTCCAAGGAATGCCGAATTTGGTGTCGGCGTGGCCGGTCGAGATTTTCGCGTGCGTTTTGGCGTCGACGTCCGGATTGATGCGCAACGCGATGGGCGCGCGCTTGCCCATGGACCTCGCCACCTCGTCCAGCGCCGTCAGCTCCGGCTCGCTTTCGACGTTGAATTGAAAAATACCGGCCGCGAGCGCCGCCGCCATCTCGGGCTTGGTCTTGCCGACGCCGGAGAAGACGATCCGCTCGCCCGGAATGCCGGCGGCCAGCGCCTTTTTCAACTCGCCGCCCGAGACCACGTCGGCGCCGGCGCCCAGCCTCTCCAGCGTCTTCAGCACCGCGAGATTTCCGTTGGCCTTGACCGAGAAGGCGATCAGCGAACCCTTGGGCAGCGCGTCGGCGAAGACGCGGTAATGGCGTTCGAGCGTCGCCGTCGAATAGCAGTAGAACGGCGTGCCGACGCCGGCCGCCAATTGCGCAAGGTCGACGTCTTCGCAATGAAGCCGGCCGTTCTTATACGAGAAGTGGTTCATCGGCCCATCGGCTGAGGCGGCTGGGAAGGGTCCTTGTCGCCTTTTTGCGTGGGCTTTCCGTCGGGCTTGAGCAGTTCGTCTTTCACCCCGCAGCCCGAAACCGTGAGCAGATATGCGAAGGCAAGCGCCAGCCTAGCGATCTTCATTTCAGCTTCTCCCGCCAGAAAGCGATTTGTTCGCGCACCCGCGACGGTGCGGTGCCGCCCAGGCTGATGCGCGAGGCCATGCTGGCCTCCGGGCCGAGGACCGCGAACACCTCTTGGGTGATGGACGGCTCGATCTTCTGCATTTCGCCGAGCGGCAGCTTGTCGAGATCGAGCTTCAGCTCCTCCGCCCGCTTGACGATGGCGCCCGCGATATGATGCGCCTCGCGGAACGGCTTCTTCGCCACCCGCACCAGCCAGTCGGCCAGATCGGTCGCCGTGGAAAAGCCCGCATTCGCCGCGGCGCGCATCGCTTCCGCGTCCGCTTTCATGTCGGCAATCATCGCCGCCATGGCGGCGAGCGACAGCTCCAGCGTGTCGGCGGCGTCGAACACGCGCTCTTTGTCTTCCTGCAGGTCGCTGCCATAGGCCAGCACCAGGCCCTTGACGACCGTCGCCAGCGCCACGAAGTCGCCGAGCACCCGGCCGGTCTTGCCGCGGATCAGCTCGGCGGCGTCGGGATTGCGCTTTTGCGGCATGATCGAGGAGCCGGTGGTGAACGCATCCGAGAGCCGCACGAAACCGAAGGCGGGCGAACACCACTGCACCAGCTCGCCCGCAAGCCGCGACAGGTTGGTCGCGGCGATTGCCGCTGCCGCCAGATATTCCAGCGCAAAATCGCGCGCCGACACCGCGTCCAGCGAATTGCGCATCGGCCGCGCGAAGCCCAGAGCCCTCGCCGTCACTTCGCGGTCGATGGGAAACGAGGTCCCGGCCAGTGCCGCCGCCCCGAGCGGGCATTCGTTCATCCGCTTGGCGGCATCGGCGAAGCGGGAACGGTCGCGCGCGAACATCTCGACATGAGCCAGGCAATGATGGCCGAAGCTGACCGGTTGGGCGCTTTGCATGTGGGTATAGCCGGGCATCACGGTCGCGGCATGTTCGACCGCCTGTGTGACCAGCGCGCGCTGCAGTTCCTTTAGGCCTTCATCGGCGCGCGCGCAGGCCTCGCGCAGCCACATGCGAAAATCGGTTACCACCTGGTCGTTGCGCGAGCGCGCCGTGTGCAGCTTGCCCGCCGCCGGGCCCACGATTTCGGCGAGCCGCGCCTCGATGTTGAGATGGATGTCCTCCAGCTCGCGCTTGAAGACGAATTTGCCTTCGGCGATCTCGCGGCCGATGGCGTCGAGGCCGCCCAGGATTGCGCCCGCCTCATCCTTGGAAATAATGCCCTCGGTCGCCAGCATACGGGCGTGCGCCCGCGAGCCTTCAAGGTCGTGGCCGGCCAGGCGTTTGTCGAAATCGATGGAGGGCGTTATCTCCTCCATGATCTTGGACGGGGAACCGGCGAACCGGCCACCCCACATCTTGTTCGTAGCCATGAGGTACTCATGACGCTGGCCCGCCTTCGCCCCCTCCCCATTGCGGTTGCGCTCGGCGCGGCTGCGCTTCTTGGTGTTCTATATGTGATCACGACGCTTTCTGTCCACGCGCCGCCTGCTTCGCTTAAGATTCTGGCGCCGACGCACCCGGCGAAACCCGTGCCTTCCGTGGTTTTTTCCGGCGCGGACGGCAAGCTGCACAGCCTGGGCGAGTTCAAGGGCCGCGTGGTGCTCTTGAACCTCTGGGCGCCCTGGTGCGCGCCTTGCGTCAAGGAGCTGCCGGCGCTGGCGGCGCTGCAGAAAGCCGTCCCTGAGGAGCGCTTCGCGGTCGTGGCGGTCGATGTCGGCCGGGATACGGTGCCGGAGGCGGGCAGCTTTCTCGCCTCTCATGGCGCGGGCGCGCTGCACACCTATCTCGATTCGAACACCAGCCTGTTTCGCGCCTTCGGCGCCTATGGCCTGCCGCTTAGCGTGCTGATCGACGCTAAGGGGCGCGAAATCGCCCGCGCCGAGGGTCCCGCCGACTGGTCGGCACCGGAGTCGGTCAGCTATCTGAAGTGGCTGGCGGAGCGCTAGCGCGTCGGGACAGGGTGTTCGCCGCGATAATCGTAGAAGCCGCGACCGGTCTTGCGGCCGAGCCAGCCGGCTTCGACATATTTCACCAGCAGCGGGCAGGGCCGGTACTTGGAATCGGCCAGACCCTCGTAGAGCACCTGCATCACCGCCAGGCAGGTGTCGAGCCCGATGAAATCGGCGAGCTGCAGCGGCCCCATCGGATGATTGGCGCCCAGCCGCATGGCGGTGTCGATCGCTTCGACGTTGCCGACGCCTTCGTACAGCGTATAGACCGCCTCGTTGATCATCGGCAGCAGGATGCGGTTGACGATGAAGGCGGGGAAATCTTCGGCATAGGCGGCGGTCTTGCCCACGCGTTTGACGATCTCGAGCGCCACCTGGAAGGTCTCGTCGTCGGTGGCGATGCCGCGGATAATTTCCACCAGCTGCATCACCGGCACCGGATTCATGAAATGCAGACCGATGAAGCGCTCTGGCCGGTCGGTGGAGGCGGCCAGCCGCGTCACCGAAATCGAGGAGGTGTTGGTGGCGATCATCGCGGTCGCGGACAGCCGCGGGCAGAGATCCTGAAAGATCTTTCGCTTGACGGTTTCGTCTTCGGTCGCGGCCTCGATCACCAGCTCGCGGTCGCGCATGCCTTCCAGATCCTGGGAGGGATGGATGCGCTTGAGCGCGGGTTCGACCTCGTCTTCCTTGATCAGGCCGCGGCCCGCCTGGCGTTGCATGTTTTTGCGGATCAGCGCCGTGGCCTTGCCCAGCTGTTCGGAGTTGATGTCCTCCAGGACGACGTCGTAGCCCGCCAGCGAGAGCACATGGGCGATGCCGTTGCCCATCTGTCCCGCGCCGATAACCCCAATCCGTTCGATACTCATGCCTGATACCCTATCTCTATCGGCTGCGGTTCAAAGCCCGAGCCTGTTCAGTTCTTCTACCATTTCCGGGATCGCCTTGAAGAGATCGGCGACCAGTCCGACGTCGGCGATTTGGAAGATCGGCGCTTCCTCGTCCTTATTGATGGCGGCGATGACCTTGGAATCCTTCATTCCCGCCAGATGCTGAATTGCGCCCGAAATGCCCACCGCGATGTAAAGGTCGGGAGCCACCACCTTGCCGGTTTGGCCCACTTGGAAATCGTTCGGCACGAAGCCGGCGTCAACCGCGGCGCGACTTGCGCCGAGTGCGGCGTGCAGCTTGTCGGCGATCTTCTCCAGCAGCTTGAAATTCTCGCCCGATTGCAGGCCGCGCCCGCCGGAAACGACGATCTTCGCCGAGGTGAGATCGGGCCGCTCGGATTTCGACAATTCCTCGCCGATAAATTTCGCCGTGCCGGGGTCGGAAGCCGCCGCGATTTTCTCGATGGCGGCCGACCCCGTCGCTTCGGCAGCCTTGAACGCCGTCGTGCGCACGCTGATGACTTTCTTCCCGGCGGGGGCCTGCACGGTCTGAATGGCGTTGCCGGCATAGATCGGCCGCTCGAACGTGTCGGGCGAGACCACCTTCACGATTTCGGAAATCTGCGGGACGTCGAGCTTGGCGGCGACGCGCGGCAGGATGTTCTTTCCGTTCGCCGTCGCAGGCGCCAGGATGGCGTCGTACTTGCCGGCCAGCGACAGGATTAGTGCCTCCATCGTTTCGGCGACCATCTGAGCGTAAAGCGGGTCGTCTGCGACCAGCACTTTCTCGACGCCCGCCAGCTTGGCCGCCGCCTCGGCAACCGCGCCGCAATTCAGTCCGGCGACGAGCACATGCACCAGCGACCCCAACTGGGCCGCCGCCGTCACCGTCTTGGCGGTCGCGTCTTTCAGCGCCTTGTTGTCGTGCTCGGCGACGACGAGGGCGGTCATCACAACGCCCCGATTTCATGCAGCTTGGCGACGAACTCGGCCACGGTCTTCACCTTCACGCCGCCTTGGCGCTTGGGCGGTTCGCTGACCTTGAGGACCTTGAGCCGCAGCGTTGAGTCGACGCCGTAATCGGCGGGGGTTTTTTCCTCGATCGGCTTCTTCTTCGCCTTCATGATGTTGGGCAGCGACGCATAGCGAGGCTCGTTCAGCCGCAGATCGGTCGTGATCACGGCGGGAAACTTGACCTCTACCGTTTGCAGTCCGCCGTCGATCTCGCGCTCGACCTTCGCGCTTGTCTCTTCAAGCTCCAGCTGGTGGGCGAAGGTCGCCTGTCCCCAGCCGAGCAGGGCGGCGAGCATCTGGCCGGTCTGGTTGGAATCGTCGTCGATGGCCTGCTTGCCGGCGATGACGAGGCCCGGCTGTTCGGCATCGCAGATTGCCTTCAGGATCTTGGCGACGGCCAGCGGCTCAACCTCGCCCTCCACCTTGACCAGGATGCCCCGGTCGGCGCCCATCGCGAGGGCGGTGCGGATGGTCTCCGACGCCTGCGCGGGCCCGATCGAGACGACGATCACCTCGCCGACTTTGCCTTTTTCCTTGAGCCGCACCGCTTCCTCGACGGCGATCTCGTCGAAGGGGTTCATGGACATCTTGACGTTGGCCAGGTCCACGCCCGTCTGGTCCGCCTTGACGCGAACCTTGACGTTGTAATCGATCACCCGCTTGACGGGCACCAGAACCTTCATGGCGTTCGAAATTCCCCGAATGAACGGTCCCGCAATGGGCAGGTTGGCTGCGCAAGGCTCGCGGATACGCTTGTTTTGGGCCGTCCGGTCTTTGTGCGGCGCAAAAGCTAGGCCCGGCTCCGCCGCCCTGTCAACGAAGCGACACCCCTTATAAACATAGGGGATATAAGCGAACCGGCCCGTCGCTTTTGCAGCGCAGCAAATCCATGCGTCATTCCGCCGCAGCCGGGTTCAAGGTTCGTTCGCTCTCAGGATTTGCGCTGGCCGTCCTTGGCGGTCTCAAGGGCGGCGCGGAAGGCGATCGGATCGGCGATATCAGGGATGGTGATCGCATCTACGCCGGTGCCCTCGATGCGGACGTGGCCGTAGCCGAGGAGGCGCCCCCAGAGGTGCTGGGTGACGCGCACGCCTTCGATGTTCTGCAGCGCGATCTCGTTGGTGGTGAGCGAGAACAGTCCAGTCTTTTCCACGAAACGGTGGGTGGTGACGCCGATCTCCGTCGTCCATTTACGGATCATCATGACGAAGAAGATCCAGACGCCGACCAGGAAAATGCCCAGGAAGACCAGGGCGCAGCACGCCTTGAACGTGTACCACCAGTGAAAATGGGCAATGGCGACGATGCGTTCGTCCTTGCCGAGCGACTGTTCGATATACTGCATTGCTCCCCTCCGTCGTGCCGGCGACAGAATGCCAGAAATGGCGGGAAAGTGTGACGAATATTTCGCGCCGCGAAAGCTAGTCTTCCGGGTGCTCGGGCAAGAGAATTTCGCGCAGGCACCCCGCGCGCGTTGCGCGCAATCAAATATGAAAGGGCCTGCACGCTATTCCGGGTGCTCGGGCAAGAGAATTTCGCGCAGGCCCTTGTGGTTGGGCTTGGAGATGACGTTCTCCTCCTCCATCCGCTCTATCAGCCGCGCCGCGCGATTGTACCCGATCTGCAGGCGCCGCTGGATGTAGCTGGTCGTCGCCTTCCTCTCGCGCGCCACAATGGCGAGCGCCTTGTCGTAGAGGTCGTCGCCGGATTCGCCATTGCCGCCGTAGAGCGCGTAGGGATCTTCATCCTCGTCCGGTTCTTCGGTGACCGCGTCGAGATAATCCGGCCTTCCCTGAGTTTTTAGGAACCTGACCACGTCTTCCACTTCGCGGTCGCTGACGAAGGGGCCGTGGACGCGCCGGATGCGTCCGCCCGCCATCATGTAGAGCATGTCCCCCTGACCGAGGAGCTGTTCGGCGCCCTGTTCGCCCAGGATGGTGCGGCTGTCGATCTTGCTGGTCACCTGGAACGAGATGCGCGTCGGGAAATTGGCCTTGATGGTGCCGGTGATGACGTCGACCGACGGGCGCTGGGTCGCGGCGATCAGATGGATGCCCGCCGCGCGCGCCATTTGGGCCAGGCGCTGCACCGCGCCTTCGACTTCCTTGCCGGAAGTCATCATCAGGTCGGCCATTTCGTCGACCACCACCACGATATAGGGCAAGGGCTCCAGCTCGAGCACTTCGTCTTCGTAGATCGGTTTGCCGGTCTCGCGGTCGAAGCCGGTCTGCACCGTGCGCTTCAGCACCTCGCCCTTTTCATTCGCCTTGCGCACCCGCTCGTTGAAGGCTTCCACGCCGCGCACCGCGAGCTTGGACATCTTGCGATAGCGTTCTTCCATCTCGCGCACCGCCCATTTGAGCGCGACGACGGCCTTCCTCGGATCGGTGACGACGGCGGCGAGCAAATGGGGGATGCCGTCATAAGCCGACAGTTCCAGCATCTTGGGATCGATCAGGATCATGCGGCACTGCTCGGGCGGCATGCGGTAGAGCAGCGACAGGATCATGGTGTTGAGCGCCACCGACTTGCCCGAGCCGGTGGTGCCGGCGATCAACAGATGAGGCATCTTGGCGAGATCGGCCATCACCGCTTCGCCGCCGATGGTCTTGCCCAGCGCCAGGATCAGCGGCGCGCGGGCTTTCTCGTATTCGCTGGAGGCCAAGAGTTCGCGCAGATAAACCATCTCGCGCGTCTGGTTGGGCAGCTCGATGCCGAGCACGTTGCGCCCGGGAATGGCGGCGATGCGCGCGGCGACCGCCGACATCGAGCGCGCCACGTCGTCGGCCAGCGAAATCACCCGCGAGGACTTGACGCCCGCCGCCGGCTCGAATTCGTAGAGCGTCACCACCGGGCCGGGTCTCACCGCCGCGATGCGCCCCTTGACGCCGAAATCGGCGAGCACGGCTTCCAGCATGCGCGCGTTTTCTTCGAGCGATTCGTCGGAGAGCGTCATGGCATCGGCGATGCGTCTGGGTTCGGCCAAGAGGCCCAACGCCGGCAGCTGATAGTCGCCGGAGCCCAGGCTCAGCGCAGGCTGGCGCGTCCGCTTGGCCGTCGCAGGAGATTTCTTCGGTTCGTCGCGGCGAACGCGCGAGCTTGCCGCCAGCGGTTCGGGAGCGACGGAGAGGCCGAAATCCTTTTCGTCCTCGATCTCAGGTTCGATGTCGCTATCATCGTCATAGGGCTTTCGCGCAAAAAAGGACGGCAGCCGAATGAGCGAAACCAGCCAATAGACGAACGCGGCCCCATTGGCGCCCGCGCGCAACAACGGCCTCAGCCGCAGATCGGCCGCCATCAGAGCCAGCGGCAATCCGGTCACGAACAGAACCGCCGGCATCGCCCAGCCGATCCATTCCTGGTGGTTGACCTGCCCCACATGGCTCGACAGAGCGGCGACCGCGATTCCGATCGTGCCCCCGGCGCCGGCGGGCAGAAACCCGGGACGCGGCAGGATGCCAAGTCCCGCGGCCAGCAAGATGGTGCTGAGCGGCCAGGCGAAGGCGCGCGCCACGGCATGGTGCAGTGAGCGTCCCAGCAACGCGCGCGTGCCCCAGACGGCGGGCGGCGCGAGGAATGCGATCGCCGCGAAGCCGAAGGTCTGCAGCAACAGATCGGCGGCGGTGGCGCCCATCGGCCCCAGGAAGTTGTAAACCTGCTCGCCGTTGGCGTTGTTCAAGCTGGCGTCGCCGGGATCGTAGCTGACGAGCGAGATCAGCACGGCGATGGTGGCGAGCAGCAGCAAGAGTCCGGCGCCGCGCATGACGAGCAGCCGCGTCAGCCGGCCGACCGCGCGGCGCGCCTCGGCAAGCGCGTCGGCCATCGCGGCGTTGCGCGAGCGCGGCTGATAGACTCCGGCGGCGCGCCCGCTCATGCCGTCTCGCCTCCCAGGATTTCGACCATCCTTTCGAGTGCCTTCATAATGGTTGATAAATCGTTGACGAGCGCCACGCGGATATACGAAAACCCAGGGTTTGTGCGGGTTTTTCCGGGATCGATTTCTCGCCCCATGAAGGCTCCGGGCAGGACGCGAACACCCGCCTTGCGCCACAGATCGAGCGCCGCCTTCTCACCGTCACCGACATCGAGCCAGAGGAAAAATCCGCCGTCGGGCGAACGAAAGCCCGTGCGATTGCCGAGCAGGCGCTCGGCCAGCGCGAGGCGTTCGATATAACGGGTGCGGTTCGCCACCACATGGGCCTCGTCGCTCCAGGCCGTCGCCGAGGCCGCAAGGATCGGCAACGGCACTTGCGGTCCAGCATAATTGCGCAAGGCGCGGAATTTCGCCATCAGCTTTGCGTCGCCCGCAACCATGCCCGAACGCAGCCCGGGCAGGCCGGAGCGTTTTGAGTGCGAATGGAAACTCAGCAACCGCTCATAAGGCGGCCGGCGGACGGACAACGCGCCCAGCGGCGGCGTTTCAGCATAGATGTCCGCGTAGCATTCGTCCGCGAACACCGTGAACTCGTAGGCGTCGGC
>Ga0265340_10001831_pt1 | contig 12152 bp, 7 predicted proteins | sample 4CB225metaG_FD_202082 | JGI IMG/M metagenome (GOLD analysis project Ga0265340, IMG submission 202082) | Rhizosphere microbial communities from Carex aquatilis grown in University of Washington, Seatle, WA, United States - 4-CB2-25 metaG | ecosystem: Host-associated > Plants > Roots > Rhizosphere...
CCAACCCCTTTCCCGATCGGAAGTCAAAGCCTGACGAGCACTGGCTAATTGCGCGTAGATTTGCGCGCCTGCCGGGCAGAGTTCACCGTTTCCCCTCCACCAACCGCACCAAAGTTCCAATGATTCGATTCACCCGCACCACAAACGACGGATCCAATGCCCGCACGTACCCAAACGCCTGCGCCACTTCCAAACACGAGTGACTCTCGCGCATCGATCCGAGCGCAGTATGGTACCGGGTGGTCCGCAACTCCCCCCGCGAGTACATTCCCTCCGCCAAATTCAAAGCCACACTGCTTGACGCCCGCCGCAATTGCCTCCCAAGGTCACGATCTCTACGTTCGATTTGAGCCAGCAACGGACGAAGCGCCGCAATGAATTCAAGCACCACCGAATAGATATTGAGCATCGACTGCCTCCTTAAAAAACCCTTCCCCCACCGCCTCCGCGCGCAGGGCGGGTCAAGGCTGCGCAGCACCGCGCGCCAGCGCGGCAAGCTGGCGCAGCCAGCGCAGGCCTTGATGCGCCCGAGCACGGAGGCACGATCAGAGAACCAAGGGGAGGCAGGTTTGACGAGTTGAGGTCAGCGTGCAGGGTGCAGAGTGCAGGGTCAGTGGGGCAAGTGGTGAGGGTTGGGCGTTGGGCGTTGGGCGTTGAGGACGGCCCAATTGACACCACTCGCTCCTTCCACACCCCACACCCCACACCCCACACCCCACCCATCCCCCACCGCGCACCACGTGCCCCACGACCCTCTGCCCCTGCACCCTGCACGCTGATCACAGCCGCGCCTTAGCGTGCTCGCGCCGCACCAACATCAGTCCACCAAATCGGGGCAATCTCAGCACTACCAAACGTAAGGAACAATTCGCGCCCGGCCTCGGCTAAACTCGACATAGCCTGGAAGACTCGAAAGCGTCCTTTCTTCTTGGATGATCCGAGCCAAGACTGCGGGCACGAGCGCCCCAAACAACAGGCCCAAACTTACCCAGTTGAAGAACACGAGAATGAGCCCTAAGTGCGCTAGAAGCATTCCGGCATAGGCGGGATGACGAACGCATTTGTACGGACCAGTCTGGATAACCTGATGTTCATTCGTGATCTGAACTCGGTGTGAATAGTATTGGCCAAGCTCACGGACAGCAGCAACGCGGAGAACAGCCCCGCAACAGAACAGGATCGTACCTCCGATCATGAACATGACGGGCTGAAAAGGCCAACAAGACTTCAGGGCCAGCGCCGACAAAGCGGTCGTACCCTGAGCCAGAGCGTACGCCTCGAAAGTCCAACGATCCGAACGCACAGACTGGACTCTCGAGTCTCGCAGTGAGGTTCGCGTTTCCCACAGGCCCCAAGCGACATAGACGGTACAAACGCCAACCCCCAACGCCAGTCTGCGACCGTGCCAAGCGGAAAGCTTGTGCCACGCCAGCAACGCTATACCAAGAATGAGCGCCACATTCATGACTAGTGGAGCTGCAGCTCGACCACGCATAGGTATCAACTTTGCCCAGACTACCGTGTTCTTGTCAACACGACCGACAAGCTCACGAAAACTGAACGCAGACGGCGACCAGTCACACTCCACCCATCCCGCACACCACACTCCACCCATCCCGCACCGCGCACCACTCGCCCACGACCCTCTGCCCCTGCACCCTGCACGCTGCTCACAGCCGCGCCTTAGCGTGCTCGCGCCGCGCCAACATCAAGACGCGTCAGTTACTCCCCCGCGCGTCAGGCTGTGCCAGCTCAGGGCGTCTTGGCAAACGGCAGGATCGACTTGAGATCTTCGTCGTTGAATCGCAGTTGCAGGCCGATGAAGTAATCGCGGCGGTCGCGACTGAGTATGTCGTCAACACCACCGAGGAACCAAAGGCGCGACATAAAGTTGTAGTTGAGTGACAGGCGCCAACGCGGAAGCACCGTCTCACCAAACCCAAACAGATCCTGTTGCAGTTCGAAGCGGTCATTGAACATCAACGTGTCGAGCCCGACTCCACCCGTTGACTCTTTGATACCAAACCGACCAACGAAGGGCCCGACACGCTGAGCGATTTGCAGCGAGAAGCGGAACGCGTTGGTGGTTACGGTTTTATTCTCGAAATAGGTCGGGGGCTCATTGGGGTTGGTGGTATTGACCACCGTCTGTTCGTAGTGGGTGTACCCTTTCGGATCGCTGATGATCTCAATCGCGTAATATTTGTCCTCGCGGGGCTGCAGTCGAATCTGCACGTAGCTCTTAACCGTACTGGCCAAGAACTGGTAGTCCTCGCGTAGCTGCACGATGGTCTGCAGACGCCCGAGGCTGCCCACGAAATCACCAACGGTCTCAGTGACGCCCTCGACCTCGTTGATGAGCTTTTCGTCTTTCGACAGCCGCCCGAGTGTACCCTCCCCCTTTTCGAGCCGGCTGGTGACGGTATCGAGATTCGCCATCGTATTATCGAGACTGGTGCTGGCTCGATTGATCTTGTCGAGGATCTCGCGCACGTCGCCCGTTTTCTCGGGCTTGCCCTCCTCGGGCCGCGCCATCATGTCGCGCGCGTCTTTGGTTGCGCTCTGCACGTTCTCCAAGATGCGATCGACCTGCGGCTCGCTCTTGGCAGCCACGGAATCTACGCGCAGCAAAATGTCGTGAATTGTCTCGCGGTTCTCGCGCACTGTCTCATTCAACGCCTTGGTCACTTCGGCTAGGTTTTTTAGCGTTTCTCGCATATTTTCTTGGCCTTCATTGGTCCCCACGGACGCAGCCAAAGAATGCGAGACCTTCTCCACGTCTTCGGAAATATCGGACAGCCGCTTCATGAGGTTGTCCGTCGTTACCCCTTCGATTACGTGGGGGATCTGATCACCATCCTGCAGTTGCGGGGTCCCGTCCGTACCTGGTGAGATCGCCAAGAAGTACTCGCCGAGTAGACTCGAGCTCACCTTGGCGACGGCGGCATCCGCGTGCAGCGGAACGGCCTTGTCCATCCGGACATCGATTCGCGCCTTTCCTTGCTCGAGGCGAATGCCCTCGATGGTGCCAACAGGAATGCCTGCCACGCGCACTTGCGAGTGCTTGGCAATGCCGACTCCGTCCGTGAACAGCGCATACACGACGTAGCCAGAACTGGAACCCGGTCGCTTCTCGATAAATCGATAGACGCCCGCTGCCGCAAGGCCCGTGGCGGCGGTAAAGAGGGTGACCTTAATGATTGCGGTGGTGCGGCCCATGCTCGGCGCGGAGGCGAGAGTACCAGCGACGATGGCATTGGGCGAACTTCCACCTAATCAAGGTCGCAAGGTCGCAAGGTCGCAAGGTCGCAAGGTCGCAAGGTCGCAAGGTCGCAAGGTCGCAAGGTCGCAAGGTCGCAAGGTCGTGAGGTCGCCCCGAAAGTAGGACAAGTCGGCCGCGAGCGTTTACGATTGGAGCTCTGAAGCAACCAATTCCCAGAAATCAGGCCGGTTGCGTGGTCTCACTGGAACCCAGCAGCGCCATTCAGTGGCGATTGGGCTGCGCATTGATCGGGGTGCAGCTCAGCTTCGCGAGTCTCGGTTGTGAGCCCGGTCACCACTTGGCACCGGTTTGGGCAATTGATTCGAGCTCGCCGGCTAAAAGTTCGGACCGCACTTTTCGCGGGCGCAAGACATCCTGGGAAGCAGCAACCTGGTCGCCCCAAGCCGTGACTGAACCGACACAATGGCCCGCGCTGGAGGAGAAATGCGGTCGAACCGAGGCGGCACTGGCCAAGGTTGCACGCCAAGTGCTCGCGGAACCTGGTTTCGGCCTCGACATCAATGACGTAGACCGAGTTGGCTTTGCGCTGCGCGCCGCTGGTGCGCCCTACGTTTGGCCGCGAGCCTGGTCGTTGGTCGTACCAAACGCGGCCGACGTGCAAACGCTAGTAGCCCAGCGCTTCAATGCGTGGATGGGCACGTTCAACGATGGGGGAGAACGGCGCTGCGGCTTTGCGATCTCGTCCACCGCGGAAGCATCAAAGCTTGCCGTGCTCGCAGTGGATGTGCTCGCAGATATGGTTCAACCGCTGCCCACACGAGCGCGCACGGGACAGTGGATGGAGCTACGGTTACGACTCCTGGCGCCTGCTACGGATGCCAAAGTTCTGCTCCAAGGCCCCACTGGTGAGCCTGTTTTCGTGCCCGCAACGCTGAACGAGGGCGAGGTCCGTTCGCGATTTCCGCTGGCAAGCCCGGGGCAATGGCTCGTTCAGGTAATGGCGACCATGCAAACTGGTCCGCGCCCAGTGGCCGAAGCCAACATATTCGTCGACCAATCGCCGCCCGATCAGCCATCGTCAACGCCGGTTCCGGGTGAGTCCGCCAAAGGCCTTGGGTCCGATCCCGGGAACGCGCTGCTTCTGATGCTGAATCAGGCCAGAATCGAAGAAGGCCGGAGGCCGCTCTTGCGCAGCCGACAGCTTGATGAACTAGCGATCGAGCACACCCGGGCCATGCTCCAAGCGGGGCATATCGGCCACGATTTGGGCGATGGCTCACCCAAGCAGCGCATGGAGTCTGCGGGGATTTTCGCGTCGCTTGCCGGCGAGAACGTGGTTCACGCGGCAGACACCCAGCGGGCCCATCGGGCGCTTTGGGCCAGTCCATCCCATAGGAGCAACATACTTCACCGTGGCTTCAGAAATGTAGGAATAGGCGCTCTCGTCGGGCCGGATCGCACGGTTTGGGCATGCGAATTGTTCGCCGCTCTCGACTGAAGGCATGCCATCGCGATAGGTTCTCGGCTAAGGAGTCCTTGGCGGGCTCCGCCGCAAGCTCGGAATTGCCCAGACGAAACTGGATGGCTCATGCTCAGACTGAAGAGCACGTATTGGTTAGTACTGCTGACATTGATGATGGGATTGTTCGCGCGCCCCGCGCGTGCGCAACAGCCTCTGTTCTATTTGGATCGACTGCAAATATCCGGCGCACCGGATGACGGGTTCGCGGTGTTCCGCCCCAAGATGCATGATGAGACGCGCTACTACGCGATGGCCGCGCTTGGCTTTACGTACAACCCACTTCGCGCAGAGACCGTAGCGAATTCCGATACGGCATCACAGATTCAGGATCCGGTTAAGTCACAGCTCATCACGTACGTCGTACTGGGAACTGAGATCGCCAATCGGATTGGCCTCAATATGTCAGTGCCCGTGCTGACTTATGCCTCGTACGGCGACAACCCGACGCAGTATCAAGTCATCGAAAACGCAGACAGGAAGTTGGCGCTGCACGATATTCGTTTCGATCTTAGACTTCGCGCCTATGAGTCCGACAACCGCCAGTTGCGGCTCGGCCTGGCAGGTGCCGTATTTGCCGGAACCGGCAACAGTGCCGGCGCGTTTACGGGCGATTCAACAGGTAGCGCCTGGCTCTTTGGAATGGGTGAACTCAACTTTGATAAGTTCTTCATCGCAGCTAACTTTGGGCCCCACTTCAAACCCCAGGGCGGCATCAACGGCGCCAACGGCGTGCTCGCCGTAGGTAGCGAAGCGCGCTGGACCCTGGGTGTCTATGTGCCCCTGCGCGATGATCGAATTCGAGTTGGTCTCGAATTGTTTGGAACCACCGGGTTGCAGAAGATCAACAACAACATCTCCGCCGGAGAGCAAAACACGGTTTTTGGCGCGCGTAATACCGCGACGGAATGGCTCGCCCAAGGACGCTTCTTGCTCGACAAGAAGGGCCACTGGCAGACCATGGCGGGCCTTGGCACGCGCATCACCGGCGGCTATGGCGCGCCGGACGTTCGCATGCTGCTCTCGCTTGGCTACTGGTTCACGCTGTCGGACAAGATCCCAAGAAGCGGCGGACCGAAATATGAGATCGACAATGTCGACAGCAAAGTCTCTGACCGCGATGGCGACGGCTTCCCCGATGACATCGACAAGTGTCCTGACCTCAAGGAAGACGGCAAACCGCCGCATCCCTCTGATGGCTGCCCAGCAGACGCCGATCGCGACGGTGACGGCATACCAGACTCCGAGGATGCTTGCCCCGACGTGCCTGAAGACAAGGATGGCATTCAAGATCAGGACGGTTGTCCCGAAACAGATGCGGACAACGACGGCGTGCCTGACGGTGAGGATCGTTGCCCGACCACGCCGGGCAAGGCATCGAAGATCGCAGAGAAGAACGGTTGTCCAGCGCTCATTTCATTCAATGATGACGGCGAGATCAAGCTCCTGGAGCCGATTCAGTTCGACACCGGCAAAGCTACCATCAAAGCCGTCAGCTTCCCGATTCTCGACGAGGTGACGGCTCTGATGAGTTCGCGCAAAGACCTCCGAGTCGGCGTATACGGACATACCGACAGTGTTGGCGCTGACGCGATGAACCTTCAGCTCAGCAAGGACCGCGCCGCCGCTTGCGTGAGGTACTTGGTGGGCAAGGGCATCTCAGCCAGTCGTCTACAATCCGAAGGCTTTGGCGAAACCAAGCCGATTGCAACCAACGAGACGCCTGAAGGTCGCGCCAAGAATCGACGCACGGAGTTCAAGGTACTGCAGTAACCATGCGCGCCGCGCCGTCGATCGCGCCGCGCCGTCGATCGCGCCGCGCCGTCGATCGCGCCGCGCCGTTGATCGCGCCGCGCCGTTGATCGCGCCGCGCCGTTGATCGCGCCGCGCCGTTGATCGCGCCGCGTTGGGTTGCGTAGGGGCGGGTCTAAGACCCGCCCCTACGTGTATTTGGGTCGCGGCGTTGATCGCGCGTTGGGTTGCGTGTATTTGGGTCGCGGCGTTGATCGCGCGTTGGGTTGCGTGTATTTGGGTCGCGGCGTTGATCGCGCGTTGGGGGGCGTTTTTTTGTCTTACACCCACGGAATCAAAGGGTGGCAGACGCCGCCCAACGCGTGCAATCGGCGTCGAATGGCTCGAAACGCCCGTTCGAGGTATGCTCCCGCACGTGAGTACGTCCCGACGTCTCCATCATAGCTACGAAGAGTACCTGCGTTTGCAGGAAATGTGCGCGGTCAAACTCGAATACTGCGAAGGTGAGATCTACGCGATGGCGGGCGGAACGCCGGCACATGCCGACCTTGCCGCATCGATTACTCGGTTACTGGGCAATGCCTTGTTGGGACAATGTCGCGTGACTTCCTCCGATCTCAAGGTGCGCGTAGAGGCTACCGACCTTTCGACTTTTCCAGATGTGACAGTGGTTTGCGGAGAGCGCCAGCTGGCAACAATCGATCGCCACGCAGTCGTGAACCCGACGGTGCTCGTCGAAGTAACCAGCAACTCAACTGAAGACTACGACCGCGGTGAAAAGCTGGGCCATTACAAACAACTCCCGAGCCTCAAGGCGGTAATATTCGTCTCCTACCGCCGGCCCCACGTCACCGTCATCGAGCGCTGCCCGGAAGGCTGGCAACAGCGCGAATGTCGTGCGGGCGAAATGGTCATCTTGGAAAAACCAGGGCTCGAGTTTGGCATCGACGAGCTGTACGCTGGCATCGATCTCGAGGAGCAATAGGCTCAAGGTCGGGATTGCTCCAGCGCGGCGAGCCTGCGGTCCATGTCAATGGGGCGGCTCTTGTTCCGACGGGCAATCTTCTCCAACCACCAGCCGTTGTAGTCGCGGATCGATTGCACCTCGAGTTCATCGGGTTTGGACTGGCACCCGATATCGAGCAGCGCAGTGAGATTGGCTAGGTTTGGCTGTGGCAGCTGGCCGCTCTCATAGTCTTTCCACATCTCTCGATACAGGTCCTCGAGGTGTCGGACGAGGCTAGGTATGTCGAACAATGTACTCGAGTCGCGCACGGAACGTAGCTGCTCACGGGCGGGCGTGAGCAGGTCTGGTTGATTACCGAATGCCACTGCACGCTGCACGTAGTCTTCAGCACTGGAGCAGATGAACTCGTCACCGATGCCGGCGCTTTTCACCAGACTCGCGCACACGCGAGAGGCAAAAGACCGACCCGTCAACGTGAGCACGGGAACCCCCATCCACAGCGCATCCGATGCTGTGGTGTGGGCGCCGTAGGGCGTGGTATCCAAGAAGAGATCCGCAAGAACGTAGCGCGCCAGATGTTGGGGGTTGGCGAGCTTGTCCGCAAATACCACGCGCTCTCGCGCAACCCCATGCTGCGCGGCGTAGTCGCGCAGGCGCTCATTGGCCCCTTCGGTGCTCCCAAGCAGCCAGAGGACACTCCCGGGAACCCGGGCGAGGATCATCATCCAGCGATCGAACGTGAATCGATTGATCTTGTGTGCGCCGTTGAAACAGCAGTAGACCATGCCCTGCTCGGGGAGTCCGACTTCAGTGCGCGATGGCGGCGCTGGTGCAAGTTTGCGTTTACGAGCACTCGGTTGGTAGCAGGGCAGCCTGAGCACCTTCTCTGAGTAGTACCGCTCGTTCGAGGGCGGAATGATGGTGTCATCCGCAATGATGTATCGGTGATAGGGGCTTCCCATAGTGCCCGGAAAACCCAGCCAGTTCACGATGATCGGTGCCGGCCGTCGCGCCATCACTTTCAAGCGGGCCTCCCGCGTGTAGCCATTGAGATCGACGAGAATTTGGATACCGTCGTCGGCCATCTTGTGCGCAATGGCGGCATCGTCTAGGTGACTTACCGGAACAAAGTGGTCCGCGGTGGCTTTGAAGTGCGCATGCATGTCATCTTGGGAATTTGGCCCACAGTAGTAGGCAAAGACCTCGACCGCGCAACGGTCATGGAGAGCCAATACCTCGGTCATCAGGAAACCGACTGCATGCTCCCGAAGATCCGACGATAGGTAACCGATGCGCAACGGTGCGGATGATCCAGTTGCCTTAGGCCATGACTCGATGAGCTGCTCCGGGGTCCCTACGTCGAGCTCGTTGTAATGGCAGGCCACGGCCAGCTGCAGCAAGGGGTCGTCCGTGAGCGCCGCTATGGAAAGCGGGGAGATGCCACGCATCAGAGTGTCGTGACTCACCCGCTCCGACGGCACGATCACCGGCCATTTACATTGTCGTTGCCGCAGCGCGACGAGGTGTTGAACCGCTTCCCGCTGATGACAATCGATTTCCAGGCTCTGACGCAACATATCCTCGGCGGCTTCGTCCTGATTGGCGGATTCGAGTGCACGAGCAGCCTGGGTGAGTGTCGTTGTCTTGTAGCTTACGTAGAGGCCATTGACGGCAGCCATTTTCGCCAGAGCGGCTGACCACTGCACGACCGCCAACGTTACGTTCCCGAGTCTTTCGTATATCCGCCCAAGATTGATATAGGCGGGCATAAACTCTGGGTTGCAAGCAACCGCGCGCTCGAGGCAGGCACGTGCCGCGTCCAGCTTTCCGGCGTCGGACAGAACGACCGAGTGATTGAAGAGCACTGCACTCAACAGTGGATGATCTTGGTTATGCTGAATCCAAGTCCCATAGAGCGTCTCGACTGAGTCCACCTGCCCACTTGCCTTGAGCGTCTCAGCTGTGCGCACAAGATCTGCCACACTGAGATTGCGTGCCATTGAGTCAATGAGAGCGGTGGATAATATGTCTGTAGTCATAGGCTTGTTACATCAGCGTGTTTTCGAGAGTCGTGATCTGGGCGTCAACCATGACAGCCACCTGGTCTGAAGTAAATCCGCCGATTTGGGCTGCACTCAGGGCTGCGAGTTCAGTCGTTGTCAAAAGCGTAATCGTCGTGGTTGCCAGCTCAGAAATCGTCGTGGTCGATATCTCACCCCACTGAGTTGCTGCCAGATCGGGCAGGCGATTGGATGCGAGCGCATCGATCTGAGCCGCCGTAAGCCCACTAATCTGGTTCGCCGTAAGCGCTTTGAGTAGTGTCGACGATAGGTTCTGCCATTCGGTGTAATTCAACCCGCTAATCTGCGTTGGCGTGAGCGACGTGATCTGAGTTGTCGTCAGTATGTTGAGCTGCTCGGAGCTGAGCGCCCTGATCTGGTCGCGCACGAGTCCTTCGAGTTGCGAGGTCGTCAACACCGAGATTTCGGTGGTTGATAGGTTATCGATCTGAGTGGTCGTGAGCGAGCCTACCTGCCAGGCACCCAACCCAACGAGTTGGGTCGACGTCAGTGCGTCAATCTGCGCTTCCGTGAGACCGGTAACGCCGGTTTCAGAAATGGACCCGATCTGCGCTACCGAGAACAATTGGATTTGGGTGGTGGTGAGCGCAGTAACTTGAGTCGGCGTCAATCCGTAGACCTCCGTCACTGTCAGTAGCGGAATCTGAGCCTTGGTGAGGTTTGCAACCTGCGAGGCGGACAACCCGGCAATTCCAGTTGAGGACATACTTCTGAACTGCGTGGTGGTCAGCTTCGCGAATTGCGTCGCGGTCAGACCTGATACAGCCGTGGACGTCAGGGCTGCCATCTCCGTAGTTGTCAACGCGGCCAGCTGTGCTGTAGTGAGATTGGGCACTTGTGTTGCCGCCAGCCCACTGAGCCCCGTTGTAGACAATGCGGCAATCTGCGTGGTTGTCAGGGCCTTGATTTGGTCGGTGCTCAGTGCCGTGATTTGAGTCGAAGTCAGCGCATTGACTTCTGCCGGGGTCAAAGCAACCAATTGGGCTGCGCTCAATTTGGCGATCTGGGTGGACGTAAGAACTGCCGCACCCCACGTTGAGAGGCCGCTGATTTGAGTCGTCGTCAACGAGGCAATTTCTCCAACGGTCAGGCCCTCTACTGCAGTCGTGGACAGCGCAGCCATTTGCGTTGGTGTCAACGCTGCAAGTTGCGTTGTTGCGAGAATCGCGATTTGTGAGGCGGTCAGGCCAGAGATCCCCGTAGTGGACAGCGACGCAATCTGAGTCGTGCTCAGCGCGTTGATTTGCGTAACGGCCAGGTTTGAGGTCTGTGTGTCGAGCAGGCCCGCTAGCTCGATGCTCGTCAGAGTCCCGATCTGAGCGGCAGTCAATACCCCGATTTGACTTGTGGTCAACGCGCCCATCTGGCTTGTCGTTAGCGCTGCCAACTGTCGAGTGGACAGAGCACCGAGCTCCGTCACAGTGAGGCCCTGAATGCCCGAAGTACTCAGCCAAGTGATCTGAGTGGTGTTGAGGGCGGCCAACTGAGTTAGCGACAATGCTGCCACCTGGTCCGAGGTCAGGCCAACAAAACCCGTGAGTGTTAGCTGCGCTAATTGAGTCGTACTGAGGGCATTCAACTGCGTGCTTGCCAGTGCTCCCAGCGTTGTTGAGGTAAGACCAAGCAGCTGTGTCGTGTTCAGAGATGCGACCTGAGTGAGCGAAATCATGCCCACTTGCGTCGTTGTCATTGCGGCAAGCTCTGTTGCCGAAAGGCTGGCAAACTGAGTCGACGTGAGCGCTGCGAACTGAGTCTGAGTCAGCCCTTGAACCCCGGTAGTTGAAAGTGACGCAACCTGCGTCGTGCTCAGCGCACCGATTTGACTGGTCGTCAGCGCCGCGACCTCGGTTGAAGTCAAGCCGCCGATCGCGGTAGCCGCAAGCACTCCCAGCTGCATACTACTGAGCGCTGTTACTTGAGTAGTGGAGAGCGAGCCTATCTGCGTTGCAGTGAACGCCGCCACCTGGCGGGTCGTGAGCGCTCCGATGGCCGAACTCGTCAACCCCGCCATACTGGTTGTACTCAATGCCGGCACCTGAGTGGTTGCCAATGCCCCAAGCTCCGCCGTTGTCAGCGCTGCCAACTCGTCACTGGTAAGGCCAGAGATACCTGTCGAGGTGAGTGCACTGAATTGGTCGCTGGACAATGATCGGAGCTGCGTCGTGGAGAATGAACTGACGCCGGTACTTGTCATACCTTGGAGTTGCGTCGTACTGAGAAGCGCCAACTGTGAGGTGGACAACGTGTTGACCTGAGTGGTGGTCAGCGCCGAGATCTGGGCCGACGTCAACTGTTGCAATTGAGTTGTTGGTAACAGATTGATTTGAGTTGCCGTAAGACCACTGATCGCGGTACTGGACAACGCGGCTAACTGCGTGGAGTTGAGTCCTGCCAGTTGCGTCATCATCAGATCAGCCACCTGCGTGTCCACCAGGCCGCTAATCTCAGTGGGCGAGAGAGCTGCCCATTGTGACGTCGTGAAAGAATCGAGTTGAGCCGTGGTCAAGGCGCCCATCTGACTCGGCGTCAGGCTCGCGAATTGGCGCGTGGACAGCTGTGCAAACTCGGTAGCCGTCAGGCCGGTGACTCCCGTTGTACTGAATGAGGCAA
>Ga0265340_10001832_pt1 | contig 12150 bp, 10 predicted proteins | sample 4CB225metaG_FD_202082 | JGI IMG/M metagenome (GOLD analysis project Ga0265340, IMG submission 202082) | Rhizosphere microbial communities from Carex aquatilis grown in University of Washington, Seatle, WA, United States - 4-CB2-25 metaG | ecosystem: Host-associated > Plants > Roots >...
TGGGATCAATTGCTGCCATGCAGGAAGGTGCGAAAATTAAATCTGAAGATGAATTCCATGGAAAAAGCTACAAAGATAGAGTTTTGGTTGCTGAAGGTGTTGAATCATTGACTCCAGTAAAAGGAACTCTGAAAGAAATTGTTGATCAATCAATCGGTGGAATCAGATCTGGAATGTATTATGTCGGAGTAAGAACGATTAAGGAATTACAGGAAAAAGGAAGATTTATGCAAATCACCCAAGCATCACTGACCGAAAGCCACCCTCATGATATCCTCGTAACAAATCCTGGAGAGAATTACTAAAGTTCAAAAATTAGCACCTGCTATTTTACCTTTCTCTTTTTGTTGAGGACTGAGCCAAACTTCCTTCTGCTGCGCAACGTAAAGCACCTACATATGAAATAGATAATTCTGGACGGTTGGACGTGCTGTCAACAGCTCGACTGGCTTGACTAGCTTGACTAGCTTGACTAGCAATCAAATATAACACTTGCGCTCTGGCATCTATTCTTCTACTCATGCTAACAATTTCCGGATGAAGAGGTGGTCTCATACCTGAAGCATTACCGCTTTGCACAAGAGTACGCATTCTAACTTTTATTGCTTCTCTATCATGAGGTACAATAGTTTCACCCATAAAGAATTTATTATAGCTATAAATTTATATAATGCAAATTAAAATATAGAGGGTTTTACTCACAACACGGATCTTTGAAGCCGCAGTTGTGGCAGACTGCATCACGGCTTCCCGGCATATCCCCCATTGGCTCAGAACAAACAGGACATTTCTGAGTACGAAGCATAAAAAGAGAAGTATCTGACAGTTCCATATTTATTTCTAAACTAAAACCTAGGATTTCTGTATCTCCGGCGAACTTGGTGGTGGCGTGGCAGTTTGGTTATTTGATGATACAGATGAATCTACCGATGCTTCTTGAACAGTTGGAAGAACTGGAGTATCCGAAACACTTTTAGAAATAGGTGTCGCAGAAATAGATGATGAGAATGATTCTTGTCTCTTATCGAGAAGCGTCACAGCAATACTCAATATCATGAACGTTGTTGCATATGCAAAGTCATCCAAACACCCATTGTAAAAAGTACCAAGGGTAGTTGTATATGCAAAACCAAAATCAGTGATATATTCTGCTAAAATCCCTAAAAGAATAACAATGATTGGCCATTTAAGTTGGGCACTCCAATATCGAAAAGATAATCCGAAGATAAGAAGACCCATTGTTAAGAGAATTACATCTCCTGCAGGATATGCGATATCAAAAAAAACTTTTAGCGCTCCTCCACCAGAAGTGATTGATCCTCCCCGGGCAAGGACAACCATAACGTACCATGAGACAAGAGAAACCAGAATGGGTATCAGTATTAAAAGCAATTTTCTACTCGTCTTTTGTAAACCAAGATTTGCGCCAGATGCTTTGCCGAAATAGACCATGCCTATTCCCCATAATGGATAGTTAAGAACAAAACCCACATCTGACCAGGAGGGATAAGGAACATTTGAATTCAGAAAGAAATTGTAATAAGACCAAACGAATTCTCCCATTGCCCACGAGAAAAGACTGAGTGAAAAGAAAAATACTGCCTTACCAACATTGTCTTTAAAAAAGCCCCATTTTTTTGCTATAGTAAATCCAATAATACTCCCACTAAGAGGAATAAACGCATACGTAAACGCAAAAATATAACCATACTGCGTATTCTGTTTGAAGCCATTTAGTAATGTTAAAAGACTGAAATGAGAATTTCCTGTAACAAAAAGCGAAGAACAAAGCCAAAAAATCAATAGTGCGAAATATATACCAAGGATAAACAGTGCTTGACTATTCAATTTCATGATGTCTGCAATCAAATGTACTTGAAAAAAATTGCTTCTTTTACATCTAACAATAAAGACTCAACAGTGTCAAGCCTTTTCCTTCTTGTATCGATTGAAAAATTGAAAACTTGCCGGAGTAATATTTAGAGATATATTTCATCAACATAGCACCAGGTAAATTCCTCGCCTGGAGTGACTGATTTCATAATGGGATGATGAGTCTTGTGGAAATGTTTGGTGGCATGGGTATTTTTGGAATTATCGCAGCAACCGACGTGGCCACAGGTCAGACATTGTCGAAGCGATACCCATTCATCCCCTGTTTTGATACATTCTTCGCAAACACTTGTATCATGTGGTGGAAAATCCTTTATCTGATCACGATGAGTACATTTTTTATTTGCCATATATACAGACTATCACTCCTCATAGGTTTTCGCAAAGTGAATAATTTATTTTTATCCAAAAACAAAAAAAATCACTTGACAGTATCCCCTCTTTTTAACTACTGTTAATATAGGTGATTATATGCCAAAACAGCTGCTTTCCAATAAATTATTCTTGCTCTCACTCGGATTAGTTGCAATTATTGGCCTCATATTTATCAGTATTAGCGCCTCACAAACAAGTAACGCGCCAGTACCGGCACCTACCCAATTGCCATTACCTATCTTGCAGGCGAAGACTGCAAAAATGCCAAAACCCGTACAATCTCAACCAGTGGCAGGACAAATTATTGTAAAATTTAATCCGCAATATACTATAGTACAGATCAATGAACACCTTGCGCAGTATCATGCAAGCATTGCCAGACAAATTGAAGGCATCAATGAAACAGTGGTAAAAGTTCCTCCTGGGCAAGAAGAAGCAATTGCTCAACAAATGAAAACAGACCCGTATGTCGACACAGTACAGCGCGATTATACAACCCATGCATTCTTTACTCCTAATGATTCCTACTTTACCTATCAATATGCGCTTAACAATACCGGACAATCAGGCGGTACCGCAGGTGATGATATTGGTGCTGAATCTGCCTGGAACGTAACAAAAGGGAATGGAGTGAAAGTGGCAATTCTTGATACAGGAATCAATCTTAATCAACCTGATCTTGCAGGAAAAGTTATAGTGCAAAAATCATTTGTCTCATCAACTGTTGAAGATGGAGACGGTCATGGGACACACGTCGCAGGGATTCTTGCTGCAGATACCAACAATAGTGTCGGTGTCGCAGGAGTATGTCCTGGTTGTCAGTTAATCATTGGCAAAGTACTTGATGACTCTGGAAGCGGCACTACATCGAATGCAGTTGCCGGTATTACATGGGCTGCAGACCAAGGAGCAAAAGTAATCAATATGAGTCTTGGGACAGATGACCCGTCAACTGAATCATTATACGCACAGGCTGTTAGCTACGCGCAAAGTAAAGGAACGGTTGTTGTTGCTGCTGCAGGAAATTACGATCCAAGCGATCCGAATGGTGAAAAATCACCCACGACACCTAACTATCCCGCTGCGGTACCTGGCGTCATTGCTGTTGCAGCAACGACCAATAAGGATCAAAAAGCAAGTTACTCAAATTACGGATCGTACGTAACAATTGCAGCACCTGGTGACAATATCCTTTCGACAGCTCCCACCCATTCATTTACAGAGGAGCCTTTTGGTTATTCAACTTCGACGCCCTATATGTATATGTCTGGTACCTCAATGGCAACACCGATTGTTGCAGGCGTTGCAGCACTTGTCGCATCAACATCTTACGGAACAACTCCTCAAGCGATTACCAACAGACTTTACTCAACTGCCGATAAAATCAGCGGCACTGGCACATATTGGGCCAATGGAAGAGTAGATGCAGCTCAAGCAGTGGGTGCTAATACATTAGCAACCACAAATGCACCAAGTGTTATTACGACACCCACTATTTATTGTGTCGGTGGCTCAGCACAACCTCCTTGCGCGACACCTCCAGCAGGATCCTCAGGTAGTGGCACAACACCAGGTGGTGGCGGAACGAACCCTTCAACAGCACCGAATCCAAGCGGCACAAACAATGCTCCAAGCGGTGCAACTGTAAGTGGAGGGATAAGTCCTGCTGTTTCCTCTTCTGTTTCACCATCAACCTCTCCAGTTGCAGGTGGTACAGGAAATAGCCCTGTTTGCGCACAGCAAGTTAATAATTTATTCTACAATCTTGCTTCTTCATCAGAGCCTAATTCTTCAAGAGTACATGTCAAATGCGAACCGTCCCACGGTGGCGGCAATGGCGGCGGTAATAGTAATCCTAACGAAGGAGACCTGAGTAAATTCTTTCAGCTGCTTCTCCAATTATTACAACTTCTCATACAATTGATTGAACACTGTGTTGCTTCTGGCACTGGTGCCCCGACACCATCAATATCCCCTTCTCTCTCAACAGCACCTTCAGTCTCTGTCTCATCTGCTCCGTCATCTAGCTCTCCAACAAATGGAAGCTCACCAACAGGCACCAATTCTCCAACCTCTGCTGCATCTCCAACAACACCAGTATCATCATCTTCTTGTACCAATCCTACAACTACTCTCCCTATGACTTCAGATCCAGAAGCTGGTATCACTCTCGGTAATTATTATCTGACCAATGACACGTGGAATGTAACAGGCTATCAAGTTTCACAAACAATGTATATCTGCAATTATAATAATTGGTATGTCGTTGCAAATACAACCGATACAGGAGATGGAGCAATCAAAACTTATCCAAATGTGCACGAAGACTTCAATGAAAAACCAATTAGCTCCTTCAATACGATAACGAGTAGCTATGCAGACCAACCTCCTTCCGTTGGTGATTATGATGTTGCTTATGATATCTGGGTAAATGGTGTTGCAACATCAGGATCAACAGAGGTTATGATATGGACCCAAGCACTTGCATCACAGGCATCTGCAATAAATGGTTACCAAAGTATTGGAACCACTACGATAGACGGAGTTACATATAACGTGCATGAAAATGGAAACGGATATATCGCACTTCAGGCAGTACCATATAATACATCAGGGACCGTAGATCTAAAAGCAGTATTTAATTATCTTATTTCAAAAAATATTTTCCCAGCTACTTCTACGTTAGGTCAGATTGATTATGGCGTTGAGATAGACTCAACAAATGGAACAAACCAAACATTCAAATTTACTAACTTCTCAATAACTGCTAATTAAGGAAATTTTTCATGTCATGTAAAAATAAAACATGTCTAAAAGGATTGACGAAAATCTAGTAAACCAGGTATAATAATGTCACATGATCCTCATTGTCGATTTTGGTTCGCAGACTGCTCACCTCATCGGCAGACGCTTGCGGCAAATTGGCGCAATAGTCGAATATATTAACCCCGAAGAAGCCCTCGAACAAGCAAAGAAGCTCAAACCAAACGGCATTATTCTTTCGGGCGGCCCTTCATCGGTGTATGACAAAGACGCGCCCACTGTTTCAAAAGAAATTTTCGATCTTGGCATTCCCATGCTTGGGATTTGCTACGGATGGCAAATAATGGCATATCTTCTGGGGGGAAACGTTAAAAATACTGCCAAAGAGTATGGACAGGAAAAAGTCAGCGTGACAAAACCTATCGGTGTCTTTGACAAATTATCCAAAAAGCAATTTATTGCAATTGTTTCCCATGGAGACACTGTCATATCGCTGCCGGAAGGGTTTGTTACGACCGCAATTACAAAAAACGTAGAATTCACCGGCGTTGAAAATGCTGCCAAACACCTCTATGGCCTTCAATTTCATCCGGAAGCACACCACACCGAATGCGGCATGGAAGTTCTTAAGAACTTCGCTATGATTTGTAACGAAAAGCTTGAGCCACTATCTCTCGATCCTGAAAAAATTATTGCAGAAATTAAGAAAACAGTAGGTAATCAAAAAGTTATCTGCGCTGTCTCAGGCGGTGTTGATTCAACTGTCGCGGCATTTCTCATCGCAAAAGCTATAGGTCAAAATCTGATTCCAGTCTATGTGGAATCAGGACTGATGCGACAAGATACAGACAAACACGTCACCGAAATTTTTCGGCAGCTTGTCCGTTCAAATTTAATCATCAAAGATGAAAGAAAACGCTTTATTAAAGAGCTTAAAGGAGTCACCGATTCTGAACAGAAACGAAAAGTAATTGGTCGACTCTATGTTGAAATTTTTCAAGAAATTGCGAAAGAACATCCTGACGCAACGTTCCTTGGACAAGGTACTATATACTCAGATGTTATCGAATCAAAGGGTTCCAAACACGCATCCCACATAAAATCTCATCACAATGTAGGAGGTTTACCCAAAGATATGCATCTCAAACTCCTTGAACCATTACGAAATTTTTATAAAGATGAAGTCAGAGAAATAGGAAGAAAAGCAGGCCTTCCTGAGGAAATCGTAATGCAGCAGCCATGGCCAGGACCTGGTCACGCAGTAAATGTCATGGGCGAAGTAACGGAAAAACGCCTCGCTCAAGTCATGCAAGCAGATCAAATAGTCGTTGAAGAAATGAAAAAAGCGAATTTATATGATAACGTTTTTGAATGCTTTGCTATTATGACAAGTGCTTATAGTACTGCTGTTAAAGGTGACGAAAGGGTTTATGCAGAGGTTATAGCAATCAGATCCTATGACTCCATTGATATTATGACAGCACAATGGACACGAATCCCCTATGAAATTCTGGCACAGATATCATCTCGTATTGTAAATGAAGTCCCCGATGTTTCTCGTGTTGTCTATGATATTACCAGCAAGCCTCCTGCAACAATGCGATGGGAATAGTCTACAGGCTACAGATGTAGTTCGTCATACTTGTTTTTCTTCAAAATTTGTGATATATACAAATCGAGCTCTAAGAGTTGATTTAAAAAGTCTCATTCGAAATAGGACTGTTTACATCGACTTAAAATAAAATGAAATCTCTAGTAACTACTCCATCAGTTACAGACTTGTCGCGATTGACGATACCTGATCGCCGCATTCCTATCGACGGACCTCTGGATTATTATTCGCATATTAATGCAATTATTGATGCGATTCCTGAACCAATTCTTATTCTTGATAAAGAACTCGTCATACAATCGGCAAATAATGCATTTTTCCAAAAATTTAAGGCAGATAAACATAAAACCTATGGTACAAATCTGATAGCCCTTAGTGAAGGCTCATCACAATTCCAAGACCTTATTAAACGCTTAAAAAAACTCGAAAAGACCAATACATCCTTTAAAGAATTAGAGCTAACATATCCTTTCAAAAAAGTTGGCGAGCGGACAATGCTTATCAACGCCAAACGCATAGCCTATGCAAACAGCGATTCAGATGTAATTTTGCTGAGTATTGAAGATATCACCCAAAGAAGACTTGTGGAGCGGCAAAAAGATGATTTTGTCGGGTATGTTACTCACGAACTCAAAACGCCGATAACATCCTTGTCGGCATTTATCCAGCTTCTTCAGGGTTATCATGAAAAAACTGGTGATAAAAAATCGCAATACCTGCTTGCCAAAGCTGCTGGGCAATTGGAACGGCTGACAAAATTGCTTAACTCATTTACCCATGTCTATAAAGCACAAACCGGCATGTTGCGTCTACAAAAAGAACCTGTTGATTTATATGAATTAGTAAGAGAAACCGTTGAGATGTTTCAATATACCACAAACACACATACAATCAGTATCGAAGGCAATATCACTCGATCTATCTTTGCTGATAAAGAGCGCATCAGACAAGTAGTTATCAACCTGTTAATTAATGCAATTAAATATTCTCCTCAAGCAGATACTATTCTGGTCAAACTGCACGAAGATAAAAAACATCTTATCGTCAGTATTCAAGATTTTGGTTTAGGAATTCCGAGAGAAGCGCAAGCCAGAATCTTTGAAAGATTCTTCCGTATACGGCGAAACAATCAGGATTATAGCGTCAAAGGGTTGGGATTGGGCTTATATATATCTTTTGAAATTATCAAAGCACATAAAGGAGAACTGTGGGTTGAAAGTACTGAAAAAAAAGGATCAACATTCTCATTCTCTTTACCCACGAAAACAGAAAAAACACATAATGAGGTTTCACAAAACAATTTGTATACCAGACAAAAAATAAAATAGTTAATGATAGATACTTTTGAGGTTTTCTCTTCCCCACTTAAGTGCTTGTGTCATCCACAGTAGTTCTTCGTATCCTCGCTTTATGCGACGAATAAAACCTTCGTCTTTGATCTCGCCTTTTTCATCAAATAAATTCTGAATTTGCGGGAAATAAACATCGGAAAATGTCGCGACCATTCCCATCTCTCTAACCGTTGTAGTGAGTGCCTCAATTGCACGCGCGCCGCCGAAAATACCATTTGAAACACCCGCGAAAGCAACAGGTTTGTGAATATAATTTGAAAGTTCCGAATCAAGCATTCTTTTCAATGTTCCAGGAAAACTGTGGTTGTATTCAGGCGTTACGATAAAAAACCCATCAGCCTTTTTTGTGAGTTCTGAATAGCGTGGATCCTTATTTTCAGAATCATTACCGTCGTAAGGGAATGTATAATCACCAGGATCGACTAACTGTACTTCAATTTCTTTAATTGTTTTACCAACCTTTTCAACCAAACGTGCAGCTTTAATTGATTCTCTTTTGGGGCGGGTTGTACCTAACAAAATGGGGATAAACAGCTTTGCCATATCTGCATGGTAGCATGCTCTCTTCTCTATAACAAGAGCAAAAAAAATAAGCAAAACGCACAGTTCCACTTGACGAATTGCTTAAACTGGACTATGGTAAAAGTATATGGAACAAACACCTCAAGTCAGTTCTACAAAAGATAAAAGAATGTATCCCGAATTAATTATCAATAATATCGAACATCCTAACAGGTGGCTTGCAATTCCTTTTATTGGCTTTTTCATTAGAATTATCCTTATTATTCCACCTGCTATCGTTCTTTTCTTCTTAGGGATTTTCTATTTTATTTTATCGTTGATATTGCCTTTTGTCATTCTTTTTACTGGAAAATATTGGGAAACAGCATACGAATATTCATTAAAATATTTGCGATACTCTACCAAAATTGGTTTTTATGTATATGGACTTACCGATAAATATCCTGGTTTTAGTCTTGATGAAAGCGGCATTTTTACATTGAAATATGATAAACCTGCCAACCCATCCCGTCTGCTAGCTTTTCCTGTCCTTGGCTTTCTTATCAGGCTCATTATTCTTATTCCTTATATTATTTTTGTAGAAGTGCTCGGACGTGGAGCTTTTTTAGGATTAATTTGGGCTTGGCTTGTTATTCTGTTTACGGGACGCTATCCAGAAAGTATTTATGAATTTGTGAGAGATACTTTCCGTGTATCAACTGCTTCAGGAATGTATATGTCATATCTTTCTGATACGTACCCGAGCTTCCGTATTTCTATGAATCATAAAGTGGTAAAGATTATTTTATTACTTTTGGGTCTCCTTCTTCTATTCTCTTCAGGTTTTGCACCGCAGCATAAGCAACAATCTGATACTATGTATCATTACGACGCCGCTGGATCAAACTCTGCAGGCTGGAATCAATAACATCTGATACAATAGCGGTATGTCAAAAACCAAACAACGATTTTGGCTCATCTCGATCCTTCTTATTTATATCGCAATCGCAGTAGCTGGATTTGTGATCGCGTATATTATAAAAACCGATTTTCTCCCCAAAACTTCCTCTTCTCTCTCAACAGCACAAACAATAGAGAAAAAATCAACAAATACTCCGGCTGGATGGAAAGTATATACTGATACTAATTACAATATACAATTTGCGTATCCTGCAACGGATACTATCAAAACAAAATCGTATGGATTTGGCGTAACAAATCTCGCAGTAACAAACAAAAATGGCGACACGGACTTTCAAATGCTCTTACTGCCAAAATCAGTGGCGCAGGCAGTAGGACAGAATTTTGATAGCTATTATTCAATGTCGGACAACACTACCAAAACAATCAAAAATCCGCTTCCACAAGATAACACAACAGAAAAATTCACTAAAATTAGCAACACTACAATCAACGGCAACAGAGCGGTTACTTACCAATCGCTGGCATCAAACGCCAAGCCTGGCTCATTACCAGAAGTTGGAACATTTATTGAAATTGACGACAATATAATACTTATCTCAACTGGAGCAGATAATAAAGGGCCTCTGCAAAAACTGCTTCGTTCATTTCAATAAATTGAAAATTTTACTCTACCCTCTTCACTTCAATCTTATATTTCGGAAACAGACTCTTCCCTTTCCCATGCTCTTTTTCGTGGCTTGTTTTATCGATAAGGAATATTCCGGTAAACAATCCAAGTGCACTTCCCAGAATTGATCCGCCGATAACGTCACTGAGCCAATGTTCACCCAGATAGACACGGGAAACCAGCATCGTCACATCAAAAGCGAGAATAAAACAACTTATGATAAGTTTTGTTGTCATGCCAAACCTTCTACTTTGCCACAATAAGGTCAATGCAACTACTGTCACAAAAAGCGTTCTTCCTGCGTGACCAGAAGGATATGAATTGAGATTTTGCACGTAATAATCTGGAAATTGCATAATGCTAGTAGTTCGCACCAAAAATTGAGGAGGGGGCGGATGATGAACAAAATACTTCCCGAAAATCTCGATAAAATGAAATGTTCCAAAGAAAAGAAAAGCAATTATGCCCCCTTTTAAGCGTTTATTGATAAAAAGAATAATGGCCAAAATAATAGCCATAAATTCAACTTGCCCTACAGAGCTCAATACAGAGAAAGGATAGTCAAAACGTCGTGAGATATGATCCTGGAGACGAACTGTGGTGTTGAAATCCAGACTCGTGAACACATTTTTGTGCACCAAAAATGAAAAGAAAACAAAAAGGAAAAGAAGAATAACGCCTGAAAAAAAATAAAGAACACGTCTGGGCATTGGTCTATTATAACACCAAGCGCGAAATTATGCTGAATAACGCTATCTGCGTTTTTTACGTGCAGGCTTCTCGATTTAACCCAAATCCAAACTCTTGAGGAACTGAATGAATTCATCCTTGATATCAGGATGGTTAAGAGCAAATTCAACAACGGTCTTCATATATTCCACTTTATTGCCAGTATCAAAATAGCGGCCGTTCTCAATTTCACAAGCAATAATCCGCTTTTTGTCCTGCAGCATAAGCTTTAATGCATCATTATAATAAAATTCTTCATCTTCTTTCAAATTCTCCATTACTTGATCCAAATACTCAAAAATATCCGGGGTAAAAAGAAATCCGCTCACAATTGCCAACTCAGAAGGTGCTTTTTCTTTACCTGGCTTCTCAATAATGGTATCTGCATCAATAAGTCCTTTACGCAATTCCTTGCCGCCGGCAAAACCATACCGGTCATAATCCTCCTCATGCTGCACATGTACTCCTGCAAGGACGGAACAATTAAATTCTTCGTATATTTCTATCAACTGCTGAAATCGGGATTTAGGTTCTGCTTTGATAAAATCATCACTCCAGGTATAAATAAATGGTTCATTGCCAATTACCTTTCTGACATTAACTAATGGAGTTCCATTACCGTATGGTCCTTTTTGCCTGACATAATAGAAATTCGCTAAATCAGAAATTCGCTCAGTCTCTTCCAAAAGCGGCAATTTTTTCGATCCGCCCATACGCAGATTTTCAATAAGCTCCATACTCGGGCGGTCAAAATGATCTTCAATAGTTCTCTTGTGATATCCTGTCACAATAATAATATCCTCAATTCCAGCAGCTACTAACTCTTCTACAACATATTGAATAATCGGCTTATCAACAACAGGAAGCATTTCTTTTGGCATTGCTTTGGTCTGAGGCAAAAATCGCGTGCCAAAACCTGCTGCGGGGATCACTGCTTTGGTAATTTTCTTAGCCATAGGTGCATGATAACAAATAAAATCTGATCCGTCCAGAGGAATTTATACTCACCTTTTTTCAAACATACAATCTTTATACACCTTTATACGTTTTATATAACATACACCTGACAAATTACCCACAGAAATACCTTGACAGTAAAAAAGTTTTCTTCTAAAATGTCTTTGTTGACATTTTTCAACAACAAATTTTTATCTTTTGTTCAAGTAAAGATATATAATACGGTTTAGTTAAGACAAAATTGTTTTGTCTACTTATATGGGTGCTCCTTTAGAAGCATTAGCTGCTCATCCTCAATCCCCAGTTACTGGGAGAGAATTTACTGGAATAAAAAGACCAAATCATCTTTCTACACCAGCAAATCCTATAAGCGACGC
>Ga0265340_10001833_pt1 | contig 12148 bp, 13 predicted proteins | sample 4CB225metaG_FD_202082 | JGI IMG/M metagenome (GOLD analysis project Ga0265340, IMG submission 202082) | Rhizosphere microbial communities from Carex aquatilis grown in University of Washington, Seatle, WA, United States - 4-CB2-25 metaG | ecosystem: Host-associated > Plants > Roots >...
TTATATAAAATTTAATGTAGATTGTATACTAGTTTAGTATTTTACTGTATTTTAGTTCTGAAGTGTAAGTGTTGGGAATAGTCCTAAAATACCACTAAATTGCAATTCACTTTTAATTGCAGTCCAGTTAGCAGTTCTGAACTTGTCCACGAGAGGGAGCCAGTTAAAATCTTAAGTCCCAGCAATGGGGCTTTTGATTTTTTGGGCTCTGGGGAGAAAGCCAACTGCTTGGCTTTTGGGTAGGAATCGAAAAGCTTTTCATTAATAATGAGAAATTTATTTTGAGTTATTTGAAAAGGTATACTGTCCATGTAATGGAAGATCACCCTACCCCCGGAGCATCGTAGAAAATTCTTATTTCACAAGGGTCAATTACTCTACTTTGGGAGATATTTGAATTTTTCTATATTAAATATTTTTAATTAATGTATAATTACAATTAGTTATTATTAATTAGAAATAAATTTATGAAAAATAAGACCCTATCTATTGTGGTGTTTTCAATTTGTTTAGTAATAATTTCTACTATTAGTTATATAGGCCTAGAAAATCAATACGCATTGGCAAATTCTAAATGCAGTCCTGTATCGTTTAGTAAAGACTCCGCAATAAATATATTTTTTATCCCCACCTATCAAGCTAGTGCAAACGATATTAGCCAACAAAAAGATAAAGCGAATTCATTAATTGGAGAGCTGTTCCAAATCAAACCCTATAGCTTAAACAAAGAAAAGTTTAATTTTTATTTCCTAGAAGTTAGCCCAAATTTTAATAATGACGTCGGGTCTCAAACATATTTAGATTACAGTGGATTAAGGAAAATAGTTGAAGACACATGTAATGTTTCAGAAAATAAGATAAATCAAATTGTTACTTTTACAAATAGTAGTGGAGGTCGTGCTGGATATGAAAATAAATTTGGATATGGCTCTGTTAACCTTGATTTAAATGTTGATGGGATAACTTTAGCCCACGAACTCGCACATACTTTTGGTTTTAGTGATGAATATGCTGCTCCTAACGGTGTAAGGAGTGCGGCAGGAACCCCCTTTGCTGCTAATCTAGGAACAGAAGGCTGCCCTAACTGGTGTTCGGGTAAACTTGATACAAGTAACCAATTTTATCCAATCTATGAAGGATGGAAAAATTGCGTAATATCAAAAGGATTAGATTTAAATCCAACAACGATAACTGTTGTTCCTGGCGGAAATCTGACTGATTATAATGAAAAATGGAATTCGTGTTGGAACGAATGGGCTGAAAAATATTATAATGCTGCTAATTCAGCCGAATTTATAAAATATTGTCCTTATGGAGGGAGTAATGTAATTACTATTGGTCATTTATGTAGCAATCCAAAAGAATTCGAAAATTTAAATTTAGGGACTAGTTGTATTACAAATACAGGTTGTTATTTCACTGCATTTGGTGTAAATGAGTGGAGACAACAAGAGAATTCAATAATGCGAACAGAAACATCTAATTATGATATAGGTAATGTAAGTTTTGGAACATATTCAGAGAAAGTATTGCAAAACAGAATTGACGAGCTGGCTTCCAGCATGGAAAACTTGATTACAGTGAAAAAAGCTTGTGCTCTTGGTGATACAAATTGTAGTATACCTCCTCCTAATACAATAAATACAACTCCAATAGTTTACAATTTTGGTAATACTACGCTTAAAAATGGTAGCAAAGGTGAAGCAGTTAAAGAATTGCAAAGATTTTTAAATGCTAATTTAAAACTTAATCTAGTAATTGATGGCAAGTTAGGTCCTAAAACCATTTTAGTTATCAAGCAATGGCAGAAAAATAACGGACTTGTTGCTGATGGTCTTATCGGAGCAAAAACAAAAGAAAAAATGAATTCGATGGTCCAATAAATTTATTCCCTACTAACCAAACAGTTTCGAACATCCTCCCAAGTTCGGAGCCAGTTATTTAGAGCGGTGAACGCAACCAGCCCAACAACAAGGTCTGCGCATTCCGCCTTTAAGTTTTGATATAGCTTTCTTGATGCGTATATTTCTTGTCTCTGCTTTTTTACCTGATACAACCCAGCAAATCCATTCATTGCGCGCGAGCGGGGTGATATCCTCCCATATCGCTTTCACTGCAGGCAAGGAAGCTAGTGCCTTTCGTAAATCTTCCGGCATTTTGTGCGGCATATTAGTGTTAGTTTCTTCTTTTACCATAATATCATTTTATCAAACCCTCTTGATTATAGCTATTCAAACATTATTCCAAGTTCAGTACATTTGACAAAAATATAAAATATTGTTAGTGTAAATAAAATTTAGTTTTTTCGTCAACTAAAATAAAGGGAGAAAATTATGAAAACAAAGACCAAATTCCTGAAGACAAAAATAAGAGAAGCGGCAAGAAATATCTTGTCCGTGGACCCTGAATCCCCCCCAGTCGTGTTACTCGTCTCTATGGGAGACAAGGATCAAGAAATTAGTATTTGTAAGTCTTTATGCTGTTTGGGATTTCTCCACGTTTTTGACACTATTAGATATGTGGCTGGAGATCCAGAAACAATTAGCGAACCCTGTGTAAGTATTCAGGGTAAAAACGTCCTTGTTATCAAGGACGCAAATGATGGAAGGAACACCCTGTTGGGGTGTTTTTTAAAAAATAGGGAACCAAAGTCGGTAAATACTGTACTTTGGTAGAAATCATTATTAACCCATCAACGACAGGAAACTCTGTGTTGGTGGGTTTCTTGTTTTTAGTCACTTTTAAAAAATGTATCTTAGAGAAAATTCAGGCTTATGATATAATTTGTTTATGGATAAATTAAAATTCGCATTATTTTCAATTGTTGTTTTAGCATTGCTTGGAATCATTATATATTGGTCTATCAATACCATACAGTCGGGTTCCGAATTCAATAAAAATCAAAAAATAGAACAGCTTCAAAAAGCAAACGACGACCTGACAAAACAAGTGGCAGACCTCACAAGCCAGCTGAATGCCTTATCCGAATCTCAGTCAGCAAATCCTGCACCGGCAACGCAAGCTCCAGCGCCAAAATCAAACACACCGATAACGGCCCCGGCACAACCAACTGTGTATAAAAATCAGAGTCTTATAAACGAACTGCAGAATCTCGTAACCAACAACGTTTCAATGAAGCTGAAATCAAGTGGCACCAGGGTGGGTACTGTACAAAATTTCCTGAATATCTATAACAACACTTCAAACAAAGTCGATAATGACTATGGCGCAAGCACCAAAAATGCTGTGGCAGCTTTTCAAAAAGACCAAGGTTTGAATGCCGACGGACAAGCCGGCTCCGGCACTTTCAGTAAAATGATTGACTGGCTCAAAAAACAAGGCTAACCTGCATAGAAAAATATTACTTTTTATCACTCAAAATTATTTCAACCGGGTCATGGTCGGAAAGAGTCGGATTAAAATAAAGGGGTTTGTATGAAACTTCTTCAATACCCAGTTTTTTTATATTATTCAGAAAGATATAATCAAAGCGTTTTGGATGATCCATATCATAATTGTTAGGCCACATATCAACAAAAGAGTTCTCTATGCGATATGTTGAAGCATAGCTATCTTCCCGTTCCAAAAATGGATAATGAAAATTCAACTTTTTAAAATAAGCCATAAAATCAGGAGCGTCCCAAATTTTGTCTTCATTAAAATCCCCGGCAAAAATTGACGGCATACCGTCTTTATTTTTTAAAGCAATAAATTCCGAGGCACTTTGCATTTGCTTGAGTCGTATCTGGCGGCTCTTATAATAATCCGGCATATGCAGATGCGTATTGAAAACTCTCAAAAGTCCGAGGGGTGTTTCAATCACCGTCTCCAGCACTCCCCGTCCGGTAAACAGTTCTTGGAACTGGCCCAATATCGGAAATACTGGCGGAAATTTTGAAAACTCTTTTGAACGGATTGGAAATTTTGAAAGAGTTACCAATCCACTATTGCCGTACAGTATTGGTTTGTCACGTCCGCTCGCATAAAAATATCCCGCCTCGGAAAATAATTTATACAGTATTTCTTTCCGAGTGCCCAAATGCCAAGATTCTTGAATACAAATAATATCCGCTCCAGAAGAAGCCAGATACTTTACGGCATCTTTCACTCTTTTTTTTCTGTTCTTGACGAACCAAAGCGGCAAATCCCATATATTGTATGAAATGATTTTCAATTGCATAAACAAAAACACTATATCATTTAACTGACTAAATAATCTATATTGACAAAACTTAAATTAGATTTGTTTTTTATACAAAAAATAGATTTTTTGACTTCATTATTATATAATCTAGTTATTAGTATTCAATCAAATGAATAAATTATTTTCCAAAGAAACTCTTATAAAAATCTTTATGGCTATTCTGGCTGTGATTTTTGTCGTTATTGTTTTTATCGGTTTTCAGTTCTTGACCAACGGGTCTATGTCCAATTTTCTAAATTTGTTTAAATAATTTTTCCCATACTTTTGATACAGAAAAATAATGAGCATAATACATAATGCCCCCACTATGCTGTTTGCCATATCTTCCGGCGTGTCAAAAATATCTCCCTGTGAACCGTAAAAGGCGGCGCGAAGAACGGGATTTACCGTGATGGATGCGACCCATTCGAAAATCTCGTAAACAGCAGAAAGAGCAACGATGGTTTCAAAAGGAATATAGTAGCTCCAGAAACTATTTTTTCCAGCATTTTTATGTATGGACATTACAAACTCTTGTATGGGATAAAAAGCACAAAATCCAAAAAGGAAATGAGTCAGCCTGTCGTACATATTTCTGCTGGTTCCTATAAAATGTCCTATAGTACTGCCCAAAGAAACTCCAGTTACTCCGTAATGCGCGGCCACCAAAGGAAACATCAGGTAAGCGATTATAAAAGTAAAAGATAAATCTGAAATCTTGATATAACGTATTAAGGGTATAAAAACCAATATTGCCACAAATATTGGAGTATTTTCCAACAGCCAATCCGCCCTGCCTGATGGCGGGTTTATGCCTGATAAGACCAAAGCTATGATAAAAACCGTAGATAAAGACCACTTATAATTGTTCATCGCTTTTATATCTTAACATAATTTAATACCTAATCAACAACAAAATATGCTATAGTATTGCTATTATAAATAAATATATTATATATGAAAAAAATAATCATAATCATCGCAATATTAGTGGTAATAGTAATTGGAGTTTATTTATTTACTTCAAATAACAAGAGTTCAAATGTGATTCCTGTAGATAATTCGCAAACCTCTACCACGACTACCACTACTTCAACCACTACTACTTCCACGACGCCTGCCCCGGCAGATAAAAGTCCTCTAACCGTTCTTGTGGATATAAAAAATTTCTCGTTTAATCCGAAGGTAATGACAATTAAAACAGGAACGACAGTGACCTGGGTCAATGATGATTCCGTGGCCCACACAGTCACTGCCGGTAATATTTTCGACTCCGGAGCTATATCCCCGGGAAAGTCATTTAGTTTTACTTTCACTAATATGGTTGCTTCTATAAATTATCATTGCTCCATCCATCCGATGATGACAGGCCAAATTATTGTTCAACTCTAACATTTTGGATTAATGAAAAAAAACCTGGAAAAATTCGCGCTCTTTTTATATAAGCGATACGGCATAACGCCTGACACTTTGACCTATATAAGGATATTTTCAGCCCCGTGGCTGGCTTTGCTTGTCACAAAAATTATATCCGGCCAAAGTTTCAGACTTGCTGTAATCACTATCATCTTTTACTTTTTGGTAGTCGCGACGGATTTTCTCGACGGAATTCTTGCTCGGGCTATATCAAAAAACGAAGCTCACGACCATGCACACGGAGGTATGTTGGACAGAATAAGCGATAAAATACTGATTATATTTCTGCTCATTCCGTTCGGACTTAATCTTTTCACATTTCTGATTATTTTAGCAGAATCAATGTTGGCATTTCAGGCTATACACTCCCCGGACGACAAGAAGCAAGCTACTCAAGCCGGAAAAATAAAAATGGTTTTGCAAACATTTTTGATACCAATCTTAATAATAAACATAACGACAAATCTTATTCCGGAAATGATTGTCTACGCGTATATAATCATCACCATTATTTTCACTTACGTTTCAGTTTACTCACATTATTTTTATATTAAAAATGAATGATTCCATAGAGTTTTACATATCCAGTATTTTTGGATTATGTAAAAAAACAAAGTTTCCTGGAACACTGGCAAGTTTTACAGCTTTGCTTTTTTCTTTCTTGACGTATAATTTTTTTAACCAGGCAGTTTATATTTCGCTATTTTTTATATTACTGATTCTTGGATTTTGGGCGATAAATAAAATCCATAAAAAAAACGGCACGGGAGACTATCAATGGATAGGGATTGATGAATGGGTCGGGATATGGTTCGCCAACTTATTCTTATTTAAATTTAATTTCAGTTTAACGGAAGTGATTATTTTTTCCCTGGTATCTTTCGGAATTTTCCGTGTTATTGATATTTTTAAATTTATTCCGCCCCTCTATGCCATAAACGAAAATAGAAACCAAAATGCCATGGCAGTGTTGCTTGATGACATCATAGCTGGCCTTTACACCTATCTGATAATGCTGTTTATTCTGGGATTTTATGATTTAAATTTTATTTACTTCTCATTTTTGATACTCGTCTCGCCTATGATTGCGAATATGACACCGACCTTGCTTGGAAAAAAATATTGGAATACTCCGATAAGTGAGCCTATTTTCGGGAAAAATAAAACATGGCGTGGTTTTTTAGGTGCTATAATCGTCGGAACTTTGGTCTTCGTAATGCTTGTAAAAATTAACCTGATAATTTTCACAGGCGATTTGAATATGACCATTTTTGTGGGCTTTTTGTTTGCTTTTGGAGCAATCAGCGGAGACTTGGTCAAATCATTCTTTAAAAGAAAAATGAATATAAAAGAAGGAGAAAGCTGGGCGCCGTGGGACCAGATAGACTACGTACTGGGGGCAATAATTCTGACTTATTTTATTTATCAATACTCTTTTGACCAGATTATACTGTTGCTCGTTATGGGCGGAGCAATCAGCGCCTTGGCTCACAGAATCGGATATATTGTAAAAATAAATACTGCCAAGCAATAATACCGGGTATTTAAAACGCTTGGGTAAACTTATTGTAAACCTTTACGGCATATTCAAAAAGACCGAAGGAAAAATCCAGAAAATAGTCAAACAAATGAGTATCTCTCATTTTGGGAGAGTATGGCACTGAATTTTTTTTCCAGTCTTCCGTGATTTGATTGAGTTCTTGAATGAGATTAGGCTCGGTAAAAAAAACACCGGACTCCATATTAAAGTCAAAAGACATAATATCAATGTTTTGCGAACCCACAATGCCTTCATATTCATCAACCAGCATTATTTTACTGTGATTCATTTCCCCGGTCAGGAAAAATCTAACGCCGTGTTTGCTCAACTTATGCATATAAAAATAATTTGGGATATTTGCTATTTTTGGATGAGTTGCAATGCGCGGCATAATTATTTCAACCTTTACTCCCCTTTTTGCCGCTTTTTTTAGAGCCTTAATAATCCAATGGTCGGGCATAAAATAAGGAGTGGCAATTAATATATTTTTCTTAGCCAGTTCTATTTTATCTTTGTAATATTTATTCAGCCTGAAAGAATTCTTGGGCGGAAAATGCTCAAAAAACCAAACCTTTCCTTTTGAAACCTGTAAGTCTTTATCGTATTTCAGCACAAGCTGGTCCTTCCCGCCGCAATTCCTGTATGCCCGGGCAAATGAGCCGAGCACGTGCTTTACGATTTTCCCTTCCATCTTTATCAAGAGGTCATTCCATTTTTTAAAGAACTTTTTTATATTGATTCCGCCGATAAAAGCCACCCGTTCGTCAACAATCAGTATTTTGCGGTGCGTAACTCTAAAGAGAGTCCTGAAGAAAAATAATTCAACCCCGGCGTCTCTTAGTTTGGCAATAGAATCATTAGTTACTTTCGAGCCAAATGCGTCAAAAATCACTTTTACTTTTACACCCGACAAAGCTTTTTGCCTCAAAATTTCTATAAAATCGTGACTATCGGATGTGTCATCCACGAATATATACATCTCAAACAAAATAGAAGTCTTGGCATGGCTGATAGCATGAAACATGGCATCCCAAGCCTTTTCGGTCTTCGTATATACTTTATAACGCATAGCTTCAATTATAACACCAAAGTGGACCTAGCGAGAATCGGACTCGCGCTTCGACAATGCGAATGTCGCGTAATACCACTTTACTATAGGCCCGTGCACCTTGTAGGGATCGAACCTACGGCCTTTCCGATGTGAACGGAACGCTCTACCACTGAGCTAAAAGTGCTTGTCTCGCCCGTAAGCTTGCGGCCGAGGGTGGACCTACGGAGAATCGGACTCCGACCTCGTCCATGCCATGGACGCGTTCTACCACTGAACTATAGGCCCAAATGAGGAGCGAAATGGAATATATTCTATTTCGTCCGAATGCAGGGTCTATATCGGATTTTGATATAGGCCCGCATGAAAATAATAGCTGAAATATTTCAAAAGGCAAATTTACATTATTAAAGAAATAAGATAGAATACTTCTATTCAAATATTTGGGCCCATAGCTCATCTGTAGCGCCTCGTGAAAGCAACAGGTAAGTTATAGGTTCAAGTAAAGTATTGGGCCCATAGCTCATCTGGTAGAGCGCCTCATTTGCAATGAGGAGGTAAGCGGTTCGAGCCCGCTTGGGTCCACTGTAGGGTACGAATCGGTTTTCAAAACACTCAAATCCTTTTTTACACTTATATCCCAACGTATTTTGAGAAACATAAAGTTCTGAAAACATAATTCTTACTATTTTCTCTTTTTCCTGCGGTTTCATTAAATCGTATTGTGGAATAAGGATTTTTATGAGTTCTGAAAGTATTTGAACTTCTTGCATTGTTTCGTGCATAGCTATGTCAGAAATCTGTTCTCTGCTTTGAAGTAAGGCAAGTTCACTATTGAGTTTGTTTTCTTCTTCGAGTAAAGCTTCTGGTGAGTACACACCTGTCTTTAAAAGTGAAAGTTTATTTGAGTTGATATAAGCTAGGTTTTCTCTGATTGTTTTCTTTTTTCTTTCCAGTTGATCCAATTCTTTATGTCGTTTTTCTTCCAACAGAGCTACATCTGTATCTAAGCTAGCATCCATTCGGGCAATCTCTTCTTTAGTAAAACACAAATTGGAAATCAATTTGCTAACTCCCTCACTAATAAATTTAAAGTTGAAATTCTTGATAGTGTTTTCACAGCCATTCACACAACGGGAATTATAATATTGTATTCCTTTTTTAACATATGGAGTGTAAATACGCTGACAATTAGCACAACGGACGATACCCCTAAGTGGTAAATCAACTTTCTCTGTGTAATGAATACTCACTTTTTTCTTTTTGAGCATAGCTTGAACGTCATTAAATAATTCATCACTTATCAAAGCTTCGTGACTCTTGCTATCAATATATCCACTGTCATTGCCTTTTATTTTGCCAATATAAAAACGATTTGCAAATATTCTACTGATACCATTTTTATTAAATGGATGTGCTATTTTTTCAATTTCAATTTCTTCATCATCCTCAGCAAGCATTTCTTCTTGAGTTCTTTTTCGTCTGATAGGAACAGTCATAAGTCCTTGCTCTTTGGCGTATCGTGCAAGGTCAGAGAGACTCCAGTCACCAGTAGCGTAATATTCAAACATCTGTTTAATAATTGGCGCTCTTATAGGGTCTAACGGTTTATGATCCATGTTGCCTTCGTTAAGATAGCCAATCGGGGCTTTGTAGGTACAAATACCATCTCCTCTTGCTTTTCTTAATGTTTCAGTTATTTTTTCACTTGTTACGCGTGAATGATGTTGAGCAAACATACCATCAATATCCATATGAAGTTCTCCAGAGCTGGACTTGTCATAAGTGGCAAATGCAAAACGAACATCAACGCCATTGCTCATTAATTTTCTGATAAGAGTATCGTCACCTTTATTTCTACTGATTCTATCCCAACACAAACAAACAATTCCTTTAAAATATCCTGCAATTAAAAATTGAAATAGTTTCTGGAATTTTGGTCTATCAATACGATACTGAACCATACCACCATCGGTAATATTTATATAATCGTCCTCTTTAAAACCTGAATGTTTCTCAGAGATGACACCATCAGCACAAAATCCCTTAATGGTAATAAGCGCAATTGGTAGCTTTTCTTTTAAAGCAAATCTTGCGTTTTCTGATTTTTGATACGGAATGGAATTTTTCTGGTTATCCTCGTCATCTGTGCTTTTTCTATTGTATATCAAATAAAATTCACGATATTTACCACTTTCTATTTCTTTAAATAGCTCTTCCACTGTTTTTTCTGTTATCATATATTTTTATTCATTATTTTTATAATATTTACCACTGTTAAAAACATAGCCCTCCGAAAGCAGACGGTTATGAATACCCTTTATCACTTCACCCAACTCTTGGAGAGAGGACATAACTACCTTATCAAAAATTTGCTGAACAATGCTGCGAAATGATTCACCGACAGACATTGTGTCGTAGCAAAAGATTGAAAGAGTCTCACCCTCTATTTTATTTTCTAATCCACCAACATAGTTTTTATCTTTTTTATTCATAATTATTTAGTTTTTATTTTTATAATCACTCCAATAAACCTTCCTATTCAATCACAGCTCTTCATAGTGCAACGTTTAGCTTCAAAAGCTATAATTCACCATTTGCCATTTTTGAGCACCTAAAAATGCGCCTTTTTATTTCAATCTCTAGGCCATTTGTCGTCATAGAGTTCTGGGTACTTTCTAAATACAGCTCTATTCGAGTTTATTTCTTCGATTTCACTCACATCTAGAGCTGAATTTTCTTCAAATTCTTGCTTTTTATCCATAATTATTTAGTTTTAATTGGTAAAGCTTGAGAATAAACGAAAAAAGCCCCAGTTTCTACGCAGAGAGAATATCCGTTAAAATAAGACTCTCCACGCAAAAATTGAGGCTCTATATGTAACGGATATTTAGAAACTAAACTTTAAACACTATTTTCAAGAGAGATAGCCCGAAAGATTTCAGACTAGAATCGACCGAATATCATTTCATATAGTACATATCATTATGTATATATTATAGCATAGTTCTAAACGAAAACCAAATCATTTTTTATGTCTTAAAACAACAAAATAGCTATATAATAAAGGATATAATACAGATTGAAGAAATTAAAAATATGCTATTTTTTTTAAAATATTTTGTAGCAGAGCTTCCATATTTTGCAACCTAAAATACCACCTAATGACACATTACCTAGAGCTGGTAAATAGTCACAAAATAGCAAATTCAGCAAAAACGCCCCTTTCCATTCATAGTAAAGTATTGATTTTCTCCCAATAAAAGCACCTTAAATGGCATAAAAAAAACGGCAGTGTCATAATAAGCAACACTACCGCTGATTTATCTACTCCATTATTTCCACTTAGCCATCAAAAACTCCAAAATAGCCTCCTCAGCTTCCCTAACTGTTAACGAGTCCAGTTCTGCAAGTCGGTTCTCCCGATCTGGTTAACTGTACATTTGATTTACTTTTTATTGTAAAGTATTATAATAAAACCATATGAAAAAATATATGTCTGTTTTGTTTGTTTTTACTTTATTCATTATTTTACTAGGTTTTAATGCTACCCCCGCAAATGCATTTGTTCCAGGTTGTAACTCAACTTCGGGTTTTAGCACAACAACAGGTGAATCTTGCCAGGTTTTACCAGGGTGCTCATCACATTCTGGTTATAGCACTACAACAGGTCAAGCTTGTGATGGTTCAACTTCTAATTTTCCACCAGGTTGCACTTCAACTTCTGGTTACAGTACTACTACTGGTCAAGCATGTAATGGATCAACTCCCAACTTTCCACCAGGATGTACTTCAAGTCAAGGGTATAGTTCAACTACGGGATATTCTTGCGACGGCACTCAAAGGTTAAATCCTTCATTACTCCCAGGTTGTTCGTCTAATCAAGGGTATAGTACGACGACTGGTCAAGCTTGTGATGGTTCAACTCCAAACTTTCCAACGGGCTGTAGTTCAAATAATG
>Ga0265340_10001835_pt1 | contig 12142 bp, 9 predicted proteins | sample 4CB225metaG_FD_202082 | JGI IMG/M metagenome (GOLD analysis project Ga0265340, IMG submission 202082) | Rhizosphere microbial communities from Carex aquatilis grown in University of Washington, Seatle, WA, United States - 4-CB2-25 metaG | ecosystem: Host-associated > Plants > Roots > Rhizosphere...
GCGCCCACGGCGAAAACCACGGTGCAGACGGCGGCGCGCCCCGAAGCGTTCGATCCCAAACCCTATCTGTTCGCGGTCCTGTTCGTAGCCGTCGGTCTCGGCGTCGCCGAACTGATCAAGCCGTATTTCGGCATCGAAAACGTCGACCTCGTGTTCCTCACGGCCGTGGTCAGCGTGGCGGTCCGCTATGGGCTGCTGCCATCGCTGTTCGCCAGCGTCGCGGCGTCGCTGTGCTACAATTTCTTCTTCCTGCCGCCGGTCTATACCTTCACCATCACCGATCCGACCAACGTCGCGGCGTTCTTCTTTTTCATGCTGATCGCAATCGTGGTCTCCAATGTCGCGGCGCGCGTGCGCACCCAGGCGGTCGCCGCGATCGGGCGGGTGCGGACCACCGAATCGCTTTACGCCTTCAGCCGCAAGCTCGCGGGCACCGCGACGCTCGACGACGTATTGTGGGCGACCGCCTACCAGACCGCGCTGATGCTGAAGGTGCGGGTGGTGCTGCTGTTGCCCGAGCAAGGCGTACTCACCGTCAAGGCCGGCTACCCGCCCGAGGACGAACTCGACAAGGCCGATCTGGCGGCCGCCAACTGGGCGTGGAGCAACGACCGCCCGGCCGGCCGCGGCTCGGATACGCTGCCTGGGGCCAAGCGGCTGTTCCTGCCGATGCGCACCGGGCGCGGGCCGATCGGCGTCATCGGCATCGACGACGACAGGACCGGACCGCTGCTGACCCCGGATCAGCGCCGCCTGCTCGACGCGCTGGTCGATCAGGGCGCGCTCGCCATCGAGCGCGTGTTGCTGGTCGAGGACATGGACCGCGTCAAGCGCACCGTGGAATCCGAACGCCTGCGCTCGGCACTCCTGACCTCGATCTCCCATGATCTCAAGACGCCGCTGGCGTCGGTGCTCGGTGCGGCCTCGACGATGCGGGATCTCGAAAGCGGCCTCAGCGACAGCCAGAAGCGCGATCTCCTGGCTACCGTGATCGACGAATCCGAACGGCTCAATCGCTTCATCGCCAATCTCCTGGACATGACCAAGCTTGAATCCGGCGCCATCGTGCCGAACACGGCGCCACACGACATCGGCGAGATCATCGGCAGCGCGCTGCGGCGTGCCAGCAAGATCCTGGTACAACACACGGTCTCGCTGGACCTCGCCGCCGATCTGCCGATGCTGGAGCTCGATGCGGTGCTGTTCGAGCAGGTGCTCTTCAATCTGCTCGACAACGCGGCGAAATACGCCCCCGCCGACACCACAATATCGATCCGGACCCAGCGCGAGCGGAACAAGGTGGTTCTCCAGGTCATCGACGAGGGCGAGGGCATCCCCCCGGGAGAGCTGGACAGTATCTTCGACAAGTTCTATCGCGCCCAAAAGGGCGACCATGTCCGACCCGGCACCGGCCTCGGACTGGCGATCTCCCGCGGCTTCGTCGAGGCGATGCATGGCACGATCTTGGCGGCCAATCGCGGCGACCGCTCCGGCGCGGTGCTGACCATCCGCCTGCCGATCCCGGCGGCCTCGAACGCGCTGGATACCGCCGCATGACCGCCGCACCCATAAAAGTCCTCGTCATCGACGACGAGCCGCCGATCCGTAAATTGCTGCGGATGGGTCTGAGCACGCAGGGTTACGAGATCCTCGAGGCCTCCAACGGCAAGCTGGCGCTGGAACTGCTGGCGCAGGACCCCGCGCTGATCATTCTCGATCTCGGGCTGCCGGATATCCAGGGCCACGAGTTGCTGCGCATGATCCGCGGCCGCAACGACAGCGTGCCGATCGTGGTGCTGTCGAGCCGCGGCGACGAGGCCGGCAAGGTGCAGGCGCTCGATCTCGGCGCCGACGACTATCTGACCAAGCCATTCGGGATGGATGAACTGCTCGCCCGGATGCGCGCGGCGCTGCGGCATCAACTGCAGGTCCATGGCGAGCGCCCGGTGTTCCGGACCGGCGATCTCACCGTCGACCTGGTGCGGCGCATCGTCAAGGTCGGCGACAAGGACGTCAAGCTATCGCCCAAGGAATACGAATTGCTGCGCGTACTGGTGCAGCACGCCGGCAAGGTGCTCACCCACCGCTTCCTGCTGAAGGAATTGTGGGACGAACTGACGGATGCGCAGTATTTGCGGGTTTACGTGCGGCAGCTCAGGCAGAAGATCGAAACCGACCCGGAGCGTCCGCAATTCGTGCTGACCGAGACCGGCATCGGTTATCGGCTGCGCGCGCCGGATTAGCTCTTCAAATCCGTATTGCCATCCGAGGCCCGATCGATGCTTATAGAGATGCGTGCTCGTGGAGCGACCATGAAAATCTCCGATCTGCTGTCGCCGGCCGACGTCATGATCGACGTGCGGGCTTCCGGCAAGCCGCTGCTGCTGCAGGAATTCGCGGCCAAGGCGGCGGCCGGTCTCGGCCTGGCCGCCGACCAGGTCGCCTCCTATCTGCTCAAGCGGGAAGAATTGGGATCGACCGGGATCGGCAAGGGCGTCGCCATTCCGCATGCCCGGCTGCCGGAATTGCGGCGGCCCTATGGGTTACTCGCGAGGCTCAAATCCCCGATCGAATTCGACGCCATCGACGCCCAGGCGGTCGACATCGTCTTTGTTCTGCTGCTGCCCGCGGCTGCCGAGACCGATGCGCTTGCGGCGCTCGCACTGGTCGCCCGGACTTTGAGAGCGCCGGAGACCCTCGCCCGGCTGCGGGGCGCAAAGAATATTTCCGAGCTCTATTCGGCGATCGCCTGACAAGCGAGCAGATCCCGACAGGGAACCATCAGCGTCCGTCAAGATTGTTTTCCCGCAACCGCGAGAAGTGTCATGGCACGAAAATATTCCAAGAAGGCTGCTGCCAAGGTCGGCCGCGCGTTGAAGAAGCGCAAGGCCGGCACGCTGAAGAGCGGCCGCTCGGGCCGCACGGTCAAGAGCCGCAAGCAGGCGATCGCGATCGGCCTGTCGGAGGCGAGGGCCAAGGGCGAGAAGGTGCCAAAGAAGGCATCGAAGAAAAAGACGGCAAAGAAGCGCAAAGCCAAACAGTAGCGCGCACGCGTCGTTCAAAATCGTCATTGCGAACCGACGGGTCGCGCGAATGGAAAGAGCTCACCCCGCCTTGCGCGCCCGCGCGGCCGAGCGGTGCGCCTTCTTCGCCGCGCGATGACCCGCACGCCGGGCAGGCGCACGGCTCTTGGCCGAGGCCCGGCCCTTCAAACTCTGCTTCAGCGCGTCCATCAGGCTGATGACATTGCCGGGCTTTTCCTCCGGCTCCGCCGCCTTGACCGGCTTGCCGGCGGCCTTGCGGCGGACCAGCGTCTTCAGCGCGTTCTCGTATTCGTCCTTGAATTTCGAGGGATCGAAATGCGCGGCCTTGGTGTCGAGGATGTGGCTGGCAAGCTCGACCATGTCTTTCGAGATCTTTGGGCTTTTGATGTCGCCGAAATACTGATCCTCGTCGCGCAACTCGTAGGGGTAGCGCAGCGTGGTACCGAGCAGGCCCTTGCCGAGCGGCTCGATCGCGATGATGTGCTCGCGATTGGTCAGCACAATGCGGGCTAGTGCGACGCGGTCCTGGTCCTTCATGGCGTCACGGATCACGGCAAAGGCGTCGATGCCGGCCTTGCCATCGGGCGCGATATAATAGGGGTGGTTGAGGTAGCGCTTGTCGATCTCGTCTCTGGGGACAAAACTGTCGATATCGATGGTATGGTTGCTCTCGATCTGAACCGCTTCCAGCTCTTCCTTTTCGATCTCGACATATTCGCCCTTTTTCAGCTCATAGCCACGGGCCTTCTGGTCGCCTTCGACGATATCGCCGGTCTGGGCATCGACCATCTGCTGCTTCAGCCGGTTGCCGGTCTCCTTGTTGATCAAGTGGAAGTGGGTTTTGTCGACGGAGGTCGAAGCCGGATAGAGCAGCACGGGGCAGGACACGAGGGAAAGCTTCAAGGACCCTTTCCAATAGGCGCGGGCGGCCATTACAATCTCCAAAATTGGCTTTGCGGCAGGGATTTCTGGAACTTCAACGGCTGTTACAGGTTTCGGTTCCGGGTGCCTCTCGCCGTGCGAGGTGCCGATCCTCATTCGTACGGGTTCGATCGTGGCCTTGAAAAAACTCTCGACCTACCGGAAAAAGCGCGATTTCGAGAAGACCGCCGAGCCCAGCGGCGACGTCCCGGTCAAGCCCGAGGAGCAGCGCCGGTTTGTGATCCAGAAGCACGACGCGACCCGGCTGCATTACGATTTGAGGCTGGAGTTCGACGGCGTCTTCAAGTCCTGGGCCGTTACAAAAGGGCCCTCGCTCGATCCGCACGACAAACGCCTGGCGGTCGAGGTCGAGGACCATCCGCTCGATTACGGCGATTTCGAAGGCACCATCCCGGAAGGCGAGTATGGCGGCGGTACCGTGCTGCTCTGGGACCGCGGCTATTGGGAATCCGACGATCCGGAAAAGGGATTCAAGAAGGGCGACCTGAAATTCACCCTGAATGGCGACAAGTTGCATGGCAGCTGGGTTTTGGTGCGGATGCGTAACGATCGCACCGGGGCCAAGCGCACCAACTGGCTCCTGATCAAGCACCGCGACGAATACGCGAAGGAAGGCAAGGCCAACAAGATCCTGGAGGAGGACCAATCGGTCGCCTCTGGACGCAGCATGGATCAGATCGCAAGCGGCAAGGGCAAAGCGCCAAAGCCGTTCATGACGGCCAAGACGACGCGCGCGCGCGCCGACGCGGTCTGGCATTCGAACCGTGGCGACGACGTCATCTCCTATGCGCCGCCGGCAAAGGAGCCGAAGGGAAAAGCTGTCGCCGCGATCCCTGATTTCGTCGCGCCCGAGCTCTGCACCTCGGTCGAACGGCCGCCGAGCGGGGAAGGCTGGTGCCACGAGATCAAATTCGACGGCTACCGCGTGCAGCTGCGCGTCGAGGACGGCCAGGCCACGCTCAAGACCCGCAAGGGGCTGGACTGGACGGACAAGTTTCGTGCGATTGCGAAAGAGGGGAGCGCGCTTCCCGATGTGCTGATCGACGGCGAGATCGTCGCGCTCGATCACGATGGCGCGCCGAATTTCTCCACGCTGCAGGCCGCGATTTCCGACGGCAAGACCGACGAGTTGATTTTCTACGCGTTCGATCTCTTGTTCGCCGATGGCGAGGATCTACGCCGCCTGCCGCTTGCCGGGCGAAAGGCGCGCCTGAAGAAATTGCTGGAAGCGCGCCCAAAGGCAAAGGCAAACGCGAAATCGATCCGCTATGTCGAGCATTTCGAGAGCGGCGGCGACGCCATCCTCGAATCGGCGTGCAAGCTGTCGCTGGAGGGCATCGTCTCCAAGAAGCTCGGCGCGCCCTATCGTTCCGGCCGCTCGGAGAGCTGGACCAAGGCCAAATGCCGCGCCGGGCAGGAGGTGGTGCTCGGAGGCTGGAAGACCACGGGCGGCAAATTCCGCTCGCTGATGGCCGGGGTCTATCGCGGCGATCATCTGGCCTTTGTCGGCATGGTCGGGACCGGCTTCGGCCAGGACACGGTGAAGCGGATCATGCCAGCGCTGAAGGCCGCAAGCTCGGACCGGAGCCCGTTCGGCGGCAAGGACGCGCCGCGCAAGACCCGCGACGTGCATTGGCTGAAACCCGAATTGGTTGCCGAGATCGAATTCGCGGGCTTCACCGACACCGGCAATATCAGGCAGGCCGCGTTCAAGGGGCTGCGCCAGGACAAGCCGGCCGATGAGATCGTCGCGGAGAAGCCGTCCATGACCACGATCGCTAAACCCGCTGCCAAAAAGGTTGCTTCAAAGGCGGCCACCGCCAAATCAGGCCGGGCGGCCGCGGAGGCCACGCCTAACAGGTCCGCCGAGGTGATGGGCGTGGTCATCTCGAAGCCCGACAAGGAACTCTGGCCCGACGCCGACGACGGCGAGGGCGTGACCAAGCTCGACCTCGCCCGTTATTTCGAGGCGGTCGGCGGTTGGATGATCGGGCACATCAAGGGAAGGCCATGTTCCGTGGTGCGCGCCCCCGACGGCATCGGCGGCGAAAAATTCTTCCAGCGCCACGCCATGCCCGGCACCTCGAACCTGCTGGAATTGGTAAAAGTATCCGGCGACCGCAAGCCCTATCTGCAGATCGACCGTGTCGAGGGTCTGGCGGCGGTGGCGCAGATCGGCGGCCTGGAGCTGCATCCCTGGAATTGTGCGCCGGACGCCCCCGACATTCCCGGCCGGCTGGTGTTCGATCTCGATCCCGCGCCGGAGGTCGAATTCGCCGATGTCGTCGAAGCCGCCAAGGATATGCGGCAGCACCTCGCCGAAATCGGCATGGAGAGTTTCTGCAAGACCACCGGCGGCAAGGGGTTGCACGTGGTCGTGCCCCTGCTGCATGGCGCCAAGGTCAAAGTCACATGGAAAGAGGCAAAAGTCTTCGCGCAGGGCGTCTGCCAGTGGATGGCCGACGAGGATCCCGAGCGCTATTTGCTCAACATGTCCAAGAAGCTGCGCAAGGGAAAGATCTTCCTGGATTATCTCCGCAACGACCGCATGGCGACCGCGGTCGCGGTGCTGTCGCCGCGGGCGCGCGAAGGCGCTACCGTCTCGATGCCGTTGACCTGGGCGCAGGTGCGCGGCGATCTCGATCCCAAGCGCTATACGGTTCGCACCGTGCCGGCGCTGCTCGCCAGGACCAAGGCGTGGGGCGGCTATGACGAGGCGGCCTCATCGATCAAGGCGGCGATCAAGAAATTGGCCGAAAAGGCATGATCATTGTCCTCTGCCCGCGATGCCGCCGGCGCAATATTTTGTGATGCATTTCGGCCGGAGACTTGATGCACCGCAATACCTGTCTGCGTGCTGTGACCCATGGTTTGTTCAATCCGTCAACGCGATGCAGAGAAACATGTCATGAAAGCCCTCGTCCGGGAGCCTGATCTGGGCAGCCGTCATCATCAGGAACTCGTCGAAAAGGCCAGGGGCCTGAAACCCATCCGGACGGCGGTGGTGCATCCCGTCGATACCGTGTCGCTGCTTGGTGCGATCAAGGCCGCCGAGGCCGGGCTGATCGAGCCGGTTCTGGTCGGCCCCCAAGCCGCCATCGCCGCAGCGGCGGCGGAGGCGAAACTCGATCTGTCTCCCTATCAGCTGGTGGCGACCGAGCACAGCCACGCCTCAGCCGCGCAGGCGGTGGTGCTGGCACGGGAATTCAAGGTCGAGGCGCTGATGAAGGGCAGCCTGCATACCGATGAATTCATGAGCGCCATTGTCGCCGAGGAGAAGCTGCGCACCGCCCGGCGCATGAGCCATGTCTTCGTGATCGACCTGCCCGGATATCCGCGGCCGCTGTTCGTCACCGACGCTGCCGTCATCATCTATCCCACGCTCGAGGAAAAGGTCGACATCGTTCAGAACGCGATCGACCTGGCCCATGTCCTCGGGCTCGCGCTTCCCAAAGTCGCGATTCTCTCCGCCGTGGAAACGGTGTCGTCGAAAATCAGATCCACCATCGATGCCGCTGCACTCTGCAAGATGGCCGAGCGCGGTCAGATCACCGGCGGCATTCTCGATGGCCCGCTGGCGTTCGACAATGCGGTGTCGGACGAGGCCGCCAAGACCAAGGGCATCGTCTCGAAAGTCGCCGGTCACGCGGACATTCTCGTGGTGCCCGATGTCGAAGCGGGCAATATGCTGGCGAAGCAGCTCGAATATCTGGGCAAGGCCGAAGTCGCGGGCATCGTGCTGGGCGCGCGGGTTCCGATCATCCTCACGAGCCGCGCCGACAAGACGCTCGCAAGGCTCAGCTCCTGCGCGATCGCGCTGCTGCTGGCGCGCCACACCAAGGAAATATTGCCTTGAGCGACGCGGTCTTGATCCTGAATGCCGGCTCTTCCAGCATCAAGTTCGCGCTGTTCCCCGCGGACGAGCAGCCGACAAGGCAAGACCTCGTCTGCGAAGGCGCCTATGAGGGATTGGGGCACCGGGTCCATTTCACCGCGAAAGACGGCGCCGGCAAGCGGCTGGTCGAGGAGCAATTGCCGGAAACCACAACGCATGAGGACGTGGTCGCGGCGCTCTTGCGCTGGCTCGAAGCGCGCTTTCCCGACCGCGAGCTGGTCGCGGCGGGGCACCGCGTCGTGCATGGCGGAACTCGCTATGCCGGTCCGGTGCGCATCGATGCGGATGTCATTGCAGAATTGACCCGCCTCGTTCCGTTGGCGCCGCTGCATCAGCCGCACCATCTCAACGCCATTGCAGCGCTGGCCAAACTTCACCCCTCGCTGCCGCAGGTCGCCTGTTTCGACACGTCCTTTCACCATTCGCAGTCGGAGCTCGCCACCCGATATGCGCTGCCGCGCGAGCTGACCGACGAGGGGATCAGGCGCTACGGTTTCCACGGTCTTTCCTACGAATATATCACCAGCGTCTTGCCGGACGCGATGGGCGAGGCGGGTGCCCGCGGACGCGTGGTAGTGGCCCATCTCGGCAGCGGCGCCAGCATGTGCGCGATCAAGGAGGGGAGAAGCGTCGCCACCACGATGGGATTTACCACGCTTGACGGGTTGCCGATGAGCCGGCGCTGCGGCGATCTCGACCCTGGGGTGGTGCTTTATCTGATGCAGCAGAAAGGCATGAGCGCGGACGCGATCAGCGGGTTGCTCTATCAATCGTCCGGTCTGCTCGGCGTGTCCGGCGTGAGCGACGACATGAAGGAGCTGCTCGCAAGCGATGAGCCCGATGCCGCCGAAGCGGTAAGCCTGTTCGTCTATCGCATCGGCCGGGAACTCGGCTCGCTGGTCGCCGCTCTCGGCGGCTTCGACGCGCTCGTGTTCACCGCCGGGATCGGCGAGCACGCCCCCGAAATCCGCCGCAGGGTATGCAAGGACGCGTCATGGCTCGGGCTGCAACTCGACGACGCAAAAAATACGGCCGGCGGTCCGCGGATTACCACGGCCGACAGCAGCACGTCCGCCTGGGTGATCCCGACCGACGAAGACCTGATGATCGCCCGGCATACCTGGAGCCTGATAAGGAGCGCGTGACCGCCCGAAGAAGTCCAGCGGCACGAAAGTGCGAGGCCCGGCTTTCCGAGCCCCGCACCGTTCTCGAACCCAAACGGCTAGAGTCGTCCCAGCAGCAGCAGGATCACGAGAATGACGATGACAAGGCCGAGGCCGCCGCCGCCGTAATATCCAGTGCCGTAGAACGGTCCGCCTCCGATGCCGCTGAAGCCGCCGAGCAAGGCGATCACGAGTATGATCAGGATAATCGTTCCGATAGACATTTAGCATCTCCTCCAGCCCGGCAGTCGGCCACCTGTTACTCTGCCTTCGGCGAAAAAAACGAACGGGAACCCATAAGGTTCCATCGCCGCTCGGTTGTTATTCGCCGGCCCCTTTTCTCAAGATGATTCGCGATTACATGCACTTATGCCGTCGGGAGAAAAAAGATGTCCGCACCGCTCGTGGTTTCGATACCGCATCAGCTCGGCCGTGAGGAGGCGACGCGCCGCCTGAAGGCGGGATTGACGCGCGCCGCTTCCAGCCTTCCCGTGCTGAAAGTGGACGAGGAAAGATGGGAGGACAATCGCATGATCTTCCGCGTTCGTGCGATGGGGCAGGCGGCGTCGGGCCATCTCGACGTCGCAGACGATCATGTTCGGCTCGAAGTCACATTGCCTTGGTTGTTGCAGCGCTTTGCGGAAGTGGCGCAGGCCGCGATCCGGCATCGCGGAAATCTCTTGCTGACCAAGCGCAGCTGATGCGCTGCAGCACTTTTGTTGCGTGGCAGCAAAAGTTGTAAATGATATCTGGCACCCGTATGGGTAACTTGCCGGTAACGAGTCTTCCCGATGATCGAGACTGCGCGGGGACGGGAACCGAACTTCCTGAGTCGGCACGACATCCGCCAAGCCGTCCGGCCGTCGATCCCGGGCGGCTTTCGCGCGTCAGGCGCTCGCGGCGTGGGCTCGCTTTCGCGCCGGCTTCGAGGCGCTCACGACCCCGGCCTTCAGCACCGCCACCGGCAGATGCCGGAACAGATCGGAAAGCCTCAGTTCGCTCGCATCCGCGTCGGCAAAGCCTTCCACGGCATAGCCGCCGACATGGACGGCGGCGTCATAACTCTCCGCGCGCGGCCACGCCCGGCCGCCTTGCGAGAACGCGGCGAATGATTTTGCCACCGCGACGATGACGGCATGGCTGCCCCGGCGCCGCGCAAACGCGATGACATGGTCGCGGTGCGGCCCGCTGACCTGCAGCGGCTCATAGTCGCCGTTGGCGAACACATCCGCAAGTTCGGTACGCAGCTTCAGCAGATGCCGGGTCCAGGCCAGCTTGACATGACTATTGGGCCAGTGCTGCGCGAGCTGATGCCAATCGGGCGTTTCCATCGATGCCAGCACGTTCGCGCGTTCGGCAAAATCCACCGGCCGCCGGTTATCCGGATCGACCAGCGACAAGTCCCAAAATTCCGTTCCCTGGTAGAAATCGGGCACGCCCGGCATTGTCGCTTTCAACGTGACCTGGCTGAGCGAGTTCAGTGCGCCGAGCAGGGCGAGGCGCTGCGCCAGCGTCTCCATCGAATTGAGGAATTCGGCCGAGACTGATGGATCCAGAATTCGTTCGATGAAGCTCCGCAGGCCTGCTTCATGGGCGGCGTTGGGATTGAGCCAGCTGGTTTCCTGCTTGCCCTCCCGCGCCGCCTTCAACGCATAGGCCTGCATCCGCTCCACAAACGACGCGTCGCGCCCGTTCAATGGCCAGGCGCCGAGCAGCGCCTGATAGAGCATGTATTCCGATGTCGCTGACGGTGCGCGCATGTCGCCCGCGATGACGAGGTGCGGCGCATTCAGCACCTTCCAGCGCGCCACGGCGCTGGTCCATTCGCCGGGAATCTCGGCGAGCGCGATCAATCGTGCCCGCGCATCCTCGCCGCGTTTGGTGTCATGCGTCGACGTCGCGGTCATGCCGTGCGGCCACTCCCCGGCGCGCAGCTTCATGGCGTCGTGGAAATCCACGACGGCAAGCGCCTTCGCCGCGGGATCGCCGCCGACCTCGTTGAGCGCGAGCAGGCGGTGGTAGCGATAGAATGCCGTATCCTCCAGCGACTTCGCCATGACGGGGCCGGTGAACTGCTGCACCTTCAGGGCAAAGCGGCGCACGCGGGGCGCGCTGTGCGCGGGCCCGCCCGGCTTGATCAGGTCCATGGTCAGCGCATCGCGCAGGAAGTCGAAGATGCCCTCGTCCGCGGCGAACCAGTCCGCGCGGGCTTTCTCGATCGTCTCCGAGATCAGCGCGCGGTCGTGTTCGGTCGGACCTCCCGGCGTGAGGTAAGTGCGATAAACCGGGAAATGCAGGATGTAGAGTTCGAGCGCCTGCCGCAGGCCATCTGCGGAAAAGTCGCGGGTGGAGTAGTGGCCGCCGGCGATGCGCGCGAGCAGGCGCGACAGCACGGTGAACTCGCTGGTCAGCAGGGTTTCGAGCACCCGGCGTTTTGCCTCTTTCAGGACAGGCGCCAGCCGCGGGGACTGGTTGCTGATCTGCCGCCAGACTTCGTCGAGCGGCGCAAGGCCATTGCCGTCGACCAGGACTTGCGTGATCGTATTGAGCCATTCATAGCCGGTGGTGCCGTGGACCCCGGAGAAGGCGTGCAGCTTCTCCCGTTCGCCGAGGATTTTTTCGATCACCGTGTAGAACGGGCTGGTGTCCCCATTTCGCGCGTCGCGGACCAGGCGGCGCAGGCGCTGGAAATATTGCGCGGGATCGCGAAGGCCGTCGATATGATCGAGCCGCAGGCCCTGCAGTTTCCCTTCCGCGATCAGCTTTCTGACCAGCCGATGGATCGCCTCGAACGTCCCGGCATCCTCGACCCGCAATCCCGCCAGCGTATTGATGTCGAAAAACCGCCGGTAGTTGATGTCGCTGGACGCCAGCCGCCAATGTCCGAGCCGGTAGTGCTGACGCTCCAGCAAATGATGCAGCGCGAGCGTCTGCGCTTGGCGGTCCGGCCCGGCCCGATAGGCGTCGAGCCCGCGCGCGATGATCCCGGCGCTTCCGTCGATACCCTTCAACGCAGTCTTGAAGGCGGGCGCTTCCTTGACCTTGGGATGGCGCAGGCCCTTGTAGCGCGATGCGAGGTCGAGGAGTTGTTTTCCCGA
>Ga0265340_10001839_pt1 | contig 12122 bp, 7 predicted proteins | sample 4CB225metaG_FD_202082 | JGI IMG/M metagenome (GOLD analysis project Ga0265340, IMG submission 202082) | Rhizosphere microbial communities from Carex aquatilis grown in University of Washington, Seatle, WA, United States - 4-CB2-25 metaG | ecosystem: Host-associated > Plants > Roots > Rhizosphere...
CAACGCGCCCGAGCGACGGACGGTCTTGCGGCACTTCGCGCTGAAACTCCAAAAATCCGGTTGGTTTGCCCATCGTTGATTCGGGTTAAAATAAATCCGGTTAAATCAATGGCCGCCCTTCACGTTCTCCTCGAACGCGGCCATGATCGCATCCTCGCCGCTCAAGCCCTGCGACTGCACTTTTTTCAGCGATTGCAACACACGCTTGTAATCCTGCGGCATCACCTTCACAAATTTCGGCGCGAACGAATTCCACTCCGCGAGAATTTTTGCGGCCCGGGTGCTCTTGGTGTTGATCGCGTGCTCCTCGATCGCCCCCTTGAGCGTTGCCAAATCCTCGTCATCCATTTTTTCGAAGCCGACGAGTTCCATGTTGCAGCGCGTCGGAAAATCTCCGGCTTCATCAAGGACGTAGGCAATGCCGCCGCTCATGCCGGCCGCGAAATTGCGTCCGGTCTTGCCGAGAACCACCACGCGTCCGCCGGTCATGTATTCGCAGCCGTGATCGCCCACGGCCTCGACGACGGCGTTGACGCCGGAATTGCGGACGGCGAAGCGTTCGCCCGCCACGCCGCGAATGTAAATCTCCCACGAAGTCGCGCCGTAAAGCGCCACGTTGCCGATGATGATATTGTCCTCGGCCACGAAGGTCGAACCCTTCGGCGGATAGACGATGATTTTCCCGCCGCTCAGACCTTTGCCGAGATAATCGTTCGCGTCGCCTTCGAGCTCAATCGTCATGCCGGCCGGCATAAACGCGCCAAGGCTCTGGCCCGCGCTGCCGTTGAATTTGAGGCGGATCGTGTCTTCAGGCAGGCCGTTCGGCCCATATTTTTTCGTCACCTCGCTGCCGGTGATCGTGCCGACAACGCGGTTGACATTGCGAATTGGCAATTCGGCGCGGACTTTTTCCCCGCGCTCAATCGCCGGTTTGCAAAGCTCCAAAAGCGTGGTCACGTCCAGGGATTTTTCCAAGCCGTGATCCTGGTCCTGCTGGCGGTAACGGCCGACTTCCGGCCCGGCTTCGGGCTGATACAAAATGGGCGTGAGATCAAGCCCCTTGGCCTTCCAATGCTCGATGGCCTTCCATGGAATCAACTTGTCCGTGCGACCGACCATTTCGTCGAGCGTTCGAAAACCGAGTTTGGCCATGATTTCACGAAGTTCCTGTGCGACGAACTTCATGAAGTTGACGGCATGGTCCGCGCTGCCCGCAAACCGCGCACGCAGGCGCGGGTCCTGCGTCGCCACACCGACAGGGCAGGTATTCAGATGGCACACGCGCATCATGATGCAGCCGAGCGAAACCAGCGGCGCGGTCGCAAAACCAAATTCCTCCGCGCCGAGCAGCGCGGCAATCGCCACGTCGCGGCCGGTTTTCATCTGGCCGTCGGCTTCGACGCAAATGCGGCTGCGAAGATTGTTCAACACCAGCGTCTGGTGCGCCTCGGCCAGACCGAGTTCCCACGGACCTCCCGCGTGCTTGATGGACGAGAGCGGAGACGCGCCCGTGCCGCCGTCGTGGCCGGATATCAAAACCACGTCCGCGTGCGCCTTCGAGACGCCGGCGGCGATCGTGCCAACGCCGACTTCGGCGACGAGCTTCACGCTGACCCGCGCGTCGCGATTTGAATTTTTTAAATCGTGGATCAACTCTGCCAAATCCTCGATCGAATAAATGTCGTGGTGCGGCGGCGGCGAAATCAGGCCGACGCCCGCTGTCGTGCCGCGCACCTTGGCGATGGGCGGATAAACTTTCTTGCCGGGCAATTCGCCGCCTTCGCCGGGCTTCGCGCCCTGCGCCATCTTGATTTGCAGCTCCCTGGCATTGACGAGGTAATGGCTCGTCACGCCGAAACGCCCGCTCGCGACCTGCTTGATGGCGGAATTTTTCGAGTCGCCGTTCTTTTCAGGAATGTAACGCGCCGGATCCTCGCCGCCTTCGCCGGTGTTCGAGCGGCCGCCGAGGCGGTTCATAGCCACGGCGAGCGCTTCGTGCGCTTCCTTGCTGATCGAGCCGTAGCTCATCGCACCGGTTTTGAACCGCTTCACGATTTCCCCGACCGGTTCGACTTCCTCAATCGGTATCGGAATTGCCGCAAACTTGAAATCCAGCAGGCCGCGCAGCGTGCATAGATTTTTTGCCTGGTTGTTGATGAGCGCGGCGTATTCCAAAAACGTCTTGTAACTGCCGGTGCGGCAGGCACTTTGCAGTTTGTGAATGGACTGCGGGTTGAACAGATGGAATTCACCATTGTCCCGCCATTGATACTGGCCGCCCGTGTCGAGCACGCCATTGACCTCACGGTCCGGGAAGGCATGGCGATGCCGGTCGAGCGCTTCTTCCGCTATCACGTCGAGGCCGACCCCCTGGATGCGCGACGGTGTCCAGGTGAAATATTTTTCCACAACCTCGCTGTTGAGGCCGATGGCTTCGAAAATCTGCGCGCCGTGATAGCTTTGAATCGTCGAGATGCCCATCTTGGCCATCGTTTTGACGACGCCCTTGATCGCAGCCTTGGTGTATTTTTTGGCGGCGGTCTTGTGGTCGGTTTTCACCAGCAAGCCCTGCTGGATCAAATCGTCGAGCGTCGCGAACGCGAGATACGGGTTGATGGCCGTGCAGCCGTAGCCGATGAGCAGCGCAAAATGATGCACCTCGCGCGGCTCACCGGATTCGAGAACGAGGCCGACTTTCGTGCGCGTGCCGCTGCGGATGAGATGATGATGCAAACCGGCGATGGCGAGCAGCGCCGGAATCGACACGAGCTCACGGCTGATGCCGCGATCCGACAAAATCAGGATGTTCACGCCGTCGGTAATGGCTTTGTCCGCCTCGGCAAACATCTTGTCCAGCGCGCTTTCCAGACTTTTGGCGCCGCCGCTCCCCTCAAACAAAATCGGCAGCGTCACGGCCTTGAAACCGGGGCGGCGGACCTGCCGGAGTTTTTCCAATTCGTCGTTCGAGAGAATCGGATGCTTGAGTTTGATCATCCGCGAACTTTCCGGCGTCGGTTCGAGAATGTTGCCCTCGCCGCCAAGCATGATCTCGGTCGAGGTGACGATCTCCTCGCGGATCGGGTCAATCGGCGGGTTCGTGACCTGCGCGAAGAGCTGCTTGAAATAATTGTAAAGCAACTGCGATTTGTTCGACAAAACCGCGAGCGGCGTGTCCGTGCCCATCGAGCCGAGCGGCTGCACGCCGTCGTTGCCCATGGGCCCGATGATGAACCGCAGATCCTCGAACGTGTAACCGAACGACTGCTGCCGTTGTAAAACGTTCCGGTGATCCGACAGGGCGACCACCGACGGCTCCGGCAGGTTTTCCAGCAGGATGTGATTCTCTTCGAGCCATTGTCTATACGGTTGCGCGCCGGAATATTTCCTCTTCAGTTCCTCGTCCGCGACGATGCGGCCCTGCTCGGTGTCCACGAGAAACATCCGGCCCGGCTGCAAACGGCCCTTGGTGGCAATGCGCTCCGGTTCGATGGGCAGCACACCCGCCTCTGACGCCATGATGACCAGATCGTCTTTCGTGACGTAATAACGCGACGGGCGCAGGCCGTTGCGGTCCAAGCACGCGCCGATCATTCTTCCGTCCGTGAAGGCCATCGAGGCCGGACCGTCCCAAGGTTCGATGAGGCACGAATGAAATTCGTAAAAGGCGCGGCGCTCCGGGTCCATGCTCTCGTGATTTTCCCACGGCTCGGGAATCATCATCATCATCGCGTGCGGCAATTCGCGGCCGCTCATCACGAGCATCTCCACGCAATTGTCGAACTGCGCCGAGTCGCTGCCGTCGGTGTTGATGACCGGGATGATCTTCTTGATGTCGTCGCCGAACAATTTGCTCGCGAACAAATTCTGCCGCGCCTTCATCCAGTTCACGTTGCCGCGCAGCGTGTTGATTTCGCCGTTGTGCGCGATGTAGCGGTTCGGGTGCGCGCGGTCCCAGCTCGGAAACGTGTTCGTTGAAAACCGTGAATGCACCAGCGCCAGCGCCGTGGTCATGGCCGGATCGCGCAAATCGGCAAAGTATTTTCCAACCTGCTCCGGCATCAGCATGCCCTTGTAAATGACCGTGCGGCTCGACAGGCTGGAGACGTAAAACCATTTGCCGCCCGGAATCTTCCCGCCGTAGCGGATCTGCTGCTCCGCCACCTTGCGGATGATGTATAGCTTGCGCTCGAACGCCTGGGCATCCTCCGTGGCGGCGGCGCCCCGCCGCCCATTCTGCGACGAGGCGTCGCAGCCACCCCGCCCGATAAACACCTGGATCATGTGCGGCTCGGCGACCACGGCGGATTTGCCGAGCGACGAATTGTCCGTCGGCAGATCGCGCCAGCCGAGCAGCGTCTGGCCTTCATCGGAAATGGTTTTGGCGAGCGCGGCCTTGACCGCTGCGCGTTCCGCGGGATTTTTCGGCAGGAACAACATGCCGACGCCGTATTGCCCCGGTGGCGGCAGCTTAAAACCGAGCTTTTCCACCGCTGCCGCCAGAAACTCGTGCGGCACCTGCATGAGAATGCCCGCGCCGTCGCCAGTGTTGGCTTCGCAGCCGCACGCGCCGCGGTGGTCCAGATTCATGAGGATTTGCAGCGCATCCGTCACGAGCTGGTGGGACTTGCGCCCCTTCATGTGAACGACGAAGCCCACGCCGCAGGAATCGTGTTCGAACTGCGGGTCGTAAAGCCCCTGTTTTGGCGGCGCGCCCATCGGCGCCAGCCCATTGTCATTAGCTTTCGGCATTATGTTCTGGTCAACGCGCGGCTGATAAGCCTGCGTTCACTTATTTTTTACCCAAAACCCGTCGTTGCGCAATAAATGTTTTCAAAATTCAGACGTTAAAGTTCAATTAATACGATGAAGCAGGCGGAGTGTGGAGGGGTGTCCGGCCTGGTGGGCGCAGGCGCGATCGCGGTTTGTATTGTCAACCGCGCCAAAAAACGGCATTAAAACCGGCGCATGAAACATAATTCGTATTTTGATGGAAAAGTCCAGAGCCTGGCCGTCAGCACGCCCGACGGCCCGGCCACGGTGGGCGTGATTGAACCGGGTAAATACAGCTTCGGCACCGATTGCGAGGAACACATGCACATCGTGGCCGGCACGCTCAAGGCCAGGCTGCCCGGCGGCGGCTGGAAAAGTTATGCCAAGGGCCAGTTCTTTGTCGTGCCGCCAAAGGTGAAATTTGAAGTCGAGGCTGCTGCTGACGTGGCCTACCTCTGTCACTACAAACGCTAGAACCGGATTCAAATCCAAAACAACCGCCGGATGGAAACCGTTTCATCCGGCGGTTTTTGCTTTTGGTGGGGCGAGCGGCTCCGCGAGCCGCACGCGGCCAAATTACCGGCAAAATTTCCTGTTACCTTTCCGCGCCGGTGTAAATATACCAATGAAAGCATGAACGACGATCTGGCCCTGCTGCGCGACTACGCCCGGAATCATTCCGAGGACGCTTTTGCCACGCTCGTCACGCGCCACGTCAATCTCGTCTATTCCGTGGCACTGCGGCAGGTGCGCGATCCGCATCTGGCCGAGGAAATCACGCAGGCCGTCTTCATCATTCTGGCGCGCAAGGCAGACTCGCTCACGCACGGATGGCTGCCCGCGTGGCTGCGACGCCCCCGTCGCCGGGAAAACAAAGAAGCTCAAGAAATGCTACGCGGCGTCACCACGGCCACGTCACTGTCCGGCTGGCTCTGCCGCACGGCGCGCTACGCCAGCGCCAATGCCATAACCATTCAACGACGGCGGCAAAGTCGCGAACAGGAGGCATATATGCAGACAATTTTGACCAGTGGCAGCGACGCCCCGTCGCAACCCACCGATGAAGAAACCTGGCAGCAAATCGCGCCGCTGCTCGACAGCGCGCTGGAAAGGCTCGGCCAGAAAGACCACGACGCGCTGGTGCTGCGATATTTTGAAGGCCGGAATTTTGCGGAAGTCGGCGAAGCTTTGGGCGCGAGCGAGGACGCGGCCAAAATGCGCGTGAGCCGCGCCTTGGAGAAGCTGCGGAAATTCTTCACCAAGCGCGGCGTGGACTCCACAGCAGCAGCGATTGCTGAGCAGATTTCCGCCCATTCCGTTCAAGCCGCGCCGGTGGCGCTGGCAAAGACGGTGACCGCCGGGGCGATTGCCAAAGGCGCAACGGCTTCCCTTTCAACCTTAACCCTCATTAAAGGAGCAATGAAAATTATGGCATGGACAAAGGCAAAATCGATGGTCCTCATCGGTGTCGGTATTTTGTTCGCCGCCGGGACAACAACCGTCGCTTTGAAAGAAATTCAAAGACACAAACTCGATGATTCATGGCGCACTCAAGATGTCTTCACCATGTTCAAAAAGGTGGATCAAGTCCCGCCACAGGTCCGGATTTTACCCTCCACATTTTCTCCGAGCAAATCTCGTCCGCTGGGGAATTGGACAGATCAGCACAACAAGGCGATTGGGGTGGCAGTGCCCGCCGAAGCTGTTGTGCGAGCGGCTTATGGCTGTGATCTTTCTGACCGATTCGTTCTTACCACAAGTTTGCCGGATGGCAGATATGATTTCATTGCCAACCAGCCGGATGGAAATCAAGAAGTGCTACAGCGGGTTCTAAGAAAAAAACTAGGTGTGACGGCAAAATGGGAAATGCTGGAAACAAATGCTTTGCTTCTTATGGTCAAGATTCCAAACGCGCCAGGCTTAAGCCCGACCGCAAAAAAGCGTCCTCCGGGGGAAATGCACGGGCCATCATCATACACTGTATTTGACAAGCCTCTCACCAATCTGGTCAATTTTTTGGAAGCTACAGCCGGGGTTCCGGTTGTTGACAGCACTGGTCTCACTGGCCGCTTTGATTTTAGCCTGAAATGGAACGAACCCAAAATGCAACAAGCGCAGCAAGGCCTACCCGACCCGTTGAGACAGGTTTTATTGAACCAGCTGGGCCTCGCACTTGTTCCGACGAATATGCCGGTCGAAATGCTGGTAGTTGAGAAAGCAAGTTAGCCTACTTGTAAGTTGATCGATTATCTTCGGGAGTATGTAGATAACGCAAATCAGGTCAAAACGGCGACTGGCTTTAACTGGTTGTCCCTTTTGCCGACGCATCCATCAACACGATTGCCCGTTTTCAAAACAAGCATTTTTGCAGCCATTTCCAATTTGCGTCATCTACATACTCCCGATTATCTTGCGGCCGGGACAGCCTTTGTCCCACCGGGCAGGGCAAATTGGGATTTACGGAAAATCAGAGGGCGGGGCTTCGGGAGCCAACCCATGAAATGTTCACCGACCGGGCACCGACCACGCGGGCGTTGCCGCACTTCTTCCGACGGTTGCGCGAAGAGCGCGGCCTGTCGCTCAACCGGTGGGATGCTTCAGTTTATTCCTGCAAAATAATCTGTCCCTTTTTCGCGGCTGCGTAAATGTATAGGTAAGATGATGACCGACGACATGGCGTTGGTGCGGGAATATGCCCGGCACAATTCCGAGCAGGCGTTTGCCGCGCTGGTATCATCGCACGTCAATCTCGTTTATTCCGTGGCGTTGCAGGAGGCGCACGACCCGCATCTGGCAGAGGAAATCACCCAGGCGGTGTTCATCATTCTGGCGCGCAAGGCGGATTCGCTCGGCGACAAGACCATTTTGTCCGGCTGGCTTTGCCGCACGGCGCGTTACGCCAGCGCCAATGCGCTGACCATTCAACGGCGGCGGCAACACCGCGAACAGGAGGCCTATATGCAATCCGTCTTGAATGAATCGGAACCCGATGTCTGGACGCAAATCGCCCCGCTGTTGGGCTGCGCGATGAAACAACTTGGACAAATAGATCACGACGCCGTCGTGCTGCGGTTCTTTGAAGGCCGCAGTTTAAACGAGGTGGGACTGGCTTTGGGCGCAAGTGAAGAAGCCGCCAAGAAACGCGTGAACCGCGCCTTGGAAAAGCTGCGAAAGTTTTTTGCGAAGCGTGGAATTGATTCAACCGCAGCCACCCTTGCCGAAACGATTTCCGCCCACTCCGTTCAAGCCGCGCCCGTGGCGCTGGCCAAGACCGTGACTGCTGTGGCGATTGCCAAAGGCGCGACGGCTTCCATTTCAACTTTAACCCTCATCAAAGGAGCATTGAAAATTATGGCCTGGACAAATATGAAGACGGCAATTGTGGCAAGTGCAATCGTTTTGGTCGTGGCTGGTTCGGCGACGATCCTTATTGTGCGAAATCCACATCTTCCCAGATCTCAACCCATCGCTGCAGGGCAGACAGAATTCCCGCGCGCGTCCTGGAGCTTCGCCGGTTATGGCGATCCGCAGTCCGCACTCATGTCGTATTTGTGGGCGAGCGTGTGTCAGTCCAACCGGACGATCTTTGAGAACAGCCTCACGTCCTCGCAAAAACTTGTCTATGAAAAGATGATCCGCATGAACATGAAAGTTCCGCAGCCTCACTCTGATGCTCAAACGGTGGCAGATACTTTCAAAAAGGCAAACGATCAGTGGCAGGGGGGCAGCTATCGGATTCTTGATCAGAAATCCGTTTCAGAAAACCAGCTTCTTTTCCATGTCTCCGCCCAAATGTCAAACGGGACGATGGAAGTTGATTTAAAAATGAGCAAGGTTGGAAACGAATGGAAATTTGATGGTATTCAGAATAGAAAAATTGTCACCCGGAGCGGGCAGCCATAAAGGTCACCTGCGTGTTTTGTCCGTGTTGGACGCGGGTGAAAATTTGGCCTGATTTATTATTTCGAGGCTTGGACAGCATTGGATCAGGAATGGAAACGGGCTTGCATAAAACGTGGCCGTGGCCCTTGCCGGAATGCCGCGCGCTGGCGGCAAAGCGCCAGGGGGCTGGCGCACTCCAGGACGCTTCGCGCCAGCGAGGGCGGCACAATTTGCGCCAGCGTTTTGGAGTGCGGCGGCCCTCCGCCGCTTTGGGATTAACCCGCAAATAATCTTGTTACCTTTTCCCGTCGCCGGCCATATACCTGTGAGAACATGAATGACGACCTGGCATTGCTGCGGGAATATGCGGCAACTGATTCCGAGGCTGCCTTTGCCACACTGGCCACCCGCCACGTCAGCTTGGTCTATTCCGTGGCCTTGCGTCAGGTGCGCGACCCCCATCTGGCCCAGGAAATCACCCAGGCGGTCTTCATCATTCTGGCAAGGAAGGCGGACAAATTGTCCCAGCACGTTGTGCTGCCGGGCTGGTTGTGCCACACGGCCCGTTACGCCAGTGCCGAGGCATTAAGAAACCTGCGCCGCCGCCGGCAGCGCGAACAGGAGGCGCATATGCAATCCATTTTAGCCAGTAGCAGCGACGCCCCGTCGCAACAAACCGAAGAAGCCTGGAATCAAATCGCCCCGCTGCTCGACGCGGCCATGGAAAAGCTCGGCCAGAAAGATCACGATGCCGTCGTGCTGCGATTTTTTCAGAACAAGAACTTCGCGGAGGTGGGCGCGGCCTTGGACGCAAGCGAGGATGCAGCCAAAATGCGCGTGAGCCGGGCGCTGGAAAAGCTGCGGAGATTCTTCACCAAACGCGGCATTGATTCAACCGCAGCCACTCTTGCCGAAACGATTTCCGCCAACTCCGTCCAAGCCGCGCCGGTGGCGCTGGCCAAGGCCGTGACCGCCGTGGCGATTGCCAAAGGCGCGACGGCTTCCCTTTCAACCTTAACCCTCATTAAAGGAGCATTGGAACTTATGGCATGGACAAAAGCAAAAACGACAATCGCGTTGGGAGTAGTCGCCATTTTGGCCGCGACTTCAACTACCGTCATTGGAATCAAAGTAGTGAGTGCGCATCGTGCGCCCCCCGACACAACAGTTTTGACACCGGTTGAGATGAATGCGCTCGCCGACATCCATTCTGACGGCACAATTCTATTCCAAGGGACGGTAGAGGAAACGAACAACACCACACGGACGGCCAGCGCCGATAGCATCAATGATGTTCAAGCGATTTCCCTTGTCACAGACGAATCGGGCAAGCCGATGAAATTTACCAAACGGCCTGGAGGCGGCTTCTACATATTCATGAACAAACCTGTCCCGCCCGGAGGGAAAGTCTCCTACACGGTGGAAGGAACGGTAGCGGCTGGTCTGATCCAATCAAAGGGTGCGGGCGAGTATGGAGTTGAATTTGCTGCGAGTATTGGCAATGTCGCCGACGCGCATCTTGTCCAAATATGGCGCCTGCCGCTGGGTGCGACATTGCTGGGAAAAAATCGCGGAATGGAGGAGGCCACAAACGCCGGACAAATCGAGTTGCGGATTGACAGGACCATTTCGCCAAACGGCAGTTATCCCGTTGGTTTCAATTACCGGCTTCAGGCCAAAGCCAATTGAAATGTCCGCGGCGGAAAAGGCAAAATAAATTGTCACCTTTTGCCTTTCAGTGGACACTAATAAGGTGGATGACCACCGATGACATAATAAGAGTGAACACCCCATGAAACTGTTTGTCCGAAAGGCAAAAAATTTGAAGAAATAATTGAAACATTTGGCCGCTGGCCGTGTTTACTCCGAGTATGGTAGAAATGGAAGGCATGCCGTAGGCGCGGGATTATGCGAGTTGCAATTCGGAACCGGCCTTCACGGAACTGGTTCCCCGAGTGGTCAACCCAGTATATTCCGTGAAAAATTACATCAAGATTATGACATGGACCAAGACGAAAAAAACAGTTGTGTGGGGATCTGTGGCGGTGGTGCTGGCGGCGGGCGGGTTAACCCTGTTTCTCGAACGACAGAACATCTCCGATTGGATGACGGTTTCCGCCGGGCAACGCGCCGTGGCAAAGCACATCGCCACGCCCATTGATATGACCGGCCATTACGCCGCACCGGCTTCAGCCATGGAGAACAGTTCGTCTTACTGGGGCGAAGTGCCGTGGGAATTCCAAGTGTTCCAGCACGTGCCGCTCCAAATTGATGGGATCATATACCTTTGGGGCGCGGGCAATGCCAAGGCGGGCGCAGTATTTCCCGAAGAGGTTACAGGCATCACCGTGGGCCAGAAGTTTGAATCCCTTTACGTTTATCATTGCACCTTTTATGTGTCGCCGAAATACACGCCGGTTTACGATCTGGTGTTCCGTTATGAAGATGGCGATTCCGCGACGAATACCATCCAATATGGGGTGGACACGATGGACTTCAATACCTCCGGCGGTAAATCCATCAAGGACATCAAGGGTCCCACCGGCCACAATACCAAAATAGGCTGGATCGGGTCGTCGTTCTCGGCGGACGGTAAACATCCACTGCTGTTCAGCCTGACCGCCATAAAAAATGCGCGGCCTGACGCCACTGTCACATCCATTGACCTGTTTTCCAGCAAAAAACAGAGCGCCGGCGTCATTCTGGCCATGACTGCCGGCCGGTCTGACCTGATGAAGTGAAGCACGGCCCGTTATTAACAACGCACCGCCCGCGTATTGTGCAATGTCCCGCTGTGAATTCGCAATGGACCAACGCCACTTGCGGCAAGGAATTAACACTGGACAAAGTCCGTTTTTGGCGCGTGATTAAGTCACTCCATGCAACCCGGCGCGACAAATAGCAGTCGTGCGTTCACTCTGATCGAACTGCTGGTGGTCATCGCCATCATCGGCATTCTCGCGGCGCTGTTGCTGCCGGCCCTGTCCAGCGCCAAGGCATCCGCGCGACGGGCGCAGTGCACCAGCAATTTGCGGCAAATCGGCGTTGGCCTCCATCTTTACGCCAATGATTACGAGGACAAACTGCCCGGCATCGTCTTCACCAACGGCATGCCGTGGCCTTACCGCTGGCGGTTTTTCAAGGAATTGTCCAAGCGCTACGACGGTCTGACCGGCCCATCCTCGCCGCAGGACAAGCTGTTCGCCTGCCCGGCGGACACCTTTTATTATCTCAATACCACCGACACGCCGCTCATCCGCGCCAGCATGCACGATGATCCGTGGGCGGACTATTGCAGCTACTGGTTCAGCCGGTTGAATCTGGAGCCGAATCCGGCGACCGGCGGTTTTTACCACGGTGTCGCCGGACTCAAGATCAGTTCCATCCGGAACCAGGCGCGGACGGTGATGGTGGTGGATCAGCCCGCCGTCTTCGCCTATTCTTGGCACAAACCGCAGTCCATCGCGGAC